>Ga0129308_1001034_pt1 | contig 33054 bp, 28 predicted proteins | sample L827metagenome_FD_94440 | JGI IMG/M metagenome (GOLD analysis project Ga0129308, IMG submission 94440) | Ring-tailed lemur group fecal microbial communities from Wisconsin, USA - L827 metagenome | ecosystem: Host-associated > Mammals > Digestive system > Large intestine > Fecal | place: USA...
ATTTACTTCCACGCGTCCTGTGGTCTGTGCATAAGCTTCAAATCCTCTTTTTTTCAAAAAGTCTTCTCCTGCCATAACGATTTCATTTAATTTCTTGTTTAAAGAATAATATAAATCATAATACTCTTTCGTTGGCACTTTCTGTAAGTCAATGATGATATCTTTAGGTAATGCAACAGCGATAGAAATTCCTGTTTTAAAATTACTATTTTCAATCTCGCTCATATCCCCAATTCCAATCAAATCAGCACCGCAATCGTACAATAATTCTTTGATTTCGTCTGTCAACTCCATAAAATCATACCTCACAAATCTCGATTTCTACCTGCCTATATTATACCACTATAACGCAAATACGTAACTACATTTTGGAAATCCAGTTGCAAAGCAATTTTTTGAAGTTGAGGTGGTATAAAATAGTGTTTTGAGTTTTAATGAGATATCCAGAGTGTACACTTTTGTTTTAAATACTTTGATTTTACAGATAAAAAGAAAAGAACCAGAAACGCCTATTTTTTAAGCATTTCCGGTTCTTAAATACCAGGGGATGAGAGAATCGAACTCCCGCTAAAGGTTTTGGAGACCCTTGTCATACCATTTGACCAATCCCCTATTTTTCTTTTGTGACGCATCATTTTCGGTCACTAGATATTTATATCACAGAACCCTTCATCTTGTCAATAACAAATCTACGAAAAATGCGAGTTTTTTATCGCCTTTTTGCCGAAACAAACATCCACCAGACATTCACTCAGGTATGCCAGCTCTCAAAAACCCGACAGGAAAGAATTCTCAGCAATTCTTTCCTGCCGGGCAGATGATGTCTAATTAATCGGCACTGTAATTCTTTGATCTATATCAACCTTGTAGGTTTTTTTTGTTTCCTCATCCCGCTTGTATAATGAGAACTCAAACTCCCACTCTTCAAACTCAGGAATCAGTGAATATATCGAATTGACCCCGCGAGGAGTGAATATAACTTCCGTATCAGAGATTGGGGTCATAGAAAACCACTCACTTTTCCCCCACTTCTCCACACTTTGGATATCAAGTCCTCTATAATCGGACCAATCGCATCCGCCTGGGAATTCACCATAGAGCCGCACTCCCATCGCATTATACACGAAACGGGTAATTTTAAACTCCGGTCCGTCCGGCAAGACAATCGTCTCATCCAATACTACATCCTTCTCATTTTCAAGTATCATATCCCGCTCCAACGTAAACTCAAATGTCGCCTCCGGCTCAATATCCGTAAATGTGGCCGCTTCTTTTTCGAATGTCATAAACACACCCTCTGAATTTCGATATAATTCCAACCTAACTTGTGCCGGATATTCCAGGGTATCCGTATGGAAATTATATCTGGCCACATCCTGGACTACGCCTTTTTCATCTGCGTAGGTGTCAGCCGTAATATCACATACAATCTCTTCCCCGTTGATGAACATTCTCTGCATATAGACCAGGTCATCCCGAAACTTCCAGTCCAAATTGTAAGGATTCATGCCCGTTGGACTTGACACCGGGACACAAAGGAAACCCGACATACATCTGAAAGGAGAATCATAATCTCTCCCCCAACCGCCGTTCGAAAGGCGCGGTATCGCCTCTGCATCATCGTAAACATAGGTTGAATAAATCAAAATCTGTCCGTCATCAATGGCAACCGTGTTCAAAGTCACATATCCGTCATCCAGCCTTTGAGTCTGATCAATGTGCATCGACAGTTCTTCCAGCTCTGCTCCTCCCCCAACCAGAGAACTGATTGAAAAATTGCCTCTGCCCGTGGAAGCCCGCATTCTCTGCTTAACGGGCCTGGATAACAGGAAAGCTGCGACAAGCAGAATACAGGCAGCAGGCCCCAAAGCTGCATAAACGCCTTCTCTTCTCTTTCTTCCGATCTGTTTTTTCAGGTTTACACGGTATTTCTTTAGTTGTTCCTCATCAAGCTCCGTATCCGGATAACCGGAAGTATCCGTTGATACGTCGTTCAATAACATATAGATATTCTTCTTCATATCAATGCCCCTCCCTGCTTTCCCGGTAGTTTCTGATCCTGCGTTTTCCCCGGGATACCCGGTTGTAAATGGTCTCCCGCTTCATCCCCGTCTCCCGGCTCACTTCATCCACATTCTTTTCTTCATAGAACAATTTCAGGAACAGCTCCCTGTCCTCCCCTGAAAGGCAGGATAACATCTGCTCCACCTCTTCCGATATCTCCTGCTCCAAAAGCTCCAAAAGATTCTGATCTTCTCTTCCCTCTTTGACCTCTTCCAGATTATATCGCTCCATCTCACTTACATATTTCCGGAGATAATCAATCGCCTGATACCGTGCGATGCCTGCCGCCCAGTTTTTGAAACTGCTCCTCGTCTCATCAAACTGACCGATGTGCCTCCAAATCTTCAGAAGCACATCATTCATACATTCCTCCTGCATTCCGGGGAGAGCATAAAGATGCTTTTTAATGACAGCCATCAGAAGTCCGCCGTATTCTTCCAGAACAAATTCCAGCGCCTTCTCATTCCGCTTCCTGAGCTGTGACAGGAAATTGTCTTTCGTGATCCGCAATCTTTTTCTCCTCCTTCCTCTCAATTTCCGTCAAATACACCATCTGAACATGAAGCCCCCGATTGTTACATTTCCTGCTTCATTTTCGCTAAAAGCTTAAGCGGTTCTTCTTTTAAATTCTTCTCCACCATAACCGTGGATATCAGTCCCGCCGCTATCAGTATAACCGCACCGGATGCGATCGGCAATATAAAGTTCATATGACCTTCTTCCAGGTATTCCAAAGATGAAGGCAGCTCCTTTACCACGGACTGATTACTGCTAAATAGCGGAGAAAATTCCGCTTTCTTTTCCAGTTTCTTTGCGATCCTTCCGGTGGATACCGCTCCTGCCGTACATCCTGCGATACAGCCTAACAAAATGACGAGCAATAACGCCCCCATAAGTGATGTGCGGCACTGCCGTTTCGTCATTCCCATTGACCGCTCGATCGCCGTGCGCTGCTTCTGCTTTGTCACAAACATATGGCAGAAAAACAACAGGATAAAAATCGAGGCGACACACCCTGCTGCCAGAAGGATCACCGACATTTTCCCGGTATTCTGAAAGCTCTGCTCCACCTGGGTATAGCCTCCGTCATCGATCGTAATATCAAGGCCTTCGATCCCGCTTTTACCATAGATATCCCAGAACTCGTCGACTGTCCCATTTTCCAGCTGGAACACGGTATTGTACTCCCTCATCGGGCCATGACGCAGGATATGCTCCTCATCACTTGCCGTCACCGATGCCGCCGGAATGATCACACCATTATTCGCCGGCTCAAATCCGGTATAAGACTGGGAGGCGTAATTGATCTTGTAAATACCTACGATCTCGTATTCTTCGTCAAAAAACGGCTGATACAGTTCTCCCTTGGCATTGATCATCTTCCTGCCATAAGTGTAAGACCAGGTAGGGTAGGACATCCCCGCTGAAAACAAATAATCTGCGCAGTACAGCGGAAGCTCCAACTTATCTCCCACCTTCAGCTTATTATTGGCGGCAAACTCGGTCGGAACCAGGCAGACCCGTTTTCCTTCCTGATATTCCTCCTCAGAAATATCCCGCCCTTCTGCAATCCCGGTATCCCCTTTATAAAAATAGGGCAAAAGCTTCGTGGCATCCGTCGGGATGACCGGAATACTGTAATCGGTGATCCGCAGCCCTTCGATCAGATTTAACCAGCGTTTTCCTTCCTCTGTCTCATAAAAATTCTCTGTCATCTCGCTGCAATGACAGTCTTTGTACTCCTCGTCCCGGATTCTGGTGCCATCCTTTTGATACTGCTGCCCTTCAATATCTTCAGCCGGTATCCAGACCGCCGACACATCCGGATATTTTTCCTTATCGATGATTCCCTCATATTCCAGCGATACACTCAGATAGAATGCAATAACATAAGTCTTATCGGCATAAAGCGGTTCCGGCGTGGGAGTCGTGTTATCCCAGTACCAGACAGAACTTAACATGCGTTCCGTCACTTTTCCGAATATGGCTTTCTTAAAATGGAGCTTCACCGGATGATCCGGCACGCAGTCCTCAAAAGGCGAGACTTCCGCGATCACCTCCTGTCCCTCGGCTCCCATCCACGCTTCATCCACTTCACTGCGCGTGTTCCGCACCACATATCCGTCGTTATGCGCGATATAATGGGGATATTGTTTGGGTTTATGGATATAGGAAATCCCTTCCAGATCAAGCACTGTCTCAGGAATCCGGCTGTCATATCTGTTTACATCCTGATACTGATACTCCTGCGTCCGATAATCCCAGTATTTCTCACGCGCTACCGCGGAAGGCTTTTGCGCCACGGTTCCAATCGTCTGAAATGCATCCTTTGCCGCAGCCTGTGTTTTTTCACTGATATAGAACAGGTTCGCGCCCAAGGTAACGATGAGGCTTGCGATCACCATAAGGACCAGGAACAGAATCATTTTCACAGGAGTACGGCACATCTGTCTGATACTGTTTCTTAGCATGGCTCATCCACCTCCCCGTACCCTGCCCGCTTTTCTGAAGATTCACGTTCTTTTGAAGCTACGAGCCTTCCATCCCGCAGCTTTAGGACCACATCTGCCCCTCTTGCCACCTCCGGATTGTGCGTGATCACAATCACAGTATACCCGCCGTCATGGGCAAGACTTTGCAGAATCTCCACAATATTCCTTTCGTTTTCCGTGTCGAGATTCCCGGTCGGCTCATCCGCCAGGATGATACTGCCGCCGGAAGCCATCGCTCTTGCGATCGCCACCCTCTGCTGCTCACCGCCGCTCATCATCTGCGGGAACTGACGGTAACTTTTCTTGTCCAATCCCACTTTTTCAATCAGCATTTGCGCTGTTTTCTTTGCCTCTTCCTTTTTCACACCGCGCAGCTCCATGGGAAACATAACATTTTCCAGGGTAGTCAGAAGCGGGAAAAGGTGGAATGCCTGGTAAACCACAGATGCCCGCTCGCGGCGGTACTTATCTCTGTCAAGCTGCGCCATATCCTCTCCATCCACGTATATCTTTCCCTCGCTCGGGAGATCCAGCCCCGCAAGCAAGGATAAAAATGTACTCTTGCCGCTGCCTGACTCTCCGGTAACCGCATAGAATTTACCATTCACAAATTCAAAGGAAATATCCTTCACCGCCTCAATCGTCTGATATTTTGTTTTATAAGAATAACATACATGCTCTGCTCTTAATGCACCCATCTTCTCACCCTCCTAATCCGTTTTCGTTAAAACTTCCATGACACTCATCTTTCCCAGCATAATGATCGAGACAAAGGTCCCGGCGAAAAAGCAGAGGAAAAATGCAGCAAAACAAACCACGGACCAGCCCGGGTCAAGTCCGGTGATCCATATGGCCGCCGCGCTTCCTACAAGGCCGCCGGCCAGCTCTGTCACACCATGCTCTATTAGATAAGTAACAAGACAGCCTTTTTGTGTCACACCAAGGGAGCGCATGGCAGCATACTCCTGCCGCCTGCTGCCTGTCAGCAGATAGGATGTGATAAATCCTGCCCCCGCCAGGACGATGCAGATGATAGGAAGAAACATGCGGATCATCTGGTATCCTTCGCCGAGGCTTCCATAAGCACGAATAAATGTCTCATCACGGAGAAGTAAGGCATAACCTTCTATGGCATACTGCGCTGCCGGGACAATCTCCATAAAATCCACTTCTTTCATTTCTGCTTTCAATGCGTCCAGCTCTAATGGATTTTTCACATAAAAGGAGCCGGAATCCACATAAAATGAGACGTTCTGCGCCCGAAAACTGTCTCTTGCCGTCTCCATGGGGATGATGATCTCAGGGATCATGTACATACTGCCCGCGGAAACCTCTCCTAAATCAGCCTGAAACGTATCTTCTATCGTTCCTGCAATCTTATACACTACCTGTTCCAGGGGCGTGGCTATCATATCAACATGCGTTTCCCTCTGTAATTGATAGTATTCCATATCCATGGTAAGGTCGTCCCCTACCGCCATACCATGTTCTTCCAGAAATGCGGGGGTTACCAGACACTCTTTCCTGTTGGATGCAAAAAACTCTTCCGCTTTTTCCTCTGCCCCAAAAGCAATCATCTCTTCTTTGGCACCGGCAATCGCATGGAAGCTGTTTACCGCCATAACAGCGCATTCCTCCTCTCCCAGCCTGCCGATCATTTGTAGGGTGAATTTAGGTTCCTCCACCTTGTCCGATTTCATCACTCCGTCATAATACGTCTCCTTGATAAAGAGCCCTGCTTCCCTGGAGCCTTGCAGGTTCGTGATCGTTCCCTCCACCGGAATCTTGTCCGCCAGACCGTTAATCTGCTCCTTGCTCCTGAGCAGATTTCCCGCATAGATGTCAAGGAACAGAATCACCACAATACAGATCAACAGATTCAGGATACTCTTATAGCGGTACCGCCTGATATTCCTAAATGCTGTCCGCACACAAAACATACTCATTCCTCCCTCCTCATAAAACCTTCTTAATAGTTATTACGAAGAGTGAAGGGTGATATCTATCAATGATTCATTTTTTCTGCATCCTCTCGTAAATTCCGTCAGTCAAATGTTGTCTCAAGTATGCCAGGCAGGAAAAAAGCAGGTAATTTTTCCTGCTAACCGGTCAAATTACCTGCTTTATGAGTATGATTTATTTCAAAATAGTGAATCCTTACTCCGCGCTTACCGCCTTAAAAGCCTCCTCCAAATCTTCGATGATATCTGCGATATTCTCCGTTCCGATAGACAGACGAATGGTGTTCGGCTTGATTCCCTGATCTGCAAGCTCCGCCTCATTTAACTGCGAATGTGTCGTAGACGCCGGATGGATCACCAATGATTTCACATCTGCCACATTTGCCAGCAGGGAGAACAACTCCAGATTGTCAATAAACGCTTTCGCTTTTTCATCATCACCTTTGATCTCAAAGGTAAAGATCGATCCGCCTCCATTCGGGAAATATTTCTGATATAATTCTTTCTGAAGCGGATCATCGGAAACGGACGGATGATGCACCGCTTCCACCTGCGGGTGATGATTCAGGTACTCCACTACCTTCAAGGCATTCTCTACATGACGTTCTACACGGAGTGACAAGGTTTCCAGGCCTTGAAGGAAGAAAAATGCGTGGAACGGTGACAGGGTCGCGCCTGTATCCCGCAGAAGAATCGCACGAATCTTCGTCACAAATGCTGCCGCACCTACCGCTTTTGTGAAACTGATACCATGGTAGCTGGGGTTCGGCTCAGTAAGGGACGGGAATTTGCCGCTTCCCTCCCAGTCGAATTTGCCGCTGTCAATGATCACGCCTCCGATGGTGGTTCCATGGCCGCCGATGAATTTCGTCGCAGAATGCACGACGATATCCGCACCGTATTCGATCGGGCGCACCAGGTAGGGCGTCGCAAACGTATTGTCAATCACCAGCGGGATCTTGTGCGCATGAGCAATTTGGGCCAGCTTCTCGATATCTACCACGTCTGAGTTCGGATTCCCCAAAGTCTCGATGAATACCGCCTTGGTATTGTCCTGAATCGCACCCTCAACCTGCGCATAGTCAAATGGATCAACGAACGTAGTTGTAATTCCATATTGCGGAAGCGTATGCGCCAACAGATTATAGGTACCGCCGTAAATATTCTTTGCCGCCACGATGTGATCTCCGTTCTGCGCCAGGTTCTGGAACGTATAGGAAATCGCTGCCGCACCGGAAGCCACTGCAAGCGCAGCCACGCCGCCCTCCAAGGCTGCGATCCGCTTCTCAAATACGTCCTCTGTAGGGTTCGTCAGTCTGCCGTAAATATTTCCCGCATCACTGAGCCCAAATCTCGCCGCAGCGTGCTCGCTGTTTCTAAATACATAAGAGGAGGTCTGGTAAATCGGGACTGCCCTTGCATCCGTCACCGGGTCCGGCTGTTCCTGCCCCACATGCAGCTGCAATGTCTCAAATCTGAATTCTCTCTCTGCTCTGGTTTTCTTGCTCATAATACTTATCCTCCTTATTCTTCCAGTCTGGATCCAAATCTTACTGTTTGGTTCTGACTATATAATATTACTGTTCACTCCGTTCCCAGTAACTATATATTTTCTCTATATCTGCTTCCTCCTTTTCTTCGTTGAAACCCTATAAAACCTATGTTATAATAGGGTTATGAAAAGAGAGGTGTAGATTATGAAAATATCCACAAAAGGCCGTTATGCACTCCGCATGCTTTTGGATCTGGCTCAGCATAGAAACAGCGGTTATGTTGCCTTAAAAGACATCGCCCAGCGCCAGGGAATTTCAAAAAAATACCTGGAACAAATCGTCCCTATGCTCAATCGTGCGGACATCCTGCTCAGAGGCCGCGGCTATCAGGGCGGCTACAAACTCGCCAAGGACCCGAGTTGTTACACAGTCGGTGATATTCTGCGCATTACCGAGGGAAGCCTCGCTCCCGTAGCCTGCCTGGAACATGATCCGAATCCTTGCGCCAGAAAAGAGGACTGTATCACTCTTCCTGTCTGGCAGGGACTGTTCCAGGTGGTAAATGAATATCTGGACGGGATTACACTCCAGGATATTCTTGACCGCCAGGAAGCTCTTCGCGGCAACGATTATGTAATCTAAAGGACACCCGACACTCTGTCTGGTGTCCTCTTTCTTCGACCATCGAACAGTTCGCTGATCTCTTTCCAGTTCTTCCTGATATCCTTCCTGTTCCAACAGCCTCGGTATCACATATTTTCAATTCTACATAATACCTATTTGTTTTATAGGTTTTATTCTAACATCCAAATATTGCCATGTCAATGACAAAATAACTTTTTATTCCATATAAAACGGGAAGCTCCCACGCATTCTTCTTGTGCGGAAACTTCCCGTAACGCTTCTTAAGTACTTTTGATGAGTCTATCTTATTTTTCTTTTTTGCTGTTCGTATATTTTACCAAACCGCCTGCCGCAATCAGCTTCTGCATAAACTCCGGGAACGGCTGTCCCTGGAACTCAGTTCCTTTCGTTCTATTGTAAATCTTACCGGAATCAAAATCTACCTCGACTTCGTCTCCTTCTTCGATTCCTCTTGCAGCCTCCGGACATTCGATGATCGGAAGTCCAATGTTGATCGCATTCCGATAAAAAATCCGCGCAAATGTCTCTGCGATCACACAGCTTACACCCGCTGTCTTCAGACAGAGCGGCGCATGTTCTCTGGAAGAGCCACATCCGAAGTTCTTATTTGCGACAATCAGATCTCCCGGCTTTACTCTCTCTACGAAAGTAGGGTCGATATCTACCATAGCGTGGCTTGCCAGCTCTTTGGCATCGAAAGAGTTCAGATATCTCGCCGGAATGATTACGTCGGTATCTACATTGTCACCGTATTTAAATACATGTCCTAATGCTTTCATTATCTGTCACCTACTTTCTCAGGATTTGCAATGCAGCCCGCGATGGCGCTGGCTGCTGCCACCTCCGGGGATGCAAGATAGATCAGAGAATCCACATGTCCCATTCTTCCCACGAAATTCCGGTTGGTCGTGGACACACATTTCTCTCCTGCCGCCATAACACCCATATGGCCTCCCATACAAGGTCCGCAGCTCGGTGTGTTCACTGCACATCCGGCGTCGATGAAAATATCGATCAGGCCTTCTTTAATACACTGCTTGTAAATGTTCTGGGTTGCCGGAACTACCATCACACGCACATCCGGATGCACGGTATGCCCTTTCAGGATAGCGGCAGCCTTTCTCATGTCACTGATTCGGCCGTTCGTACAAGATCCGATCACAACCTGATCAATCTTGATCGGCTCCATCGCCTCAATCTCATCAATCGTCTTCGCATTGCCCGGAAGATGCGGGAATGCCACGGTCGGACGTACCTCTGCCAGATTAATGGTTACCACGTCATCGTATTCGGCATCCTGATCTGCAGCATAGATCGTATAGCTCTTCTTAGAATGCTCTTTCATATATTCCTCGGTCTGCGCGTCAACCGGGAAGATTCCGTTCTTTGCTCCGGCTTCAATCGCCATATTGCAGATGGTGAAACGATCATCCATGGTCAGGTTCGCAATGCCGTCTCCTGTAAATTCCATGGATTTATAAAGCGCGCCGTCCACTCCAATCTTTCCGATGATATGCAGGATAATATCCTTACCGGTCACATACGGCCCCGGCTTTCCGGTGAGTACAAACTGAATCGCAGGCGGAACCTTGAACCAGAGCTCTCCCATTGCCATTCCGGTTGCGATATCAGTGGTTCCCACTCCCGTGGAAAATGCGCCCAGCGCACCGTATGTACAAGTATGTGAGTCTGCACCGATAATACACTCTCCTGATACAACCACACCGGCCTCCGGCAGAATCGCATGCTCCACGCCGGATTTGCCCTGCTCAAAATACCAGCTCAGGCCCTGTGCCTTCGCAAACTCACGGATTGCTTTTGAATTCTCTGCTGACTTAATATCTTTATTGGGAGTAAAATGATCCGGTACCAGAACCACTTTGTCCTTATCAAATACATTCTCTGCCATCTCTCTGAAAATCGGCAGAGCCATAGGTCCGGTGATGTCATTCGCCATCACAACGTCAAGTTTGGCTTCGATGAGCTGTCCCGCTTCCACGCGGTCAAGTCCCGCATGAGCAGCAAGGATCTTCTGTGTCATCGTCATTCCCATGATGAATTCCTCCTTCTATTTCTTCGCTTGCCGTTTTGACCGCTTACTGTTTTTTATTGCTATGAGCACTTAGAGCCCGTCTTTTAGGCTCTTACATGCGATGCATGAAAAACTGTTAGCGGGTGTTTTTTGGCCGCTTACTGTTTTTTATTGTAACATAACTTACAAGAGTCATGCAAGAAACAACCGCACATAGGATAAGAACTATCAAGTTTGCAGAATCTCCGGTGCGAACGATAGAAGAAATTTCCGGTTTGGATATCTCAGGCTTTTCCGGTTCTCCCGGTTTCTCTGGTTCTTTTGGCTCTTCTGGTTCTTTTGGCTCTTCATAACCCACAGTCTGCCCTTCATCTTCAATCTCAGCATGGGCCGCCACTTCTTTCTCTTCCAAAAAAAGATGCTCAAATACTACCACCTTTTTCCCTCCAAGCAGCGATGCATCCAGATAAAATTCCAATTCTACAACTCCGTCTTTCTCTTTGGGAATAAACTGAAGCTCCGCTGTAATTTCCTTCCCATTCTGATTCAATGGTTTTTTGGACTCTTTCTCCATAAGCACGCCCTTTACAAAATACGATTTCCCCACTTCCAGATTCCGGTAGCTCACTTTATCCACGATCACGGCTTCCTTCTTGGCCTCGCCAGTCTGCTTCCCCGAATCTTTGTCGCGCGCTGAAGTCCATATCTCCGGAACAGGCTTGACATCATTCGTCAACGTTCCCAGATTAACTACATATTTATCCCTCGTAATCTCAATCTCAAAAGGCGGAATCAGAACATGATCCTCATTATTATTACAGGGTATTTCTTCTATTATATATGTATCATAGAACAACGCACCTACTTCATTATTGGGACTCCCCTCTCCAAACCATACACCATCCTTACTGTTCTTTCCCTCATTCGTATTCTGCGTATGCGGATTCCATTTTGCAGAAGTCGACGCATACCCATTTTTATCCGTTACAATAACATGCCCTTCTCCCGTTGTTTTAGAAGTAATCCGAAATGGAATCCCCGCCATTCTCTTTAGCGTACCGTCTTCAGCCTTAATTAGTTCCAGGTCTCCCCGGATTATTTTCTCTTTCGCAAGAGGAAACTGATAAGTTTTCAAAATATCTGTTGTATTTCCTTGTTCCTGGGCGATCACGCGGGTATAGATTTCCTGGTTCAACAGATAGCCTTCCGGTGCCTTTGTCTCCTGAATCGTAACTGTTCCAAGAGGCAGAACATAGGCATCTTGCGATTTGAATAATTCATCCCCTTTCACCAGATATTCAGGAAGATATCGTACCTGCCCGGCATCATCCGTCCGAAATACCCAACTGCGCATTGGCGATTTTCCTTCAGCGGCAGGATTCTCCCCACTGACCTCACAGTAATACTTCACGGTAAACTCCGCTCCTCTCAAAGCTGCACATCCCTGTGCTTTCGACTCTCCGGTTTCCTGATCCACCTTTTGCACCAAAATCTCTATGGGATTCCTCTTTGCAATATCTTTACAAGTATAAACTGCCGTCTGACCGGAAATCACGGTAAGTTCTGCCCGCTCAGAATTTAACGCATAGCCATTTGGAGCTTTCGTCTCCTGAATATCATAGTTCCCAACTGGTATCCCCTCCGCTTTTCCATAACCGTTTTCATCCGTAGTGATCACAGCGGCAACCTTGGACGTTCCTTTATAATAAAGAGTATACTGAGCACCTGCCAGGCTGTATAATGGATGATCGGTCGTAAGTTCCGGGGAGCCGGAGGCCTTCTTCACCTCCACATCTCCTAAATGACTGATTTTAAATAAATAGACTGTAGAAGGACTCTTAGGTGTCAGCACCGATATCTGATTTCCGCGCTGAGGATGAGTTGCAGAATGCCAAAACACATTGTCATTCCCATTCTTCCCCCAAAAAAATCCGATGTGACAATCAGCGCCGTCACTTTCCCAATCAATCGGTTCAAAGTAGATGATATCGCCTTTCTGCGCCTTCCCACTTTCCAGCAATTCAGGAATGGTATTATAATGGTAATACTCTACTGAATTTTCAGTAATCCAATGATACCAATTGGATGCGTTCACCTTCCCACCCGGATAGCCCCTGGATGCAATCCCCGACAAGTCAGCACCGCATTTTTCTAATACTGAAGCCACAAAGCCGGTACAATTCATTCCGCCATTTCCTCCATTTGCCCCGTTAGGGCGCATACAATTTTCCGAAGTGAGCGGAGAACCCGTATAAGGAGTACCCAGATAATATCCATCCTTTTCATGCTCCGAAAGCTCTGCCAGGACTGCTCCCGGCGCTACACCTAATTTCTCATCCAGTTTCACGATTGTACTTTTGGGATTCGTATCTGCTGACTGCACTAAAACTGATGACCGGTTGCTGCCGGACAGACATACTACGGCTATCATTGCCGCGATGGCTTTTTGCCATCTGATTGATCTACATTTCATAAAAAATAATCCTCTCTTCCCTGCCTTATCACCGAAAAAGAGAATACATAAGACGAGTACCCTTATCATACGATAGGGGTACCCATATGTCAATTATTGAATTTCTAAAATTTTTCTAACCTGGGATGTTGCACTTGAAACAAAAACCAGTCCACGTTATTCATAAATTTATATCATTTACATAGAATCACACCATACACCCAATCCTATATACAATAAAACTCACGACCCAGGCCACGACAAGCTGATACCCCACGATCAGTGCTGTTAGTTTCTTGCTTTCTACCTCCCTGTGAATCGTCGCGATTGTCGCTGTACAGGGCACATAAAGAAGACAAAATACCATCAGTGCATATGCATTTGCCGCTCCAAATCCCATGCTCCCGAGGGTAGCTGTAAGTGCGGCCATCCCACTCTGTCCGGTCACATTACTAATACCAAACAATACGCCGCAACTGGAAACCACAACTTCTTTGGCCGCAATTCCCGCGATCAAAGCAACCACAATCTGCCAATACCCAAGTCCGAGCGGCTTGAATACCGGCACAATCCCTTTGCCGATCATAGAACCAAAGCTCTGGGAAATATCTGTAGTATATCCTGATGTGCCGAAATTCAGCAATACCCACATAATAACCGAAGCCACAAAAATAACAGTCCCTGCTTTTGTGAGATAATCTTTCACTTTCTCCCATACATAAATTGCAATCGTCCGTGCATTCGGCGCCTTATACTCCGGCAATTCGATGAGTAGATTGTGTTCCGCTCTGCTTCCATCTACTTTAGACAGGATAAATGCCGTCGCAATCGCTACCACGATTCCCAGAAGATACATGGAATAGCAAACCAGCATCGCATGTTTCCCGAAGAACAAAGACGAAAAGAGCACATAAATCGGGAGCCGCGCACTGCAGGACATAAACGGCGTGATCAGAATCGTTTTCAGCCGGTCCTTCCGATGCTCCAAAGCTCTGGAAGCCATGACCGCCGGAACCGAACATCCGAACCCCAGAAGCAATGGGATAAATGCTCTTCCTGACAGCCCCAGCCTGCTCATGATATCATCCATCACAAATGCCACTCTCGCCATATACCCGCTGTCTTCCAAAAATGCCAGCGCAAGGAAAAGAATGAAAATATTCGGAAGGAAGGTCAGAATCCCACCGACACCAGAAATAATTCCGTCCACAACGAGGGAAATCAGCATATCACTGGTATGCAAAGCCGTCAATCCATCAAATACCATCCCGCCAAACATCTCTAGTCCAATCTCAAAATATCCCTTCAGCCAATCTCCTATAGTAAATGTCAGGAAAAACACCAGCGCCATGATCCCCAGAAAAATAGGAAGCCCCAGATATTTGTGAGTCATATAGTAGTCTACCTTATCCGTTCTCTGGGCCTTGGCATTTTTATTTACCAGACTTTCCTCTATCACCTCTTCTATAAAATCATATTTTTGGTTAATGATCTCTTTCTCACAATTTTCAAGAATCTCTCCATCTATATCCAGTGGATGTTTCTGCATAACTTCCGCATCATTCTCCAGATACTTGATCGCGTACCATCTGGGATTCGTAATCTCGGGATAGCATTCCTTCATTGCCTCCGAAATAATATCAATCTTATCCTCAATATCATCCCGGTACACCATCGCAAATTCCGAATGATGGTTATGGACATGTTTTGATGGTTTTCGGTTGGGATGATGGTGAATCAACGGATCCTTCACCTCCAGATCCTGATGATGGGCCACCGCGTGCATCAGGATAGACAACCCGCTCCGCTTTCTGGCCGACACCGGAATCGTAGGAATACCCAACATCTCCGGCAAACGGTGCAGATCCAGTTCCATGCCCCGCTCCTCCACGATATCCATCATATTAAGAGCCAGTACCACCGGCTTTCCAAGTTCGATAAGCTGCAGTGTCAGGTAAAGATTCCTTTCCAGGCAGGAAGCGTCTACCACATCCACTATGACATCCACTTCATCACTTAAGATGCATTGTCTGGACACCTTTTCTTCCATTGTATAGGAAGTCAGGCTGTAAATTCCCGGCAAATCGATCAATTTATACTCCTGCCCGTCATAAATGGTCTTACCTTCCTTCTTCTCTACCGTAACTCCCGGCCAGTTTGCTACTTTCAGGTTCGCCCCCGTGTAGGCATTAAACAAGGTGGTTTTCCCGCAATTCGGATTTCCGATAAATGCAACGTTTACTGTCTTACTCATCTGCCTGTCCCCCTTCCACCGTAATATGCTCAGCTATCCTTCTGCCCAGCGCAAAACGGGTGCCACGGAACTTCACAGTCAGTGCGCCCTTTTTGTCATTATTTAACACCGTAATCTTCGCTCCCTCCGTAAGTCCCAAAGCTTCCAGACGGCGTTCCAGATTCAATTCCAGTTCAATCGCTTTTACCTCATAGGTATGATTATTTCGTCCTTCTTTTAAATTCATGTTCTTTTATCTCCTCGTATATTCCGTACCCATTATAGACCGGAACTGATCTTGCCGCAAGAATTAATGAAAATTTTTCGCAATTATTCCTTTAAGAGGTTAGAATATTTCTGGTATTTTTTACTTCTACATTTACAGCTTGCCATTTTCCGTATATAATGTAGAGGATATTCTCAAATAACTCTTTAGTAACACATTAATATGAGTGATTACAAGAATTCAAAAGGAGTGCAGTATAATGAATGAGCTATATTTTTTCATCCTATATTTTTTCGTCTACGGTTTTCTTGGCTGGTGTACTGAAGTGGCTTTTGCGGCGTGGAAGGAGCATCGTTTTGTAAACCGCGGATTCTTAAACGGCCCAATTTGCCCCATTTATGGCATCGGTGTCGGAATCGTAGTAATGTTTTTGACTCCATATAAATCCAATCTCATCCTTCTATATGTAACAAGCATTATCCTTGTGACAGCGCTGGAATGGGCGACCGGCTTTGTCCTTGAGAAAGTATTTCACAATAAATGGTGGGATTATTCCAACATGCCTCTGAACCTGAACGGTTATGTCTGCCTGCTTTTCTCTTTAATCTGGGGCGTGGCATGTGTACTGATCGTAGATTTCATCCACCCTCTGATCCACGGCGTGTTGGCACTGATTCCTTTTGCGATTGCTGTTACACTTATGGTGCTCCTCGGTATCGCTATGCTTGCCGATCTGTATATCACCGCATCTGGCATCCTCAAGATGAACAAACGCCTGGAAACCATGCAGCAGATTGCAAATGAACTACACGAAATCTCAGATAAACTCGGGGAAAATATTTACCGCAAAACCATCTTTGCTATCGAGAAGCAGGACGAACTGATTGACACGGTAAATGAAAAACAGGACGAATGGAAAGAAGTGTTCTATGAAAAACAGGAGGCACTCAAAGGTGCCCTGGTTGAAAAACAGGAGGATTTTTCCGAAGCACTCGAAAACGTCTCCGAAACTCTGGATACCGTTTCCGACGAAGTTAAGAACCGGATTTATGATTTGCGTCTGCGTTATAAAGAATACACAAATAATAACAGCCGGACTCAAAGACGTCTTTTAAAAGCCTTCCCCAAGATGCAAAGCGGCAAATATCAGGAAGCATTGGGAGCGTTGCGTGAAAAACTGAATTTCTATATAGATTCCAGAAAATAATCAAGATGACAGTCCACCGGACTGTCACTCAGGTATGCTTGACAACTGAGAACCCGGGAAATCATGTTTAAAGCGAAACATGATTTCCCGGGTTCTATTCTTAATATTTTCTTTTAATCTCATTCAAATACGGCATCTCAATCGGATCGATTGGGTCGATTGGCTGTTCTGCTTTAATCTTATCTTTTCTTCCACGCATCCTGAGCAACGCTCCTCCGAAATTGTACAGCCAGAATGAATATACCAGCAATTTGTTTGCCTTGCCCATTTTATCCTTTGTAGTACCGGTATAAAAGTCTCCCTTTGCCTGTATTGGTTTCCTGCTGCGTATCTGCTGAATCAAATCCAATTCCGTCCTGATCGGTTCTGCGAATTCCGTATATCCCATCCCGACACAATCCGGTCTATGAGCATCACTTCCGCCTGTCCCGATTTTTCCGTACTTCTCGGCCAGCTTACTTGCACCTTCATTGGACTCAGCCGACTCACAGGCGTTAAACGTCTCAATAAAATCGAATTTCTCTGTTAGTTCCGGTGTCTTTTTAAAGCATTTGGTATGAGTAAAACTCAGATACTTCTCGCCGCAGGGATGTGCAGGTCCACAAATTCCTCCATGATGATGCACAAAATTAATCAACAGAGACAGCGGCAGTCCTCTCAATTCGAGCAGGCGCATCCGCACCTCCTGAGGCATGATGATCAAGATATGCCCTGCATCCCGGGTATCATATTCAATTCCTTTAAGCACCACAAAGTCCTGATGCTCTTTGCCCTTCAAATTATATTTCCAATGCCGGTATCCATTATACGTATCATGATCCGTCACCAGCATTCCATCGATCCCTTTGCTTTTTAATGTCTCAATAAATTCCCCCAGAGGTACTTTACTGTCGATCGATCCTTCTTTCACATGACAGTGCATATCGATTTTCATACACAGCACTCCTCTCTTTGGAAAGCTTATCCGCAAAATCCAGCGGATAGATCAGGCTTTCTCGTCTGCACACCAAGCTGTCGATGCGTCAGAGCCCATTCTATTAATAATCGTCATCCTCATCGTCTATATCCAGCATCGCCCTTGCCTTGTCAATCTCAGACTCTACAGAATGCTCTTCTTTAATCGCTTCCGCACGTCTGCGGTCTCTCCTTTTAATCTCTCCGGACTTCATGGTAAACTGAATCACCATACCGATGATCACGATCACCGCATAAATAGCCCAACTCAGATAGAGATTGGTAAGCCCTGTCAGTCCCAGAATCGCTTCGCCAAGTCCGAATCCGCCATATAGCGAGGTGACCACGATCACCATCGGCTCAAACCAAATCATAACCAAAATCGCTGCGACCAGGCCGACAGCTACACTTATTCCTATAAAAATCCAGTTATCCGGTTTCAGAATACTGAGCACAATCTCGCTGACAGCAATAACACTTAGAATAAATGCTCCAAACCGTTTGAATATACCGGCTAAAACAGCCAATATGACCATCGCAGCACCCGGCACAATGAGGCTGACCGGCATCTCAAGTCTCAGTACCAGGCTGACCGCCGCCCCTGCGATCAGTCCTACCGCCAGGCTTGTAAGCACATTCCAGACCCGTACCAGCTTAAGCCCCAATACACAGATTAAAAGCGATACAACCGCAGTGACCGCCAGCACCGGCATAGATTTAAGCGTCACCGGTCCAAACGCTTCTATTTCCCCTTGTTCACTCATCAGGTTATATATCAAATTGTTGAGTTCTTCCATTAGAATTTCCTCCTCCGTATTAATTATTCCTCTCCTTCAAACCCAGTTCCTGACTTCACAGGCAAATTATTAGAAGACTCCCTATTCTTCCGCCTCAGTAGTCGTATCCTTAATCGTCACTCCCTGTTTTACAAAATCAATCTTATTCCATGTGCTCTTATGGAGTTTGATATCAACATCTTTTCTCCATTTTTCGCATGTATCATCGAACAGCTCCTGTTTTCTCTCCGAAATAATGGTCTCCTTCTTCTTGTCTGTCGCATCTCTGTCAAGAAGACTGATCAATTTGCCAACATAATACGCGGAACTGTCTTCCACCACCTCGGTGACATCTCCCTCTTCCAGCATATCTGCAGCAATCAGCAGATTCTGCGGAAGAGAAGTAGACTCATCGTCAAAAGTGATTGTAGAAGCTTCATATCCCTGCTCTTTCGCAAATGCTTCAAAATCTGAAGCATCTGCCGCACCTTTTTTGAACTCCTCCGCCTTGGCCTTTAGTTCTTCCTTTTCCTCATCAGAAAGTGTAGTTGAGTTCCCGTCTTCGTCTGTCGTGGTAAATGCAAAACGAACGTACTGCAGTTTCTTTTGAGCTGCCTCCTCATCGGAAACCTCTGTATCCACATCCTTTGATATGGCCGCGCGCATTTTTTCCTGAATCGTCATAAGTTCCAGTACCTTCTGCACCGTCTCAGAGTCTCCGGAAATCGCTTCCTTTTCTTCCTCTCCATTGGACTTATCAAAACTTTCCGCAGCTTTTTTGATACTTTCCTTTTCCTCATCCGTCAGTTCTACGTCATATTCTGATTTGTGTGCATCCAGTACATACAGCGTCTCAAGAGACTCAAGAAGAGACTCCTTTACACTTTCCTCATAAGTCTTTCCTTCTTCCGCTTCACCTGCCCACAAATCATTTCCCATGAAGCTCGCATAATACGTCTCATACTGAGCCTGCTGGTAACGAGCATAAAAGTTCGCCACATCCGCGGTAATCTTTGTATCTCCTACTTCCGCAACCACCTCGCTGCCATCTAATTTCCCACAGCCTGTCATAGCTGCTGCTGTCATAACTGCTGCTAAAACAAGCGAAACTATCCTTTTTTTCATTAAAAAATCCTCCTTACCGTATCCCATCGTACACCTTTTCCTCATTACCAAGCTTACCTAAGCGCAAGTCCGGTGGACATTTTTCTCAGTGTACACGTTATAGTATATCGTTTTTTACCACGACTGGCAATCATTTTCACAAAAAATGCATATTATTAAACTGATTCTATCATAAAAACAAAATGCCCCTCCTAATATAAATACCTGCAAATATTCCTTTCGATTTCTCAGACAAAAGAGCCGTTGTATTAGATTTCAGTCAGCACCAGCATATGAATATCAGCAACCACGTTCCGTATCTTCTCCAATACTTCTTGATCTTTCTCCTTTTTCTTCTTCCGCAGGTCTCGGTAAACGAAATACGGCACCGCATCAGCCTTAAAATTCAGCGCCCCATTGTACTTTTTCAAAAGCTGCGGAATCGTCTGCACGTCGACCTTTGCCTTCTCATACATCGTAAACCGAAATTCCTCTCCTTTTTGTTCCACCGCAGTGATGTAAGCACTGTGGGCAAATGCTTTGAGCTGGGAGACGTTAAGGAGCTGCTGTACTTTCTTAGGCGGCTCTCCAAAACGATCAATCAGCTCTTCCAGCATGTCATCCTGATCCTCCTGTGTCTCAATTGCTGCAATCCGTTTATATATATCCAGTTTCTGATACTCATTTGGGATGTACGACGGTGGAATAAATGCATCGATATTCAAGTCAATCGTAGTTGTAAAGATATCCTCCGATAACTCTCCTTTCAAATGCCGAACTGCTTCATTTAACATTTTACAGTACAGATCATATCCTACCGCTTCCATATGCCCATGCTGCTCCTCACCCAGGAGATTTCCTGCTCCGCGGATTTCCAGATCCCGCATGGCGATTTTCACACCGGATCCCAGATCCGTAAACTCACGGATCGCTGCCAGCCGTTTCTCCGCCACTTCCTTCAGCAACTTATCTCTGCGGTATAGGAGAAATGCATAAGCCATACGGTTAGATCTGCCCACGCGCCCTCTGAGCTGGTAGAGCTGCGACAGCCCCATTTTATCGGCATCATGGATGATAATGGTGTTTACATTGGAAATGTCAAGCCCGGTCTCAATGATCGTGGTAGAGACCAGTACATCGATTTCTCCGCTGATGAACTCATACATGATCTTCTCCAACTGATGCTCCCGCATCTGTCCGTGAGCAGATACCACCGTCGCTTCCGGTACAAGGTTCTGAATACGTGCCGCTACCTCCGCAATATCCTTGACACGGTTATACACATAATAAACCTGACCGCCCCGGGAAAGCTCCCGCTCAATTGCCTCCCGAACCATCTCATCACTGAATTCCATGACGTAGGTCTGAATCGGCATCCTGTCCATAGGAGCCTCCTCCAAAACACTCATATCCCGGATTCCGATCAGGCTCATGTGCAGTGTACGCGGAATGGGAGTCGCCGTCAAAGTCAGTACATCCACATTTTCTTTTAATTTCTTGATTTTTTCCTTATGCTGCACACCAAACCGTTGTTCCTCATCGATGATCAAAAGCCCCAGATCTTTGAACTGTACATCCTTACTAAGAACCCGGTGCGTTCCGATCAGGATGTCCACCTGCCCCTTTTTTAGGTCCTCGGTAGTCTTCTTCTGCTGTGCCGGCGTGCGGAAACGGCAGAGCAGATCTACCCGCACCGGAAATTCTTTCATCCGCTGGATAAACGTATTATAATGCTGTTGCGCAAGAATCGTGGTCGGCACCAGATACACGACCTGTTTATTCTCCTGCACTGCTTTGAATGCGGCACGTATGGCAATCTCCGTTTTCCCGAATCCTACATCTCCGCAGATCAGCCGGTCCATAATCTTCGGACTTTCCATATCCCGCTTGGCCGCCTCAATTGCCAAAAGCTGATCCTCCGTTTCCTCGAAGGGAAACATTTCCTCAAACTCCTTCTGCCACACCGTATCCTTGTCATACACGTATCCCTGCTTGGACTGACGCGCCGCATAAAGCTCTACCAGATCTTTTGCGATCTGCTGGACTGCACCGCGAACTCTCGTCTTCGTCCGGTTCCATTCCTGCCCGCCCAGCTTATTGAGCTTTGGTTTCTTAGCATCAGCACTGGCATATTTCTGAATCAAGTCAAGCTGCGTTGCCGGAATATACAGGTTTCCTCCGTCTGCATAGGAAATCTTCATATAATCTTTAATAACCCTGTCTACCTCAATTTTCTCTATCCCTTTATAAATCCCCAGCCCGTGGTTCTCATGCACCACGTAATCTCCGGCTTTCAGCTCAGAAAAATTCTGGATTTTCTGACCCTCGTAGGATTTCCGCTTCTTTTTCTTGCGGCTCTTTCCGAAAATGTCCGTCTCGGAAATCACCATGAATTTAATCATGGGATACTCATATCCCACTTCTACATGCCCGTAACAGACCATAATCTCCCGCGGCTGTACTTCACGGGTATCGTCCTCACTGTAAAAGCTGTTCAGCTCATAGTCCCGCAAATCCTCCGCCAGACGTCTGGCCCTGGTTCTTGAGCCCGATATCAGAACCACCCGATAACCATTTCTCTTCAGCCGTTTTAAATCCTGGGTCAGCATCTCAAAGCTATTATTATAAGGATTGACACTTTTCACCTGCAGAGGGTATACCTGGTTAACCTGAAACGGTCTGCACTTTGTCTCCAAAGCACACAAACCGATTACAAAGAAACCATTTAGTTTCTTCACAATCTCATCTACCGTAAAAAACTCCGGCCTTTTGTCTTCCTCAAATCCCCGGTTCCCGGCATCTTCCCGCATCTTGCTGGCCTTTTCTACTTCTTCCTCAACTTTCTGCCCCTTTTCTAACAGACGGATGGGTTCGTCAAGAAATATTATACTTTCTTTTTTATCTATATAATCGATAAAAGAAACTTTTTCTTTTCCATAAGGCATCTCATCTGCCGGATAGAGTACAATATCTTCCAGGTTTTCAATCGACCTCTGACTGCCCACATCAAATGTACGGATGGAATCAATCTCATCACCCCAAAATTCGATCCGGATAGGAACTTCCTCCGTAAGAGGATAAATATCAAGAATCCCTCCCCGCACCGCAAACTGTCCGGGACCTTCCACCTGAACTTCCCGCTCATACCCCAACTCGGAAATCTGCTCCTGAAGCCTCGCGAAATCCAGCGTTTCCCCCAGATGCAAAGTGAGAATCTTTTCACGAATCCCACCCAGAGGCGCGAGCGCATCCATAAATCCGTCAAACGTTGTGATCACCGTTATTTCCTGATCTTCAAGTAGCCTCTGAAGGACCTCCATCCTCTGCTGTACCAACAGTTTTCCATGGATATCCGCCTGGTAAAAGAGTAGATCCTTCGCCGGATAGTAGACTGCTCTGTCCGTAAGAAAACGATATTCCTCATACATCTTCTTCGCCTTTTCTTCACTGGAAAGAACGATGACTGTACAAGGACAGCCATCGCTAAGTGCATAGATCATATGAGTTTTTTGAGAAGTCACACAGCCGGATAAAAGAAGCATCCCCGGCTTCTTCTGCCGCTGTTTTTTAATTTCCTCAAATTCCGCAAGTTCTAAAAGAGGCGCCGTCAACGCTTTCATCCGTCATTACTCCTTAACATCTCTTTTCTTGTTATACTCATTCATCGCCTGGTCGATCTCGCGATTCACGATCAACTCTACCGCCTCTGCCGCCAGTGAATAAGCTTCCTCCATCTGTTCCTTTTCTCCCTTTGAGAAATGCCCCAGCACATAGTCTGCCAGATCGTATCCTTTCGGCTTTTCTCCCACGCCAACTTTTATCCGTGCGAATACGTTCGTTCCCAGATGGGCGATAATATTTTTCAAGCCGTTATGCCCTCCGGCACTTCCCTTTTTACGAATTCTAAGCTGTCCCACATCCAGACTGATATCGTCATGAATGACAAGCAGCTCTTCCTCCGGGTCAATCTTATAATATTCCACAAGACTTCCGATACTCTCCCCGCTTAAATTCATATAAGTCTGGGGTTTTACCAGAATCACTTTCTGCCCGGCAATGATCCCTTTTCCGAGATAAGCCCGGTGCTTTCTGGTATCCACCGATATATTATATTTTTCTGCCAGCAAATCTATCACATCAAATCCAACATTATGCCTGGTTCCTTTATATCTGTCGTCCGGGTTTCCCAAACCTACAATTATAAACATCGCTTTCACCTCTCCAATTAATTTCCTGCGGCCCACGTTCCTATTCTACTAAATCACCATTCATTTGTCACGTAAAACAAGCATAAATTTTCCATCCATTTCATATATTGTGTTAGACAGCGAATCACGGAATCAATACATATATTTTATCGGGAGGTTTCTATGAGTTCCAAAACAAAAATCATCGTCCTTCACATGAGGGAAATTATTTACACAGCTATTTTCGCTGTATTGGGGATCGTTATCATATGCCTGTTATTCTTCATGTTCTCTTCCGGTGAAAAGAAACAATCTGCCGGGAAGAAAAAATACGCTCCGGGCATCTATACCTCCACCGTAACCCTGAACAACACAAATCTGGAGGTGGAAGTCGCGGTAGACAAAGAAAAAATCAACTCTATCCGCATCAGCAATCTGGATGAAACGGTCGCAGCCATGTATCCCTTAATCCAACCCACGATAGAAGAAATCGCCGAACAAGTCTGTGAAAGCCAGTCACTTGACAATATCCGGCTCTCCGAAGACAATCCCTACACTTCACAGATTCTACTGAATGCCATCGATGAGGCACTCAAAAAGGCCGTAGCATCTTAAAAACTACGGCCTTTTACTTATTCCTTCTCTTACCCTTCTACGATTAGATACTGTCCGCTTGGGAGCACAAACACTTCGGATGCTTCTTCCAGTTCCTCGTCGCTCATCCCCTCTACGTCAGCTCCGCTTTCCTCAAAATACTCTCTTACCTCTTTCATAGAATCCACGATCACTGCCATGCAGTCCTCAAGAAATGCTTCTGCTTCCTCCAAGGTCTCTGCCACCGGTTCATCAAATAACTGTGACTGCCGCTTAATAAATGTCCGCAGGCACTCCTCATCATACTCATACATATCGATACGCCCTCCTTAGTTCATAGCCAGAAAAATTATCGGTTCAAAAACCTTACTTTATACTCATAGCTATTCATGATTCTAAAGGAATTTTAACAATTCTTCCGCGTGATCTATCACAGCGTCCGCACCGGAGCCGATCAGAATCTCTCTCGTTCTAAATCCCCAGTTTGCGCCAATCGTAAGAAGCCCGGCTGCCTTCCCTGTCTTCATATCTACCTCGGAGTCACCCAGATAGATTCCCTCCTCAGGTGATGCGCCCAACTTATCCAGAATCCGGTATACCCCTTCCGGGTCCGGTTTTCTCGGGATCTTATCACATTGTCCCTGAATCACTTCAAATACATCTTTGCCGAAAGTCGTCTCGACTACGTCTACCGCCTGCATATGCGGCTTATTCGAAAGTACCGCAAGGTGAATCTTCTTCTCCTTTAGCGCTTGCAGCATCGTCGTAACCCCATCGTAAGGCGCTACATGGTAATTACAATTCTCACCAAATACTCTGCTGTATATCCGCATTCCTTCCTCAATCCTGGCAAGACTCTCATCTCCTGATGCTTTTAATGCACATTCCATCAGAACTCTCGCCCCGTTTCCCACAAACTGCCGGCACTGCTCAGATGTAATTGCAGGAAGCCCCATTTCTTTCAATGTCTCATTCACCGAAATTGTCATGGATTCCAGTGTATTCGTCAGGGTCCCGTCCAAATCAAATATACACGCTTTAATCATTGTCTCTCTCCTTGTATATGATTATCATATTATGAACCCTGTTAAATTTCAATAAAAAAATAAGTTTTTTAATCAAAATGCCTATTCTGTTTTCAAATACTGGCGCATCGCCCTTAGCGCTCCTTTCTCCAATCTGCTCACCTGCGCCTGAGATATCTGGATTTCCTGCGCCACCTCCATCTGTGTTTTTCCTTCAAAAAAGCGCAACTGAATGATATACCGCTCCCTCTCTCCCAGTCGTTCCATGGCCGCCTGAAGAGACAGATCCTCCACCCATCTCTCTTCCTTGTTCTTCTTATCACTGATCTGATCCATAACAAACAGTGCATCTCCGTTATCATTGTAAACAGGCTCATTCAGGCTTACCGGCATCTGAATCGCGTCAAGCGCATACACAATATCCTCCTTAGAGATTCCAATCTCCTCCGCAATCTCTTGCACCGTGGGCTCCTTCAAATGTTGACGGATATAATTTTCTTTCGCGTAGATTGCTTTATACGCTGTATCACGGAGCGAACGGCTCACACGAATCGAATTGTTATCTCTCATATAACGCCTGATCTCGCCAATGATCATGGGAACCGCATAAGTAGAAAATTTCACTTCCAGCTCCGGATTAAAATTATTGATCGCCTTAATCAGCCCGATACAGCCTATCTGAAACAGGTCATCGGGATTTTCTCCGCTGGATGAGAAACGTTTGATCACACTTAGGACCAGCCGCAGGTTTCCCTTAATGTAACGTTCCTTCGCCGCCTCGTCACCCTGTTTAATTCTCACAAGCAAAGCCTCCTTTTCTTCCTCGTCAAGAAGCGGAAGCTTTGCGGTATTGACTCCACAGATTTCAACTTTATTCAGTGCCATATCTCATGTCCTCCTAACCAATTCCAGTTAGTAGAATTCTTCCTCGAATGGAATTTATTTATACGAAAGCAGGGAAAATATAAAAAATATTAGACCTTGACAACTGCACTGTAATCCCTTTGTATTTTTGCTGTTTTGCTCCATAAGCCCTTCTATTGGAGTTTACCGTTTTTTAATATATATTTTCCAGCCGCCTGTTACGCATTGAACCAATATATAGTATAATTATGATATATTTCATTAATAAGCAGCCGCGAAATTCCCGCACTTGGCCCCATATACTTCTTCTTTTCATGATAGTGCAGCATATTTCACTTACCGGCTGTCCAAAGGAGTTGACGAATATGAAACTTACATTCATCGGAGCCGCCCATGAAGTTACGGGAAGCTGCCACTATCTGGAAGCCTGCGGGAAACATATTCTGATAGACTGTGGTATGGAGCAGGGACCGGATCTCTATGAGAACCAGGAAATCCCGATAGCAGCCTCGAATATCGATTATGTCCTTCTCACGCACGCGCATATCGACCATTCCGGCAACCTGCCGCTTCTATCCAAGCACGGCTTTACCGGGGAAGTTATTTCCACCTTTGCAACTGCTGATCTGGCAAATATCATGCTCCGCGACAGTGCCCACATCCAGATGTTTGAGGCCGAGTGGCGTAACCGAAAGGCAAAACGGTCCGGCGCACCTCTTTATGAACCGCTATACACTGTAGAAGATGCAGAAAATGTAATCAACCGTTTTGCACCAATCGATTATGACCAGATTATCACACTCTGCGAAGGAATCCAGATACGGTTTACTGATGTCGGACACCTTCTGGGTTCCTCCTGTATCGAGGTCTGGATCTCGGAAAACGGAGTCGAGAAGAAAATCGTATTTTCCGGCGATGTCGGGAACACCGACCAGCCGATCATAAAAGACCCTCAGAAGGTTGCCGAAGCCGATTACGTGGTCATTGAATCCACATATGGCAACCGGATACACTCCGATCACAAACCAGATTACGTCGGAGATTTTACCCGCGTTCTGCGCGAAACCTTCGCCCAGGGAGGAAATGTGGTCATTCCTTCCTTTGCGGTAGGTCGTACCCAGGAGCTCTTATATTTTATCAGGGAGATTAAAGAAAAGAACCTGCTTCCAGAATACCCCGGCTTTGAGGTCTATGTGGACAGCCCGCTGGCGATCGAGGCCACCAATGTATTCCGCAAAAATACCCAGTCCTGCTTTGATGAAGAAGCCATGGCACTGATAAACCGCGGGATCAATCCCTTAATCTTCCCTGGGCTTAAGACAACAATCACCAGCGACGAGTCAAAGGGAATTAACTTCAACGACGATCCCAAGGTGATCATCTCCGCCTCCGGCATGTGTGATGCAGGACGTATCCGCCACCACCTGAAGCATAATCTTTGGCGCAGGGAATGTACTATCCTCTTCGTAGGCTATCAGGCTGCCGGTACACTCGGGCGAAAGCTTATCGAAGGCGCGGAAAGTGTGAAGCTGTTCGGTGAAAATGTCGAAGTAAACGCACGGATCGAGACCCTTCAAGGAATCAGCGGTCATGCGGATATGAACGGACTTCTGAACTGGCTGGACGGCTTTCAGAAAAAACCGGAGCATGTGTTTGTAGTACACGGAGAGGACACAGTAACCGATTCCTTTGCAGAGACGGTGACAGAAAGATTTCAGATTCCGGCGTTTGCGCCTTACTCCGGCGGATGCGTGGATCTGGCAACCAATACCATCTTAAGCGCCGGAATCAAATCTCCGAAACGCGCAGCAGAAAAACCGGCAAGACAGCGGGCACGGGATGCATTTGAACGGGTTGTGGCCGCAGCAAAACGGCTTATGGAAGTTGTGCTTAAAAATGATGGTCTGGCGAATAAAGACCTGGCGAAATTTGAAGCACAGATTTTGAATTTGGCGGATAAGTGGGATCGGGATGATAGGTAGGCTTTTGGGAAAGGTTTTGGGCCGCAAGACAGGGGCATAGAAGAGTGCTCCGACGCTCTGTTCACTGCGGCTAGTGCACGAAAATCTAAATGTCCCAGGCAGGCGGCGTGAGGGCCTTCTGCCTGGGGCATTAAGATTTTCGGCACGGATCCTCCGTGAACGCCGCTTAACCTGCGCACTCTTCTATGCCCCTGTCTTGCTCACTCAAAATTTCTACATACTGGAAGCCTGGCGGGGTTGAGAACAGTACGGATTGAGGTGGGGGTGGGATTCTGCACCATTAGGAAACCGATGAAGATACAAGTCTTGAGAAAAGATGACATGTAGCCTGGATAAAAGATTTAGAGTACAAGATATACTACTAAACATAACCAGGAAATGGGTGATATCTATAAGGATAATTTTCCCCACCCAATCCGGCGGTCTACAAGAAGCACCACCTACTCATATCTCACAAGCTCCCTCCTAAGCCTCTGCATAATCTTTTTCTCAAGCCGTGAAATATAGGACTGGGAAATCCCCAGCTGGTCGGCTACTTCTTTCTGGGTTTTTTCTTCTCCGTCCGTTGTACCAAGCCCGAAGCGCATCTGTACGATGGTCCTTTCCCGGGATGTGAGTCTTCCGATGGCTTTTATGAGGAGTTTCCGCTCGGCTTCGTTTTCCATATCGCGGTAAATCGTGTCTTCTTCTGTTCCGAGAATGTCGGACAGGAGTAATTCGTTCCCGTCCCAGTCAACATTCAATGGCTCATCGATCGACACCTCCATCTTCGTCTTGCTGTTCCGGCGCAGATACATGAGAATCTCGTTTTCAATGCAGCGTGATGCATAAGTGGCAAGCTTAATCTTTTTATCTGGGTTGAAGGTGTTAATGGCTTTGATCAGACCGATTGTTCCTATGGAAATCAAATCCTCTACGCCTACTCCGGTATTATCAAATTTTTTAGCTATGTATACAACCAGGCGGAGATTGTGCTCGATCAGTAATTTTTTTCCCGCGTCCTCATTCTCTGTCCCCAACAGGGAAATTGCTTTCGCCTCGTCCGCCGCTTCTAACGGAGCCGGAAGTACATCTGAACCGCCGATATAATGGATATCCTGTTTTTCGGGAAACAGGATTGTGCGGAATGTGGGAATCATTTTCAGTTTAAATTGATTGGGTACGGCAACTTTTATCATCATTTCTTAGTCCTCCTAGCATTCTTCAGGGTGCAATATCATTTCAAATGTTCCATTTCCAAATTGCTGCTGACCGGAGATTCCAAGAAGAGGCTGATTGATAACCTTCTCAGAATCCAGGTGCAGACATATTTTCTCAATCGTGATTACCGGTAATAGATTCTCTCCGCTTTGGATCGTGTGGTATGGGATATACCTCACTTTTTGTATTTTTTCTTTATCAGTTAACTTTTCTATTGCTTTTCTACTAATTATATGAACAGGCCTTCCGGTCAACATATCTTTTAAGCTGTTTCCGCTGTCAATGACCGCTTTTACCCGTATCTGTTTATCTCCCAGATATAATGTGGCTTCCACGCAGCTGTTCTTCATTTTCCAGAATCTTTCCAGAAACATAAGGCCGGCCCGCACCAGATGATAACTGACGATCAGGGCAGCCACAAACAGGATTCCGATTCGGAAATGCCTGTACGTGAAGTTTCTCAGCCATGTCAGAACACCTCCGTAGAGGAAGCTGATAAAATACAATAAAATCCATGCTCTGACAAATGCTCTGGTTTCTTTTATATTCAGCCCGGTTCTGATCATTCCTGCGCTGACCAGTGCGTAAAAGCAGACGAGTTTTATGGCCGAGGGTGCCGGAATGCATATCACAATGCAACTTCCCAGCGCTCCGGTAAATGCTCCCATGAGAATATCAAAATGTGTGGCAGTACATTTTAATACACTTCTTTCAGTCAGGAGCACCAGATAATCCATGACGAAATTTATAAGAAAAAATACGTCTATGTATAACTCATACTGCACGACCGCGCCTTCTTTCTCTTCAGATACAAAATCGATTTGGTACTTAAGCAAGCTCTATTATATCGAAAGGCATTTTGATATTTTGTCAGAAGGTGCCATGCCTCTGTTTTTTTCTTCGACACCTCAGTTTTAAATGAATATGTCTTCTAAATGTCGAAATAGTTGATAATTTCTTTGAAAACTGAGTCGAAAACGACGAATTCAAGATAAAAATGGAGAGATTATTACTTTGAAATGTGCTTGACACACCTGATGGTAGTTCCTTAAACCAACTGTCACAAGATATACACAATGGTAAATGAGAGTCAATACTAAAGCTCCTTTAAACTGCCCACTTAAGAATAACAAACAACCGAAATACCAATCTCTGAGTTTTCACTTAAAGATGGCGGACAACTAACATGACAGACCACCGAGTATCATCAAAGGAGGTCGAAAAAAAGAGATATGCCGAAACATATCTCTTTCTTTATTAATCATACTATTATATTAATTTACTTACAAGCTAACCTTAAGTACAGCCTCAGCCCTATTTCTTAAAGAAATCCGGAATCTTGATGGACTGCTCTTTTACTGTGCTGGTCGGTTTTCTCGGGGTCTGGAGCTGCGGCATACCTCCGCCTACGCCCTGGCTGCGCGTCGCGTATGTGCTTCTCTCTACACCGAAATCCGGTCTCTGGGTGGTTGTTCTCTCAGCTGCTCCTGCTCCTGAGAACATGGTAGATTTATGCTCCAGTCTAGACTGCAGCTTGGAAGCGGTGCCTCCTACACTGTGAAGCCCGGTAGCGATAACAGTAATGGTCGCCTCATCAGACTTAGAGTCATCGTACATCGCACCGAAGATGATATTTGCATCCTCGCCTGCAAGATCCTGCACGTACTCTGCCGCATCGCTTGCGTCCATAAGGGTGATATCACCGGAAATATTGATGATAACATGGGATGCACCCGCGATCGTCGTCTCAAGAAGTGGGCTGGCAACAGCCTGTTTCACTGCCTCAAGCGCCTTGTCATCACCTTTGCCCTGTCCGATACCGATATGCGCAATGCCTTTATCGGTCATAACAGTCTGGACATCTGCAAAGTCAAGGTTGATCAGCGACGGAACGTTAATCAGGTCGGTGATACCCTGGATACCCTGCTGAAGAACTTCATCTGCTTTCTTAAGAGCTTCCGGCATCGTCGTTCTTCTGTCTACAATCTCAAGCAATTTGTCATTCGGGATGACAATCAATGTATCTACATTTTCTTTTAGCTTCTCAATTCCGGCAAGGGCGTTGTTCATTCTGGTCTTGGATTCAAATTTGAAAGGCTTGGTTACTACACCTACTGTCAATGCACCCTGCTCTTTCGCGATACGTGCCACAACCGGAGTTGCTCCTGTTCCGGTTCCGCCACCCATACCACAGGTAACGAATACCATATCCGCACCTTTCAGTGCTGCGGAGATCTCTTCTGCACTTTCCTCAGCTGCCTTCTCTCCGATCTCAGGCTTTGCTCCTGCGCCAAGTCCTTTGGTGAGCTTGTCCCCGATCTGCATCAGTGTCGGAGCCTTGCAAAGCTGAAGTGCCTGTTTATCTGTATTAATCGCGATAAATTCCACGCCTGCAATCTGTTCGTCAATCATTCGGTTTACTGCATTGTTTCCGCCGCCGCCTACACCAATTACTATAATCTTAGCAGCAGCCTCTGATTCATTTGTCTTAATTTCTAACAAGAGTTTCTCCTCCTTCGTCACCTTATTATCTTATACATCCCTATAAGCCCAATATATGATTAGCTATATATAGACTATAATATAGTCTTTTTCCTAAAATATCAATAGAATTTTGTATATTTTCTTATTTTTTTACTCACTTTGTACACTTTTTTAATTCCTGAGGGGGATTTTTATTTCCCATCCGGCAAAACATCCTTAATAAAACTGATACTGGTATTATTTTCGTCATAATGTTCTAAATGGAGCGTACCCTTTTGCTCTCCCAGCTTCTCTAAAATTGGTGGAATCTGTGCAATCCGGTCTGCCAGATTATCATCTCCGAGGATTGCGCACTTATTTCCAAAATAGAGTTGAAGGTCCGATCCACTGCAAACAATCCTATCCGGCTGCAAATCATATTTTTTCAGTGTCTGGCTCATATCCAGAAGATGTTCAAATACTTTCTTGTTCTCCTTGCTTACCGGCAATTCTTCAAACAAAGTCGCCTTCTCCACATTCAGCCCTTCGATGCAGGGCACATCATCCCACCATTCCCGGGTCTGCGCAAGTACAATTCCGTCTTTATCAAAATATACAGCCTCGTCTCCTAACAAAATGTAACCGACAATCCTCTTTTCCTCTACCGTCACTTTCACCGTCCACGGGCTTTTCAGTCCAACCTTTACGTTCTCCATCGCCGGAAGCATCTCATAATCCATAAAATGAAACTTGACCATCAGATAAATCGAGTTAGTTGAAAGCTCGTCCTCTTCCAGCCAGTCCGCAATCTCCTGGTTGGTCAAATACCGATTCCCGTTTACCTCTATCTTTCTCACCTGAAATAACAGAAGAAAAATGATCATCGCAAAACAGAACAGCATGACGCTCAGGACAATTGCGTAAATCGTTCGTTTCCTGATCTTTTTTCTTTTGTTCTGTCCTTCACCCATATATAACCTCCCTAATAAATCAAGTCTTTTTTCCTTTAAAATAAAGGTTTTTTAAAGTTTCTATCTCAGATGAATGAACAAGAATCATGGATATTTCTCTGTATCTGGTACGAAAATAGCTGGTTTAGG
>Ga0129308_1001035_pt1 | contig 33050 bp, 36 predicted proteins | sample L827metagenome_FD_94440 | JGI IMG/M metagenome (GOLD analysis project Ga0129308, IMG submission 94440) | Ring-tailed lemur group fecal microbial communities from Wisconsin, USA - L827 metagenome | ecosystem: Host-associated > Mammals > Digestive system > Large intestine > Fecal | place: USA...
GGTAAGTGGTAAGTCAGACACAGCGGTAAGTGGTAAGTCAGACACAGCGGTAAGTGGTAAGTCAGACACAGTGGTAAGTGGTAAGTCAGACACAGCAGTAAGATATAAGCAAGAAATAAGTTTTTTAGAAGAAAAGAATTTATTAAAAGATAATCAGATAGACTATTTAAAACAACAGATAAAGAATTATGAAAACCAAGCAAATAATTTAATCGAAGTACAGAAGCAAACACAAAATCTTTTAGACCAACAACAACGTCTAGCCTTACAGGATAAAAAATTACTAGAAGAGTATAAATCAGAAATCAATGAATTGAAAGCTCTTAAAATGCCTCAGGAGGATATGAAAGAGGACTCGTCGATAAGGGGTGAGGTGCAGGAAGAAATTGAACGACTGAAAGCTCAATTGAAGTTATCAGAAGAAGAACGAAACAAGGCAAAAGAAAAAGAGCCGGTAAAAACAGAAGCTAAAAAATGGTGGCAACTATGGAAATGAGGGGGATCAAATGAGTCATTCGGAACAAATGATTGAAAACCAGTTCATACAAATCTTAAGTGAGAAAGAAAATCAGTGGACTTATCGTCCAGACTTGAAGTCGGAAGAAGCCCTTTGGCAAAACTTTAGAGGCCATTTGAACCGAATAAATTTAGCAGTATTGGAAGAACAACTCTTAACGGACAAAGAATTTAAACAAATCAAAGTCGAGTTTTCACGTTTGACCGGAACACCTTTTTTAGCTTCTCAATGGCTTAGAGGAGAAAACGGGGTGGCTCAAGTTTTATTAGAGCGAGAAGATGGGAAAAAAGTGACTTTAGAAGCCTTTCGAAATAAGGATATCTCAGGGGGGACTTCTTCTTATGAGGTGGTTCACCAAGTGGTCCCAGATGCCTCTAGAGTAGATCGTGGAGATGTGAGCTTGCTGATTAATGGGCTCCCAATCATTCATATTGAGCTCAAAAAAGAGTCCGCTAAAGAGGGTTTCATGCAAGCTTATTATCAAATTCAGCGTTATGCAGAAGATGGATTTTTTAAAGGGATTTACGCAACTACTCAAATCATGGTGATTTCAAATAAAGTCGATACCCGATACTTTGCAAGACCTAGTGAAGATACCGCTGAAGCCTATGCTCGGATGAAGAAGTTTTTATTTAATTGGCGGACTGAAGACAATCAAACGGTTTCCGATTTGTTTGATTTTACTCGTACAGTTTTGCGGATACCCGATGCCCATGAATTGATTAGCCAATATACCATTCTCGTCGATGATCAAAAAAATCAAAAATTCCTCATGGTTTTAAGGCCTTACCAAATTCATGCGATTCGTAAGATTCGTCAAAAAGCGGCACAGCATGAAGGAGGATTCATTTGGCATGCGACAGGTTCAGGAAAGACCATTACCAGTTTTGTCGCAACGAAATTATTAGCACAAAATGCGATCGGTGTCGATCGTACGGTCATGGTTGTTGATAGAACAGACTTAGATGCTCAAACGCAGGATGAGTTTACGAAGTTTGCCTCGGAATACCATACCGGACAAACGACCGGAAATTCGGTAGCCAATACTTTGATTGTTGGGATCAAAAATCAAAAACAGTTGGCTCGAAACCTCCTATCATCAAAAAATAATAATACGATTTTAGTGACCACGATTCAAAAACTCTCTGCGGCTATGCGAAGCGCCCAACAAGAGAGTGAAGAAAAAGGCTCCAATCAATTTGAGAAGCTACGGCAAGAACATCTTGTTTTTATTGTTGATGAGGCTCATCGTGCGGTTAGTGATGAGGAAATGAAGCGAATTAAGAAAATATTACCCAATTCAACCTGGTTTGGATTAACGGGGACGCCTATTTTTGAAGAAAATAAAAAGCAAGAAAATGGAACCTTTGCCAGAACGACGAGCCAGCAATACGGGCCGCTCCTTCACTCCTATACAACCAAAAATGCCATGGATGATGGGGCTGTGTTAGGCTTTCAAGTCGAGTATCATTCACTGATTTCAGAAGAGGATCAAGAGGTGATTGTCACCCAACTCAATAAAGGAAAGTTGCCAGACGATGCCCTCCAACAAGAAAAATTATTGCCTACGGAACTGTATGAAGCAGATGAACATATTCGTACCATGTTACAAAAAATCTTTAATCGGAGAAGTGTGGTCAAAAAGTTCAAGGTAAAGAATGGTTTTCCTACGATGTCAGCCATTCTTACCACTCACTCGATTGCCCAAGCCAAACATATTTACCGGATTTTAAAGGAAATGAAAGATAATGGGACACTCTTGAATGGGCGACAATTTGATGAACGTCATCAACTGATTGATAAAGATTTCCCAAGAGTAGCTATTACCTTCTCAACCAATCCGGATCAATTAGAAAAAAATGAACAAGACGATGAATTAGTAGAGATCATGAAAGAGTATGCGAAACAGTTTGATGCCTCTCCTTATCAAGATGAGAAACTCTACAATCAAAATATTAATAAACGGTTGGCCCGTAAGGAAAAGCAATATCAATCGGATGGTCAGTGGCTAGATTTTGTTATTGTTGTCGATCGTTTATTGACAGGCTTTGATTCTCCAACGATTCAAACCTTATATATTGATCGAGAAATGAACTATCAAAAGCTCCTTCAAGCGTTCTCAAGAACGAATCGTATTTATACGGGCAAAGATTCTGGTTTGATTGTCTCTTTTAGAAAGCCCTTCACCATGAAAGAAAATGTGAAAAACACGTTTCGTCTATTCTCAAATGAAAAGCAAAACTTTGATCAACTGATTCCAAAAGAATATGAAGAAGTCAAAAAAGAATTTATCGAATGTTCAACACTTTATAAACAAAGCGAAGCTGACCTATCGGATAATCCCAACGATCTTAAAACGATGATTGCGCAAGTGAGTGCTTATCAAAAGCTAGAAAAGAGTTATAAAGCGCTCCGAAGCTATGATCAATACGAAGAGGACTTTGAAGCATTTTCAGAAGTAGTGGAGCAGTTGCCACAATATCAAGGTAAAACGGAAAATGTTAAAACAAAGATTAAAGAAATGATCGAGGATGAGGAGCATTCTGAGGAGGACTTCGAGAAGCTTTTACAAGAGATTGCTTTTTCTTCGCAGCTCAATGCGACACATAAAGACGTCGTGGATAGTTTTTATATTAATCAACTTTTGAAAGCGATCCAATTAAACGAAGCAGGGGCCGTTGAAAAATTTGAAAAAGAAATCCAACAAAAGGATCCTCAAATCCAAAAGATGTATCACACCTTGAAAGATCAACTCATCAATACGACTGAAGAGATTGATGTGGCTCAATTAAAAGAGACATCGATTCAAAATGAAATTCAAAGACAACTTCAAAAAGAAGCTGAAGAATTTGGATTATCCTTCAACTTTTTACAGTCTGCAATGAATGAATATCAAGGCGATAAGAAAACGATCCCTTATTTAACCCATTTACTGGATTCGATGACTCTTAGTAAAGAAGAGTTCGAAGCCAAAACGGGTGAAAAATACAGAAGAAGAACAAAAGTTTTAGAAGAACGACTACAACAAAACTTTGAACAACTTCAAAAATGGAAAGAAGAATTATAATGGCAACAGGTTTAAATCAACAACTATGGGCTTCTGCGGATATCTTACGTGGGAAGATGGATGCAAGTGAGTATAAAAATTACTTACTGGGATTAATTTTCTATAAGTACTTGTCTGATGCGCAGCTGAGAGAAGTTTATGAACAAGAAAATGGGAAGACAGATACCTTCCCAGAACGTTCCACTCAGTATGCAGGCTTCATGGAATGGTACGAAGAAGACAAAGACGATTTAATCGAAAATATCCAACCCAAACAAGGTTACTTTATCCAACCCGATCAATTGTTTTATCACTACCGCATCAAAGCTGATAACTATGAATTTAACTTGACCGACTTACAAGCAGGTTTTAATGAGTTGGAACGTCAAGGAGAAGAATTTAGTGGATTGTTTGCGGATATTGATTTAAACTCCACAAAATTAGGCTCAAATGCACAACAACGTAATGTGACGATTACTGAGGTCTTGCGTGCCTTAGATGAGATTGATTTATTTGAACACAATGGCGATGTGATTGGGGACGCTTATGAGTATTTAATCGGGATGTTTGCGGCAGGTGCAGGTAAAAAAGCAGGAGAGTTTTATACCCCTCAAGCTGTTTCACGCATCATGTCAGAAATTACGTCGATCGGACAAGAATCTCGAGCGCCTTTTCATATTTACGATCCTGCGATGGGTTCGGGTTCTTTGATGCTTAATATCCGTCGCTATCTCATCAATCCAAATCAAGTGCACTATCATGGACAAGAGTTAAATACGACGACCTTTAACTTAGCACGTATGAACTTAATTCTTCATGGAGTAGATAAAGAACGCATGAACCTGAATAACGGAGATACTTTAGATGCCGATTGGCCCTCAGAAGAGCCTTATCAGTTTGATTCTGTGGTCATGAACCCTCCTTACTCTGCGAAATGGTCAGCGGCAGATAAGTTTCTCTCTGATCCTCGCTTTGAACGTTTTGGAAAATTAGCGCCTAAATCTAAAGCGGACTTTGCCTTTCTCCTTCACGGTTTTTACCATTTGAAAGAATCAGGAACAATGGGGATTGTCCTGCCTCATGGCGTGCTCTTTAGAGGAGCCGCAGAAGGAACCATCCGTCAAGCCCTTTTAGAAATGGGAGCCATTGATGCGGTCATTGGCTTGCCGGCCAATATCTTTTTTGGGACCAGTATCCCGACAACGGTTATTATTTTGAAGAAAAACCGCTCTCGTCGTGATGTCTTATTTATCGATGCTTCTCAAGACTTTGAAAAACAAAAAAATCAAAATGTCCTGTTGGATGAACATATTGATAAAATTGTTTCTACCTACAAAAAGCGAGAAGATATTGAAAGATATGCTCATGTTGCAAGTTTTGATGAGATCCAAGAAAATGACTTTAACTTAAATATCCCTCGTTATGTAGATACCTTTGAGGAAGAAGAACCGGTAGATTTGGTTGCAGTGAATACCAATCTCCTTAAGGTCAATGAAGAATTAGTTCAACAAGAGCAAGTGCTCTTATCGTTGATTGACAATTTTTCAGAAAGTGAAGAGAATCAAGCCTTGATTGAATCGATGCGTCTTCTTTTGAGAGGCGGTCATGATGAGTAAAAAAAGTCCACAATTAAGGTTTGAAGGTTTTACGGATGATTGGGAAGAGCGTAAGTTAATTGATATTGCTGGAAATATTTCAGATGGTGATTGGATTGAAGCAAACCACATATTTGATACAGGTGATTATCGTATTGTTCAAACCGGAAATATTGGAATTGGTTCTTTTTTGGATAAACTGCAAAACGCGAAGTATTTTTATCAAGCTGACTTTGATGAATTAAAGGCTAACGAAATATTTCCAGGAGATATTTTGATTTCAAGACTATCTGATCCAGCTGGTAGAACCTCTATTTTGCCGGATTTAGGAGTGCGTGCAGTTACCGCTGTTGATGTGGCAATTATTCGACCAAATGATAATTTCCATGCCGAATTCCTTGTCGCTGAATTAAATTCTAGTACAATTCTAGCTAAAGTAGATTCGCTTGCAAGTGGATCTACTCGCAAGCGAATTAGTAGAAAAAATCTTGAAGGTGTACAAATCAATCTACCAACGTTTGAAGAACAACAAAAAATTGGTTCATTTTTCAAACAACTCGACGACACTATCGCTCTTCATCAACGTAAGTTGGACTTGCTTAAGGAACAGAAAAAAGGCTACTTACAAAAAATGTTCCCTAAAAATGGTGCCAAAGTTCCTGAATTGCGATTTGCGGGGTTTGCTGACGATTGGGAAGAGCGTAAGTTAATTGAGGTTGCCGATTATAGAAACGGAAAAGCTCATGAAAAAGATATTTCAGAAGCTGGAGATTACATTGTTGTAAATTCAAAATTCGTTTCTACAAATGGTCTGGTCAAGAAGTATTCTGATGAAATGATTGCACCTCTATCTAAGAATGAAATAGCATTTGTTTTAAGCGATGTTCCAAATGGTAGGGCAATTGCTCGAACCTTTTTGATTAGCGAAGAAAATAAATATAGCTTGAATCAACGAATTGCAGGGATCACTCCACATGCGGATACCAATTCATATTTTTTGCACTCATTGATGAATAGAAACCACTATTTTTTACGTTTTGATGATGGAGTAAGTCAAACTAACTTATCTAAAAGGGAAGTTGAAAAATGGGTTGAATTGTATCCGAGTTATGGAGAACAACAAAAAATAGGATCATTCTTTAAACAATTAGATGACACTATCACCCTTCATCAACGTAAGTTAGATTTGTTGAAAGAACAGAAAAAAGGCTTTTTACAAAAGATGTTTGTATAGGGTCTATAATTAGATAATAACCCCTATAAAAGACTACTAAAACAGCCCTCATTATCTGACTAGTAGATACCGGGGGTTGTTTTTTTTATAAAATGATATAATACTCCCTAGATAGGAGACAACGTATGTCTAGACAAAAACGATCGATCAACGAAAATAATGATAAATTAAAAGTTCAATTAGAACTCCTCCGTAGTTATACGGAACACTTTGACTCAGGTATGATTCATATGGCTTTGCCAATGGCTACACAGGTTGGTGTATTAATACATCAAACATTATTGACTTCTGAGCACTTTGTTATCCGGCTGTTGTCGGCGCCGATCATTGTGCGATCGGGGGTGGGCATATGAATTCATTGATTAGTTTAGAAAAAGTTAATTATCAAATCGCTGATCAACATATTTTACATGATGTTGATTGGCAGATTCCAGCTGGGGCTCATATTACATTGACGGGACCATCCGGTGGTGGGAAAAGTACGTTATTACGGATCATTGCGGCCATGATTTCTAAAACAAGTGGGACCTTGATTTTTGATGGGCAGCCGATTGAAAGTTATGACCCAATCATGTATCGGCGGCAAGTCTCATATTGTTTCCAACAACCGACGTTATTTGGTGAGACGGTTGCAGATAACTTAGCTTTCCCGTACCAAATTCGTAAGCAGGTCATGGATACGAAACGAGTGGTAACGGCGTTAAATAATGTTGGGCTGTCCGAACGAACCCTGCATCAGCCGATTATCGAGCTTTCCGGTGGTGAACGGCAGCGGGTCGCGCTGATTCGCAACATCTTATTCTTACCAAAAGTGTTGTTATTAGATGAGGTGACAGCTGGTTTGGATGAAAATAATAAGCAAATCGTGCACGCCTGGTTACGACAGTTAAATGAGCAAGATCACGTGACAACGATCATGATTACTCATGATGCCACAGAGATTGCTGCGGCAGATCAGTTAGCGAAAGTGGTTGCTGGCAGATTGGAGGTACACGCATGAATTTAGCAGTTAATAATACGTCGCTATTTTTGGCGGCAATGTTAGTGCTCGTCGCGTTAGGAATTAGTTTGTGGCAGAAACTTGGCTTAGATAGGGACATCGTCATTGGTGTCGTGCGGGCTGTTGTACAACTATTTATCGTGGGTTACTTGCTAAAGTATATTTTCCGAGTCAACAATTTGTGGCTAACGCTGGCGATGATAGGCTTCATTATCTTCAATGCGGCTTGGAATGCGAAAAAACGGGGGCCGGGGATTGACCATGCATTAGCCATTTCGTTATTAGCCATTTTTGTTAGTACGGGGGTAACACTCGGCGTCCTCGTGCTATCTGGTGCGATTAAGTTTGTGCCATCGCAAATGATTCCCATTTCTGGTATGATTGCGTCGAATTCAATGGTCGCAATTGGGCTGGCTTATCGCAGCCTCAATAGTCAGTTTCATGACCAGCGGCAAGCTGTGCTTGAACGTTTGGCGTTAGGGGCTGGTCTACTTGATGCTTCGATTGCCATCGTGCGTGAGGCGATTCGTACGGGGATGTCACCAACCATTGATTCGGCAAAGACTGTGGGTCTAGTCAGTCTGCCAGGGATGATGTCCGGTTTGATCTTTGCAGGGGTCGATCCAGTACGGGCCATTAGGTATCAAATTATGGTCACGTTCATGCTCTTATCAGCGACTAGTTTGGGGTCAATAATTGCGTGCTATTTAGCTTACCGTAATTTCTATAATGAACAAAAACAGTTGAAGTAATGACTCCTGATTGCAGTCCCGCGGGGAGTCCTTTATGATGGAAGCTGATCTTTTTTGTCCGAACAGCGTTCGGATTAATTTTACAATCTACCAGTACGATAAAAATAATTGGTCATTCATTGACAAAAGTGAACCAATTATAGGCAAGGACTGTTCTATTATTGAGGTTAAATAGATATGCAACAAATCGTACTCCCAATCAAAGACTCTAACGTCTTAAAAATGGTGCAAGACACCTTACTAGATAGTTTTCGGGCAGGTCGCCGTAACTACACTATCTTTCAAGTTGGCAAAGCCACCCTGCTGCGGGTGAGTGATGTGATGACGTTAAAGAAATCCGATGTCTATAATCCAGATGGCTCTGTTAAACACACGGCCTTTATTCATGATAAAAAGACCGGTAAAGCAAATACACTATATTTAAAGCCCGTGCAACAAGACTTGTTGCAATATCATGATTGGCTAGTCCAACAGAATATTGATGTTATCCTTAAATCTTAGAGTCACTATTGTATAAAATTTGAATAGGAAGTTAATAAAAATGACAATAAATTTCAGTATAAGTAAAGATATCGATATTAAGCAATTAGAAGAATTATATAATGACGTTGGTTGGAGTGCGTATACTCAAGATTTGGAAGTATTAAAGCAAGCTATATTACAATCGTTAGATGTTATAACTGTTTGGAATGACGATAAATTAGTAGGGCTTATTAGGGCTATTGGAGACGGATTAACGATTGTGTATATACAAGATATACTTGTTTTGAATGCTTATCAGAATAAGGGTATTGCAAGTGAATTATTGCAAAGAATATTAAATAAATACAAAAATGTTCGTCAAAAAGTTCTTTTAACTGAAGAAGCTTCTGATGTTAGATATTTTTATGAAAAGAATGGTTTCGAATCCTGTGATAAGGGATTGTTAGTTGCGTTTGCTAAAATGAACTAAATTGTGATCTTGAGAGTGGCTTAGCCACTCTTTTTTTGACACGAAGTGTCAATTTTTGCGCTAGCAAAAACAAGCCTCGCAGAGCCTACACTTTACCATGTGAAGAAATGGAACGCTCTTCGGCTTTTCGGTGTCTACTGAAATCAAGGTATTAATGGGAATACCAGCCTAAGATATTTGGAGTTCAGAGAGAACGCGTTTGATTTTCAAACTTCGCAACAGAACCCCTATTCACATCTATACCCTAGCAAACAAAAATCAATAGCTGACAAATTAGATAATTTATATTAAAAACCTCTAAAATCATAAAGTAAAAAGGGCAGTTTCAATATCTAATGCCTTACGGCCGTTGGGTTTAATCGTGATAATTACTTTAGATAATCTTTCAACTAAAGTAATGACGGCACTTTTATGATGAATGCCAACGATCGTATCACCTTCAAGGTGACCAAACTCAGAATTGAAATCAGGATAATTATCAGGTCTATCATGGATTGAGCGCTGATATTGTTGTTTTCCCCGTTTTTCCTGATGGCCATTGGGTTTTCTTTTACCTTTCATCGGTAGTGTGTCAATATCAAATATTCCTTTAGAAAATAAACGATAAAGTGTTCTCATACCGCATGAAACAGGCCTTTCTTTTCGCCCGATAATGACGTCAGGCGTCCAACCAAGAGTGACTTTCTCTTTAATGTAATCTACTTCATGAGCAGGTAATTGAATGACTTTTCTACCACATTTTTTCTTATTTTCTTTATACTGGTGCCAATAATCAAGAGCAGTCTTGCCTTGCTTGAACTTATTGACTACATTATAAATAGTTTGTATAGCACGTCCCATTCGGTTAGCGATTTCAACCGGTTTATTATGTTGAAGATAATATGATTCTATCATTGTCAGTTTGTCTATGGTAAGATGTTTGTAGGTCATTTATGGTTACACTCCTTTGTTTTCTTTCGTCGGAAATACAATTTGAGTGTACCATAAATGCCTTTTTATTTTTCTAACTTAATTTTACAATTCGCGTCTTTAAAAAAACGGTAGATAATAATCTTTTTCTTTGCTTTGTAAACGGTTTTATGTTATTACTATAGTATAGATTAATTATTAGAATTAGTCTAATTAAGAACAAGGAGGACTTTCTAATGACATTCGATTATAAAGATCATGGCAAAGAAAAATTTATCGTTAACATTGAGGATTATACCAAAGAAAACGAGAATTACCGTACAACAATTTGGACTGGTGAAAAACTTCAGGTTACATTAATGGCTATTGAACCCGGTGACGATATTGGTTTAGAAGTACACATGGGTATCGATCAATTCCTCCGTATCGAAGAAGGTAAAGGTTTATGCCAAATGGGAGATGCCGAAGATAATCTTACATTTGAACAAGAAGTTTCAGATGATGATGTAATTTTAGTACCTGCTGATACTTGGCATAATGTAACCAATATTGGTGACAAACCTCTGAAAATTTACTCAATTTATGCAGGTCCTGATCATGTCCCTGGTACAGTACATAAAACGCATGAGGAAGCTAAAAATGATCCTAATGAAGACTAATTTTAGTTATATGATTTGTCAAATTAAGTTAGAATAAAATGGGTTCTGTTGCGAAGTTTGAAAATCAAACGAGCCCTCTCTGAACTCAGAATATCTCAGGCTGGTATTCCCATTAATACCTTGATTTCAGTAGACACCGAAAAGCCGAAGAGCGTTCCATTTCTTCGGTTCTTTTTATATATTCCTCGAATGGTCTCCATTGGACCACTATCAAATAATAAGACATAAAATGAGCTATATTTTTTCAATATTTGAGTGTTCAGAAAATGGCCATTTTCTGGACACTTTTTATTTTCTACAATTTTCGTCAATATCTTTTATATTTTGTGTTCATTAACCCATGATTTAATCTATGTCCATTTATATATATTGTTTTAAGTTATGGTACAATTAAACTAACGGAGGTACAGAAATTTGAATATTGGATATGCACGAGTTTCAACTGGACTACAAAATTTAGATTTACAAAAAGACAGTCTTGGAAAATATGACTGTGAGAAAATATTTACTGATCACATGTCTGGAAGTAAAAAAGATAGACCAGGGTTAAAATCAGCAATAGAATTTTCTCGGCCCGGAGACACAATTGTCGTTTGGCGATTGGATCGATTGGGAAGAAATATGGAGGATTTAATCAGCATAGTCAACTCACTAAACGATAAAGGAGTAAGTTTCCATAGTTTGCAAGAAAATATCACGATGGACAAATCAAGTTCTACTGGACAGCTTATGTTTCATTTATTTGCAGCATTTGCGGAGTTTGAACGTAACCTTATTCTTGAACGCTCGGCTGCGGGGAGAGCTGCAGCACGTGCTAGAGGAAGATTAGGTGGTCGACCTGAGAAATTCTCTGAGAAAGATATAGAGCTACTTAAAACACTTGTAGATAGTGGAACACCAATAAAGAATATTGCGGAGTCTTGGGGTGTTTCGAGAACAACTATTTATCGATATATTAATAAATAGTATATATTTAAAGTAAAATCAGGAGATGATGATAAATATCTTACAAAAAATTTCAGATAAACTTATGATTCCAGAATATAAAATTGAAGGCAAACTATTCAATGATTTCTTCATTTTATCCGAGGAATAAATAAAGACAATCTAAAGGGTTATCTGTACCAAGCATTATTTATTATAGAAAATTATTTAATTGATAACACAGAGTAGTCTGTAATTGACGAAGATTACGACATGTACAGTATTAAAAACTTTTACATTAATAGAAATATTTTACCTGAACCCAATAGTCTTAATAATTTTTCACTCTTTAAAAACTTTGCTATAAGCATAATTTTGTTTAACCTTTTTCTGAAAAGCTGCAGCTCCTTCAGATTTGTACTTCCATATCCAACTTCTAAGGAGTCCTGATGAGGGGATATTATATTTTCTTGCAAGAAACGTTGCCCCAGTCTTGCCTTCTAGATATTCAAGAACTACTTTTAATTTAGACTCAATGGAATATTTTGACAAGAAAAATGACCTCCAAATTTATAGGTTCTTAAGTCTATATTTTTAGGGTCATATCAACTTTGGCTAATTAACAGTTCTCGAACTAAATACTGCTACCGATTTTTACTCGGCTATATTGGACTTGTTTGCAGCAAGTCCTTTTTCTTTATTATATGACTTTTTTCAATCGTTTTATTCTTTTTTGCTATATTCCAAATACAATATTAAGTCTTATATATAGGAAACATGTAAAATAGTATAATTTTTTTATTTTCTTGATAGTTGTCAATTTTTATCAGTAAGCGCAGCGCTATACTAGTATCATAAAGAAAATCAAAGGAAGTAGAAAATATGGCAAAAATAACACTGAACTTTCAAAAACAACTTCAACAACACAGTAATCACTTGGTTATCCTCTCAGCCATTCTCATTGTACTCGGATACCTTGGTAAATATGGTGTAAATCAAATATGGATTTGGAATTCGACAATGATTATTGCAAGTATTATCGGTTTTATACCTGTTGCAATTCATGCCTATCAAGCAATCAAAGTGAAACAAATTTCGATTGACCTGCTAGTTTCTATTGCAGTTATCGGTGCTCTGTTCATCGGTGAATACGAAGAATCAGCAATTGTCACTTTTCTCTTCGCTTTCGGTGGATTTTTGGAGAAAAAAACGCTTGAAAAAACGCGATCAAGTATCAAAGAACTCACGAATATGGCACCCAGCACAGCCCTATCTGCTGATGGTGAAGAAATAGATATTGATGAAGTTGAAATTGGTGATAAACTTTTAGTAAAAACAGGACGTCAAGTTCCTGTTGATGGTCATATTTACCAAGGGTCTGGCTATGTCAACGAAGCCAGCATCACAGGTGAATCACGTGAAATCAGAAAGGAAACTGGTGCTAAGGTTTTTGCAGGTTCTATCTTAGAAAATGGTACAATTTACGTAGAAGCAGAAAAAGTTGGCGAAGATACAACTTTTGGTAAAATTATTGAACTGGTTGAAGAAGCCCAAGATACCAAATCTCCTGCTGAGAAATTCATCGACCGCTTTGCTAAGTATTACACGCCAGCGGTACTTGTTATTGCAGCTATTGCTTGGGTTTTTAGTCATAATCTAGAGCTAGCCATCACGATTCTCGTACTCGGTTGTCCTGGTGCCCTCGTGATTGGTGCGCCTGTTTCAAATGTTGCAGGAATCGGTAATGGTGCAAAAAGAGGTGTCCTTATTAAGGGAGGTGATGTTATGAATACCTTCAGTCATATTGACACGCTTCTGTTTGATAAAACGGGTACTCTGACGAAAGGCAATACAGAAGTTGTTGTCGTCAAAAATTATGGTGCTTCTAAAGAATTGATTGATGCAGTTGCTTCAGCAGAAAATGAATCCGATCACCCATTAGCAACAGCTGTTGTACGCATGATTGGAGAATTCAATCCTGTCAAATTTGCAAAAACGGACGTTGTTAAAGGACAGGGGATCATCGCAGACGACCTATTGATTGGTAATGAAAAAATGATGGTGGCTAACCACATCACGATTTCTCCCGAGCAGAAACAGGACATCGCAGAAATTACTAATTCTGGTGCATCAGTTGTTTTGGTTGCAGCTGATAACAGATTACAACTGGTTTATGGTATCGCAGACGAAATGCGTTCTGGTGTCAAAGAAGCCCTCGAAGAGCTACGCCACGAAGGTATTTCTCGTATGATTATGCTGACTGGAGACAACGAGACAACAGCTACAGCAGTCGCTTCTCAACTCGATATTGATGAAGTACGTGCCAATCTCATGCCTGAGGAAAAAGCTGAAGTTGTCAAATCACTCAAAAACTCTGGTAAAAAAATTGCTTTTATCGGTGATGGTGTCAACGATTCCCCTAGCTTGGCACTTGCTAATATAGGTATTGCAATGGGTTCTGGTACTGATACTGCGATTGAAACGTCCGATATCGTGCTAATGAAATCCAGTTTTGACGAACTTGTCCATGCATATGGTTTGAGTAAACGCACGGTTGCCAACATGACACAAAATATTGTGATTGCGATTGTAGTTGTGCTCTTTTTACTGGCTGGTCTAATTCTTGGAGGTACAGGATTAGTACCTAGTTTTGTCAACATGGGCACAGGTATGTTCGTCCACGAAGCTAGTATCATTATCGTCATTGTCAATGGCATGCGACTGATTAGGTATCGAGAGAAATAGAAGAATGGAAACAAACCAAAATTTATGTGGTTTGTTTTCTTTTTTTGAAAGGAATCATTTTTTTGATATCAATAAAGTTTATAATGATTTTATCAAAAATGATTTGATAAAATCATCGAGACATTTTCGATGGCTTCTAGAATCTTTACAATTAAAGTTTTCCTTACTAATAGGGAGGTTCAATAAGACACTGAATTTGAGGCTATGAGAGAAACTATCGCAAGCAATGTAGCACGTTAGGGATTTGAACTTGTTTAAAAGCTTTGATACCTATCTCAATATAACTTTTTTATAAAAATAGATAGGAAGTTCCAATGACAATTATTTAAAAAGGAAACACACACATTTGCTAGACAGGAAGATTGTCAGGTAGGAGGGGACATAGCGTTTTCAGAACACTTCAAACATCTTATGTACGATGGATGTTTTAAAAAAATCACTAATGGTTTTGCTCTTTTAAATCTCATACAGGCAAAATTAGGGATTGATTTAAACACCGTTCCGCGGACCGTCTCGGTAGACTCTAACTGGTGCTGATTGCGCTCCTCATAGAAGGTTATTCAGCGTTAAAAAAGAGACTCGAGAAACTTTATTATTTTGTAGATAAAAAAATAAAATTGATATTCTTGATAGATATCAATTTTTTGCTAGTACTAACGAGTTATAATTAATTTATAAAGAAAGAGAAAGAGGTGAATCTTATGTCAAAAGTAATTATGAAACTCAATGAATTGAGCTGCCCATCTTGCATGGCAAAAATCGAAGGAGCAATGACTACAACTAAGGGTGTAGCAAATGCAAAAGTGCTTTTCAATGCATCAAAAGTTAAAGCAGAATTTGACGAAAATGTTGTCAGTGCTGATGAACTTATCAGCAAGGTTGAGAAACTTGGGTACCCTGTTTTAAGTAGCAAAGTAACTGTTGTGTGATTTCTACCAGTAAAGACAGCACTATAAATTGAATAAAGGAAAAAATTGATGACTAAATTAACGATTGATGAAAAATATGCTAAAGAACTTGATAAAGCAGAGGTTGACCACCACAAGCCTACGGCTGGTGCGATGCTAGGACATGTCTTATCCAATTTGTTCATTGAAAATGTACGACTGACTCAAGCAGGAATATACGCGAAAAGCCCAGTTAAGTGTGAGCATTTACGTGAAATTGCAAAAAAAGAAGATGAATATTTCTTTAAAATTTCGGATTTACTTCTTGACGAAAATGAGATTGTACCAAGTACAACTGAAGAATTTTTAAAGTATCACAAGTTCATTACTGAGGATCCAAAAGCCAAATATTGGACTGATGAAGCTCTACTTGAAAGCTTCATTACAGATTTTCAAGCACAAAATATGTTCATTACGCGAGCAATTAAGCTAGCAAATAAAGAAGAAAAATTTGCTTTGGCGGCTGTTGTAGTCGAACTTTACGGCTACAATCTTCAAGTTATTCGTCACTTGGCAGGTGATTTGGGTAAAGCTGTTGCTGATTTTCATGACGAAGATGAAGATAATGACAATTAATTTTTACGAAACTGTAGGCTTTAAGTGAACAAAGCTTGCAGTTTTATAATTTTAGCGCGATAATAAGATAAGGAGAATTACCAAAATGAGCAAGTATGAACATCATTTTAGTCATGATGAACACCACTGTGTACAGCTTGTCCCACTATTTGCTTTACTTTCAGAAAGTGAACTGGCGCAAGTTGAGCAGGTTGTTCATCATAAGACTTTTGAAAAGGGCGAAGCGGTCATCAGCCCTTTTACGGTGCCTCAACTCGCAATTGTGGCGCACGGTACTTTGAAGATATATCAGCTTTCTAGCACTGGTAAAGAGCAGTTACTACGTGTAATTGAACCTGGTGGATACGCAGGTGAAGACGCCTTGTTTGGAGTAGTGAATGAGAATCTTTATGGCGAAACATTGCAAGAAACAAAAATTTGCTTTTTGCGACAACAAGATTTCAAAAATTTATTGTTAAAATATCCCGAGCTAAGTTTGAAATTACTTGAAACCACCGTGAGAAGAGCTGCGGAAATGCAATATCAAGCACAATTTCTCATGATGGAAGATGTTGAAAGTCGAATCGCTAATTATCTTTTGCAACTCGTCAAAATAGTAGATTCAAATCTTGTTACGATTCCAATGAAAATGAAAGATCTCGCAACGTTCATTGGAACAACTCCCGAAACTATTTCTCGTAAGTTCAAAATACTAGAAGAAAAGGGATTCATTGAGCGTCGAGGAAAGGTAATCAAAATACTAGATATTGATAGGCTTGAAGATGATTATGCTTAAAATGGTCTAAAGAGGACACAATAGATTCTGATCCTACACAAGATCCAGACCTAATGCCAGATGAAAAAAGGAACCAATATTGTTTCTCAAAATGATATTGTACTAGATTGGACTAATGTCAAATAATTAGACAGAAAATGAACTATATTTTCTTAAAAAAGTTCTCTTCCTTCTGATTTGGAGTTAAACCATTGTTTGCCGAATGAGGATTATAGTTGTTATAAAAATGTTCGATGTATTCAAAGCAAGAGAGTTGCACTTCCTGAATCGAGGAGAATCTTCTTCGATTAATTTCTCGTTGTTTAAGGTACTTGAGAAAGCCCTCAGTCACGGCATTATTATAAGGATATCCAGGTTTGGAATAAGAAGCAAGTAACTGGTGCTCATCTAATATTTTCCTAAAAGAAGCTGATTTAAATTGGCTCCCTTGGTCAGAATGAAAAATAATTGGTGTCTTAGGTTTTCTCTTGTGCAAAACTATTTCAAGGGTGTCACAGGCGAGTCTGGCATCAATCCTCTCACTTACTTTCCAAGCGATACATTTTCTAGAGTAGAGGTCAAGAATAGCACAGAGGTACACGTGACGTTTAGAACCTATAGAAATATAAGTGAAATCAGTTGTCCACACTTGATTCGGAGCTTTAGGATTGAAATCTTGTTTAAGGAGATTATCAGAAGAAAATACAGGAGAGTGTTTTGATTTAAACCGAGGTTTAATCGTTGACATTTTAGGGAGTGTCATAGACTTTAGAAGTCGTAAGATACGCCCTTCCGAAATATTGATGCCATAATCACGTAGAAGAATGATTTTAAAAGCTCTCGTTCCAATTCTTTTCTTAGCTTTCATATAAATATCAAGGAGAGTCTTTCTCAAGCATTGATTCTCTATTTCACGCTTCGAAGGACTTTTGTTAATGAAATTATAGTAGGTGGAACGATTGACATGTAAAACACGACAGAGCATAACTGTCGTGTGTTCAAAACGTAGGCGATAGATAGCTTTTAATCTTACTTGGAGTTTTGCATGAATATGGCACTTGCTTTTTTTAAGATAAGATTTCTTGAACTTCACGATAGCTAAGGTTATAACGAAGATAGTAGCCCACGGCTACAATAATCACATCCTGCTGAAATTGCTTTCCTTTAAAATGATTCATCTTCATTCCTCCTGCTATCTTTTTCTATTATTCTACCTTATTTGATAGTAGATTTAAAACTTTGCAACAGAACCCTTTTCATAATAAATCTCCTTTTATAGTTATAACTATAACTATAATTGTAGTTAATCAAACAATTCAGGGTGTTCTTCAAAATAGTTTAATAGTGCATTTCTAACTATTGATTTAGCTCCACCTTTTGTTCTTCCTAGTTTTTTACCAGCAATTTGTATTGCTTCTTTCATTGCTGGTTCTACTGCAACTGTATATAGAACTTGATTATATTCATCTTGTTCTGTTTTTATAATCTCTGAATAATCACTCCATGTTTTATTATTTTTTTCATCATTATTCATAAAACTTTTTGGTTGAGTTAAACCAGAAATTTTTTCTGTATCAACTGCTTTTTTAAATTCTTTTTTCATTTTTAATACCCCAATTCTTGAACTAATTTTTCATAATATTTTTTTGCATTTTTATATCGACTATCTTCAATAAGTGCTAATGGTAATTCATAAATTGAAACAGCTTCTGAAAAAGCAATTAAATTAGGAATATAAGTATCTGTCATTTTAATATTATGAGCTTGTGCAACTTCTCTTAAATTTTCAAGCATAAATTTATGAGTTTTTGTATTTAATTGAGTTTTTGTTGGTACGATATATCGAACATTAACATTTTTATCATCTGTAATTTTTAAGGTTGTTTCAGCATTTTTAACTGCATAAGTTTCAGGAACTGCTACAACAATTAAATCATCAACAATTTCAACTATATTTTCAAGAACAATATCAACCGCTGGTGCCATATCAAAAATAATATAATCATAGTCGTTTTTGACTGATTCAATGAAATTTTTAAGGTGCTTGTTTCTAGTTTTTGGTTCTTCTGACGAAACAGCAATAATAAAATCAGATAATGACTGATTACTTGGTATTACATCAAGATAATCATTTACTTTTATAAAGTATTTAGACGCTTTTTTAGCACTCCAATTACTCGTTAGATAGGCTCCTAAAGTTGTTTGTAATTCATCTGAATCTACACCAAAAGTTAAACTTGTGTGACCTTGTGGATCTCCGTCAATTAACAAAACCTTTTTCTTTTTTAAAGAAAGTACACCAGCAACATTTGTTGCGGTAGTAGTTTTAGCAACTCCACCTTTATTATTATAAAAAGCAATAACCTTACTCATAAGCAAACCTCCTTGTTTCTATACTTATATTATAACATTTATCAGTTATAATTACAATTACAACTACAACTGCAATTATAACTAAAATTATAGTTATAACTTTGTTTTGTTGCTTATTTTATTAAATCTTCTTTTTTGAGTAGAAACACTAATGCCAGTTTTTCGTTCGATCATCTTGTGTGTCATTCCTTGTTGTTTTAATTCATAAGCTAATTGAATTTGTTCTTCTGTAAATTTATTGGGTCTACCCTCTTTAAAGTTTGGATTATTTTTTCTTGAATATTCTTTTCCCTCTTTTGTTCTGCTAACAATCATATCTCTTTCAAATTGAGCAAAGGCACTAAAAATAGTAAAGATTAATTTTCCGGTTGCGGTATTATCTATCACTCCCATATTTAAAATATTTATTTTTATATCCTTATCAAAAAGTTCTTGAATAGTTGCTAATGCTTCTCTAGTATTTCTTGCGAAGCGATCTAGCTTTGTAATGATTAAAGTATCTCCTGATTCCAATGTATTTAATAAATTTATAAAGGCTGGGCGACTATTTGTTGTTCCAGTAAATTTTTCTTGGAAAATTTCTTCTGCACCAGCATTCTTTAATTGTTCAATTTGAGATTCTAGTTTTTGGTCTATTGTACTTACTCTAGCATATCCATATTTCATGATTTTCTCCCTCCACTTATGAGCCTTTGTTATGAGCCTTTAAAACTCCTTTGTTTATAGTATATAAAAAAATAGCCCATAACTGTTAAGTTATGAGCTATTTTTGTTTTTCAGAGAATTATAATTGACTAAAATAGACATTGTTTCAGAAGTAATATCTTTCCTACTCTTTCAAGAATAAGGGCTCACAAGCTAGTAATCATATCTTGAATAGCTTTCTAAATGTTTATCTTTTTGGAGCTATACTATAAAAGTGAACAGAAAATTGTGTGTTATAATCTGTCTAGGAAGACACAAACACGAAAGGACGTTTATTTAGTGTTTATACAAAGGAGGCCCATTTATGTATTACAGTAACGGAAATTATATTCCTAAAAAACTTACTGACTGTTACTGATCGTGAAATATGCGAAGAATTCTTATATCACATTGGGGTTCTCCTAAAAATACAATTTCAGAAATTGAAGCAAGGGAATAAAATTAAAAGAAAAAAAAGAACGTTTTGAAAACTTTTGGCAATTTTTTTCAATCTATTGGTGGATGATTTTCCCAATTTTTGGTTTTATAACTTGGTTCATTTCTTTCTTTAATAGTCTATAAAGTTTTTGTTATCGAGCGGAGAGACAACTGAATAAATGGGTTCATACACTATCTACTTTCCGTTAGGATAAGCATAGCGCCAAACAATATGGTAACATAAGATAATCCTTTATAGAATCTTTCTTAGTAGTTCTTGACATTTAAGGTTTATTTCATTACTCATCAGAGATTAAAATATTAAAATGAGCTAGAAACTTAATGTTCATTCATTACATCCGAGAGCTCTCTCATGACATTCCGATAAAATTAAAGTATAATTTATACATAGGAAACTTTAAGTTTTTTGAAGTTTTATATTATTTGCAAGTAAAAAAGACTTGCTATAACAAGTCTTTCAGTCGATTTATTCGGCGGCTTAGAACATTTCAAGAACCGTTTACTCGCCAAAGTAATTAACGGTTCTTTTTTTTATTTTTATTTTTAAAATAAATGAACAGCTTTTAAGTATTCCATTATTTTAAAAAACAGTAGACCACCTTCAATACAAAGTTGAATTATTTCTACTTTGTTTTTTTTATTATATCGTGATTTGGTTCGTTTTTTCTTTTTATTATGTTTTATAGTAATTTGAATCATCCTTAAGCTCCTTTTTATAGAGCCACCAAATCTAAATCAACTGATATTTTACATTTACCATTATACCGTAAAAAAATATCTAGTCATTTTATAGATACCAGATATCGTCCCGAATTATGTCAAACACACAATATATTGTGTTAAAATTGTGTTAAAATTCTGTTAAATTCGTAAAATGGTTCTGTTGCAAAGTTTTCCAAAAAAATCTATTTTATTGTAAAATTGAGAAAAAAGACAGAGAGGACAGAGTAATGAATCATTTTAAAGGCAAACAATTCAAAAAAGACGTCATTATTGTCGCTGTTGGTTACTACCTGCGTTACAATCTAAGCTATCGTGAAGTTCAGGAATTGTTATATGATCGTGGAATAAATGTTTGTCATACTACGATTTATCGTTGGGTGCAAGAGTACAGCAAAGTCCTCTATTATCTTTGGAAGAAGAAAAATAGACAATCCTTCTATTCATGGAAAATGGACGAAACCTATATCAAAATTAAGGGACGTTGGCATTATCTTTATCGTGCAATTGATGCGGACGGCTTAACCTTAGATATCTGGTTACGAAAGAAACGGGATACGCAAGCAGCCTATGCTTTCTTAAAACGACTCCATAAACAGTTTGGTGAGCCGAAAGCAATTGTGACCGATAAAGCACCCTCTCTTGGCTCCGCCTTTAGAAAGTTACAGAGTGTGGGTTTATATACTAAGACAGAGCACCGAACTGTGAAGTATCTTAACAATTTAATAGAACAAGACCATCGACCTATTAAACGACGAAATAAATTTTATCAAAGTCTCCGTACAGCCTCTTCCACGATTAAGGGCATGGAGACCCTTCGAGGAATATATAAAAAGAACCGAAGAAATGGAACGCTCTTCGGCTTTTCGGTGTCTACTGAAATCAAGGTATTAATGGGAATAACAGCCTAAGATATTTGGAGTTCAGAGAGGGCGCGTTTGATTTTCAAACTTCGCAACAGAACCACAGATTTTAATTAAGGATCGTAATGTCATAGGACTTTTTAGAAGTATCTAGAGGTAAAACTTTCGTTACCTGTGGTTTATCTTCTAAAATATTACCTTCTTCAAGTGAAGTGGAAAGCCCACTCCAAGGTTCTAAGGCAATGAATGGACTTTTATTGGTTGTAGACCACAGAATCAAGTTTGGAAAATCATCAAAATCAACTCGAAGACCTTTACCAGACTTTCTCGAGCGAAGTGTCACGCTGCGAGATTTCAGTCGGTCAAGTGTAATGGCGTCATGAGAAAAAAGTGAGTAATCCAAATCAAGAGACTTTTGGTTTTCCAAAAATGGCGTCCGATCTTGTAAATCTAATAACCCTGTCTCAGGGAAACTCTTTGGTATCGAACAAGACTCAACCTCACTAAATTCAAGAGAATAGTCCTCATACTTTTCGCCTTCTACTAAAGGACAATTGAATGCTGGATGGGCTCCAATGAAGTAAGGCATCGTTTTTTCAGTTTCCAAGTTCATTACCTGAAACTCGGTTCTAATAGATTTCCCATTTAAGGTATAAACAACTCTTAGTTCAAACTGATAAAGGTAATTATCAAGCATCTCAGCATTTGGTTTAATACTTAAAGTCACGCTATTTTCATTAACTTCTTCAAGAGTAAATTCTTCTTTTCGAACAAAACCATGTCTACGAATTAGACCTGTAAAAAAGGGTCTTTCTTGAGGTCTATAAATAGCCCGATCATTACGTAAACTACCACAGATAGGAAATAGAATTGGTGCCTGTCCATTCCAATACTCTGGATCAGCTTGCCAGAGATATTCTAACCCATCTTTGTCTTTAATCGAAGTCAGTTGACCACCAAGTGTTTTAAACTGAACCGTAAGATACTCGTTTTTTAATTCGATAGTCACAGTCAATTCCTTTCTTTTTGTTATTGGAAAGGCAAATAATCTACCTCGAAGTGAACAGTCTCACATATTGCTACATCGAGTAATTGTAAAACTTCCCATTCAAATTCGGATAATGCTAAATCAGAATGGCAAATCCACTCTTTTCCAGGTGAAACATACCAGTTACTACATTTTGTAGTGAGGTAGCTTCAAGCTCAGGAATTATAGGACAATCTTCGAAATTAATAATATATACCTTTTCAAATCCTGATCTAAAAATCGGATAACAAATTATTACATTCTCAGGTGATATTACTCTATCACTTGAGTTTCTGCTACTTTCTTATACCAATGTGCTGATTTCTTAGGATAGCGTTCTTGCGTATCAAAGTCTACATAGAACAATCCATAACGTTTTTCATAACCATTTGACCATGAGAAAACGTCCATAAGTGACCAAATGAAGTAACCTTTAACATTTGCACCATCCGCAATCGCGTCTGATAAAACTTCCAAGTGTTGCTTCACGTAATCAATACGACCATCATCATAAACAGTATTATCTACAAACTCATCTTTGTATCCGAGACCGTTTTCAGTGATGTAAATCTTCTTGTAATTCGGATAATCATTTTTCACTCGCATGATTTGGTCATACAAGCCTTCGGGATAAATAATCCAATCCCAGTCTGTGCGTGGAACATAGTCAGGAGCTACTCGACGACCAACACCCTTAATTTGGTACTTAGAGCTTCCTTTTTCACCCTTACCATTGTGAATGATTTCAGTCTCACCATCAAAAGCTTGCATCCAGTCACTCATGTAATAGTTGATACCAAGGAAATCATTCAAATCTTTAGCTGCTTCAAGTGCTTTGAAGTCTTCATCACGAAGATCAAGTTCTCCACCATTCTCAGCTAGGATATGGTTGACACCTTCCATCGTTTTATCTGAATAGTGCCCAAGATATGTTGCATCCAAGATAAATTTGTTATGGATGATGTCTTCAAGTTCAGCAGCACGAACATCTGCTGGATTTTCCGGATCATAAGGGTATTTAGTTGGTAAAGCATGAACAACACCAATTTCACCTTTATAACCTTTATCCTTATACAATTTTACAGCACGTGCATGAGAGACCATCATGTTGTGGTGTGATTGGAAGACTTTGGCAAGATCATATTGAATGCCTGGAGGGAATTTACCAACCAAGTATTGACCATCACCAATTGGGCCAATTTCATTGAAAGTTGTCCAGTAGTTTACTTCTGGAAACTCTTCAAAACAGAAAGAGGCATAATCTACAAAGTGTTCTATATTTTCGCGGTTTAAGAAATCTCCATTTGAATGAAGAGCTTCTGGTGTGTCAAAATGATGCAAAGTCACAAATGGTTCAACATGACGCTTGTGGCATTCAGCAAATAGTTTATGGTAGAATTCAACACCTTTTTCATTTACTTCACCGTAACCCGTTGGGAAAATACGAGACCAGGCAATAGAAATACGAATACCATTAACACCATATTCTTCAGCTAATTCTAAATCAACTGGGTATTTATGGTAAAAATCACTTGCAGGTTCTGCTGTATACCAATAATTGTCTTCAAGATACTTATCCCATGCTACTGGGCCCTTACCATCTGTGTGAGTTGCACCTTCTGCTTGATAAGCAGCTGTAGCACCACCAAAAATAAAATCTTTAGGAAGTGTTTTAGTCATAAGTGTAAGTCCTTTCAAAAAAAGCATTTGAGACGAGATTCTGTATTCTGAAAACCAAGGAAATGAAATGATATGGTTAACACTGTGTTGAGAAAATGGAATGAGTGATCTCGTCTCAAATAACTTTTACAAATTTATTAATCAAACTGTTGTTGAACAAATGCAAGAGCACCTTGTCCGTCACGTGTCAATTTGATATATTGAGCTCCTTCAGTTTTTGCAAGTTTAATGCCCAATTTATCTGTTTCAGCCTTCATATCATCGAAGTTTGAAGCGACCTGTGGAGCCAAGATTACCAAGTCAAACTCTGGCAACATTTCACGGTGAGCACCGTAACCACCCGCTGCCGCCTTGACTGGAACATTGTATTCTGCTGCTGCTTTGTTCAAGGCATTGGCAAGCAAGCCACTTGTACCTCCACCTGCACAAAGAACAAGGACATTAGTTTCTTTTGTGATATTATTATTTGCTGCTACATCTTCTTTAGCAACGCCTGCTTTTCCAAGAACGGCATCTGCTTTAGCAGTATTGAAGTTTGCAACTACTTTTTCCTTAAGAGCATCGTTTCTTTTACCAGAACGTTCTTCTTCAAGAATTTGTTCATCGTATACCTTAACAAATGGGTAATAAATGATAGTATCAACAACTACCAAGAGTCCGGCTAAGATAAATGATAGAACTTGGAAGTTAGTACCGAGTACAATTCCCAACGGACCAGGAGTAACCCATGGAAGGTTGACAGAGAATGAGTTCATGTTCAATGTGTCAACAAAGAATTTAAAGATCCAAACGTTGACAATCGGAGCGAAAATGAACGGTACAAAGAAAATCGGATTCAATACGATTGGTGCACCAAATAAGATTGGCTCATTAACCCCAAAGAATGTTGGAACAACTGAGGCACGTCCGATGGCACGGTTACGTTCTGATTTACAAATCCACATGAACAAGAATGGAACAATCAATGTAGCTCCTGTTCCACCCATGGTAACAATAAACATTTGAGTACCAGAAGTGATAACTTTATCTGCATGTTGTCCAGCTTGGATAAGATGCAAGTTGACATCGATATTGGCATAAGTGATAGCAGCGATTGCTGGTTCGACAATTGAAGGACCGTGGATACCAACAAACCAGAAGAAGGCATAAGCACCAAAGATAAGTGTAATTCCAAGGTAACCATCTGCAGCTGAGAAGAGAGGAGCAATAAGGGTACCAATTGATTCTGCAACAGTTACACCAAGAGTTCCCTTAACAAGGAGTTCAAGTCCATATAGGAGAACAACTGAGACGGTGAACGGAATCAAGTCCTTAAATACTTGAGAGATATTTGGTGGAACCTCTTCAGGCATACGAATGGTAACATTATTTTTTACACAGACTTTATAAACATTAACTGTCACAAACGCTGCGATAAATGCTGTCAAGAGACCTTTTGTACCCATGAAGGCTGTCAAGAAGCCTCCTTCTTTAGCAGGTTCAGCTGCCATCAAAAGGAAACCAACCATAGACGCTAGCATTGTAGACAAGAAGTTAATTTGATTAGTCGCAGGTAGGTCACGGTTCATCGAGTCCGTCAAAGCTTTCGCGGTAGTACCACCAACAAAGAATGCTAGGATACCCATTGAATAGCTATAAGGAGTCATCAAGAAAGTTTCAACACCTTTAGACCAGTGAAAGCCCCAAGCATTTGGCACATAGGCAATCAAGATAAAGATTGATGAGAAAAGGATGACTGGCATACCAGCGATAAATCCATCACGAATAGCACGGAGATAGGTGTTTCGAGAAATTTTCTCAAAGAACGGTTTCCCTTTCTCAATAAGTTCAATGAGTTTATGCATTATTTTGCTCCTCTTTTATAAAGTTCGATAAGGTGATGAATCACATCTTTTAACAAGACCGTAGTCATCAAGTGATCCTGACCATGCATCATAGTAACACTGTATGGAAGTTCTTCCCCAGAAGCTTCTCGAGCCAACATAGCTGTCTGAGAATTGTGTGCCTCTGCAATGCAACTTCCTGCTTCTACTACAAGACTATCTGCCTTAGCGAAGTCACCATTTTCAGCTGCTTTAAGCGCTTCCAAAAGTTTAGAGCGAGCGTCGCCAGCGTAGGCAACAATTTCAAACCCTAAAAGAGTCATCTCTTCTCTATTCATAACATTATCCTCCGTGTTGTATTTTTACTATACTTTATCAGTCCATGGACTAGCTGTTTTAACAAGAACTTTATTAAGTTCGTCAATATTTTCGAATCCAGTTGTACGCAACCATTCACGTGCTGATGCTTCACCATCTTTGATATAAGGTTCTACAGAACCTGCCCAAGTAGCACGTCCACAAAGGACACCATTAAACTTGGCACCTGAGTCGTGAGCAAATTGCAATGTTTCTTGGAACAATTTAGCAGATACACCTGCACTTAGGTAGATGTATGGAAGGTTAGTCGCTTCTTCTTGTGCTTTAAAGAAGTCAGCAGCTTCAGCTTTACTGTAAACCACTTCACCATCAGCAAAACCTTCAACATACTTAACGTTTACTGGTACTTCAACTTTAAGAACATCGATGTTAAAGCGTGGGTCAGAAAAAACTTTCATTGCTTCAATGACTTTGCGAGGTTTCACTTTTGCGTATTCAACAGAACCTGCATCTGAGATTTCTTCATCATAAGCAAGGATTTCCAAGAAGAAAGGAATATCTTCAGCGACACATTCAGAACCAACACGTTCAATATAAGCTTGTTTTTGTTGGTTAAGTTCATCTGAGCTGTCTACATCATAGTAAAGCAAGAACTTAACGGCATCAGCGCCTTGCTCTTTGATACGTTTTGCAGACCAAACATCCAAGCAGTCAGGCAAACGTTTTGTACTTGATGTATCATAACCTGTTTTTTCATAAGCAAGAAGAAGACCAGCTTCTTTATCCAATGCTTTTGTTGCTGGAAGTCCATATTCAGGGTCAAGCAACATTGAAGAAGCGTATTTTGTAAGTTCATCAGCAACCAAAACCTTTAGTTCTTCCATTTGAGCTACAGTTGGTTCTGTATCTTGATACTGTGCCATCAAACGTTTCAAAGCACCACGTTGGTCAAATGCCAAAGCTGAGATAACACCGTTTTTATCTGAAAGTTTTTCCAAAGATTTGCGTTTCTGTTCTGTAAGTACCATTTTTATACCTCTTTTACTCCAATTTGTGAGTTTAGTATTTCGTAATTAGTCATATTCACATGCCCTGTTATTGTTTCTTGAGCATTTAACATACCCAATGTCATCGCATGTTTTAATAAGTCAGCGTCACTTTTTTTACTATTTAAAGCTGATGCAATACCAGCTACCGTTGAGTCCCCTGATCCGACTGGATTGACAACTGGGATATCAGGAATATCTACCTTATAGAAAACATCACCATGTTTTGCAAAGGCACCGTTTCGACCTAATGAGACCACTATCCATTCGATACCACTAAAAAGTGACTCTTTAAGAACGTCTTTGAGTTCTTCAATATCTTTTGTTACTTCTTTTCCAAGCAACTGTGAAAGTTCCTCATTATTAGGTTTGATGGCAGTAGGTTTAGCCGACGATTTTAGAACTGTTTCAAGTGGTGCACCTGAACAATCCAAAACGACTGCTACTCCTTCATCCGAAGCAAGTTGGATAAGTTTTTCATAATAATCGTTGGGAAGTCCTGAAGGCAAACTTCCTGAAATTGTGACAACTTCTGATTGCTTAATAAGATTGCTATAGTGGTCAAGAAAGCCTTCTGCTTCTTCATGAGAAATTGTTGGTCCTTGTTCCAAAATTTCTGTTTGGTTACCCTCGTGTAAGATAGCAATACAGTTTCTAGTGTTTCCTGAGATTTTATAAAAAGCTGGACTAACAGGAGATTGTTCTAATTCGCTTTCAATAAATTCACCAATTTTACCACCTAAGAAACCTGTAGCAGTAACTTTATCACCAGATTCATACAAGACTCTAGTAACATTTAAGCCTTTTCCACCAGCTGTCTTACTAACATCTTTCACCCTATTCACTGTATCAATTTTCAATGTTTCTAGAGGATAAGAGATGTCTACTGAAGGATTTAGTGTGACTGTCAGAATCATTGGTTATACCTTAATCGTGGTACTCACCACGGTCCCATTTTTCAAGGAATTCTGTAAAGAAATTCTCATCTGCTTGATGTGCATTATGTGTTTCAACGTGTTCGATTTTTGCAATCAATTTTTTATTTTCTTCTGTTGGTTTGTACTCAGCTTCAATGAAAGCTTCAATGATGTCATTCATAAGAAGACCACCAGTAATCATTCCACCAAAACCGATAACATTCGCATTAAGTTCTTCCTTAGCATATAGAGCTGACGTCATATCACGAACCAACGCTGAGCGAACACCTGGAACTTTATTGACTGCATTGTTAATGCCGACACCTGTACCACAGATACATACTCCCAAGTCTGCTTGACCACTTACTACTGCTTCACCGACTTTTTTACCATAGATAGGGTAGTGAGTACGTACGTGGTCATATGTCCCGAAATCAAGGACCTCATGTCCTTTTGATTTCAAGAATTCTGATACTGCCATTTTTACATCTGTGACAATGTGGTCACATCCAATTGCGATTCTCATTTTTTAACTCCTTTTCTTAACACATCTTGTTAAGCATATCTACTCGGATTTGATGACGTCCGCCATCATATTTACCATTGACGAAAGCTTTAGCGATGTTTTTAGCAAGCTCATCACCGACGATTTCAGCGCCAACCGTAATCATTCGTGCATTGTTATGTCCACGTGTCATATAAGCTGAGCGTTCATCTGAAACTTCTGCTGCAACCATACCTTTAATTTTAGTTGCTACCATGAATGGACCAGCTCCATAAGCATCAATTACAATACCTAAGTTTTGCTCATCTTTATTTACTTCAGAGGCAACTGCCAAGGTAACATCAACAAAATCTTGTCCGTCCTTAGTCACATCAATTACCTCAAAACCTTCTTCTACAAGAAAATTTTTCACAACATCTTTTAATCTCGTACCTTTGAGATCTGCACCAACAACAATAGCCATTTTGACTACCTCCTAAATTTTAAAAAGAAATGCTACGTAGAAGTAGAAAATATTTTGCAAAATGTTCGAAATAACGTTTTCATCATTTCTTTGTTTATATAATATCAAACATTCAAACAAAAAGCAACGCTTTTTTTGTTTATTTTTTGTTTATTTTTTGTTTTTTTAAAAAATAGATAACACCGTTAAATTATTGTTCATTTTTGTTCATTTAATCCATCACAAAATGGACGTGAAATATCTATTCAAGTATTACAAAAGTCTTTTACTTTCTATAACTTACTGATTAAGAGGTCCTACTTTATTTTCGTCTTATACAAAATCTGACCTAAGCTAATATACGTCAATCCTCTGTTCTTATTTCATCATCTAACGTTTGTTTTTGTTTAAAATTGTTTGTTTTACCTTGAAAACATTGTCTTTTATGATACAATTAAAAGAGAATTATCTTTGGAAAAAAATTACTTTATGAAAGAAGAGTCTTCATATGAACAAAAAACGACGATTAGAAAAAATTTTAGATATGTTAAAGATTGATGGGACCATAACCATAAAAGAAATAATAGATGAACTAGATATTTCCGATATGACAGCCCGTAGAGACCTTGATGCTCTAGAAGCTGATGGACTTTTAACACGTACTCATGGTGGTGCACAATTGCTTTCCTCTAAAAAGCCACTTGAAAAGACACATATCGAGAAGAAAAGTCTAAATACAAAAGAAAAAATTGACATTGCTAAAAAAGCCTGCTCTTTAATCAAAGATGGCGATACTATTTTTATTGGACCCGGAACTACACTTGAACAACTGGCATTAGAATTGAAAGGTCGTAAAGGTTATAAAATTCGTGTCATTACAAATAGTCTCCCTGTGTTCTTGATTCTAAATGATAGCGAAACCATTGATTTATTGCTTCTTGGCGGTGAATATAGAGAAATAACTGGAGCTTTTGTAGGTTCAATGGCTTCGACAAATTTAAAAGCAATGAGATTTGCCAAAGCTTTTGTTAGTGCAAATGCTGTTACCCATAATTCTATTGCTACATATAGTGACAAGGAAGGTGTGATTCAACAACTTGCCCTAAACAGTGCTGTAGAAAAATTCTTATTAGTAGACAGTACTAAATTCGATCGATACGATTTCTTTAACTTCTACAATCTAGATCAACTCGATACCATCATTACAGATAACCAGATTAGCCCTCAACACTTAGAGGAATTTAGCCAGTACACTACTATTTTAAAAGCGGACTAGAATTATGACTTATAAAAATATTGTTTTTGACCTTGATGACACTCTTTATGACCATCAACTCCCCTTTAAACGTAGCGTTGAGAAATGTTTTCCAACGATTGATATCCAACAAATAGATAACATTTACAAACGTTTCAGATATTGGTCTGATGTTGCTTTTCCTAAATACACGAAAAAATTCATCAGTATTGAGCAGCTTAGAATTTTTCGCTGTCAGAAGACTATGGAAGAATTTGGCATCGATAGTATTTCTAGGACAGAAGCTCTAGACTGGACTACTCTTAAATAATTAGACATAAAAAAAGCACCGTATGAATCAAACAATTTTACGGTGTTTTTTTTATGTCTAATGTATGGTTTGTTGAAAATATGTACACATTATTTAACTTTCCAAAAAATTGGAGCTTTTCGTAAATTTCTGTTTTTGTGGTTTTTGACAATATGACAATATTTAGTATGGAATAAAAAATTATTTTCGAAAAATGTAGTTCATTTTATGTCTAACTATTTGATGGTAGTCCAGAAATGGACTCGTTAGATTTGAAAGCCTTACTAAACAAAAGCCAAGAAAAATTAAAAGAGGAAAAAGCTATCAAGTGTTTATGGAAAATATAGATATTTATCTTGATTCTAATGAGGTTAGATTAGAAATAAAAAAACTGCTTCAAGATACTAAAGATTATTTACTTCAAGGAGTCTTTGATGTTTTTGATGCTAATCGTTATCTTAGAGGTAATATTTATTTTCTAGTTCATCAAGGGAGTCAATTAAATGATTATGAACGAAAGATTCTAAAATCATTTAAAAATAAACCATATTTAAAAAATATCATTACAATCATTAGTATTTGTGTGATATCATACTTAATCTTTAAGTATATTTAAGTGGTTCTGTTGCAAAGTTTTAAATCTACTATCAAATAAGGTAGAATAATAGAAAAAGATAGCAGGAGGAATGACGATGAATCATTTTAAAGGAAAGCAATTTCAGCAGGATGTGATTATTGTAGCCGTGGGCTACTATCTTCGTTATAACCTTAGCTATCGTGAAGTTCAAGAAATCTTATATGATCGTGGCATTAACGTTTCTCATACGACGATTTATCGTTGGGTGCAAGAATATGGCAAACTACTCTATCAAATTTGGAAAAAGAAAAATAAAAAATCCTTTTATTCATGGAAAATGGATGAAACGTACATCAAAATTAAAGGAAAATGGCATTATTTGTATCGAGCCATCGATGCAGATGGTTTAACCTTGGATATTTGGTTACGTAAAAAACGGGACACACAAGCAGCCTATGCTTTTCTTAAGCGGTTAGTGAAGCAGTTTGATGAACCGAAGGTTGTAGTCACAGATAAAGCCCCCTCTATTACAAGTGCCTTTAAGAAACTAAAAGAATACGGCTTTTATCAAGGGACAGAACATCGTACCATTAAATACCTGAATAATTTGATTGAACAAGACCATCGTCCAGTAAAGAGACGCAATAAATTCTATCGAAGTTTACGCACTGCCTCACCCACGATTAAAGGCATGGAAGCCATCCGAGGATTATATAAGAAAACCCGAAAAGAAGGCACTCTCTTCGGGTTTTCGGTCTGTACTGAAATCAAGGTATTATTGGGAATCCCAGCTTAAATTATAGATACCGTAAGGGATTTTATTCTTTATTTAAAACTTTGCAACAGAACCAAAAAATATAAGTTTCAGGAAAAGTTTGCTTTTTCTCAAAGCATGGCTATAAATAATTGTTAGTCCATTCTTAAGGTCGATAACACTTTTCAATACCGACCCTAATACCGACCTCAATACTGACCTTGATACCGACCCTAATACTGACCCTAATACTGACCTTGATACCGACCTCAATACTGAACAAAAAAAGCCACCTGATTGTAGTGACTCAATTAATATATCTAAAATCTTTCTAAAGGATACCTCGTATGTATCTGGTTGATCGAATATCAAGCCTTCTGACTGATTCATGGCATATAACGAGGTGGTCTTTGGGTTTCAAACTAGTTCGATACATTTGATTAGGCATAATAAAATTTCATATTCTCAAAAGATGAGAAAAATTTATATTATCCCAAAAATTTGGTAATACTATCTGTAATATTTTGAATTTGTTCAGGGATATTTTCGGTTATATCTCCTGCAACATTTTGAATTTGTTCAGGGATATTTTCGGTTATACCTCCTGCAACATTTTGAATTTGTTCAGGGATATTTTCGGTTATACCTCCTGCAACATTTTGAATTTGTTCAGGAATATTTTCGGTTATACCTCCTGCAACATTTTGA
>Ga0129308_1001037_pt1 | contig 33024 bp, 28 predicted proteins | sample L827metagenome_FD_94440 | JGI IMG/M metagenome (GOLD analysis project Ga0129308, IMG submission 94440) | Ring-tailed lemur group fecal microbial communities from Wisconsin, USA - L827 metagenome | ecosystem: Host-associated > Mammals > Digestive system > Large intestine > Fecal | place: USA...
AACTGCGGCATTGATCATATCTGCGAAACGTTCATTATTTCTTAGAAATGATTTGAATATAATATCGTTTGAAAATGCTTGACTCATCAGTCAGTCCTCCTTCAATAAAGATAGTTACTTTCCATAAAAATCCCAATTATCTCACTGAATAGCACCTACTGAAGATGCCTTTTATTTCCCTCTTCATTTACTTTATCTTAAGCTAAATCCATTTTGACTTTAAAAAAATTAAAAAATTTTTACATAAAAAAAAGGAACATATCTTGCATTAGATTGTTCCTTAATTAACATTGATATTTAAGCATTTCTATTTTATTTATTATGATCACTCATCAGTTACAGTCATTATAGATATATCCAACATCAGCGTTATGCCGTTATCCCATTCATCTGCATAGCTGTATATTAAAAGTTATTTATCTCCGCCATCGCAGGAGCTCATTAAAAATAATTCTCTTTTTATCTCTCCTGGTTAAATTTTTCAAACTGTTTCAATGTTTGATTCAATGCTGTTTCTAGCGCTTTTGACTGCCGAATGCCTTTTTCATACCAAAGCTGTTTAATTTCCAATCGATTAATTTTTCTATCAAAAATAGTCTCAATTCGGCCAATCAAGCGGTCTCCGTATAAAATAGGCAAAACATAATAGCCATACTTTCTTTGCGCCTGAGGTGTGTAAATCTCCCATTTATAATCAAAATCAAATAAAACTTTAATAAGTTTCCTATCCCACATCATATTATCCAACGGCGCAATCAATGCACAATGTTTTCTTAAAGGGACCCTTGCCTTTATTTGATCAATTAACGGCATATCCTCTTTTTGACAATACAAAGTTTCTTTAATGCCCTCAACCTTTAATGCAATCAATTTATTCTCAGACAATAATTCAGAAAAAATTTTAGTGCGCATGGCTGATGTCAGACCTGAAATTCCCAACCAGGCATCCGAGGCTTTGTTCCACAACATGCCTACAGCACCAATTCTTCTTAAAACGAGCCATTTCATATATTCACCGTCATTAGAAAACGGCTCTTTTGCCTGATAAACAGTCACTGGCAAACAATTTTCCACTAAATCATAATATTTTATAGTTCCTTTTTTATGATGAATGACTAGATCACCACAAAAATACATATGTTCCAGTGCCGCTCTGGCTAGACGAGTACTGCTCCAATACCAATCTACTTTCTCATTCATTGCCAGGTCAGCCGAACAAAGTGGTCCCTGTTTGGCAATTTTCTCTTTAATCGTCCCCTCCACAGTTTGAATCTGTTCTAAGCTTCTCTCTTTATTTTGAAAATATCTTCGCCACCGGCCAAAATATTGCCAGTCTGCTGTTAAATAAATAGACATATTTTTGTCAAAGTAATCAATTAACAACCTGTCTTTATATAATAACTCTTCCAGCATAGACTTTTTAAAGCCTTTGACTCTCGATTGTAATACAAGCTCTGCGTTTTTTCCGCAAACATCAATCGGATCAAACTGAATACATCCCGCCTGAGAAATATAATCGAGAATCCCCTGTTTACCTGCAAATTTTATTTTACCAATCAGCCCTTGCTTAAGCAAAATCAATTGTCGTGCCTGTTTCTTTGTCAGTATGATCTCTGCCATCACTATCACCGCCTGCCTGAAATAAGCATAGCATAAATTCATCATGAAAGCTATCAATGAAAAGATGATGAAATTTAAAAGAGGCAGAAAATGCCTCTTATATCCATTATTTTGCTGTAATATTCAAACACCTTTGAATAAAAGTATGATAAATATCTACGGTTTCTTCCGTCCAGAAAGCTGCTCCGCCATGATCAGAATTTCTGACAAAATAGAAGGTTACATCTTTGCCCTCAGCCTTGCAGGCTTCATATAAATCAACGCTTTCCTGACAGAAAACCATTTTATCTTTAGTGCCATGCATAATTAACATTGGTGCGTAATCATTGGCGGCATACGTTTTAGCATTGGCTGCTTTTGCTTTTTCCAGATTTTCTCGGATATTATATCCCATTAACATTCCCTCAGGACTATCCGGCAATTGATGATTGAGTGTTCCCGGAAAACCATAAGGCAGTGTCACATCCACAGCTCCGTATAAATCAATAATTCCCTTTACCTGACAGTTTTCTTCATTAACAGGTTCATCAAAAAGATTTGTATTGGCTGTCATGCCCGCCATAGCGCTTGTATGTCCGCCTGAAGAATCTCCCATAATAATAACGTTTTCTTTATCCACATGATATAATTCGTGATTTGCTTTCATAAAGCGAATAGCATTTTTCGCATCGATGATTTGTGCTGGGAAATGGGCAATGCCGCTATGACGATATTCAACGATAGCAACAACATACCCCTTGCTGGCTAACTTAGAAATATTAGCGACATTTCTGTAAATATTCTGTTTCATCCAGGCCGATCCCTGGACAAACATAACACAGGGAAAATCCTTCTCTGGATGATTAAAAATTTTAGGCTGTACAATTTGCAGATGTAAATCCACACCATCTTTGTGATCATAAATGACATCCGGTATATAGTCTAAGCCTATTTCTTCTCCTGTCATTACAATCTCTTTTGCGCCATCCACATGATCTGTGTAATCTGGCATTGTTTCATACGTATATTCTTTCACTTCAATTTTCATATTCCATGCCTCCTGAATATATATTAACATATTTCCAATGAATATTAAATCCATCCATGCCTCAAGCAAGCCTTGTAAATTCCATCTTCTATATTCTTCTCTGTGATTTCACTGGCTATTTCTTTTAGTTCCATGCAGGCATTCCCCATCGCTATAGAATACCAGTTTCCTGAAAACATATCTAAATCATTCGTGTCATCCCCAAAGACAACAACATCTTTTGGATGATGATTTAAAAGCTGCATCATTCTTAAAATGCCAGCTTTCTTATCATCTCCCTGAAACATTAAATATTCTTTTTCAAAGCGCATATGGCCTACTGTATCTTTGAGCGTCAATGCTGCCTCCTGACTTTGCGGAATGGAGATATACATTTTATATATCTGATCATGATGACTGATATCATCATTTCCATTAATATGATAAACTGTCGGTTCTTTGCGATATCCCGCCTGTTTTAAAAACAACAGATCCCTGGCATAAACATGCTTGCTGTCATCATAAGCCAGTAAAACACCATAGCCTAATTGCCCGGCCTGCTGGACAATTGCTTTGCATTTCAGATAATCCAGGGGCTCATTTTCAACCAGTCTGCCATTTAACACTAATCCCTTGCCGCCATTACAAACCATGTTTTCCAAACCAATCTCCCGCATGAAGTGAATGGCTTTATAATGCGCCCGGCCCGTTGCCAAGGCTACAAAATGTCCTTTTTTCTGTAAGAGCTCTAATGCCTTCAAAGCAGAGGGTACAATTTCATGCTTTGTTCTGTCAGTGAGTGTTCCGTCAATATCAAAAAAGAAAAACTTTCTGTTTTCCTGCATTGAATCAATCATCCTTTCTACATCCGTCTATTGATTTTGTTAAAGTAATTGTACCTTCTTTTTTGATATTTTTAAAGACTTATATCCTATCCATTAAATGATTTACAAGAATAACTTTATATACAATAAATAGCTTGCGGAGCTATAATACGCATGTTATACTGATAAAAAATATGGCCCATAAAATTGGTCTAAAATGGGTATTTATGGATTGCCAAAACGAGAGGAGAGGACAAATTTGAAGAAAACATGGATTAAATTAAGCCTGGCTGTTATGATAGCAGCATTGACCGCCTGCGGGGGAACCCAAAATGAAACTGAAGGAGAAGCATTAACAAACAACGGGCAGCAGGAAAAAATAGACGCGGAAGCGGACAAAGAATTAGCCGATACCATTCCATCATATAATCCAACTGTCGGATTGGAACTTCCCGCTTTTCCAGAAGATAATATCAAAAGAGAAATCATTGAGATTTCTGACAGCACGTCTTTACAGGATTTTTTTTCGAGAGGCCGGGATATTTCCAATACGGAAGTAAGGCTTAAAGATGGTGAATATAAAATTGAATACAGTCTGTATATCGGTGAAAATGAAAATGTATCGCTGATTGGGAATGGCAAAACAAGCATTATTCTTGATAACGGGGAGGATGTTGTCATTAATGCATACAATACCAAGAATTTGCTCATATATGGATTAACACTCGGACATGAAATTGAACCGACAGATGAATGCTCCGAAGGCGTTTTGTCATTTTCACAATGTGAAGATGTCACAGTGATCGGCTGCGATATATTTGGATGCGGCCTTGTTGGTATCAATACTTACAATGATGTTACCGTTAAGGATTCTGTCATCAGGGACTGCAGTTATGCAGCAATCACAACAGAAGATAGCTGTGTTGTTCATTTGATGAATACAATCATCCAAGGAAACAAGGGGCCTTACTTATTTTCAGGATGGAAAAAAACAGAATTTATCTTCGATGACTGTGTCATACAAGATAATTTATCCCAGAAAGAATTCCAGTCATTTGCAGAAAAGGAAGAATTCAGCGTAGAAAAAAATAATACTATTGAGGAAAATAATGCCTGGGAAAAATAAAAAAAATGACTATGTGATATTTACCAAGATTATAAAACACCCTGTAAGAAAACCTATTTACAGGGTGTTCTTTTATAATCGATAAACCTGTTCAGGAAAACGATCACAGGCTTCATGATCAATTTTCTCGATGTGTGCTGGCAAATCCCAGATCATCTGGATATTTTTCTCATTTAAAGGCTGCCAGCCTTCAACTTTTGGATCCCCATGTATAATAAAGGATACATAAGCTTCTCTCATTTGATTGCCTAATTGAATAATTTCATCCTTATTGTCGGCGTTGCCAAAATATTTATCTAACTTACTTGCCGGTTCCAAGCTGATCGTATGATCCAAGCAATGAAATGCTGGGGCCAATTCCGTGCTGTACTGCCAGACTGCGCTGCCATTGTGCGTTAAAATTCTGCCTAAACGATAACTGTAGGTACGATACATATAATCAGAAAGTACCTTAACCCAGGCATCACTGCCCGTCATTGTTTTTGTTAGTGCCTGAGCATCTTCAATGGCAATCTCAGCATTTTTCCCAAATAGTTCTTTAGCTATTGCTGCCCCATGTTCGGCAAGATTCTGATCCATCCACTGATAAAAAACTAATTCCGATTTAGAACTGCCTATCATTGCTTTACCAGACCAGTAAGAAGAGCTATGCACCTGATTGAAAAAATCATCAGGAATCACTTTGCCATCAGCCACAGGTCCAAACATACAGGTACTGCCAAATCCCTGGCACAGCTCACTTTGGGCAAGCAGAAGCTTCTCGACCGGCATTTCAAGTAATTCATGCATATTTTCCACTTGAATGATGTCCTTGAAACGGTCCGTTATCACTTGTGCTGTTTTTTTGTCACGGACACTCTGATAAGCACCGCTAATAAGAATGGCTTGTTGGAAATAAGTTTTAGACATGGGATGACTCATTATAGCCCCGATAGATTTTGCGCCTGCGGAGCTTCCTAACAGAGTGACACGATCAGGATCACCGCCAAAGCAGGCAATATTTTCATGAATCCATTTTAAAGCAGCCAGCTGATCCAATGTACCGTTATTGCCTGAAGTCTGATATTGATCACCTAATGCCTGACCCAAATACAGATAGCCAAACACGCCTAAACGATAATTCATCATCACATAAACAAATTTCTGATTTCCAATCACACGATAGGGATCCATGCCCTGATTACTGCCATTTTGAAAAGCCCCGCCATGTATTTCAACCAACACTGGCAATTTTTCTTCTAATGAAGGCGTATAAATATTCAGATTCAGGCAATCTTCGCCCATACCCGCCATATTCAGCTGTCCGCCTTTCATCTGACATGCCTTATTTCTAAATTGTGTACAGTCCAGCGTCCCTGCCCATTGACAATCTACAGGCGGCAAAAAGCGTTTTGCCTTAGCATAGGGAATGCCCTTAAACAAATACAAATGATTTTCAAAATAACCCTGAATCTTGCCTGATTTTGTTTCTATGATCATAAATTTTCCTCCGTTGATTTAAATTGCTTTGTATCTCTATTTCTATTATACTTGATATATAAAGAAAGAGGTATCAGAAAATGGAACTACTACAGTTATATTACTTCATGCGGACAGCCAAACAGGAAAATATCACGCAAACCGCCGCCCAATTGCATATTGCCCAGCCAGCGTTAAGCCAGACCATCAAACGCCTGGAAACAGAATTAGGTGTCAGCCTCTTCGACCGCCAGGGAAAACATATTTATCTGAATCAATATGGTGAAATCGTTCAAAAATATTGTCAGGACATCTTTGCCTCTATTGAAAGCATGAAAGATGAAATTCACGATGTTAAAAATGATAATGATCGCTCTGTTTCTTTATCCATGCTGGTGGCATCCTCATTGCTTTATCAGCTTTTAAAAAGTTTTAAGGAGAAAGAACCGGACATTCATCTGCATATTCATCAATCCACAAATCCTTATTATCAGGACCAGGCACATGATTTAACGATTTATGCTGCCCATCAGGAACAGGAAAATGATATTCTTCTGCTTAAAGAACCGCTTGTCGTTATCCTGCCCCGCCAACATCCTCTGGCCTCAGCTCAGTCCATTGCCTTAAAGGACTTAAAAGATGATCCTTTTATCAGTCTTGAAAAGAACAGTAATCTGCACCAACTGCTTCTGGAATTCTGTCATCAGAGCGGTTTTGAACCTAAAATCCAATTATACAGTGACAATCCCAATAGTTTCAGAGAGCTGTTGGATTTGGATATGGGTATCACGCTCATTCCTGCCATCACCTGGCAAAATCTTTCTTTTGAGCATCTGGTGATTCGCCCTATCTCCGACTTAAACTGCTATCGTTATATTTATTTGCATCTGCATGAAGCAAAATATATCAGAAAAAATGTAGATACGCTGAAAAATCACATTATTGAATTTTTTGAACAGCTGCAATTACCAGATCAGATGCGCCAGCATAATGATCAATGGCAAAGTAATGATTGAACACAGGGTGCTTAAACACACATCTTTCACGGCTCCCTTATAATCTTTATGATGAATCTGGGCAAAAATGGCCACATTGGACCCAATCGGTGTTGCAGCGACAATCAAAATAGCAAATCGTATATTGTGCCGGTACCAAAGATAAAAGTAACATTGTCAGAATTGGAATGACAACAAGTCTGACCATACTGCTTAAATAGGCTAATTTGGAAGTAAATATTTCTTTCAGGGAAACCTGGGCCAGATATGTGCCTAAACTAAACATTGCCACCGGCGCATTTAGCTGAGCAATGCTGGTGATACTATTTTTAATCACTGCGCCGACAGGTATCTGCAAGATAAAAATCAGCAACCCTGCCGCAAGACTGATCAAAATAGGATTCGTGAGAATTTTTTTAAAGGAAATTTTGCTTTTATCTTCAGTGATTACAAAGACCCCATAAGTCCACTGCAAAAAATTAAGCAAAGCCACAAATGAGGAAACATAGAACACTGCCTCATCACCATAAATAGCCGATACTAAAGGGATGCCAATAAAACCTGCATTGGAAAATGAAGCGCCGAAATTCTCAATCGGTGCTTTTTTAAAACATAATTTTGAAACAATCATTGCTAATAATAAAGCCAGAAAGGACAAAACAAAGCAAATGCCAAGTCCCTGCAGTCTTTCCATTGTCAGTTCCGCCAGATAAGCCTTAATCACAACTGCCGGCATAATAACATAAATCAGAATATTTCCCAGTGATTTGCTGCCTTCCAATGTCAATTTGCCGCTTTTAAAAAGAATCAGTCCGATAAACATAAAAATAAACATGACAGCGATCTGTTGTAATAAAACCGTGATAATTTCCATATAATTTCCCCTCCTCCGTTTTATTATAACATGCCTTTTTTATAATATTAAATATATTATTTTATATATATTGATAAGTTTAATAATATAAAAAAGGAAGCCAGCATGTGGTTTCCTCAATATGTATTTTATTATACTAACATTATCCCAATAAAATGAACAACGAGTGCCGCCAGCCAGGCAATGGCGCATTGCCCAAAAACAACACCGATAGCCCATTTACCGCCTAGTTCTCTTTTAACTGAAGCAACAGCCGCAACACAAGGCGTATATAATAAACAGAAGACAAGTAAACTTGCGGCCGCAACTGGTGATAAGGCTGCCAGTAAAGCTTCCGTTGAACCAAAAATAACAGACAGCGTAGAAACGACACTTTCTTTGGCCATAAAACCAGTAATTAAAGCCGTGGAAACCCGCCAGTCTCCAAAACCCAATGGCGTAAATATCGGGGCAATCACACCTGACACAACGGCCAGCATACTATCCCTGGAATCCGCAACCACGTTTAAATGGAAATCGAATGTCTGTAAGAACCAGATAACAATTGTAGCCACAAAAATAACGGTAAAGGCCCTTTGTAAAAAATCCTTGGCTTTATCCCATAAAAGATGACTGACATTTTTGACCCCAGGCATCCGGTAATTTGGCAATTCCATCACAAAAGGAACAGCTTCTCCTTTAAAGGCAGTGCCTTTCATTAACAATGCCATCAAAATCCCTAAAAGAATGCCCAGGACATAGAGTCCCACCATGACCAGCGCCGCATGATCTGGGAAAAAGGCTTCCGTAAAGAATGCATAAATGGGCAGTTTAGCTGAACAGCTCATAAATGGTGTCAATAAAATCGTCATTTTCCGGTCCCGTTCAGACGGCAGCGTTCTGGTAGCCATGACACCGGGGACAGTACAGCCAAAACCAATTAACATAGGCACAATGCTTCTGCCGGAAAGTCCAATTTTTCTTAACAGCTTATCCATCACAAAGGCTACACGGGCAATATATCCACTGTCTTCCATCAAAGAAAGGAAGAAAAATAAAGTGACAATGACCGGCAGGAAACTAAGCACACTGCCCACGCCATTAAAAATCCCATCAATAATTAAAGAATGCAAAGCCTCGTTAATGTTTGCCGCCGCTAAAGCCACATCGACAACATCTGCCAGCCAGGTAATGCCCAGGTCTAACAGCTCCTGCAGCCAGGCACCGATGACATTGAAGGTTAAATAGAAAACCATTGCCATAATGCCAATAAATGCTGGGATTGCCGTATATTTTCCTGTCAGAATTTTATCGATTTTAGCACTTCTGGCATGTTCCTTGCTTTCTTTAGGCTTAATCACTGTAGCCTGACAGACTTCCTGAATAAAAGAAAATCTCATATCGGCAATTGCCGCGGCCCGATCAAGACCGCTCTCTTTTTCCATTTGACAAATAATATGTTCTAAAGTTTCTTTCTCATTCTGATCAAGTTTCAAACTTTCCAGAATCAAATCATCACCTTCTGCCAGCTTACTGGCCGCAAAACGAACCGGAATGCCGGCATGATCCGCATGATCTTCAATCAAATGCATAATGGCATGCAGACAGCGATGCACGGCACCCCCATCTTTATCCTTATCACAGAAATCAATTCGTCCTGGTTTTTCCTGATATTTAGCCACATGCAGCGCATGATTAATCAATTCAAATGTCCCTTCATTGCGGGAAGCTGAAATAGGAACTACCGGGATTCCCAACATTTCTTCCATTTCGTTAATCTGAATGGAGCCGCCGTTGCCTCTGACTTCATCCATCATATTTAATGCCAGTACCATTGGTATATCCAATTCCATCAGCTGCATGGTCAGATACATGTTGCGCTCAATATTGGATGCATCGACAATATTAATAATGCCCTTAGGATGCTCATTCAGGACAAATTGTCTGGTAACCATCTCTTCACTCGAATATGGTGACATCGAATAAATTCCTGGCAAATCTGTAATTAACGTATTACTGTGTCCCTTAATAACACCGTCTTTGCGGTCAACCGTAACTCCGGGAAAATTGCCTACATGCTGGTTTGCACCAGTCAGCTGATTAAACAATGTTGTTTTGCCGCAGTTCTGATTTCCCGCTAAAGCAAAGGTCAGTACTTCATCATCAGAAAGCGGATGCTCTGTGGCTTTCACATGATATTTGCCGCTTTCCCCTAAGCCAGGATGAGCAATATGCTGATGCCTAACAGTCGTATTCTTTGTTTCATTTTCTATATCGGCATCTCTGACATCTTTTATTTCTATCTTCATGGCATCGGCAACCCTCAATGTTAGTTCATAACCATGAATCATAAATTCCATTGGATCACCTAGGGGTGCATACTTGACTAAAGTAATATCTGTATTGGGAATGACACCCATATCCAGAAAATGCTGGCGCAGCGCCCCCTCTCCGCCTACGGTTGTGATCGTTGCTTTTTTGCCAATTGGCAGTTCACTTAATTTCATCAGTCTCACTCCTCAATTCCTATCGAAACAAATTGACTTTTTATTCAGTGATTTTGTTTACAAAAGTTAGTATATGCTAACAAGTGAAGACTGTCAACGTATTTACAGAAATATCGACAAAAAAAACAGTTTCTGTCACAAAACTGTTTAAATGAGATGATTAATTGTCTTATCCTTTATTTTTATGGACTTTCTATTTTTTTCACTTAGACTCTTAATCAGAGTGACCGATGAATCCGATTATTCTTTTTTGCGTCCATATAAATATTCTTCATTCTCCGTTTAATCCCACTTCCCACGATGATATTATATGGCATTACCAGTCCATCCGATATAATCACATCCCGAAACGGTATGAACGTCACTTCAATCACCATTGGCAATGATGCTCCATAGAACATTTCATCCCAACTGGATATAATCCCTTTGACCTGATATACTTCCTGGTCATCCATAGAGATGAAAATTGTGCCCTTCTTCAGATGGCGCTCCATGATGAATTGACCCTGGATCCGCCGCTTCCAGCCCAGTATAATATCCCGGTTATTTTCCGCTAGCTCTGGATGTTCCTCTAAATAAAGATCGATGATCCCTACATCTGACCATAATTTATCTGCGACCTCTTTTACTTCCACAGGATTAAGTCCTTTTGCCGTCGCCATATTTTCCAGCTCTTCATTTATATGATACTTCTGATTCACAAAGTCAAGCAGCGGCAGCCAGAGTTTATAGTATAACTGCCCATCTTCTTGCGATAACGTCATCTGATGATCCCTCCACTTTTAAAAATTGCCCAAATCTCATCATAAGATCTGTAACTGTTTCTTACTGCTTATATAAGTTCCGCCTTCTGTATGTCAGGTCCCAGAACTTTAAAACCCAGATGCATTAGCACCTTGATTCATTAAACATCAAGCGCAGCTTCATACTCACTATTGTGCCACTTTTCCACTGCTTTTGCAATTTATTTTGCCGAAAGGCCATCTATTTTCCAGAATTTTTTAGTTTTTCTCATATTCAGCTGTTATTGGGTGAGTAGTCAAACAGGAAGTTCAAGTTCATCTATCAGCTGTTTTGGCAACGCTTAGGCTGTCTGCTTTTTTTCCTCATCTGCGCTAAAGATAATGCCTTGTTGTTTTCTGCCTTCTTCCATCACTTCACTGACAATCAGACTTGTTTCTAACATCTTTTCTGCTTTGACAAAATCTAACTGTTCAATGATTTCAATAAAGGCTTTAAACTCATAGAATAATCTATGTGTTTGATCATCAAAAGACAGCGTTTGCTCATGTCCGGCATTATCTGACAGCTGATATGCCCGCAGCCCATTGACAGGCATCTTCATGACTATATTGCCCTTGTCTCCTTGGATGGTGGACATCACAGGTGCTTTGCAGTCTTTGGCGCCAATGGCGACTGCCTTAAATGAGCCATAGTCTAAAACCATGATGCCGCTGGTATCAATTTTATTTTCCACATTTGCCAGATACTGAACTGCTTTTGGCCGCCCAAATAAAGCCACGATGGCGTGCAGGTTATAGACATTTAAATCCATTAATGCGCCGCCTGATTTTCGATAATCAAAGGCCGGTAAAATATGCCCCTGTTTAAAGGCATCATATCTTGAAGAGTATTGACTATAATTGAAACTGACAATCTTGATCTGTCCTAACGAAGCAATCTTTTCTTTTAAAGATAAGAAAGCAGGCAAATAATGAATACTCATTGCTTCAACCATAATTTTTTTCCTTTCCCGGGAAATAGCAAGCAATGACTTTAATTCTCTGGCATTGGAAGTCACTGGCTTTTCAATAATAACATGTTTATCCCGCATCAATGCCTGCTTTGCAAAACTATAATGCAGATGATTTGGCAAGGCAACATAAATTGTATCTATATCCATATCCAGTAAAGTATCATAATCTGTTACATAACCCGCTAAATGATAATCCTTGCAAAGCTGCTCTGCCTCTTCTTTCGTTGCTTCTGTCGCCAGAAGATAAATTTTCTCAATATTTAATTGGTCAATGGTGCTAAGTAAATCTTTGACAATCATCCCTGTACCTAAAATACCTAATTTCATTTATCGTTCCGCCCCCCTAAATGAGTGCCCCATGATATACTGGCGCTGTTTTGTTTAATACTTTTTCTAAGGCCTTGACAATAACGACCTGATCCAGGCCATCATGTAAGCCAGATACAAATACGGTTGCGATCATTTTCCCCGATGCGTAAATTGGAAAAGCGCCGCCAACTGGCAAACAGCCACTGCCTTCACTAAATACGTTTTCTACTGTTCCCTCTGTACAAGCCTTGGCCATAGCCCATAAACTGCAATGTCCAGTTTTTAAAACTGTTTGCCTTTTAGCGAGTCCAAAATCAATATTACGCTGTTTTTTCCCATCCATAACATATTGGAAAATAGCCAATTCATCGCTTTCTCTGGTTATTCTCACTGCCGCTTCACCGCCGTATGCTTTCACTGTTCTGGCAATCTCACATCCCAGAGTCAAGGCCTCTTCACTGCCAAAGCTTTCATAGCTCAGTACCTTTTCAATTGCTTCAAGCTCAGCTGCCGAACCCAAAGGAAATTGTGTTTTTAATTGTTCTTTTAATGCATTTAAATCTGCCACCTGACATTCTCCTTCCCTGATAAAGGTATTGAAGCACATTTTTAAACAAATGAAAACAGATTTAAGTAAACCTGTAAAAAGAGTTCAGAGAAAAATACAAAACAGCTGGGATTTTGTTACTTTTAGTTCAAAAAAGCAGGCTTTTGCCCGCTGTTAAAAGAAATCTTCAGGAATCTTTAAACCCATTTTCATAAATTCAAATTTGCCTTTTTCAGTAACCACATAAACACTTTTTTTGCCTTCTTCTCTTTCAATCCAGTCATTAGAGACATAGAAATCAAAGAGCAATGATCCAAGCTTTCCGCCTAAGTGGTCGTAGCAGCATTTTCCATTCAATCTGATTTTACGCATTCTGATCGTCCTCCTTCGTTCTGTAAAAATGAATGTTTGCATTGAAGTTTGCAGTCCTAAGCTGCCTTCCTAACTCAATTTTACACCTCCTCATTTATACAGACTGCAATCAGAAGCGAAAGTCACGTATTTTGGATAAAAAATTTTTCCAATAATAAGATAACATGCGTATACCATCCATCTGAGGGTTTATACTGAGGCAGATGCTGGTAATAATACAGAATCTCTTTACGAGTTTTTTCATCATAGGTATAACCCTGTTTTCGATAATCCAGCACTTCAAGTTTTTGACTTAAATCATTTTGTATCTTCGCCCGTTGTGCGACAAAATCTATCCAGGCCCGGCATTGACAAGGATTATTGGCATCAAGCATACTGCAGTGCTCCTTAAAAAAAGATTCCAAGTTCATTCTTGCCCGATAAAGCAACCCTTTGACAGCCTTCGGAGTCACTGCTAATACATGGGCAGTTTCATTGATTGAAAGACCAAACATATCTACTAAAGAAAAGGCCAGCCGCTGATTCAATGTCAGCCTTCTGGTCATCGCTAAAAAACAACCATCTCTTAATTTCTTTATTTCGTCACTGACAAATGCTTCATCTGCCGGTGAGGGAGATGGCACTACCAGATATTGCCCATCTTTTTCCAGTTCTTCCAAATTCTCTGTATAATCTACTTTTATTTTCTGTTTCTCTTTGATTCGGTCTCTAAATAAGTTCAGACAAATTGTTCGCAGCCACTTTTTAATGGCCTCTGCATTTTGCAATGTCGATAAATACTGCCAGGCTTTCACTATCGTTTCCTGAGCCAGATCCTCAGCATCTAATGGATGTGCCGATAGCTTAAGGGCAAAATTATAGATATAATCACCATACAAAGTGACAATCTCCTCTATCTCTAATCCATGAATATTATCCTTATTTTCTTCTGTATTATTCATCATCTATCACTCCATCTACCTTTACTATACTTCTCTTTTTAGACAATGCAAGAATATTTACAAAAAATTCTTGCTTCCATCGTGTACTTTGATGAATGAATATGATTTAATTAATTCACAATGAGTTAGGATAAACAGCGCTGAAGCTTTTATTAAGAGTACTTATTATGAATGAAGTCTAATTCATGTACCACAGAAAAGACAAAACAAAGCACGCAAAGTCGGGAAATCAGCTTGAAAATCAGCTAAGATTTAAGTGCAGACAGGAGGAATCATACATGGAATGGTCAGAATGTATTAGTCAGGCAATCAATTATATTGAAGAACATATCACAGAAGAGATAACAATGGGAGATATTGCCCAGTCCGCCATGCTATCCCCTTACTATTTTCAGAAAGGATTTACGATGCTTTGCGGTTTTACGGTTGGGGAATATATCCGCAGACGCAGGCTGACACTTGCCGGCAGTGAGCTTGTTTCTGGCAGTGATAAAATCATTGCGATTGCTTTAAAATATGGTTATGATTCACCGGACAGCTTTACCAGAGCTTTTACCCGTTTCCATGGTGCCACTCCAACTGCTGTAAGGAAAGGCGAAGCAATGATCAAATCATTTGCACCGCTTAAAATCAAACTGATATTAGAAGGAGGATTTAGTGTGGATTACCTAATCTGTAAAAAAGAAGCTTTTACTTTAATTGGCGTATCTAAAATATGTAAGTATGCCGAAGCTGACATTGCGGTCCAGGCAACCTGGCAGGAATTTAACCAAAAAAGCAATAACATTTGCAGTAAATATGGTGTATCTATTGATGAGAAAATGGATGGAAATCAATTCGAATACATGATTGCCGATGACTATCGGCCTGACACAGACATTCCCGAAGGATTGACTACGAAAGTTATTCCAGCATATACCTGGGCAGTTTTTGCCTGCAAAGGTCCGGGAAATAAAACGATTCCTGATGTTCATCAGAAGATTTTTTCAGAATGGCTGCCCAACTGTAAAGATTATAAAATAGCTGCCGGCTATCACATTGAGATGTACAACGATCCTGCCGATTATAAACTAGGGATTATGGATGAAAATTACTACAGCGAAATCTGGATTCCCGTAGAAAGAAAATAAAGAGAAAAGGTGGTTTTGATTTTCAAAGCCACCTGTTTTCGTTTCTTATTTATTTAAAATAGACATGAATTCTTCACCGGTAATCGTTTCTTTTTCATAAAGGAACTGCGCCAGTTCATCCAGTTTCTGACGATTTTCCAGTAAAATAGAAGTTGCTTTTTCATGCTGCGTTTTCACAACATCTACAACCAGATCATCAATTTTGGACTGCGTTTCTGCCGAACATGCCAGAGATGTATCGCCGCCTAAATATTGATTTGTCACTGTTTCCATGGCCACCATATCAAAATCAGGACTCATCCCATACTGCGTAATCATGGCCCTGGCTAATTTAGTTGCCTGTTCAATATCATTAGAAGCCCCAGTCGTGATTGATCCAAATACGACTTCCTCAGCGGCACGTCCGCCTGTCAATGTGGCAATCTTGTTTTCGATTTCTTCTTTAGTCATCAAATAATGATTGCCTTCATCTACCTGCATCGTATAACCTAACGCACCTGATGTTCTTGGGACAATGGTAATTTTCTGAACAGGTGCAGAATTAGTCTGCTTTGCGGCAACTAAGGCATGACCAATTTCATGATAAGCAACAATCATTTTTTCCTTATCTGTCAGAATCGCATTTTTCTTCTGGTAGCCGGCAATAACAACTTCAATACTTTCTTCCAGGTCAGCTTGCGTTGCACATTTGCGGCCGTCTCGTACAGCTCTTAAAGCTGCCTCATTTACAATATTCGCTAATTCTGCTCCGGAAGCACCAGAAGCCATTCTGGCAATTTTAAGAAAATCGACATCTCCGGCTACTTTAATCTTCTTAGCGTGAACTTTTAAAATTTCTTCACGCCCTTTTAAATCAGGCAATTCGACAGGCACGCGTCTGTCAAAACGGCCGGGACGTGTTAAAGCTGGGTCCAAAGATTCCGGACGGTTCGTTGCCGCAAGAATAATAACCCCATTATTACCCTCAAAACCATCCATTTCTGTTAAGAGCTGATTAAGCGTCTGTTCACGTTCATCATTGCCGCTAATCTGTCCGTCACGCTTTTTACCAATGGCATCAATTTCATCAATAAAAACGATACATGGCGCTTTTTCTTTGGCCTGTTTAAACAAATCACGGACCTTAGAAGCCCCCATACCAACAAACATTTCCACAAATTCTGAACCGGACATGGAGAAGAATGAAACATTAGCCTCACCAGCCACCGCCTTAGCCAGCATCGTTTTACCTGTGCCCGGAGGACCAACTAATAAAATACCCTTTGGCATAGAAGCGCCAATCTCTTTATATTTCTGCGGATTATGCAAATAATCGACAATTTCTTTCAGATTTTCCTTGGCTTCATCTTCACCGGCAACGTCAGAAAAGCGGATCCCTTCTGAAGATTTAACATAGACCTTGGCATTGCTTTTGCCCATCCCAAACATCATCGAATTTTGCCCGCCGGCTTTTTTCATCATCTTTTTACTCAAATACTGTCCTAAACCAATAAAAATTAACATTGGAATAATCCATGATAAAAGAATGCTCATTAACGGTGACATCTGGGTAACAATCTCACTGGCAAAGACAGCACCTGATGCATGAAGACGATCGACTAATCCCGGGTCATTCATCAGTCCTGTCTTATATATTTCATCATTACTTTTATCAGTAAAGACGATCTGATTATCTTCAATTTGCACTTCACCAATCTGATGATTTTCCGTCATAGTCATAAATGTGCCATAATCTACTTCGGTAATCTGATGCTGCACAATACTTGGTACAAGAAATAAGTTAAACAGCAACATTACTAACATCACAATACCATAATAATATATCAATGGTTTTCTTGGATTTTTAACTTCTTTCATCTCTATCCTCCTCTTCTTTCATATTCAAACTTTCAGCGCTTAGTGCGGCAATCAGTGCGTGATCTATTGCCATTGTCGCAAAATCAATGGCATATTCCGCATACAGCGCCAGAGCTTCTGCTTCTCTTTCTGTTTCACTGCCCAATTCACTGTGGAAAAATGAATTCATCTGATCTTCAAGAATCTTCTCTGTCTGCCTGCAATACGTTAGCTGAGCTAAAGCCAGGGCAGATATCGCTGGCTGGCAGCCAGACGCCACACATTTTTCCAATAATGATTCATTTGCCTGATATTCTTTTTTCATATCAACCAATTCCTGCTCTATGGCTTTTTGATTCTTAGATTCACTAATGGTTATTCTTTTTTTCATTTCACCATAGCGCTTTTCCAACTCTTCCAGTTTAATCTCAAAAAGCATCTGACTCAATTTTCTCACCACTCCTTTTTTGAACAATTTATTTATACCAAAAAAATAAAAAGACCACCACGGTCAATTATTCAAGTATGTATGGACAGATTTTCAAAAGTGTAAGGTTTTTAGACAAATCAATCAAATTGTCTTATATCATAAAAGATACACCTTTAAAAAGATGTATCTTCCTCTAAATGAAACATTTTTCCGGATAATAAACAATGCATCTGATGGGCCAGCTTATCTTCATCCAGATCAGGCTTGCCGCAGTGTTCCAACAGTAAGCCGGTAATGCCATAACTATAAAATTCAATCGTAATATTTAAATCCGCGTAAGACAGGGAAAGCTCCGGTGCTTTCTTACGGATGATTTCCTGTAAATAAATCCGAACAGCATGAATCATCATCCGTTCTATTTCACCCCGGCGAGAGGACGCCAGAAGTTTTGCAATCAGGGCATAATTTTCCACTGCCTTGGCAATGAAAACGCCGATAGCAGCTTCCGCATTTTCAGCCTGCAGGCTCAGTGCCAATAGTTCATCTGTAATTTTTGAGACTGAATATTCAAAAACATCCATTAGATCCTGAAAGTGGTAGTAAAATGTCTGGCGGGATACGTGACATTCCTCAATCAAAGCTTTGACTGTTATTTTATCTACATTTCTTGTTTTAATCATCTTTCTTAACGTATCCGCAATCATATTCTTCATATCTATGGGCATCGTTGCCACCTCCTGATCATACACAAAGTAACGCGTACTTTCATTATAACAGATTTCTAAACCGAGCGGCCGCTGTTCGATTAAAAAAGTCAACTTTCTTTTCAGCTATCTAAAAATCAGATTAAAAAGATTCCTTACTGGGAATCCTTTTGCTTTGCCTCATTTTTCTCTTTGTATTTATTACGAATAATTCTAAGAAAATCACGGCTTTTCTTTTTACGGGTTGGGACAAAATGTTTAGCCACCCAGTCTTCACCATGATTTTTGGTGTAGAAATAGCCAAAAACAGAAAAGGTAACGGCACCAATAAAATTGACAATCAAATCCTGCATCGTATCAATCAGACCAATATCAATATAGCCGCCGACATTTAAATCATGACCATTCACAACCACACTGTTAATATTCTGAATCGACATCAACGTTCCGGCATTATCTAAGGGCACTGAATTAAGCGTGTGGATGATTGTATCTTTCTGCATGTTCATGCCTAAAAACTGATCCATGCCAAATTCAAAGAACTCCCATAAAACACCAATGGTCATGGAAAAACAAAAAGCGACCAACGCGGTATATAATGGTGAAAGTTCAAACTGAATCCTCTCATTCTTATTTAACAAGTCTGCCAGCGATAAACCAATGGCCGCTGCCAGAAAACCGTTCAGGGTATGCAAAATGGTGTCCCAGAAAGGAAACAGATAATAGAAATGATTGATTTCCCCCAGAATTTCCGCCGCAAAAATAAAGCAGAAAATAATGATTTCCAATGTCGAGGGTATTTCAATCCGGAAGGTCACCTGGATCAGACTAGGCACAATAAATAAAAGCAAGGTCAGAATACAGAAAAATACGTTTTCATAATTTCCTTTATATAATTGTAAAATTGCAATCACAATGACGGAAGCCCTCAAAAGGAAATAGACCAGAAAGGAGCTCTTATGTTCCTGTAACTCCATCTGCAGTGCTTCATTCAATTGTCTGAAATAAGTTCTGATTTTTCCTTTTTTCATAGACTCCCCTTCTTTCTTATGCTACATTATACGATAAATTATGAATTCTTCCAGTATTTGTGCTCATTTTTTTGACAGATACTTGCATTTTCCTCTTTGAAAGCGTATGATAGAAAAGGCGGTACAAAACAGAAGCCGGAAAGGGGTACGAATATGAGAAACTCAAAACTGCAGACAACTCAATATTTACGGCTTCCAAGTGTATGGAGAATTTGTACGACAGCATAACGATTTTTTTCTTATTTTTTTAACGCGTCAACGAAGAAGGTGCACTTGTGCATCTTTTTTTGTGCTTTAAAGGGGGAATCATATGAAAAATTTAAAATTTATTATCAAATATGCCAAACCGTATCATTATAAAGTCTTTGCCATCTTAGTGGATGTCATTCTCTATGTCGGCGGACTGCTGGCTGCACCTTTGATTTTATCCTATATGATTGATAATATCATTCAGGGACTGCCTATCCAGGATGGTTTTGTTTTAGACATTGTCAATCTATTAGGCGGTGTGGATTATCTGCGCAGTCATTTATGGATAGGCGGACTCCTTGTCATTGCGGCCTATGGCCTGGTTGCTTTGGGCATCCACCGCAGAGCCAGAAACTGCGGTATCCTTTCGGAAACTTTCTCTGAAAATCTGCGCAATGAATTGTTCAATCATATGCAGCATCTGCCATTTGCCTATCACAAAATGAAAGACAGCGGTGATTTATTGCAGCGAAGCACTTCGGATATTGATACCATTCGCCGTTTTTTATCCGGCCAGATTTCTGAACTGCTTTACTCCATAATTATAATTGCCTTAAGCGCTGCTGTCCTGTTTTCCCGACATGTCAAACTGGCACTGATTGCTTTATGTCTCACACCAATCACTTTTATTGCCACAGCCATCTTTTATCGCGTTTCCAAAAAAGTCTTTTTAGACTGTGATGAAAGTGAAGCAAGAATGATGGCGGTCATTCAGGAAAATTTAAACGGCACCCGTGTTGTCAAAGCGTTTAATCAGGAAATTCACGAGATTGAAAAATTTGAAAACGCCAATGAAGAATTTCGTGATCTGTTGTATAAGGTGATTCATGTTTTAGCTGTGTACTGGTTTGCCAGTGATTTAATTGGAACGATTCAGATTTTTATGATGGTCCTTGCCGGTATTTTCATGGCCATGAGCGGAGAAATTACCGTGGGTACATTTTCTGTCTTTATTTCTTATGAAAGCATGATTATCTGGCCCATCCGGCAATTGGGCCGCATTATTTCCGATATGGGGAAAATCAGTGTCTCTATCGGACGTATCCAGGAAGTACTAGATGAAAAAGGCGAAGATTTGGAGAGTGGCTCAAAGCCAGCAATCAATGGCGAGATCATCTTTGATCATGTCAGCTTTGCCTATCATGATGCCAGTGCTGCAACCCTGCATGATATCTCTTTGCATATCAAACCACATACCAAGATCGCTATTATGGGGCCAACCGGCAGCGGCAAAAGCTCGCTTGTCCATCTTTTAAACAGAATTTATGACTGCAATGAAGGAAAAATCACGATTGATGGTCATGATATCACAACCATCAATAAATCCTGGCTAAGGAAAAATGTGCAAATTGTCCTCCAGGAACCGTTTTTATACGCCAAATCGATTAAAGATAATATTGGCGCTGCCTCTTCGAGTTCCTTTGAAGAAATCCGCAGCGCTGCCAAAACAGCCAGCATCGATCATGTCATTAATCGTTTTGAAGCGGGTTATGATACAGAGGTTGGTGAAAAAGGCGTAACCCTTTCAGGCGGGCAGAAGCAGCGTGTCGCCATTGCCCGGACACTCATTTTAAAAAGTCCTATCGTCGTCTTTGATGACTCCCTCAGTGCTTTAGACGCCAAAACCGATGCAGCAATTCAACAAGCACTGAATGAGCTGGATTATCCAGTCACTATTCTCATGATTACTCACCGCATCAATTCAGCTAAAACCGCTGATCAGATCATTGTACTTAATCAAGGTAAAATTGCTCAAACAGGCAAACATGAGGATTTAATTAAACAGGACGGTATTTACCGCCGGATCTATGAAATTCAAAATGAAGGAGGTGGCAGCCTTGACTAGTATGATTCAGGAAAAAGAATACACCAAAGAAAAATTTGATTTACAGCTATGGAAAAAACTTTTCGGGATACTTTGGGAACACAGGAAAAATGTCATTATGTTAATTGTATACAATATTGTCATTGCCGGTACAGATGTCATTCTGCCCTTACTGAACAGAAGTGCCATCAATGATTTTGCCATTAACAAAGGCAAAGATCTTTCTCTAACCTTGTTTTGTATTACCTATGTAATCATGATTGCCATTAAATCATTCTCCATGTTTTCTTTCTTTAAGTATGCCGGACATGTGGAAAGCGACTTTGGCAAAAACCTCAGAAAGAAATGTTTTGATCATGTCCAGCAGCTCTCTTTTCCCTACTTTGACCGTACCGCTAACGGCTGGATCATGGCCAGGATTTCCTCTGACTGCTCCCGTATCGCCGAAACGTTAGCCTGGTCATTTGTCGATTTAATCTGGGGTATCTTTCTAATTATCGAGCTGACAGTTGTCATGCTTGTCATCAACTGGAAAATGGCGTTAGCCGTATTGGTTATTGTCCCTGTTCTCTTTGTGATTTCACTCTACTTTCAGAAACGTATCCTTAAAGAACAGAGAGCAACCCGTAAAGCAAACTCCTTAGTCACTGCCGGTTTTTCCGAAAGTATCAATGGCGCCAAAACGACTAAAACTTTAGGTATTGAAGATAAAAACTATGAAGAATTCATGATGAAAACACACGCTTTCAAACTGCACTCCTTAAAAGCAGTTTATCTTAATTCAATTTTTCAGCCCATTGTCTTTTTACTGGCCTCATTAACGATTGCCATGTTAATGAGTATTGGCGGACAGCAGGTATTATTAGGTACCATTGAATTTGGTACTTTATCTCTCTTTATCAACTATGCCGATTTATTCTTCGAGCCGCTTAAGCAGATTGCCCGAATCATGAGTGAAGTTCAGGTTGCACAGGCCAACGCTGAACGTGTCATTTCCCTTATTGAAGAAGAAATTGAAATCACCGATCGCGAAGATGTCATTGAAAAATACGGCACATTATTAGAACCCAAAAAAGAAAACTATGAACCACTCGAAGGTGACATTGATTTCCACCATGTTGGCTTCTATTACAACGCCAATGAGCCAGTTTTGAAAGACTTTGATCTGCATGTGAAAAAGGGCAGTATGATTGCTTTGGTTGGAGAAACCGGCAGCGGCAAAAGTACCATCGTTAATCTGCTTTGCCGCTTCTATGAACCAAAACAGGGCGAAATCTGGATTGACGGACATAATGTGCAGGACAGAAGTATTGGCTGGCTGCATTCAAATATCGGCTATGTTTTACAGACACCGACGCTTTTCTCCGGAACCATTATGGACAATATCCGCTTCGGCCGACCAGAAGCCAGCGATGAAGAAGTCATTGCGGTGGCAAAGCTCATCCATGCTCACGATTTTATCATGAAAACAGAAATGGGCTATCAAAGCCCCGTTGGTGAAGGCGGCGATTTATTATCCACCGGAGAAAAACAGTTAATTTCCTTCGCCCGCGCCCTATTGGCAGATCCAAGCATTGTCATCCTGGATGAGGCGACTTCCAGTATTGACACAGAAAGTGAAAAGCTCATTCAAAATGCCATTGCAACATTATTAAAAAACCGCACCAGTTTCGTTGTGGCACATCGTCTTTCGACAATTGTCAATGCCGATCAGATTTTAGTTCTCGACCATGGTCAAATTATCGAACAAGGCACCCACCAGGAACTGATGAAACAAAAAGGCAGATACCATGACTTGTTTACCTCCCAGGCACTGGATGAAAAAACACAGTCTTTCCTGCAATAAAGCATCATGATATTCCTAAAAAATCAGAGCTTGCTTATTAAAAAAGCTGCTCTGATTTTTGTTTGTCTTGCTTTTCATGTTGGCGATATTGTGCTGGCGTACAACCCATCATGGTTTTGAATTTAGCAATATCATTGCTTGTCTGATTATATCCGCAGCGTCTGACAATTTCTGAAATCGATAAATCACCGGAAAGCAGTTCAACACTTTTGCACACCCTGTATTCTGTTAGAAACTGGTAAGGTGTCATCTGCATATGCTTTCGGAAAATACGGCAGCATTCACCGACATTGCTATGGGCGCTGTTTACCATATCAGCTAAAGCAATATCCTCTGAAAAATGATTATTTTAAAACAACTGATTGTAAACATCATTTTATTTAAACTGTATATAGATTTACTATCAATGATTACCTCTTATCCTTTCATAGATTTCGAATTGTCTATTTATTTTATCTTCTGAGTTTAACCTCATACCTTTTACCTCTAATATAGGTTCTATTGCTTGTTCAGAACTAAGTGTATGATAGGGGTAAAAATAATTCTTCCAATTCCTTTGGCTTTACAATCTAGAGATTTGTCATTTTTGGAATATATATTGCAATATCGCTCCTATATAAGACAGTAATTATTATTTGTCATTCTTATTAAAAAAAACTTGTTTGTCCAATTGATACAAACAAGTTAATAATTATCTTTTTCTTTTATGATTTGCTTTAATCGAAAATTGTTATCGAATATACTTTCGCTTAGATTATTAATTCCTAGTAAACTTTGAATGCACCACTCTGGATCTTGTGTATGAAATGAATAATATACATCATTCATCTGTTTATAATCAAATATTTTCATAATGAATTTTGTAGATTGTTCTCTTGTATATGAAATATATCTATACATATATCCTATCCAGAATAGTGAATTTTTTGAATACTTCAATTTACCATAATCACTATCTCCAAATTGTTCTAAAATACTATTTTTCCCTTCAGTTACATCCAAAGACAAAGAGGCTGGATTGTTTGTATCCAATTTTTTTAGTAAATTTGAATGCAAAAATCTTCTCATAAAAATTCCTGTAGAACAATTTAACTCGGTAGATTGTTCGAATAGTTTACCTTGATATTCAGCAAGCAATAGTCCATTGTGATCAAATTCTTTCATTTTAATATTTCCTCAATATATAAACCTGTTCTAAACTCTCTTTTAGCAAGTTTTAATTTTGTATCTATCTCATAACTTCGTTCATTTAATAATTTCCTGCAATCTTCGCGTTCCGGATTAGAAAGATAGTACTTTTCAATTGGAACTAAATTCTTTAATGATTCCTCTGTTTTAAATACAAATTGAAGCCCCAACTTTGATGCTGATAATGAATGAAGTGCTACATCTGCATTTATTTCTCCTTCAATAAACTGTGACATCACATAGAACATTTTGTTATCAGCAATAGGAGCAATCACTACATCAGCAGTTTCTACTTCAGCTACTATCTTATTAACCATCGGATTTGAAGAGAAATCTCTTAATTTCCCTCGATAATAACAAATTGCAATCATCCATTCTAAATCACACTGAAATCTTTTTATTTTTAAGTTTTCAAGTGTATATTTAAATGAATAAACTGATGATTTCTCCATTTCACAAACAAACGATAATGCTTGACTATATGTTTCTCCCAGATAAAACCCTTTCCCAAAATCACAGTTATCTCTAGCTCCAATAACTGTAACCTCAGATAATCCATTCTTAGATCCGTGAAATAAAACATCATGATACTTTTCTTTTATTAATTCTTCTTTAACAGAATTAATTCTGTATTTGTTTTCATATGCATATGAATATATTTTTTCACAAACATCATCTCTAGCTTTACCACTCTTTGTAATCCCATCTAATGTTGTCCTTGATACCTTTGTTTTTTCAGATAACTCAAGAGTATTCATTTTTTCTGATTCTAAAATAAAGCCTATGTCTTCCCTTATATTATAGTCACATTTAACTTCTATCATACCTATTTTCTCCTTTACAAAGATAATTATAAAGCAATTAACTTGTTTGTTCAATTAATACAAACAAGTTTTTGCCATTTTCAAATTATGCTAAGTTAATTTAAAAATGAGATATATTTAATGTATTACTTTGATTTTGATTTCACAAAAAAGCATTCAGACTTCTCATATACATTTACGATATTGTGCTGGCGTACAACCTATCATGATTTTGAATTTGGCAATATAATTGCTTGTCTGATTATATCCGCAGCGTCTGGCAATTTCTGAAATCGATAAATCACTGGAAAGCAGTTCAATACTTTTGCGTACTCTGTATTCTGTTAGAAACTGGTAAGGTGTCGTCTGCAGATGTTCTCGGAAAATACGGCAGCATTCACCGACACTGATATGGGCGCTGTATGCCATATCAGCTAATGCAATATCCTCTGAAAAATGGTCATAAATATACGAAAGCATTAACTGTAATCTTTCCCTGCGAACGATATCAACCGAAACAGAATTCATCCTTTCCGCAGGCAGATGAGTGATGAGGGTATACCACAAAGCAGCGATTTTTATTGAAATAAGGTATTCATTTTGTGTTATTGAATTGTCATTCCACAGCATATTGATTTCCTGCAAAAGATCTAAAGCTGCCTTCTGCCATTCTGTCTCAGGACGAAGTATAACAACCGGCGGACAACTGCCAGTAACATAAGGCAGAACAGACGTTTTTTCCATACGGCTGCCCGGAAAAAAAGATAATAATTTATATGGAAAATTCAAGCTGGCATATCGGCCATGTTCAGAAAGTTTTATGACTGCATGAATCATGCCGCTGTTAATAAATGCTGCTTCTCCTTCATTTAAAAAATATTGTCCGCTATCCGCCTGCAGGGTTAAGGAACCCTGAACAGCCAGTGTAAACTGTAATTCATCATGCCAATGGAAATCCCGTAATCCCCTTCCAAAAGGAAATATGCCCTGCTCACTGACACGATAAATTTCAACCGGAAAAAGAGCGTCTTTATATTGATTGATCTCATGATAGTCTTTTTTCTTCATAGTCACACCTTAATTTGTTAAGATTTTGATATTTTTAAGCAAGCCTATTGTACCACGGGAACTGTAAAACAGCTATAATTATGGCAAAATTAATCATAAGGACTGATGATATGGAACATGAATTTGATAAATTACCTATTTCAAAACTCGTATTAAAATTAGGCATTCCGGCTATGTGCGCCCAGTTTTTTAATATTTTATACAGTATTGTGGACAGAGCTTTTGTCGGGCATATAGCATCTGGCGGAGAAATTGCCCTGGCAAGTATTGGTATTTGTGCCCCGGTATTGACGGCAATTACCGCTTTTTCCTCGCTAGTCGGTATTGGCGGTGCCTCCGCTATGAGTATCTCCATCGGACAAAAGAATGAAAAGAAAGCCAGACTGGCAATGAATAATGCTTTCATCCTTTTGCTCCTGATATCACTCCTTCTTACAGGACTTGCACTGATATCTGCCAAGCCTCTATTGTATGCTTTAGGCTGCAGCGATGCTATGTATCCCTATGCAAGTGGCTATTTTAAGATTTATGTCATGGGTACGGCGGCGGTGCTCTGCGGTACAGGAATGAACCAATTTATTCTGGCATTTGGAAATGCAAAACAGGGGATGTTTACCGTTATGATTGGAGCTATTGTCAATACCCTGCTTGATCCGCTTTTCATTTATGTTTTCCAGATGGGCATACAGGGAGCAGCACTGGCTACGGTGATTGCTCAATTTTGCGTGTTGTTATATGTGCTTTCTTTCCTGTTTTCCGATAAGCCTCCATTTAAGTTAAGCTATGCGCCTCTCAATTTTTCCATGGTGCAGCAAATCCTAACCATTGGCAGCTTGCCATTTCTGATTATCCTGTTTGATAATCTGCTTGTTATTTCTTTGAACTTCGTACTGCAAAAGTACGGCGGCTGCATGGGTGACAGATATATTTCCTGCGCCGCTGTGGTACAAAGCTTTATGGTCCTCGTATTTTATCCGGCTCAGGGCATTACCACCGGATGCGGGACATTATACAGCTATCATTATGGGGCAGGACATGTTGATAAAGTCATGCAGGTTTTCCGATATGTTTTCTATCTTTGTGCCGGTTATATGCTGCTGCTTGGTGCTTTAGCTCAACTGATGCCTGAAACATTTGCTTATATTTTTATCCAGGAAGAAAGCGCAGTGATTTTGTCAGCTGCCTGTATACGTAAATATACATTAGGCCTATTGGGCGTCGCAGTACAATACGCCATCGTTGACGGCCTGACGGCAATGGGGCAAATTCGTTTGGCTTTGCCAATATCCTTTTTCAGAAAAATTCTCTATATTATATGTGTCTTTCTTTTCCCGCTATTTTGTTCCCTGGAAAATGTTTTTTATGCAGAGACAATTTCAGACATCGCAGGCGCATGTGTTACTGTCATCGCATTTATAACCATCATCATGCCTAAGCTCCGATTAAAAATGAACAGCACCCGCCTAAAATGATTCCTTTTAAATTTCCTGCCAAAAACTAAAAGGCAATGCCGCCTCAGTGTTTTAATTCAATCATTTCACTGAACAGCATTGCCTTTTTGACTATCCTCAGACAGTCAGGTAGATGGAGATCAAAATGGTTTAGATTTTTTTATTTTTCTTTATCTTCTTTAAAGAACTGAGGCAGATAATCCTTATGTGCTTCTAACAGTTCATCAAAGACAACATTTGCCAATTCATCACTAGGACACAGTGGATTAATGTTTAATGCGGCAATGGCATATTTTCTTTCGCCAGTCACTGCAGCCTGACAAACTAAGCGTTCAAATGTCTTAATCATTTGAATATTGCCATTTAACTGAGGTAAAATTTCGCCAACAGCGATTGGTTTAGGGCCGTCACTGGTAATGACACAGGCAATTTCCACAGCACTTTCAGCTGGCAGTGAAGAAAGCGCACCATTATTTTTAACGTTAACGTACTGAATATCACCTTTATTATTGTAGATAGAGTTAATCAGATTGCAGGCTGCTTCTGAATAATGTGCGCCGCCGCGCTGTTCCAATTGTTTTGGTTTAACATGCAGATTAACATCTTTGTACAATTCAAATAATTCTTCTTCCACCTTTTTAACAACTTCGCCTCTGACTCTGCCTTCTTTATATTCTTCTAATTCCTCAGCTAATTGTTCTTTAGTAAAGAAATAGTAGTTATGATAAGAACATGGGATGGCATTTAATCCACGAATCAGATCTGCGGAATAAACCAGTGCATGAACATTTTTCATAGAGAAGTTCTTTTCTTCTGTCATATGGCAGTAAGCATCCAAAATCTTATCAAAAACTGACTTGCCATCGACAAATACATTTGTCGCAAAGATATGATGATTTAATCCCTGAATTTCCATGGTTACACGACTTGGATCAACTTCCAGAATATTCGCAAAACCGTTGACCATAGCTAATGGCACATTGCATAAACCAATGACTTTTTTGAAGTTTGTGTATCTTAATACAGCTTCTGTCACCATACCAGCTGGATTTGTGAAGTTGATTAACCAGGCATCTGGACATAATTCTTCCATATCCTTAACAATATCCAGAATAACTGGGATTGTTCTTAATGCTTTAAACATACCGCCGGCACCATTTGTTTCCTGACCAATCATGCCATGGCTTAATGGGATACGCTCATCTTTGATGCGTGCCTGTAACAGACCAACGCGCATCTGTGTAGTAACGAAGTCAGCGTCTTTTAAAGCTTCACGGCGATCATAGCTTAAAATGACTTTCATATCGATGCCGGCTGCTTCAACCATTCGCTGGGCTAAACGGCCAACGATTTCCAGTTTATGACGGCCTTCTTCAATATCTACCAACCATAATTCTTTGACTGGCAATTCATGGTGACGAAGGATAAATCCTTCTACCAATTCAGGCGTATAGCTGCTGCCGCCGCCAATTGTCACAATTTTAATACCTTCTTTTTTGCTCATACCTCTTTCCCCTTTCTATTTTCTGGATGAATGTCTGCACATATCCCGTCAGTGTTTCCCGTTGACGAACTTCTTCCCATCATTTCCTTTTTTGATTTATGCATTCGTATTCACTGTATATGCCCTGCAGACTCATCTCTTCTTGACAATGATTATTATACTTTTTTCCAAAAAACAAACAATGTCTTTAACTTGCTGCTGTACCAGTACAGTTTGTGCTATAATAAGGAAAAGGAGTTGTTAATATGAGACAATATGAAATCATTTCCCAGGACATTAAAAAGAAAATAGAAGATGGCGAGTTACAACCGGGAGACAAAATTCCCTCTTTAAACCAGATGAGAACCCTTTATCAATGCAGTAAAGGTACTGTGCTAAAAGCTTATGAAGTATTGGAAAAAGATTTTGTCATTTTTTCCAAACCGCAAAGCGGGTTTTATGTCGCCGATCATTTATATATTGATCATGAGGATTCTGAAGACTACGAACTGCATTCCGGCAATCCTGTCGTGAATGCCACCTCATTTAATGAAGTCCAGCAATGCCTCAATATCGCAGCTAAATCCTACTCCTATCAATCGCTGGATGTCAGTGTACGAGGTGTGGACAGTTTAAACCAGATTCTTCCGGCTTATCTGGAAGAAGATGGAATCTATGCCGCCTCTAAAAATATATATCTGATTCAGGGAATTGCTCAGATGTTAACGATATTTTCTTCCATGCCCTTTCCCAACCACAAAGAAACTATTCTCATTGAAGAACCAAGCTTTGCTTTCTATATTCGTTATCTCAAAGCGATGAATTATCCTGTCAAAACGATTGCCCGCGATGAAAAAGGCATCGATTTAAAGCAGCTGGAACATATTTTCAAACATGATAATATCAAATTCTTTTATACCATTCCCCATCATCATAATCCCCTGGGGACTTGTTTAAATCATGCAACACGCAAAAAAATAATGGCCTTAGCACAAAAATATGATGTTTATATTATTGAGGATGATTATTTCTCTCATTATGACTATACACCTAAGTATTTGCCATTATATTATTTTGCCAATCAAAGTCACTGTATTTATTTACGAAGTTATACTAAAATCATTCCCTTTATTCGCATTGGCATAGCCGTAGTTACAGATGATTTCATTGAAGCCATGAATCATATGAGCCAGATTTCCTATTATTATTCCTACCATATGCCTTCTTTAGTTTCTCAGGCAACCCTTGAGGCTTATATTACAAGTGGTATCTATCGTTCTCAGGCTCAAATCATCACGCACAAAGTCCAAAAAAAGATGGCTCTCGTGAAAAGAAAAGCAAAAGACTGGCAGCCGGACATCATGAAATTAACGGGCGGCGGTTCCGGTTACTATTTTCTATTAACGCTTTCGCCAAAAATCAATCGGGATTTCTTTATTCAGGAATTGAAGCGCCAGCACATTCTGGTCACTTCTAATGAAGAAAATTATTATCATACAACAGACGATAACAGCATTCGTTTAAGTGTCTCTAAAATCTCTTTACAGGATTTAGATTCTGTGCTTGACACTATCTATCAGTCAGCCATGCGTATCTATCAAAGAAAAAACAATGCAGAAATGAAGCATGCTTGACAGCGTTATTTTAAATTATTTTTTCCAAAATCTAAAAAAGATGAGAAATTCATGCATTATCATTATATAATAGACTTAAGAAAACAAGGAGGAAAAAACTATGACTAGAAAATTCCCTGAAGGCTTTTTATGGGGAGGTGCGACGGCAGCTAACCAGTATGAAGGCGGCTGGAACGAAGGCGGCAAAGGTATCAGCGTTTCAGACTGTGCCAGACATCATTTAGATATCGATGTACAGAATTACAAGGCCCAAAACGCTGTCACATCCAAAGATATTGAAGATGCGCTTCAATCAAATGATGACTCACTCTATCCAAAAAGACATGGCAGTGATGGCTATCATCATTACAAAGAAGATATCGCTTTATTTGCGGAAATGGGCTTTAAGGTTTATCGTATGTCCATTGCCTGGTCACGGATCTTCCCAAATGGGGATGACAAGGAGCCTAATGAAGAAGGATTAAAATTTTATGATGATGTTTTTGATGAATGCTTAAAATATGGCATTCAGCCTTTAGTAACAATGTCTCACTACGAACCACCGCTGAATCTTGTCCTGAAATATAATGGCTGGTATTCACGAGAAGTGATTGATATGTTTGTCAAATATGTCAAAACTATCTGTGAAAGATACAAAGACAAAGTCAAATACTGGCTGACATTCAACGAAGTAGATTCCATGATCAGACATCCTTATACAACCGGCGGCTTAATCGAAGACAGATTTCCAAATCAGAATTTCCAGGAAGTGATATTCCAGGCCATGCACCATCAATTTGTGGCAAGTGCCTTAGCGACAAAAATTTGTCATGAAATCATTCCAGATGCCAAGGTAGGCTGCATGTTAACGAAATTAACTTATTATCCATATACCTGCAAACCTGAAGATGTTTTAAAAGCTCAGCAGGATATGCGCAGCACTTACTGTTACAGCGATACGCAGGTATTCGGTGAATATCCTGCTTATCTGTTATCTAAATTCAAAAACGAAAACATTCACATCAAAATGGAAGATGGCGATCTTGATGTCATGAAGAGATATCCTGTCGATTTCGTTTCCTTCAGCTACTATTCAAGCAGCTGTGTAGCGATGAATACAGAAGGCTTAAACATGACAGCCGGCAATACCATTACAGCCATCAAAAATCCATATATTCCATCTTCTGACTGGGGCTGGCAAATTGACCCTATCGGTTTAAGAGTTTCTTTGGTTGACTTATATGACCGTTACAGAAAACCGCTGTTCATTGTGGAAAATGGATTAGGTGCTAAAGATGAACTGATCAATGGTACCGTTGAAGATGATTACCGCATCGCTTACTTTGATGCCCATTTTAGAGAAATGTTAAATGCAATTGAAATCGATGGTGTAGATTTAATGGGTTATACATCATGGGGATGCATTGATATTGTCAGTGAATCCACCAAGCAGATGTCTAAACGCTATGGTTTTATCTACGTTGATGCAGATGACTATGGTCAGGGTACATATGCAAGATATAAAAAGAAATCTTTCAACTGGTATAAGCATGTCATTGAAACCAATGGTGCCTGCCTGTTTGAAGAAGAATAAGTAAAAAACAAGGCTAAAATGCGGGTAAGCTGCATCGCCTTGTTTTTAGTTACATCCACATGGCAGTCTGACCTCTGTTTTTAGCATGTTGTTACTTCAACCCCAGAGGCAAGCCCTTCATCCGCTTTCTTTAAAACTTTATCTTTTATAATTGTCAAATATTGTAAATATTTTAATTTTATCGATTATAATCGATAAATCATAAGATATCGACTTGAAAATTAAATATACTCGTGATATTATAATGACAGTCTCAGAAAGGAGGCTAGTCAATATGATTAAACGCGAAACCTACATGAGCCGTATCCGACCATTTATTGGAAACGACCTGGTCAAGGTCTTAACCGGAATCCGCCGCAGCGGGAAATCCGTCATGCTGAACCTGATAAAAGAAGAGCTGCGTCTCTCCGGTGTAGACAGCGCACAGTTTATTTCCATCAATTTTGAAAGTATGAGCAA
>Ga0129308_1001038_pt1 | contig 33000 bp, 31 predicted proteins | sample L827metagenome_FD_94440 | JGI IMG/M metagenome (GOLD analysis project Ga0129308, IMG submission 94440) | Ring-tailed lemur group fecal microbial communities from Wisconsin, USA - L827 metagenome | ecosystem: Host-associated > Mammals > Digestive system > Large intestine > Fecal | place: USA...
CTCTCCTTTGAAAACTTAGAAAACTTCAATCAAAGTTTCTGGAGTTTTCCAAGTGGGTTTGATGAGAGCATCATCGCATAAAATCAGTTGCAAGTCAGCCCACGGATTATGGAGCATTTACCATTGAAAAACACGCCAAGTTATTATATACTAAAGGTACTAGAAAACGGAGGCACATGAGATGGAAAACGAGATCCGGGTTCAGCATAATAAACGCCTGTTTATTCAGGGATGTATTCTGGCCGCTTTGGGAGTAGTAGGTCCGGCTCTGCTTATGGAACATCATTTACAGATTTATGCCAGTCTGAAAGCTGCGATAATGAATGAAAAGGGCAGTGAGCTTTTGATAGCGGTATTAAAGCTGGTTGTGATGAATGTGATTCGTATGGTTCCCCATTATCTGGGAGCATTCTTAATTAATGAATCCGTTCATATTTATTTTCATGGAAAAAAGTTCTTTGCTTTGAATACGATTTTTACCATGTCTCTGATTGTATTGATCTACGATATGATTTATGGGATTTATGGGATCCGCTATGATCTGGGTGTACCTGCGATTATGACGGTAGCCTTTGTTTTGATTCTCTCCTATATGGATTTATTTTCTGTCAGTATGCTGAATAAGATCCTGCTGGTTGCCTCGCTCCTTATGGGAATTCAGTGGCTGGATGTTATTCCCTCGCTTTCCGAATATGGCTTCGGCCGCGGAGAGATTTCCATGGACGTAAAAATGGCTTCCCGTTTTATCGGAGAAGAACGGCTGCTGACAGTTTTCGCCTGCAGCATGTGTTTCGCTTTTTTCTATGCATCCATGATGCAGGTTCAGCTTCTTTACAAAGAACATAAGCTTAAGATTTCTACAGAGAAGACACTCCGGGTAGAGAAGGAGCTCTATGATACACAGATTGAAGCGCTGAAAATGCGTAATTTCAGCGAGGTCCAGAGTCTGGTTCATGATTTAAAGAGTCCGCTGACCACCGCAGAAGGCCTGATCAGCCTGGCGGAGATCATGGAAAAGGATGAGCTTTTGAAAGAGTATTTCCAAAAGATTTCCTCTTCCCTGCGTTCCATGAGCATGATGATTTCGGAGATTCTTTATGAGAACCGGAAGACCCCCATGGAGGTGGGGGATTTGATGCATGTGGTGCTGGCGCAGATTTCTATTCTGGTGCCGAATGATATGCTGAAATATATCAATAACTGCCCGGAGGCAATGATTTTAGGAAATAAGATCCGCCTGTCCAGGGCGGTTGTCAACCTGATTACCAATGCTTATCATGCAGTGGATAAAGAAAAAGGAAAGTTAGAGGTGAGAGTGGAAAAACAGGACGGATACATTTATATAACCGTTCTGGATAACGGTGTGGGCATGACGCCGGAGGTGATGGGACATATCTGGGAGCTGGGATATTCGGGACGTCAGTCCACGGGACTTGGCCTGGCCTTTACCAAGCAGGTAGTGGAAAACCACGGGGGAACGATTCGGATTGAGAGCGAGAAGAACAAGTACACAAGGGCAGTGATCTGCCTGAAAGAGGAAAGGGACAGGGAAGAGTATGGAGAACACAAAAACGATTCTGGCGATTGATGACGACAGAGATATCCTCTATACACTGGAACAGATCTGCCGGTTTCAAGGGTGGAATCCGCTTCTGGCAGACGGTTATGCAGAGGCAGAAAAGCTTATAAAAGAGAGGATCGATCTGATCCTGGTGGACTATCATATGCCCGGCATGGACGGCGTCAGCACAGTAAAAGAGATTCGAAAGAAACTGCCCAAAACCCCGATTATCGTCCTGACCATTGAGGAGGAAGAGCGGATTGTATCAAAGTTTATGGAGGCCGGTGCGGATGATTATTCCTTAAAGCCCATCAAGGCGATCGATCTGATATCCAGAATCAAGGTCCATCTGCAGTATTTTGAGAAGAGCCAGTATTATGAAAGCCATGATAAAGGGATCAGCAAGGTGACGCTGCAGAAGATTGAGGCCGGAATGCGGGCCTACGAGGATTATGCGGATATCGATATGCTGGAGGATAGCACTCAGATTAAGAAAAAGACGCTGTACCGTTATCTTCAGTACCTGGTGAAGGAAGGCATGGTGGAGCAGGAATATTCCTATGGTGATATGGGACGGCCCAGGACGCTTTATAAGTGGAAATAGCGGATACCTTTATTTTCGACATAGAATTTGCAGAAAATACTTTTTGGACTGAGTCAGCATAGTAGATTGCGACAGATATTTTAACGAATGGATGGAAAGAAAAATCCCGCTGTGGTATGTCACAGCGGGATTTTTCTGCGCGGATGGCGGCGCACTGCCTGATAAAAGAGAAACAGGGAGGCCGCCAGAAGGATACAGCTAAACGGCACGTTATAATGCCATTTCATATAGACATCCCCTTCTCCGGCTGCCGGCATAGGTGACGGATCAAAGGGCAGCCCATAAGCGGGCAGCAATGTTTTCATATTTAACAGATGGATAACCGGAACCCCGTCCTGTGAAAAAAGAGGAATCAGACCGCTTTTTTCCTCTTCGGAGACCGAATTTTGGCGGATTGTGCCGGGACGGATGATTCCGTTATGAGCGGATACCATTTCTGTGCCGCCCCCAAAGGAGAGCAGGTTTCCGCCGGCATTGATAAAGCAGACCGGTGAAGCTTCGCCGGATATGGCTTTACACTGCTCCTCGTAGATTGCTCTGCGGGCGGTAAGATTTTCAGCCAGATCCTCATAGTGCAGGAAGGTAAGTCCTCTTTCGGTATGGCGGGAGATAATCGCTTCTTTTACCTCATCCGGCATTTCCTTTCCGATATCGCCGGCCCCGCCCATGGAAAACCATTGGCTGTGATTGGAAATCAGGCCCCTGTCAAGCAGCACCTCTTCCATGTCAAGCCATGTAAAGTCCGGCAGATTGGCGCCGTAGGTAGACGCGCCGACGGAGTTCATGATGATTCCCTTTGCCCCGATAGCATCCAGAGCGCAGAGAACTGCTGTATTCAGTCCCGGAAACGAACTGGATAAATTAACTGCCACCGGATCGCCGGATTTGACTCCGCACTGTATCATCATATCCACCAGCATGGCGGCATTGTTGGGGTTTGCTGCGGAACGCTTGGATTCCAGACTCCCGAGGGTGGTGGTAATTTCCGTATAGGATTCCCCTATCATGCCGGTCTGATTGGGATCATCGACCGGAGAAATGGAATAGCCCCGGGCTCTTTTTTCTTCCTTAATAGCGGCAAAGGCCGCCTCCGCCCGCTTGGCCGCATCCAGCATGACGGAGCAGTCTTCCTTTGGAATGCGTGTCTTTGTCTGTTCCATCAAGAATAAAGAAAGCAGAAGAACGCAGAAAACTGCGATAAACCATTTGTATTTTTTGATCAGATTCATAAAACTACCTCGAAACGGAATCGGCCGTATCCATCACCGTACCAGAAGGAACAGGATGCGGGTAAATAAAGTTACAATCCCCAGAGAAACAAGGGTCGGAATTGCCTTCTGGCGTTCGATATCGCGCCCCAAAATTCCCGGAATCAGATTTCCGATGGAAACAGCGGCCCCGGCTCCTAGAGAACCGGCCAGGAATTTGAGCAGAACCCCGGTCATAATGTAAACGGCATAGCGCCTGCGTCCGTAGAGAATCATGTATTTCGAGAAAAACCGGACAATGGCAACGCAGAAAAATGCCAGGATCACGGTCCCCAGCAGGCGCTTCGGATCATAGGCGTACATGGCAAAATAGGCCGGAACGATGATGCCGCCCGGGGAAAGATCCGTAAACTCCGTATAGATCAGGCTTAATATGATACCTAAGAGAAGAATGTCATTCATAGCTGTCCTCCATTCTGCTGTTCTAACGCCGTAATCATTTCGTATCCGGCACCCTTGATATTTCCGATCCCGATCAGGATCGCTCCGGCCGGAATTTCCTTCAAACACTCCCGATAATCGTGTACAATCCGAAGATCCGTAAGCCCTGCCTGGGAAAAGAGCCGCTTCGGAAGAGCTGCGCCCTTTCCGGTCAGGAACACGGTGTGCTGTTTATAATGCGGGAAGAAATACCTGGCGAACAGAAGCGCCCGATCAGGCCTGTCTCCCCTGTGGTTATATAGAAAATAGATATTGGAATAGCTGCTTCTTGCGTCCTCCACGTTATTTCTGGTGGATTGTGGATCATTGGCGGAAAAAAGGTTTAAAAAGTGGAAAACCTCTCCCTTTGCATTTTCCATGGGATATACGCGCCGGATGCCGAAATCTTCTTTAACCTCAGGAAGGCTCTTTAAAAATTCCTCCTCCGTTACGCCGAGCGATGCGCTGACAGCACGGGCAATACCGATGTTTTCCGAGGCAGTGCCCGTGGCGGGGCAGAGCTCTAAGCGGCAGTTTTTTTCCCTGCATTTGTCTTCAAATAATGAGGCAGCGTAGGAATCTGCGGTGTAAAGCGTACCGTTTTCCGGAATCGTGGCGGAAAGGGAGGCGGCTATCTCCTCCAGCGTATCCCCCATCTCAAATACATGGTCATACCGGACGTTGGTAATGACTGTGATATTGCTCTTTACAATCTGCTCCTGTGCGATTTTTTGGAGCTCTGGATTGACAGCCATGCACTCCAGAATCAGGATCTGTGCGCCTTCCCTTCTGGCCCTTCGGATAATGCGGAGCTGCTCATGGATATTGGCAGGTCCCAGGCGCCGGACGGGAATCTCCCTTCCCTTGACATCAATCATCATGGCATCTGTTCCGGTGGTTTTGGTAAATACCTTGTACTGGGTCCGAAGCGCCGTGTCAATATAGCGGCATGTGGAGGTTTTTCCACGGATGCCGTTGACATGAATCACAGCCTGAAAGGAAGCAAGGCATTTCTGATTGATACGGTTTTCTATAATAAAATAGCACAAAATCAGAACAAAAAAGATAATAAATACATACATAGGCAATTCCTCCAATGACATAATACCAGTAAATGAGAGAAAAATCAAAAAAAACTACACAATTGTCAGAGAGAAAAATGGGAAAAAATAGACAGACTTCACGACAGAGATTATGATGATTACAACAACCGATGAGGGAAACAAAAAGAAGGAATATTGTATGAGAAAGAACAAGAGACTGCTCGCTCTTTCCATGGCAGGTCTGATGGCAGCTATGACCGGGTGCTCCGGCAGTCAGCAGCAGGCCGCTCCGGCTGAGACCGCAGCAGAGACAGAGACTGCAGCACCGGAAACAGAAGCCGCAGCAGAAGAGAACGCGGAGGAAGCTTCCGAGTCCGGAAACCGCGTGACAGACGGCGAGGGCTGGTATCTTTGGGATGAGAACGGCAACTTAACTCTGGAAGGCAGAGGGGCCGAGGGTAAGACAGCCGTAGTAGCAGCCGGAAAGTATGAAGCATCCAAGGCGGGACTTGAAGTGCTCCAGGCAGGCGGAAATGCAGTGGATGCAGCGGTTGCCGTATCTTTTGCACTGGGCGTGACAGAGCCGAACTCCTCCGGTATCGGCGGCGGCGGATTCATGACCATCCACAGCGCTGACGGAGATGACGTATTTGTAAACTTCCGCGAGAAAGCACCGGCAGCAGCTACCCCGGATATGTGGCAGCTGGATGCAGAGGGCAATGTAATCGGCGGACAGAAAGCTATCGGAGGAAAATCCATCGGTATCCCCGGAAACGTAAAGGGTATGGAATACGCCTTTGAAAACTACGGCTCCGGCAATGTAACCTGGGAAGAGGTTATTGCTCCTTCCATTAAGCTGGCAGAAGAGGGATACATCGTAACACCAACTCTCTATAACGATATGTTTGGAAGCTATGATGCGATGATTAACTATCCGGAGTTCGGAAAGGTTTACTTAAACGAGGACGGATTAAACTACCAGATCGGCGATACCTTTAAGAACCCGGATCTGGCAAAGACACTGACCATGATTTCCAAGGATGGAGCAGATGCATTCTACACAGGCCCCATTGCACAGAAGATGGTTGAGACTGTAAATAAGTACGGCGGACTGTTCACCATGGAAGATCTGGCCAATTACGAGGTAAAGGTAATGGAGCCGGTAAAAGGTACATACCGCGGATATCAGATTATTTCTTCTCCGCTTCCGTCTTCCGGCGGTACACACGTAATCGAAGCCTTGAATATCATGGAGAACTTTGATGTGGCAGCCATGGGCTTTGACTCTCCGGAAAGACTTCATGTGATGACAGAAGCCTTCAAGATGTGCTTCCATGACCGTGAAGAGTTCATGGGCGACCCGGATTATGTAGAGGTTCCGGTAAACGGTATTCTTTCCAAAGAGCGTGCGAAAGAGCTGGCCGCTCAGATTGACCCGGCTGTTGCTGCAAACTATGAGCAGATTAGCCCATGGCAGTATGAGCACGAGGATACCACACACTTCTCTGTAGCAGATGCAGAGGGCAATATGGTTTCCGTAACACAGACTGTAAACGGTTTATTTGGCGCCAAGGTAATTCCGGACGGATACGGATTCATTTTAAACAACGAAATGGATGACTTCTCCGCAGATCCGCAGTCTCCGAATGCCATCGCAGGCGGCAAGGTACCGTTAAGCTCCATGAGCCCGACTGTAGTGCTGAAGGAAGACGGCACTCCGTTCATGGTACTCGGTTCTCCGGGAGCAACCAAGATTATTACCACTGTAACTCAGATTATCAGCAACGTCATTGACTTTGATATGACCATGCAGGAGGCTATCGACGCACCGCGTCTTTATAACAATGCAACCAGCGCAGTTCAGTATGAGTCCAGATTCAGCGAGGAAACGATGAAGAAGCTGGAAGAGCTGGGAAATACACTGGAGATGTCGGATGAGTTCAACAGAAGCTTTGGTTCCGTAAACGCAGTTATGTACGGCGAGGACGGCACACTGCTCGGCGGAGCTGACCCGAGACGTGACGGCAAGGCACTGGGATATTAATGACAGACAACGCCCATTCATCCGGAGGGAATGGCCGGATGGGTGGGCGAATTAAAAAATAAAAAAAGGAAAAGGAGACATATCATCATGAAAAAGAAATTAGCAGTTCTTGCATTATGCCTTTCCATGGCGGCAGGTTCCTTAACGGCCTGCAGCGGCGGAAGCTCCGCACCGGAAACACAGGCAGCCGCAGCTGAGACCGCAGCTCTGGCAGCAGAAGAGGGCGGCGAGGCAGCAGCATCCGGCGAGGTGGTTGGTATCACAGAAGCCGTTGCTGAAGGCCCGATTATCTTAACGAGCGTTGGCCAGAGTGCTGATGTAAACGTAGTACAGACTCTGATGAAGAAATGTGAGATTGACTCTGACTTAAATGCGACCATGACAGCTGACGATTTAGACGGCTACAAGACACTGGTACTGGCAATCGGCGGAAGCTCCAAGGGACTTGGTGCAGCCGGTGTTGACGAGAACCAGGAGTTAGACCGTGTGAAAGCAGTAATTGCAAAGGCGAAGGAGCAGGGAATCAAGATTGTTGCTCTGCACATCGGCGGAAGCGCAAGACGCGGTACTCTGTCTGATAAATTTGTTCCGGATGCACTGCAGGCAGCAGATGCTGCTATCATCGTATCTGAGGGTGATGCAGACGGTATGATGAAGGGCATTGTCGCTGCCAACGGAATTCCGACTGCTTTTATTGACAATCAGGTAGGCGCAGTAGAGCCTCTGAAGACAGTTTTCGGAAAGTAATCGAAAGAAAGCTTGTCATAAGTGAAGTGAAAAATGGGGCCGTTTCCTCAAGCGGCGGCCCCTTTGTCTTAAAAACGGCGGTTCCGGCCTGCTCTTCTGACTGAAAGCTGGGAGAGAGGCTCTTTAGAACCGCCGTGATAAAAGACAGAAAGGAGAAAAAAGTGAGCCACGAACTTATCGTATTTATCGTAATGATCGGTATCTTTATGCTGGGCTGCTTCCTGGCAAAGCTGCCGGTAGGTGTATCCATGATGCTTTCCGCCATCGGCGGCTGCCTGGCAGGCGGTGTGGGAATCCCGATCCGCCATCTGGTAGAGGGTACCTTTTCCTATGTAGACACTATTCTTGTTATTGTAACGGCCATGGTATTCATGAAGGTAGTGGAAAAGTCCGGAACCCTGGACGCCTTAAGTGCCGTTATCATTAAAAAATTCCACAAACATCCGGCCATCCTTCTTATCCTGATCATGATCGTTATCATGTTCCCGGGTATGATCACCGGTTCTTCCACTGCAGCCGTTCTGTCTGCCGGAAGTATTATGGCCCCGGTACTGTTAATCATGGGTCTTGATGCAGTGACTGCAGCAGCCCTCATCGCCATGGGCGCTCTTCTGGGAATGGTGGCGCCGCCGGTTAACCTTCCGGCCATGATCATCGGCGGAGGTATCGACGTGCCGTTCGTAGGCTTCGGTATTCCGCTGCTGCTGCTGACCATTCCGGTAGCAATCTTCTCTGCTTTATTCTTAGGCTTAAAGCAGGCGAAAAACATGGACTATGAAAAAATGGCGCCTCACTTAAATACTGAGGTAGCTGAAAAATACGGCTTCAGAATCTATATTCCGCTGTTTGTGCTGGTAGTTCTGATGCTTGCAACCAAGATTCTTAAGGTAATCCCGGATATCGGAATGCCGCTGATGTTCTTAGTGAGCGCCATTGTCGGCCTGTTTACGGGACGGAAGGTAAACGTGATGGAGACGATTCAGGAAGCGCTTCACAGCGCCCTCCCGGTTATGGGAATCCTGATGGGCGTAGGTATGTTCATTCAGATTATGACATTAACGGGCGTGCGAGGCTTCATCGTAATGACCTGCTTAGGCCTTCCGGAGAACATGCGTCTGGTGGCATCGGGAATCTCCATCCCGTTATTCGGAGCAGTTTCCTCCTTCGGAGCTTCCTCCGTACTGGGTGTACCGTTTGCCCTTGCATTCTTAAACATGGATACCGTATTCACCATCGCAGCGCTGTCCTACATCGCATCCCTTGGTGACATGATGCCGCCGACGGCTCTGGCAGGTCTGTTCGCAGCGAAGGTAACCGGTGTGGATAACTACGTAAAGGTTTTAAAGAGATGTCTGATTCCGATGGCAGTGATGCTGGTTTACGGACTGATCTTCATCTACTTCTCAAAACCAATCGCCGGACTGTTCTAAAAGGAGGACCGAGGATATGATAACATTGATTTACAGAGCCATCGCGCTTTTATTCCTTGTATTTACAGCAATCGACATGTACAAAGAAGATGCCCCGTCCATGAAGGTCAATGGCTGCATGGTAATGGTACCTCTTTTACTGCGCGTCCTGATGATTAAATAAGGAGGACTGGAAATGGAATTTTTCAAAACACACAAAAATCTCATGACCGCAGTATGCGCTGTGGCAAGCCTTGCAGTCGCATTCGTAGCGGGAAAGGATTTCTACGATTTCAGACATTATCAGGAGGTGATCATCCCGGGTCCGGGCGTGACAAGCACCTTCCAGTTAAGTGATTACAACGAGAATTTAAAGGGAACCTTCGGAGACACCACCGTCTATGTGATGGAGGGCGAGAAGGAAGGCGGTTCCTTCCTGGTACTGGGCGGAACCCATCCCAACGAGCCGTCAGGCCATATGGCAGCCATCACCATGGTTGAGAGCGGAAAGGTGGAGGCAGGAACCGTTTACGTCATTCCGAGAGCCGACAACAGCGCCTTCACCCACAACGACGCTCAGGAGGGATCCCCGCATTTCTTCCACATCGATACAAAGAGCGGAACCCGTGAGTTTGTATTCGGATCCCGTGCATCGAACCCGATCGACCAGTGGCCGGATCCGGATGTATATACCCACAGCTCCGGACAGACCCTTTCCGGAAGCGAGATGAGAAACATCAACCGTACCTATCCGGGTGTGAAGGACGGTACGTTAACCGAGCAGATATCCTATGCGATCACCAACATGATCAATACGCTGGATATCGATATGGAGATGGACTTACATGAGGCATCTCCGGAGTACCCGACCGTAAATGCAACGGTAGCGCACGAGAGAGCGATGAGCATGGCATCCATGGGCGTTCTGGAATTACAGATGTCCGGAGTAAACATGTCTCTGGAGCCGTCTCCTGCAACCCTGCACGGATTAACCCACAGAGAGCTGGGAGACTTTACCAATACGCTGGCTTTATTAATGGAGACAGGAAACCCGTCCCAGGGTCGTCTGCACGGAAAGACGGGAGAAGCTCTGATCCTGACCGGTAAGGATGATTACTACAAGAAGGCCTATGAGGCAGGCTATCTTTACATTCCTTACGACGCAGAGAACGGAGTGCCGCTGGAGCTGCGAGTGGGAAGACAGCTTCAGGGCTGCGTAGAGTACATGAGAGCATTCAGCGATATGTACGGAGCAGAGAAGGGCGAGATCGTGATGACCGGCCTTCCGACCTATGAGGATTTAACTGCAGGCGGACATAAGCTGGGTGAATATCTGAATTAATTCAGAAAAAACGATAATATCTCTGTTTTTTAATATTTTATGTTTATGGAAAGCCCCATCCTCCGGTATCATGCCGCGGGATGGGGCTTTCTGTGTAAAAAATAATAAGGAGGCGTTCCTTAAAGAATAGAATCCGACAAATAAGGGATGGCGCAGGGAAGTCTAATACCTCACGGCCAGCGTCCTCCATAACGAAGAATCGTTCTACCCATGCGGCTTTCGGTTCTGGTCGTTTTGATTTAGTGGTATTATAAAACAGAAAGAAGAATTAGTAAAATAAATGTTTTTGGTTGAAATATTAGAAAAACTGATATCTTGTATCCTGATTTGGTTTCTGTTATACTGATTCTATTATTCTTTGGATTATCTGATCCATAGGGAATCTGGAATTTCTCAGTTATTCCGGCGCGGCTATTCGCCGCAGATTCAAAAAGGCTGTTTTTGCAAGAAAATCAAATGATTTACTTTCATGCCCTTCACGCGTATAATGAAAGGAGGAATAGGATGAGAGAAAATACCGATCTGGCAAACTGGATCGAGACCATGGGGATGGCGGCCCAATATGATGCATCCTGTAAGGCGCTTCTCAGTAACCGATATATTCTGGCATGGATATTAAAGTCTGTAGTTTGGGAATTTTAAAGCTGCTGGGAACCTTGTTTTCGGATAAGGAGCCGGAGGAAAAAAAGCGGATTTTATCAGAGGAATTTTTGATTCCTATGGATAGGGAATTGGAAAGGGAGGTTGAACGGATGTGTAATTTAGGACAGGGAATGCTGGAACGGGGATATCATAATGGAATGCAGCAGGGGCTTCAAAAGGGGCTGGACAGCGGCATTGAAATGGCAAAAAGAGTGATGAAATTAGCGGCGGCAGGCCTTCCGAGAGAACAGATTGCCACGGAGGCTAATGCAACGATGGAACAGGTGAAAAAGATCCTGGATGACTAAGCGGCAGCGTTGATTGGTTTCTTTCGCAGGCCGGCATTGTATCCTTATAAAAAAATATTATAAAAGAAATAAATAAAAGGATAACGAAAAAAGCTCATTTTTAAGCAAAAAGTGCTCGAAAATGAGCTTTTTGTGTGCTCGAAAATGAGCAGATAAAGAAAAATGAGCAAAAAACCACGGTCTAATTTTTCAATTTCTGTCCTGGCAGAGCTGAAAAGAAAAATCATGAAAAAGATAGAAGGCGTTTTTTTCAAGCTATCCCAGTCTTTTTGGTCCCAATATGATGGTGGTAGAGTAAAAAAGTTAAAAAAAATGCGGATAAATATAAAAGTTGGCACGATACTTGCTTTATATTAAGGCATAAAAGAAAAAACTGTAAGCGCGTGCAGGAAAAGAAAAAGTAAAAAAGGACTGGAGGAAATAAAAATGAAATTTGGTGTATTAAAGGACATTAAAGTAGGCGAGTATCGTGTTATTGCAACCCCGGCAGAGGTAAACATGCTTGTGAGAGACGGTCATGAGGTTTATGTACAGAAGGGGGCCGGAAAGGGCTCCGGATTCCAGGATGAGGCCTATGTGGCAGAGGGAGCTAAGCTGGTGGATACCAAGGAAGAAATCTATGCAGAGTGTGACTTTGTGGCAAAGGTAAAGGAAATTGAGCCCTGCGAGTTCGGCCTGCTTCGTGAGAATCAGATTATCTTTACCTGCATCCATCCGGCTGCTCATCCGGAGGAGGTTCAGGCCATCTTAGACAGCAAGTGCATCGCATTTACCGCAGAGGATTCCCACCGTTACGGTTCTCCGAACTGTGAAGCAGCCGGAAAAGCAGGCGCTCTGTTCGGTCTGGAATCTCTTCTGTCCATCAACGGCGGCAAAGGTAAATTTGTAAACGGTCTCGGCGGCGCACCGGGCATCAAGGCCCTGGTTCTCGGCGGCGGTATCGTAGGAAAGGCAGTTGCCTCTGTCCTTCATTCTCTGGGCGCCTGGGTAACGGTAATGGATATTAATATCGGAACCCTGCGTGATATCGGAAAGCAGTTCAATGAAGAAGTGAATACCATGATTTCCAACCGTTACAATATTGCCAAGCTTCTTCCGGAGATTGATGTGGTATACAACTGTGTAAAATGGCCCAAAAATGCAACCGAATATATGATTGACCGTGAAATGGTACGTTCCATGGAACCGGGTTCTGTTATCGTAGATATCAGTAATGACTATGGCGCCATCGAAACCTTCCATGAGACAACCCATGAGAATCCGCGCTATGTGGAGGAGGGCGTTGTACACTACTGCGTAAGCAACATTCCGGGTGCTATTTCCCAGTCTACTTCTATTGCTTATGCAGCCTCCGTTCTTCCGCATTTCAGAAGCATCATGAACAACGGAATCGAAGCAGCGTGTGTAAAGGATGGTTTCCTTCGGAGAAGTCTTACTGCTTACAAGGGATACTTAACACATGAGGAGACCAGCGGAATCCAGAAACGGCCGTGGATCCGTCCGGAGGATATTTTACATATCGCAGACCAGAATCTGGATCCGGCTCCGGCAGCAACCGGAACAAAATCCGATAACTTTATTAAGCTGTAAAAAAAGCAGATACATGTATAGAAAAAGCAATGACCGGGCAGCAGGCAGACATCGGGGTGTGGAAAAGAAGGGCCGCTGTCCGGGAATCGGCATGAAAAACAATAGGAGGGTTATATGAGCGTTAATGATTTTTTACTTGATTTTGCCATAGCATCGCTGTTTATCATGGCAGGTCAGCTGATCCGTGCCAAGGTAAAGCTGGTACAGAAATTCTTTGTTCCGGCCAGCATGATTGCAGGTTTTATGGCATTGGCGCTGGGAAGCCAGGGACTGAATGTCCTTCCGTTTTCCGAGTCCATCGGTTCCTACGCCGGCGTTCTGATTATTCTGATTTTTGCATCAGTAGGTATCAATGGATTTTCTTTTAATAAAGCAGACTTTAAGGCAGAAGTCGATCGAATCGGTTCCTACTTCTCCTATAAGGTATTGGCACAGACCATTCAGTTCAGTCTGGCGCCGCTGTTTGGAATTCTGGTGATTTCCAGGCTGTTCCCGAATATTAACTATGGCTTCGGCCTCTGCCTGGCAGCAGGCTTTTCCGGCGGACACGGAACGGCAGCAGCCGTTGGTTCCACCTTTGCAAGACTGGGTGATCCGGATGCCATGGATATTGCCATGACATGTGCAACCGTAGGTATCCTTTCCGGTATTTTCGGCGGTCTTTTCTTCATCAAAATGGGAACAAAACGCGGCTGGACCAAATACATCAAGAGCTTCCAGTACATTTCCGGTGATTTAAAGACAGGTTTAGTTCCGAAAGAGAAACGAGGTTCCATGGGAAAGGAAACCATTTCCTCCATGGTACTGGATCCGCTGGCCTTCCATCTGGCTGTTCTTCTGGTTGCTTCCGGCGCCGGAATGCTTCTCTACAAATGGATTTTCAATATGACCGGTCTGGATCTGCCGACCTACCTGTTAGCCTTCCTGGTGGCAATTGCCATGTTCCTGGTATTTAAAAAGGTGGGGGTAAGCGAGTATATTGATGAAAATGTGATCAGCCGTATTTCCGGAACCGCTACGGACTATCTGGTATTTTTCGGAATTGCTTCTATCAAGATTTCCGTTATCGTAAAATATGCAGCTCCTCTGGCGCTTCTTCTGCTGGCCGGTATTGTGATCGTGGTTCTGACCCTGATGTTCTTTGGTCCTGCCATGAACAAGGGAAGCTGGTTTGAACGGTCTATTTTCGTATTCGGATACTCTACCGGTGTATTCGCCATTGGTTTTATCCTGCTTCGTATTGTAGATCCGGAGAACTTATCTAAGACATTAAACGATACAGCCTTTGCTGCACCGTTCACGACACCGATTGAAATGTTCGCGTGGTCCGTGGGACCCATGATGCTTTTAAACGGCAATCACTGGAAATTTGTCGGCATCTATCTGGCCATTACAGCAATTTGTATTATTGTAAATATTGTCTTTAAGTGGTGGTGGCTTAAGATGCCTCTTGACCGGCCGGCTGAGGGAGAGGCTTAAAAAGACTCCGCGGCTTGTGTTTGAGTTCGTTTTCTGTTAAACTTTTCTTAATATTTTGAAAGAACATGCAGAAGCTGCAGCAGAAAGGGAACGTGAACCCATGGAATTAATCAAAAAGCTGTTTCATGAAAAAGGCTACATTGACGGAATTACCATTATTAACCTGGAGGGGGAGATTCTGTTTACGGCAAAGCTGAACGGAAAGCTCTCCAATGAGGAAAATGCAGGTCAGATGGTGGGAAAGAAATTTCTGGACGTATATGAGAACCTGGATCCGGAAAACAGTACCATGCTGAAAGCAATGGAGCTGGGCGTACCGCTTTATGTGGAAAACCAGCTCCTGAAATCGAAGGGACAGGAGGAGATTCGGATCACCTCTCTGTCCATTCCCATCAAAAGCAGAAACCGAATTGTGGGTGTCATCGATCTGTCTATGGAAGAAAATCGGGAGGAACTCGATGATAAAGACTGGATTGATCTAAATGCAGTTGCTTTCCCCATTGACAGCTCCCACAAGCTGGTCAGCCGCAGCATGGCTTCCTTTACAATGGAAGACATCATCGCGGTGGATGAAAAGATGCGTCAGGCCAAGGAATACATTAAAATTGTAGCAGCCTGTGATCTGCCGGTGATGATTTACGGAGAGACAGGAACCGGAAAAGAGGTATTCGCTCAGTCCATTCACAATGCAAGCGCTAGAAAGGATAAGCCTTTTATTGCGCAGAACTGTGCGGCGCTCCCGGATACTCTTCTGGAAAGTATCTTATTCGGTACATCCAAGGGAGCATTCACCGGCGCGACGGAAAACAAGGGACTCTTTGAACTGGCAGACGGGGGAACGTTGTTTCTGGATGAGATTAACTCCATGCCTCTGAATCTGCAGTCCAAGCTTCTGCGGGTGCTGCAGGACGGAAGCTTCCGAAGCCTGGGCTCTAAGGAGACAAAAAAAGTAAACGTAAAAATTATAGCGGCCTTAAATACCGAGCCGGTGAAAGCCATTCAGGAAGGGCAGATCCGGCGCGATATTTACTACCGCTTAAGTATGATGTCCATTACCATTCCGCCCCTTCGGGAGAGGAAGAAGGACATCCCGCACTTTATCAAATTTTATGTAAACAAGCATAATGAAACCTTCCATAAAAAGGTACAGTATGTGTCTAAGGAACTGATTGCCAGACTGGAGGAATACGATTGGCCCGGAAATGTACGCGAGCTGGAGCATATGATTGTTTACGGGATGAGTGTGGTAAATGAAAACAGCAATACATTGAATTTTGAGGATATTGAGGTCAGATTCCGGGAGCTTGGCCGCACCGCGGGAAAGGCCGAGGTCAGGCAGGAAGAAGGAGATGCAGTCTGCAAATCCTTAAAAAGTGCAGTCGAAGAGTATGAGCAGGGTATCATAAGACGTACACTGCGAAAAACAGGCGGAAATATTTCTGAAGCTGCCAAGCTATTAGACGTACCCAGACAGACACTCCAGAGAAAGGTAAAGCAGTACCGGATTTTGTAGGAAGACGGATCAGGGCATGCCGGAATCCGGAAGGTCTGTGCGGGATCAGACGGAAGGAAAGGCATGAAAATGAGTGGAATGAAAACAAAAGAATCAGTTCGGGATCTCCTGTTTCTTCTGGCAGGAGCTATCATTTACAGCGTCGGCACCCACAGCTTCATTGAACCGGCTAATATTGCGCCGGGAGGCGCGGTGGGAATTGCGCTGATGGGAAATTATATGACAGGACTTCCGGTGGGAAGACTGACACTGGCAGTCAATCTGCCGCTTCTGGCTCTGGCGTGGTTTCATTTAAGCCGGAAATTTACGATCCGCACAGCGTTTGCCTGCGGTGTCTGCTCCGTGATTCTGGACTTTATCGTGGCGCCGATCTGCCCGGTTTATATGGGGGACCGGCTGATGTGCAGTCTTTACGGCGGAATCCTGGTAGGGGTGGGCATGGCCTTTATTTTTCTGTCCGGTTCTACCACAGGAGGCAGCGATGTGGTCGGATATCTGCTGCAGAAAAAGTATCCCCATGTGTCCATTGGCCGGGCGCTTCTGTTAATAGACGGAATTATCCTGTCTACCTCTGTTTTTGTGTTTAAAAATGTGGATGCGGCTCTGTTTGGCATGATTTCTCTCTATGCACAGACTAAGATTATTGATATGATTATCTATGGAAATGATGCCGGAAGCAAGGCATCGATTATTACCCGCTACCCCAAGGAAATCGGAAGCCGGATTATTGCAGAGCTCGACCGGACCGCTACTATCATCCCCTGCCGGGGCGCTTTCAGCGGACAGGATTCCACTATTGTTTTATGTACGGTGAGAAAATCGGAATTCAGCCGCCTGAAACGGATCATAGGAGAGGTGGATGAAAATGCGTTTGTCATGGTAACGGAGACGACAGAGGTCTTCGGGCTTGGTTTCAAAGGCTTTTCGGACGCAGTGCAGTAGAAAAGGGCATTGCAGTTAAGAGGCGTACACCGGATGAAAGGTTTATGAGTTCAGAAGCGGAAAGCTCTGCGGCGGGCAGAAAAAGTGGCAAAGGGAGAGAAACAGTAAATGGGAAAACGGAAAGTAGATTTGCTGAATGAAGAGATTCTGCCTGCCCTGACGAAGCTGGCCGTGCCGATTATGGCCACCTCTCTGGTGCAGATGCTGTATAACCTGACTGATATGGCCTGGATAGGCCGACTGGGACCCGGAGCTGTCACAGCGGTCGGTTCGGCCAGTATGTACTGCTGGCTGTCCAGAGGGATTGCCATTCTGCCTAAAACAGGAGGTCAGGTGATGGCAGCTCAGTCCTTAGGAGCCGGGGAGGAACGGGAGGCTTCCCATTATGCCAGAGGGGCCATACAGACAGGGGTGCTTCTGGCAGTTTTATTTGGGGCGGTTTCCTTCTTCGGAGCACGCCCTCTGATTGGTTTTTTCGGACTGCATGATCCGGGAATTATTGAGGATGCCCGGGCCTATCTTCGGATTGCCTGCGGCCTGATTCTTTTTTCCTATATCAATGCGATTCTGACAGGACTCTTGACGGCAGCCGGCGACAGCCGGACCCCTTTTCAGGTGAATGTGGCGGGGCTTGTCTTAAATGTCATTCTGGATCCGGTTTTGATTTTCGGAATCGGCCCGGTTCCCGCTCTGGGAGTCCGCGGAGCGGCCCTTGCCACCATATTGGCTCAGGCCATGGTGTCCTTTCTTTTTATCGGAGCTGTCCGTCAGGAAAAGCAGCTGTTTTCGGGGTTTTCACTTTTTGAGCCGGTTCCGGGACGCTGTCTGAAGGAAATTGTCCGTATCGGTTTTCCTGCATCGGTTCAGAATCTGATTTATGCTGGAATTTCCATGATTCTCACCCGTCTGGTAGCGGGCTGGGGAGATATGGCAGTAGCGGTCCAGAGGGTCGGAAGTCAGGTGGAATCCATTTCCTGGATGGTGGGAGACGGTTTTGCTGCGGCCATTAACTCCTTTACAGGACAGAATTTCGGCGCCCGGCAGATGAAGCGTGTGAAACAGGGCTTCCATTCTGCCATGTTCATGACAGCCGTATGGGGGCTTTTCACTACCGCGCTGCTGATTTTCCTGGCGCGGCCGCTGTTTTCGATCTTTATTCAGGAGGAGACGGCAGTGGCAGGGGGAGTGGAATACCTTCACATCCTTGGCCTGTCTCAGCTTTTTATGCTGACTGAACAGACTGCCATCGGGGCCTTCTCCGGTTTGGGAAAGACGGCGTGGCCCTCCTGTGTCAATATTACCCTGACATCTCTGCGCATTCCGCTGGCCGTAAGCCTGTCCGCGGCGGGACTGGGCTTAAACGGAATCTGGTGGGCGCTGACCCTGTCCAGTATCGCAAAGGGATGCGTCTTATTTGTCAGTTTTCTGATTTGTCTTCGATTTTTAACGAAAAAGAGTCAGCCGGCGCCGTAGAATCCATATGGCCGCCCGGCAGCACCGGAGCCCGCACAGCGGGCTCTTTGTTTTTTAGCCGAAAATAATACTTTTTTGCATTCCGGCCCTGAAAGAGAATATATATTTTATAACTGAGGAATTCCCATACGAGGTTAGAGATGAAGCGGATGGCAGAACGGATCCTGAAACGAATGACAGTGGAGGCAGCTGCCGGGCTGGTACTGTTCGCCGGAATTTTTATGACGGCCCGGTATGCCGGCCTGGCCGCTTCGGGAACCAGTGTCCACATCGGAAAAGAAAAGCCGGTGGTAGTATTGGACAGCGGACACGGCGGAAATGACCCGGGAAAGGTAGGGGTGGACGGCAGTCTGGAAAAGGATATTAACCTGGCGGTGACATTAAAGCTGAAGGAGTATCTGGAGCAGTCCGATGTGGAGGTGGTGCTGACCCGTGAGGAGGATCGCGGCCTTTACAATGAATCGGATCACAGCAAAAAGATGGCGGATATGAAAAACCGCTGCCGGCTGATAGAGGATGCTTCCCCTGACATCGTAGTCAGTATCCACCAGAACAGCTACCATCAGGAACCGGTATCCGGAGGTCAGGTATTTTATTATAAGGGTTCGGAAAAGGGAAAACGGCTGGCGGAATTGATACAAAAGCGGTTTGATTATGTGCTGGGGAAGGAAAACAGGAGGCTGGCAAAGGCCAATGATAATTATTATCTGCTCCTGCATGTAAAATGTCCGATTGTGATAGTGGAGTGCGGTTTTTTAAGCAACTGGAAGGAAGCAGCGATGCTGAACTCAGCGGAATATCAGGATCGGCTGGCATGGACAATCCACATGGGGGTGATGGAGTATCTGAATGGGAGGTGACAGCCTAGAAGTGTTTTCCGGCGCATTTTCCCCATATCTTCCCACCTTGCGCCTTCCCCCAATCCGTTTTATAATAATCTCATGCGGAATCGGATGAACCGTTTTGGGCCGATTCCATTCCAATCGTTCACTCGCACAGATAAAGGTGGGAAATCCATGTATATAGCTGATTTACATATTCACTCCCGATATTCCCGTGCCACCAGCCGTGACTGCACGCCGGAGTATCTGGATTTATGGGCAAGAAAAAAGGGGATCGACCTGCTGGGAACCGGAGATTTTACGCATCCGGCCTGGCGGCAGGAGCTTTCGGAAAAGCTGGTGCCTGCGGAGGACGGCCTGTATGTGTTAAAAGAAGAGCTGCAGCTTTCCGATCCGGCTTCCGGGGAAGGAAGAAGGCCGCGTTTTGTCGTTTCCGGTGAGATCAGTTCGATTTATAAGAAAAACGGGCAGGTCCGGAAGGTTCACAATGTCATTCTTCTGCCGGGGCTTGAGCCGGCGGAGCGCCTTGCGAAAAGGCTGGAAACGATTGGAAATATCCATTCCGACGGAAGATCGATCTTAGGTCTGGACTGCCGGGATTTACTGGAAATTACTCTGGAAATCTGCCCCGATGCGATTTTTATTCCGGCCCATATCTGGACCCCTCATTTTTCCATGTTCGGCGCTTTTTCAAAATTTCAGACCGTGGAGGAATGCTTTGAAGACTTGACGCCGTATATTCATGCCATGGAAACCGGGCTCTCGTCGGATCCGCCTATGAATTGGCGCCTGTCGGCCCTGGATCGGTTTCAGCTGATCTCCAATTCAGATGCCCATTCCCCGGCTAAGCTGGGAAGAGAGGCAAATCTGATGGATATTGAGATGTCCTACCAAGGGCTCTTCGGCGCTATTCAGGAGGGCTGCGGCCTGAAGGGAACGATCGAGTTTTTCCCGGAAGAGGGGAAATATCATTATGACGGGCACCGGAAATGCCATATCTGTTTAAGCCCCGGGGAGGCTTCTCGATACCGCGGGATTTGCCCTGTGTGCGGAAAGAAGCTGACGCTGGGAGTTTCTCACCGGATTTCTCAGCTGGCGGACCGGGAGGAAGGATTTCTTCTGCCGGGAGCCAGACCCTTTGAAAGCCTGGTGCCGCTTCCGGAGGTGGTTGCCGCCTCAATCGGAGCTTCCGCGGCCAGCCGGAAGGTGCAGAATCAGTATGAGACGCTGTTAAGAGAGCTGGGAAATGAATTTTCGATCCTGCGGGAGATTCCGGTGGAGGACATCCGGAAAAAGGGCGGCTATTTTATCGCAGAGGGCATCCGCCGGCTCCGTGAAGGGAGGGTGGACCGCCTGCCGGGCTTTGACGGAGAATATGGAACCATTAAGCTTTTTGAACCGGCAGAGCTGGATGCCATGGACGGGCAGATGAGCCTGTTCTTTGAAGATTCCGGGATGGAATGGGGAGCCGGGGAGAAGAAAGAACCAAAAAGTCGGGAAAAGAACAAAGGGGAAGCTGCGCAGAAAAAAGAAGGCAAAAAAACGGCGGATACCTCGCCGGAAGAATCGGACAAACCGTTGGTAAAGGACTCTGCGCAAAAGAAGGAAGCCCCTCTTCTGAATCCGGAGCAGCAAGAAGCAGTGGAATCCATTCACCCGCGGATTGCTGTCATCGCCGGTCCGGGGACGGGAAAGACAAAGACTCTGGTATCGCGCATTCTCTATCTGCTGCAGACGCGCCGGGTGAAGCCGTCAGAAATTACGGCAGTCACCTTTACCAATCAGGCGGCAGAGGAGCTGAAAAAGCGTCTGGAAGAACAGCTGGGCGGAAAACAGGCGGTACGCCGCCTGCGGATCGGCACCTTTCACTCCATCTGCCATGAACTTTTGCAGAAAGCGGGCCGGGAGTTCCTTCTGGCGGACAGAGAGATGGCCCTCGAGCTTGCAGAGGAAGCTGCGGCCGTCCTGGGCTTAAAGCTCAGGCCCAGGCGTCTTTTGTCTCTGATTTCGGCCCGAAAGACGGGGGATGGGGATATCTTTGATGAAACGGACGGCCTTTCCGGACCGGATATGGAGAAGGCTATGGCCTTTTATGCATCCCGGCTGGCAGAAATTGGGGCAGTGGATTTTGATGATCTTTTGCTGGACGCCCTCGCGCTGTCTGAACAGAAGGCATCGGAGGAGGACGGCAGCTATTTTCAGGGCTTTCATTATCTTCTGGTGGATGAATTCCAGGATACCAGTCCCCTTCAGTACCGGCTGATCCGGATATGGAACCGGTATGGCCGGGAATTGTTTGTGATCGGGGCTCCGGATCAGGCCATTTACGGCTTCCGGGGAGCAGATTCCGAAAGCTTCCGGCGCCTTGAAGAAGAAAGTGAGACCCGGATCATCCGTTTGAAGAAAAATTACCGTTCCACGCCCCAGATTCTGGCGGCAGCAGAAAAAATGCTGGAGGGCGCAAAAACAATGCGCGAAAGGCTGGAGCCGGTCTGCGGGCCCGGCTGCGGAGTCCGTCTGGCAAAGGCATCCGGAGAGCGGAACGAGGCCATTTTCATTGCAAAGGAAATCAACCGCCTGGTGGGCGGCATGGACATGCTGGATACGCAGGAGGGCTTTTTTTCGCAGGAGGGCCGTACTGTCCGGGGATTTGGGGAAATCGCCGTTCTTTACCGCACGCACCGGCAGGCGGCTCTTCTGGAGACATGCCTGAAAAAGGAGGGAATTCCGTATGTGGCTGTTGGCCGGGAAGAATTTCTGGATGAGGCGTCTGTGAGAGGAACCCTGAGCTTTTTCAGAAGCCTTCTGCATCCGGAGGATACCTTCTCTGTCCAAATCGCGAAAAAGCTTCTATGGAACGGAAAAACGGCTAAAGAGACAGAGCTAAGCTTCCGGGCTCTGACGGAGCAGTTTCTGCCTCTCTGCAAACGGACCCGCCCGCAGAAGCTTCTGGATTTGTGGATTCGGGAGATGGAATTTTCCGGCGATGCGGCGCTGGAAAAGCTTATCTCCATGGCGGTGCTTCACAAAACCATGGAAGAGCTGCTTTACAGCATTTCCTTTGGAAAAGAGAGCGATATAAAGCGCTGCGGCCAGAAAACATACACATCGGATGCCGTCACCCTGATGACGCTTCATGGATCCAAGGGCCTGGAATATCCGGTGGTATTTATAAACGGGGCGAGAAAGGGCAGGCTTCCTCTGGAATACGGAAGCGGGATAAGCAGTGCAGCGGAAACGGAGGAAGAACGCCGTCTCTTTTATGTGGGGATGACCCGTGCAAAGGAGGAGCTTATTCTGACTGCTTCCGGAGAGGAAAGCCCGTTTCTGACCGCTGTTCCGGGGCAGATAATAGAACGGGAGCAGGTACGCCCGGAACGCTCAGAAAGCAGTATGAAGCAGCTGAGCCTGTTTGATTTTTTTAAAGATGCGTAAAAGTAATACAGAGGAGAAAATCGGAAAAAGGAGAGAGAGTCATGGATACCCTTGCACTTTTGGACAGCCTTCAGCGGCGGGCTCTTGGAGATCCGAAGCTTAAAAAGCGCCTGACAGAGACGAGAAAAGATAAGAACCCAGTATCGGCCTTCTGCCGAACCTGTCAGGAATTAGGATATCCCATTTATGAGATGGATCTGATTCTGGCCGGAGAAGAATTCTACGCAGCCATGAAGAGAAGCACAAACGGAGGCGGAGAAAATTCCCCCATGCTGGCCGGAGAAGACGATTTTTACGAAATGTTTTTTGCGGGACTTGAATGATGCGGGAAACTATATTACAATGTAGGGAATCCGTGGGCCTGAAGAGGACTTTCGTGCCGGCTGCAGAGGCGGGGCGGGAAGTGCCCGGGAATTTGACGAAGAAAACAGGAAAAGAAACAGAAAGAAGAATCGAGCGTGAAGACAAAGGTATGGAAGGTGTCAGATGCAGGACACTTTACGAAAGAGGAAAGAGAATATCTGCAGGAAGCAGCAGAAATTATAAAAAGCGGAGGACTGGTGGCATTCCCCACGGAGACGGTTTACGGTCTCGGAGCCAATGCCCTGGATGAAAAGGCAGCCGCAAAAATATATGAAGCCAAGGGAAGGCCTTCGGACAATCCGCTGATTGCCCACATTGCCTCCTTTGAGGAAATTGAGCCGCTGGTATCCCGGATTCCGGAAAACGGCAGGCGTCTGGCTGAGGCCTTCTGGCCGGGGCCTATGACCTTAATTTTTCCAAAGAGTGAAAAGGTCCCCTATGGAACCACAGGCGGCCTGGATACAGTGGCTGTCCGCATGCCGTCGGATCCGGTGGCGGCGGAGCTAATCCGCCTGGCCGGCGTGCCGGTGGCAGCGCCCAGTGCCAATACCTCCGGGCGCCCAAGTCCCACCCGTGCCGAGCATGTCTATCAGGATATGAATGGCCGGATTGAACTGATTTTAGACGGAGGTCCGGTGGGAATCGGAGTGGAATCTACGATCGTGGATGTGACAGAGGAGATTCCCGTTCTTTTGCGGCCGGGCGCCATTACGATGGAGATGTTAGAAGAAACGGTGGGAGAGGTTCATATCGATCCTGCCATCTTAGGCCCGATGAGCGCCGATGTCCGCCCCAAAGCGCCGGGTATGAAATACCGCCACTATGCGCCCAAGGCCGAGCTTACGCTGGTGGAGGGAGATACCGAACCAGTAGTCCGCACCATCAATACACTGGCACAGGAAAAGCTGGAGGCCGGTAAGAAGGTCGGAATCATCTGTACAGACGAGACGAGAGACTGCTATCCGGCCGGGATGATCCGCAGCATCGGAGAGCGTTCCAGGGAGGAAACCGTGGCCCATAATCTTTATGCGGTTCTGCGGGAATTCGATGATCTGGGAGCCGAATACATCTATTCCGAGGGATTTTCCGAGGACCATTTGGGTCAGGCGATTATGAACCGGTTAAATAAGGCAGCCGGCTATCATATTTTAAAGGTCTGAGAGGACGGCAGCAGATGAAAGTGCTATTGGCAGCAATCAATGCAAAATATATCCATTCCAATCTGGGGATTTACAGCCTGCGGCGTTATGCAGAAGAAGGGCTTAGCCGGGATAGAAAGGCATCAAGAGGGCCTTTGGATGCCCCGGAAATCCGGATTGAAATGGGGGAATATACCATCAACCACCAGATGGAGTCCATATTGCAGGATATCTACAGACGAAATCCAGATGTGGCAGGATTTTCCTGCTATATCTGGAATATTCTTTATGTAAAGAATCTGGTGAAGGATTTAAAGAAGGTAATGCCGGGACTCCGCATCTGGCTGGGAGGTCCGGAGGTATCGTATGATGCCGCCCGGGTGCTGGAAGAGCTTACGGAAGCGGAGCTGGTGATGAAGGGAGAAGGAGAGGCTTCCTTTTTAAAGCTTCTGGAGGCGGAAAGGGAAGGAAAAGAAGGACGAGAGGAACGTCTTTCCCGGATTCCGGGTATCGTATACCGGACGGCTGACGGAGAGATCAGGGAGAATGGCCCGGCGCCTCTTTTGAGCCTCGACGAGCTTCCTTTTTCCTATGGAGACTTAGAGGGGCTGGAGCACCGGATTATCTACTATGAAAGCAGCCGGGGCTGTCCCTTTTCCTGCAGCTACTGCCTCTCTTCCATAGACAAAAGCGTACGCTTCAGGAGTCTTCCCCTGGTTAAGAAGGAGCTGGCCTTTTTTCTGGAAAAAAGAGTGCCGCAGGTAAAATTTGTGGACCGGACCTTTAACTGCAGGAAGAGTCATGCCATGGAAATCTGGCGTTTCCTGCTGGAGCATGACAACGGCGTGACGAATTTTCACTTTGAAATCTCAGCGGATCTGCTGGATGAAGAGGAGCTGGCTCTGATGGAGCAGATGCGGCCCGGCCTGATCCAACTGGAAATCGGCGTTCAGACCACCAACCCGGATACGATACGCGAGATCCGCAGGCGGATGGATCTGGAGAAGCTGGAAAAGAATGTTGGTCATGTCAACCGTTTTCGGAATATCCATCAGCATCTGGATCTGATTGCCGGCCTTCCCTTTGAAAATCTGGAACGGTTCAGGATATCCTTTAACGACGTATATCGGATGGAGCCGGAACAGCTTCAGCTGGGATTCCTGAAAGTTCTGAAGGGCTCCTATATGGAAGAAAAGGCTTCGGATTATGAGCTTTTATATCAGTCTCAGCCGCCCTATGAGGTACTCAGCACCCGGTGGATGAGCTACGGGGATTTGATTCGCTTAAAGGGCGTGGAGGAGATGGTGGAGGTCTACTATAACAGCGGCCAGTTCCGGAATGTCATGAAAGCCCTTCTAAAGGAATTTCCGGATCCGTTCTCTCTCTATGAAGCGCTGGCCGGTTACTATGGACGGGAAAAGCTGAACGGCTTAAGCCACAGCCGTCTGGCCAGGTATGAGATATTGTACCGGTTTATCGGGGAAATTCTTACAAAGAATCAGAGTGAGAGGCATCTGGAATATTACCGGGATCTTCTGATGGAGGATCTGTACCTGCGGGAGAATGTGAAAAGCCGTCCTTCCTTTGCCGGAGATCAGACCCCCTACAAAGAGGCGGTAAAGGAATTCTTTAAGAAAGAGGCAAAACAGCCGCAGTATTTAACCGGATATGAGGGCTATGACTCCAGGCAGCTCATCAAAATGGCACATATGGAGGTCATGGGAGACGGCAGTGTGCTGCTGTTTGACTATAAAAACCGGGACACCCTGCTGGGAAATGCGGCAGTGACGCGTTTTACAGCGGAGGAGCTGGGGATCCGGTAACGAGGAGGAAAACGATGGCGAGGGAAACAAAAGCGAAGAGAGACGAGAGAGTCAGCCGGATTCTGGCTCTGCTTGACCAGGAATACGGAACCGAATACCGCTGCTATCTGAATCACGAGACGCCATGGCAGCTTCTGATTGCCGTCATGCTCAGCGCTCAGTGTACAGATGCCAGGGTAAATATCGTGACAGCGGATCTGTTTCGGAAATACGATACGCTGGAAAAATTTGCTCGGGCCGATTTAAAGGAGCTGGAGCAGGATATCCATTCCACCGGCTTTTACCATTCAAAAGCGAAGAATATCATTGCCTGCACCCAGGCCCTGATCGCGCGCCACGGCGGGGAAGTGCCGGAACGAATCGAGGATTTGACCGCTTTGGCGGGAGTGGGGAGAAAGACCGCCAATGTGATCCGGGGAAATATCTACCACGAACCCAGCATTGTGGTGGATACCCATGTCAAGCGGATTTCCGGGAAGCTGGGTCTTACCCGTGAGGAGGATCCCGAAAAGATCGAATATGAGCTGATGAAGGTGCTTCCCAAGGATCACTGGATTCTCTGGAATATCCATATCATAACCCTGGGCCGCACGATCTGCACCGCCAGAAATCCGAAATGTGAAGAATGCTTCCTGCGGGAATGCTGCCCTTCGGCGGGAAATAAAAAGAGGCCTCATAAAACAGGAAAGCAGGTATAAAATTGGAAGAAACTGCACAAATAATAAAGAAGGACTGTTATATTGCCCTGGATTTGGAGACCACGGGACTGGATCCGAGATTCGATAAAATTATCGAAATCGGCGCCGTGCGTGTGGAAAACGGGGAGGTGGCCGGCCGGTTTGAAACGTTTGTAAATCCGGGCCGTAAGTTGGAAGCGCGGGTCATGGAGCTGACCGGAATCACGGATGCCATGCTGAAGGACGCGCCGGAAATCGGCGGGGTGATGGAAGCGATTGCAGACTTTACGGAAGGTGTTCCCATTTTGGGCCATAATATCCTGTTTGATTACCGCTTCCTCAAGCAGGCGGCAGTCAACCTGGGGATGGTGTTTGAGCGGAGGGGAATTGACACGCTGCGGCTGTGCCGCCGTTTTATGCCGGGGCCGGAAAAGAAAAATCTGGCGGCTGCCTGCCGCTATTACGGCGTGGAACCCGAAGCCTCTCACCGGGCTCTGGCGGATGCAGTGTCGGCTCATCTGCTGTATCAGGCCATGAAAAAGCGCTGCTTTCAGGAGGAGCCGGAGGCTTTTCTGGACGAAGCTCTGCAGTACCGTGTAAAAAGAGAGCAGCCCGCGACAAAAAAGCAAAAAGAAGTCTTGCGGGAATTAGCAAAATATCATAAAATAAGTCTAACTGTGCAGATAGAGGGACTTTCCAGGAATGAGGCAGCGAGGATAACAGACAAAATAATTGCACAGTACGGAAAAATGATAAAGAGGTGACAATAGATGTTTAATTTCAACAGCCAGAAGACAAGAAAAACCATTTCGGCAATTGTGATTGTAGTGATCGTGCTTGCCATGGTAGGCGGGATGGTACTTGCCGGATTAGCAATGTAACAGGAAATTCGGATTGGGGATTTATATGAAAAAGAAGATTTGGATTGCAGGGACGGCGGCTCTTTTGCTGACCGCCGGCTTTGCATTTTCTGCACCCAGCGCCCAGGCCGGTACGATTCCGGCGGGAATTACAGCGGGGGAATTTGATTTAACCGGAATGACCGGTGGGGAAGCAAAAGAAACAATAGAGAACTATGTGAAAGAGATGGCGGCACAGGAGATCTGCCTGACCATCGAGGGAAATGAGGTCAAAACCACAGCGGGCGAATTGGGATTTGCCTGGAGCAATGAAGAAGAGATTACAGAGACAGCAGCGCGCTATGCAGGCGGGAACCTGCTGGATCGCTATGTCAATATGAAGAGTCTGGAAAAGGAACCGATAAGCCTTGCCATCGAGACGGCAGTGGATGCCGGAAAGGTAGCGGAATTTGTCGAGAGCCGCTGCGAAGGTTTTACCAGACCTGCCCAGGACGCTCAGATTACCAGGGAAAACGGGGCTTTCCGGCTGACGGAATCCGTAACCGGGCTGGAGGTGGATGTGGAAGCCACCAAAAAGGCCATTGATGAGGCGGTACAGGGAGGACTGAAGGAGCCTGTTTCCATCGAAGCGGTGGTTGCTGAGAGCGAGCCGTCCAGAACGACGGAGCAGCTGGCACAGATTCAGGATGTCCTCGGCACCTTCAGTACCACCTTCAGTACCGGGAATGCGTCGCGTTCTAAAAATTTAAGAAACGGCGCCTCCAAGGTAAACGGCTGCGTGCTGATGCCGGGAGAGGAATTCTCCGCTTATGCCTATCTGACCCCGTTTACCATTGAAAACGGATACGCATCTGCCGGCTCGTATGCCAACGGACAGGTGGTAGATACGGTGGGCGGCGGTGCCTGCCAGCTTTGCACCACCCTTTACAATGCGGCTCTGCTTTCTGAGCTGGAGATTACCCAGCGGCAGAATCATTCCATGGTGGTCGGCTATGTCAAGCCGTCCCAGGACTCTGCCATTGCCGGAACCGTGAAGGATCTGAAATTTAAGAACTCCTATGAAACCCCGATTTATATTGAGGGAAATGTAAGCGGAGGCACTTTAACCTTTACAATCTACGGAAAAGAGACGAGACCTGCCAACCGGGAGATCAAGTTCGTATCAGAGACTTTGGGAGTCACGGATCCGGGTGCGCCTTCTCTGAAGGTGGATCCATCCCTTGCACCGGGAGCGAAGGTTCAGGTACAGTCTGCCCACAGAGGCCTGCGTTCCAGACTGTGGAAATATGTGTATGTTGACGGAGTGGAGACTGAAAAAGAAGTGCTTCACACCGATACTTATATGGCATCCAAGGCGATTTACCGTGTGGGACCGGAGCTTCCGGCCGCAGCGCCTGCCGAACCTGCGCTGCCGGCTGTGCCGGAGAACCCGCAGACGGATGCACAGCAGCCGTCGGGTCCGGCATCCTCAGGCCCGGCAGGTGATATCACAGCGCCCCAGCCGTCTGTACCGGAACAGCCGGTAGCTCCTGCGGTTCCCGCCATGCCGGAACAGCCTGCCCCCGCAGGGCCTGCCGCTTAAGAAAAGCAGGTATATTGAAATGAGAGAATATAAAATCCAGGCCTTTGGAAGGATGGAGGCCGGACAGGATCTGGTGGCTGTCGGATATATTGCCCTTAAGGGAACCTCTGTGATAGCGGCTGCCGGTGAACCTGAACTGAGAAAACGCTTTACGGCACAGTTTGTGAAACGGTGCCGGAACTTATATGAATCCCGGGGACTTTTTAAGCTCCCCGGTGTTTCAGCTTCCCGGGAAGCCAAAGCAGAGGCGTTGGCCTGCCGCCACGGCGCAGCCTCCTGGTGCGTACCGGGGGAGGGCGGCATCATGGCAGCTCTCTGGGATTATTTTGACAGCTTTCATTTGGGATTTGAAATCAATTTGAAAAGGCTGCCGGTTCTGCAGGAGACCATAGAGGTGTGCGAGGTGTTTGATATAAACCCTTACCGCCTGCAGTCAGAAGGCTGCCTGCTCTGTACTGCGCCAAACGGCGGAGATCTGATCGACTCTTTGGAAAAAGAGGGAATTTACGCAGCAGTGCTCGGGAAGGTAACAGGCCATATCGGCCGCCAGATTACCAATGGAGAGATCCGAAGCTTCTTGGATCGCCCCAAACCCGATGAACTATATAAAATCCAATTAACAGGAGGTAAAGTATGAGAGAAAGAATTTTAGCGGTCATCGAAAAGAACAGTAAGATCAGCGTCAAAGAACTGGCGGAATTACTTGGGGAGAATGAAGCCGCGGTCGCGGCCGAGATCGCCGAAATGGAGAGCGAGCATATTATCTGCGGTTATCATACTCTGATTAATTGGGATAACACAGACGAAGAAAAGGTCATTGCTCTCATTGAGGTAAAGGTAACACCGCAGAGAGATATGGGCTTTGACAAGATTGCGGAGCGCATCTATCAGTACAGCGAGGTGAAGGCTGTATATCTGATGTCCGGCGGTTATGATTTCACCGTAATGCTGGAAGCCAAAACCATGCGTGCAGTAGCCCAGTTTGTGGCTGAGAAGCTGTCCACCATCGACTCGGTTCTCAGCACAGCTACTCATTTTGTACTTAAAAAATATAAAGACCACGGTACCGTGCTTTGCGAGGGGCCGCAGGATGAAAGGATGTTGATTGTTCCGTGAGAAACCCATTATCAGATACCATAGTACAGATTCCGCCGTCCGGAATCCGTAAATTTTTTGATGTAGTAAGTGAAATGAAGGGAGCTATCTCCCTCGGTGTAGGCGAACCGGATTTCGATACGCCGTGGCATATCCGCGAGGAGGGCATCTACTCCCTGGAAAAGGGGCGTACCTTCTATACGTCCAATGCAGGTCTGAAAGAGCTGAAAATTGAAATCTGCAATTATTTAAAACGCCGCATGAACCTGGAATATGACTTCAATACAGAGGTTATGGTAACCGTAGGCGGCAGCGAGGCCATTGATATTGCACTGCGTGCCATGCTGAACCCGGGCGATGAGGTGCTGATTCCGCAGCCCAGCTATGTCTCCTATGTTCCCTGTACGCTTCTGGCCGGCGGAACCCCGGTGACTATCGAGCTGGAGGAAAAGGACGAGTTCCGTCTGACAAAAGAAAAGCTGTTGGAAAAGATTACTCCGAAGACCAAGGTTCTGGTACTCCCCTTCCCCAACAATCCGACCGGTGCCGTGATGGAAAAAGAGGATCTGGAGGCCATTGCAGAGGTGATCGAGGAGCGCGATTTATTTGTACTCAGCGACGAGATCTATGCAGAACTGACCTATGGGAAAAAACATGTTTCCATTGCCTCCCTTCCGGGAATGCGGGAGAGAACGGTTTTAATTAACGGATTTTCCAAGGCCTATGCCATGACCGGCTGGAGACTGGGCTATGCCGCCGCACCGGCACTGATTTTAAAACAGATGCTGAAGATTCATCAGTTTGCCATCATGTGTGCGCCGACCACCAGCCAGTATGCAGCAGTGGAAGCGCTTCGAAACGGAGACGAGGATATCGCCCGCATGAGAAAAGCGTATGACGAGCGCCGTCGTTATCTGCTCGGTGCGTTCCGTGAATTGGGCATGGATTGCTTTGAGCCCTACGGCGCCTTCTATATGTTCCCCTGCATCAAGCGTTTCGGCATGAGCTCTGATGAGTTTGCCACCCGCCTTCTGCAGGAGGAGAAGATTGCCATTGTGCCGGGAACGGCTTTTGGCGACAGCGGAGAAGGCTATCTGCGAGTTTCTTATGCATATTCTCTGGAGGATTTAAAGAAGGCCATCAAGCGCATTAAGCGGTTTGTGGACAAGCTGGATGGGAAACAGGAGTAAAGCAGCAGAGGAAATAAGAGATGAACATAGTTTTATACGAGCCGGAGATGCCGATGAATACCGGCAATATCGGCCGGACCTGTGTGGCTACCAATACAAAGCTTCATCTGATAGAGCCGCTGGGATTCCGATTGGGGGCCAAGGAGGTAAAACGGGCCGGACTGGACTATTGGCCGCACCTGGACGTGACGGTGTACAGCGATTATCAGGATTTTCTGGACCGGAATCCGGGAGCAAAGATTTATATGGCTACTACCAAGGCAAAAAAAGTCTATACCGAGGTCTCCTATGATCCGGACTGCTATATCATGTTCGGGCCGGAAAGCCGGGGAATCCCGGAGGAAATCCTGGTGGAAAGCGAGGAAACCTGTGTGCGGATTCCCATGTGGGGTGAGACCCGATCCTTAAACCTTTCCAATTCCGTGGCAATAATCCTTTACGAGGCATTACGGCAGAACGGATTTGAGAAGATGACCATGGAGGGAGAGCTGCACAGGCTGAGCTGGGATCAGAATTAAGAAACAGAGAAAGCTGTATGAGGAATGCCCGGAAGACATTTTTCAAAATAGAATAATATGCCGATAGGATCGGCCCCTCATCTGGAGATCAGGTGTGGGGTCGATTTTTTTATGCGGGAAACAGACAGAGGGGGAGATTATATGAATAGATAAATTTTGAAAATGTGGAGAAACTAAAAGGAAAACATGCGGAAAGGAGACAAAGCAATGGGACATGTCATAGAGTTTGATATGATAGAAGCCTATCGGAAAAAACTGGAACGGGAGGAAAAGAGCGGGGTTACTATCGAAAAATATATCAGAGACGTCCGCCGGTTTTTCTGCTTTGCGGGCGAAGGAGCACAAATCAGCAAGGAAACCGTGATCCTTTATAAAAAACAGCTGACAGAGAAGTATACGGCTGCCAGCGTCAACTCCATGCTGGCAGCCCTGAACGGCTTTCTGAAAGACAGAAACTGGTATGACTGTACAGTGAAAGCACTGAAAATTCAGAGGGAAGCCTTCCGTTCCAGAGAGAGGGAACTGACGAAAAGGGAGTATTATCAGCTGTTGGAGGCCGCAAAGAAAAAGGGAGATATGCGTCTTTATTACCTGATGCAGACCATCTGTTCCACCGGAATCCGGGTCAGCGAGCTGCCGTTCATTACCGTGGAAGCGCTTCAGAGGGGAAGAGCGAAGGTTTCCAGTAAGGGAAAGTCCAGAACGGTTATTCTTCCGGCCAGACTCTGCCGGGAGCTGAAGCGATATATAAAGACCAAAAATATTCGAACCGGAAGTATCTTTATCACCAGAAATGGCCGTCCCCTGGATCGCAGTAATATCGGCCATGCAATGAAATCATTATGTGAAGACGCAGATGTTCTGCGCTGGAAGGTATTCCCCCATAATCTGAGACATTTATTTGCCTGCACCTATTACAGGCTGGAGAAGGACCTGCCCCATCTGGCTGATTTGCTGGGCCATTCGAATGTCAATACCACCAGAATCTATACACTGGCCAGCGGAGAAGAACAGGCCAGACGGATTGAACGGCTTGGGCTGGTAGTCTGAACGGGGGGGAGAAACCGCATAATATCCGTTATGAGGTAAAA
>Ga0129308_1001039_pt1 | contig 32943 bp, 28 predicted proteins | sample L827metagenome_FD_94440 | JGI IMG/M metagenome (GOLD analysis project Ga0129308, IMG submission 94440) | Ring-tailed lemur group fecal microbial communities from Wisconsin, USA - L827 metagenome | ecosystem: Host-associated > Mammals > Digestive system > Large intestine > Fecal | place: USA...
AAACCAGCTATTTTCGTACCAGATACAGAGAAATATCCATGATTCTTGTTCATTCATCTGAGATAGAAACTTTAAAAAACCTTTATTTTAAAGGAAAAAAGACTTGATTTATTAGGGAGGAAATTTGCAATGAAAGTATTTGATACCGTAAACAAAGAAGAAGTTGAGATCGAGCTGTCTGATCTGATGCAGATCATGATCGACGGACGCCAGGTTGACCTGTATTTTGACCATGTGAAGTCTGATGTAGACGGATATATCTCCTGGGATGTGGAGCACTGGTCTTCCATCGACCCGAGACGTTTCATCCGCTGCTACTCTCTGAATGGAAAGCTGCTCGGAGAATCTACCGGACATAATACCTACGACCTTCAGAATGAGTTCCACCCGGAGCAGGCTGTCAAGATTGAGCTGAGCTAATCCGGCGGCAGAGTTTTCGCGGATTCTCATTTCTGATATGATGGCATCCGTAAAATTCAATCACACATGCATACATACGGACCGAAAGCCAAAAATCCGGCGTTCGGTCCGTTTTTTTGCCGGGTACGCAAAATACTTGCCGCTCCCGACTCATGTCTACTGTTTTTTGAATTCATCGCTCTGGTAATTCTTGATAATATGCTGATACATCGAGCGCACCGCCGGAGCCATAAACCCCGGACTTAGCACTGCGATCCCAATGATCCGGCTGGCATCGGGCGTCACAGGATAACAATCCACCTCATATGGGATATCATGCATCACCAGCTCCGGCATCAGACAGATACCGAACCCCTTGGCCACCAGAGCGATCGTCGACAGATCATCCACCACATGATAGCTGGACTGAACAAGCAGAGAATTCTCCTTCAGGAAATTCTGGATATCCGCATCGGTACACTCCCGCTGGGTGACAAACTGGCACCCCCGCATCTCCTCGATCCCGATACACTCCCCTGCCCCTTCCCGTTTCATTCCCTTGGGAAGAACACAGAGCAGCGGATCACGGTAAAGCGGCTCGATCGTAATATCCTTTGCGCTGGACACAGAGAGGAAACCAATATCTACCACTCCATTTTTGATCCAGTAAAACACATCATCGTAGGTTCCCTGGAATACCTCCACCGTAATTCCTTCATATTTCTTCTTAAACGATTCCAGGATATCCGGCAGCCAATTCGTACACACACTGGAAAATACCCCGATCTTCACCTTTCCTTGTTTCAGCCCATTCATCTCAGCGATCACCTGCTTCAGACTCTCGTCACTGTTCAGGACTGCATTCACATAAGGAAGCAGCCTCTCCCCGTAGTTGGTGAGCTTAATCCCGGACTTATTCCGCGTCAATACGGTAAATCCCAGCTCCTTCTCCAGCGACGAAACAGCATGGCTGATGGCCGATGGTGTCAGGCCCAGGATATCCGCGGCTTTATGAAAACTGCCGATGTCAGCTACTGTTTTAAATACTTGATAAGTAAGTAATGTCATAGATATATCCCTCTTTAAAATTACGCTTTACTCAGCAATCATTATTATAATACAAATTTTAGCAATGTAAAGTGAAACCATGATTAGTTTTCATTTTTAAATCAACCTGTTTTCATCATTTTAATATGTCTGACGGACAAAAAATACTGCTCCGGATAGGATTCTATTTTTGCTCTCTTATTCCAAAACACTATTTTACAAATTTATCGATTGCCTGATTTAAAAGCTCAATCGTTTCTTCATCCCCCTCTTCTACTGCATGAACAATGCAGTGATTCAGATGATTTTTAAGCACTACTTTACCGGTATTATTGATCGCAGAGCGGACCGCCGCGAGCTGAATCAACACTTCACTGCAATCTTCGTCGCGCTCTACCATGCGTTTGACCGCCTCCAAATGCCCGATGACTCTGGACAGCCTGTTGATAACCGCTTTTTTCTCCGCGGCATTGTGAACATGTTTATGATGACCACCGTGAGAATGGGTATGCTCTGCATGGGCATGAAGGTGCGTATGTATATCCCCATGCGTATGCTCCTGCTGCATCTCTTCTATATTTATGTCCTGATTCTGTATCTCTTTGTCCTTGTCCATATTCTCACCTTTATCTTCTGACGTTCTCTTCAAACAAATTGCCATTCGTCAAGCTGACAAATCCTCCGGGCCGTCATTCAAAAATATCTTACCAAACCCGTCCAAAAGGGTCAAGCATCTCTTCTTATTCCCCCATTTCCGGATAAAATGCTTCCGCCAGCCGTTCCACCGTATATGCCATGCGGTCCCCCGGCAGCACACTTTCCAGCGGAATCGTGGCAAACCGTTCTTCTTTGACGCATTCCAGCTGAGCCAACGTATCATTCGCCTTGATCTCCGCGATCTTTTCCTCCACGGACGGAGAATCATAATCGTGGATCAGGATAAGATCCGGTTCGCGGGCAAGTACTTCCTCATAGCTGACCGTCATCCATTGTTTCTCTTCCAGGTCGTCAAACAGATTCTCTCCGCCTGCCAGCTCGATCAGCAATGACTCAAAGTTCGTCCCGGAACAGGTGAATACTCCGTTATTTCCACTGTCATAAACCAACACTTTCACCGGTTCTTTGCCCGCTATGTGCTCTCGGACTGCCTGAATCCGTGCTTTCTGATCTTCTACATAAGCCTCAGCTCTCTCTTCGATTCCGAAGATTTTCCCGAGATCCAGGATTTCCTGATACTGCTGCTTTAGTGTCACCGCAGAATTCACATAGACTGTCATCCCATAGCTTTCCAGCTCTTCGATATCCAGGGCACTGTCGCCGAATTCCCAGTCCAGGCCATAGATGAAATCTGCCCCGCTGGAAATCACTGCCTCCCGGGTCGCAGAACCGTAATTTAACTGCGGCATATCCTGATAGGCCTCCTCATACTCCGCAAGCGGTCCCCGGCTGTGGTTGGCCAGAGAGGTGCCCACGATAGAGTCCCGAAGCCCCAACGCCACAAAAAGCTCCGTACAGTTCGGTCCCAGGGTCAGAACCTTCTGCGGTTTCTGATTTACCGTGATTTTCCTTCCATAATTTTCTAACGTAAACGGATATACACCGCTATCCTCTTGGTTCTCCTGTGGCTGTCCCTCCTGGTTCAGATCCGCCGCAGATTCAATCTTACCGCACGCCGTAAGTAACGCCACAGTCAACATACACGCTATGATTTGTAAAAATTTCTTTCTCATCTCATTTTACCCTCCATTTTCTCTCTGGAAACACTTAAGAATACCTCTCCCACCCCGGCGGGCAGAAATGTAATACTCAAACGTCCCGTGACCGGATGCTTCATCACGGAGCTCCTGACTCCGTATATTTCGTAAATATGCTCCGGGGTAAACACCTCTTCCGGTGTCCCGCAAAGCACGACCTTCCCGTCCTGAAGTACATACAGCCGGTCGCAGTAAAGGGCTGCCATATTCAGGTCATGTATCGCTGACAACACCGTTACTTTGAGTCGTTTGATGAAATCAAAAATCTGCATCTGGTAGCTGATATCCAGGTGATTGGTAGGCTCATCCAAAATAAAGAAATCGCTCTCCTGCGCAATGGCGCGCGCCATCAGCACCCGCTGTTTCTCGCCCCCCGACAGGTGTGCGTAGCTTCGCTTTGCCATTTCTGCCATTCCCAGATGCTCCAACGCATGGTGCACGATCTCTTTATCATGTGCATTATCGACATCGAACAGCTTTTTATACGGACTGCGCCCCATAGCGACCATTTCTTCCACCAGAAAATCGAATGGGACTTCGTTTTCCTGCCCCACGACCGCCATCTTCCGGGCCGACTTTTTATAACTCATCTTCAGTAGCTCTTCTTCATCCAGCCAGATCACTCCCTTATCCGGTTTGAGTGCCCGGTAAATATTTTTGAGCACTGTTGATTTTCCACTGCCGTTCGGCCCGATCAGACCGACGAATTCTCCTTTTTCTACATAGAGCGACACCCCGTCTGCCGCAGACTTCTTCCCGTAGGAAAATGTCAAATCTTCCACTTTCATCCGCATATCGGACACCTCCCCCTCCTTATTTCTTCTCACCGGTATTGCGCTTCAAAAGCCAGATAAACAAGGGGCCACCGATCACGGCCGTCAGAATCCCCACCGGAAGTTCTTCCGGTGCGATCAGCATCCGTGCCGCCACGTCCACCCACACGACCAGGATTCCTCCAAGAAGTGCGGAGACCGGGAGTACATTCTTGTGGTTTCCGCCTACCAGAAGACGGGTAATGTGCGGAACCATCAACCCCACAAACCCGATTGTGCCGCTGACTGCGATGGTCACTCCTGCCATGAGAGATGCCACAAGTACCAGCATTTTCTGAAGACGGCGCACATTTGCCCCGAGAGCGCCCGCACTCTCATCGCCAAGAACCAACAGATTCAATCCACGGTAATTGAGCATAAGAATAGCCATGCAGATGACCAATACCACAAAGGGCAGTTTCAGGTAGGCCCATTTCGCACCTGCAAGGCTCCCCGACATCCAGAATTCCGCGTTATGTAGTCCCAGCGCGTTGGGTGCGCTCAGTTTAATAATATCCGTAAGTCCGTCCATGATCATGGACAGCGCCACGCCTGACAGGAGAAGCTGAGTAATATGAATCCGTCCCCGTACCCGGGATATCGTATATACAAAAATAATCGTAACCGCCGATCCAAGAAATGCGCTGATGGACAGGGAATAGGTCCCCAGAAATGAGAATGCTCCGAACAGCATCCCCAACGTGGCAAATGCCGCCGCTCCCGAGGAAACTCCCAGAATAAACGGGTCCGCCAGATGGTTTCTTACGAGTGCCTGCATGGTCACGCCGCAGACCGCCAGAGACGCTCCCACGATCATGCCAAGACAGACCCGGGGAAGCCGAAGACCGAGAACTACATTCGTTTCCAGCTGCCCCCATGTATGCGGAATCGCATTTCCTATAACCGGAAGACGGCTAAGAAGGATTTTTGCTGTGACCTCCGGCGCGACGGTGACCGGACCCAGGCCGGTTGCAAGCAGCAAAGAAAGAATGGCTGCCACACTTAACAATATGACGATTAAAACGATATTCGGTTCCTTCCGGTTAAAATTTTTCTTAAATAAATTCGTCATAAGCCGCCTCCTGCTCCGTCTCTTTCCGAGAGCTCTGCCCCTCTTTCAAATCCATTTTCTCTTTTCACACTTTAGCAGACACCTTCTGACCGCGCAAGCCCCCGGGAGGGATACCTACACGAAGACCCGCTCGACCTCCATACGGTATGCTTACAGCTCAGATGGGAAATTCATTATTATATAGTAGATAAAATTTCTGTAATTATAAAAAGCCAATGCATATCCGTCCTTAGATATACATTGGCTAGAACCACCTATTCTTCATAGAATCGATATTATTCTTTTGAGTCTTTGGCACCTGATGCTTTATGAATCGTGTCCTGTCTTGCTTCGTCTTTGCTTTTGCCGTTCGCTTTCACTGATCTGCTATTTTGACTGATACAGTCCCCAGATATAAAGTGCCGGTATCACAAAATCAATAACCAGCAGCGGATTAAAACCGGTAAGCATCATGGACTGCACACAGGAAACCAGGATCATAACCGTATAAATCCCGATTGCCACAGCGCTTCCTTTGAAGGATTTCCCGCTTACCCCCAGAATTCCGGCCACGATCATGGAAACAGAGGATATCAGGCTCATTCCCATACTGAGCGGAGTGTAGGACGCTTTCAAAACACTCATATCCACTCCCGGAACTTCCATACTATTTACCATATAATAGCCAGCCCCCAGGCTGATCAGTCCCAGCACGCTGAGCACAATAATAATGATTGATACAATTTTTAATAATTTGTTCGGTTTAAACATTTACAATTCCTCCTCTTTCATGCATTTTCCTAAGTACACTATATACCAAAATCCTTTGATGAGCAAACCTTTCCGGTGGCTTTTCATGAAAATGCAAAATTTCCCAATATGGTATTTCTCTACAACTGCCGCAATGCTTCGATCGGGCTAAGCTTTGCGGCCTTCCGGGCGGGATAGATTCCGAAAATAATCCCCACGCTGCAGGAGAAAGCCGTCGTCAGAATAATCGACATCGGCGTGATCCGCGCCGAAAGCCCGGCAATTCCGAGTGCCGACACCAGCCTTGAGATTCCTGCGCCGATCAGAATCCCTATGATTCCTCCAATCCCGGATATGATTGCTGATTCCATCAGAAACTGTGCCACCACGGAGGAGGTCTTCGCCCCCAGTGCTTTGCGAATGCCGATTTCCCGGGTTCGCTCTGTCACCGAAACCAGCATGATATTCATGACACCGATTCCGCCCACCAGCAGGGAAATCCCTGCAACGAACGCCACAAATGCAGTCACGCCGTCCATGATCGTCCCCATAAAGGACAGATCCATAGCCTGCTGTTTAGTAAACAGATTCTTTCCGTCACTGATGTGGCGCGCAGAAAGGATGCGGATTGCCGCGGATGCCACTTGATTCTCACTCACGCCTTCTCCCAGATAAATAGTAAGTGACGACACATTTTCCGCCCCTCTTCCCCAGGCTGCGGCTGCAGTGTAGGGCATTTCCATCATCACCGGCATCTCCATACCGAACATTTTCATCGCCTCATCGTTTGCTTCCATCACCTCCGTATCATAATCGCGGACACCGCAAATCCGCACGGTCTGGACCGTATTCTCGATATTCAGGTCCAGTTCCATCCCTTCCACATCCGCCGTCCCGTAGAGATAGATGGCGCTCGCCTTATCAAGCACGCAGACCGATTCTCCATTTGCCACATCTTCCTCGGAGAAGAAATCACCGATCACCACATCTTTCTGTGCCGGATCGAAACGGGCATCGGGCATGGTCAGATACACATATGCCTGAAACTTTCCTTTGCGGGTGGTGACCTCGCCGATTTCATTACTGACTGACACGACTCCTTTACTCAGATCGCCCAGCCCTTCCTTCACTGCCTGGATGTCCTCCCGGGTGATCAGCTCGGTATTCGTTGTCTCTTCTCCATCCACCGTAATACCCACACTTTTGGCATCACTTTCCGCCATCACATCGTCCTTCAAGCCATTTCCGATAGAAATAATCGTGATAACGGAGGCGATTCCAATGATGATTCCCAGCATGGTGAGAAAGGAACGTCCTTTGTTGGAGCGGATAGAGATGAGGGCCATCTTGATATATTCTCCAAATTGTCCCATTTGTTAAATCCTCCTGCTCCTATTTTTCGCTCTGCTCCACTGCCTGTGCACGCATTCCCTCTTTTACACTTCCGGTCGTGTCGTAAACTACCTGGTCTCCTTCTTTCAGTCCTTGTTTGATCTCAACTTTTGTGCTGGAAGAAACGCCCAGCTCCACCATCTGTTTTTTCACCACGCCGTCCCGGATCACATAGACAAAATCGCCTGATGTCCCGGTATTTACCACTTCGCACGGAAGACACAGTACATTCTTTTCTTCTGCCACTGTCATGGTCACTTTTGCATTGACTCCGACGTAAATGTTCTCGTCCGGGTTATCAATACTCACTTTTGCGCCGATGACCGGGTTGCCTTTTTCGTTTGGAAGCGCGATCTTATCGATGGAAATCAGGGTTCCTTCGTAGGACGACTGGCCAATCTCTATCACTGCCCTGCTGCCTTCTTTCAGTTTATCGAAATCGCCGGTGGACACCTCCAACTTGACTGCCACGTCCGTATTGCTCACTAGGGTGAACAGCTCTGAGCCCTGCATGGCCGGGCTTCCTTCTACCGCTTTTACATCGGATATGATACCGTCAAACTCTGCTTTGATTCCCTCTTTTCCAAGGGCAACCAGTTCTTCCGCACTCAGGGCGGCGAGCTCTGCCAGATTTTCGGATATTTGCATATTCTTTGTCTGTCCGTCGGTAAGTCCCGTCTCTACGCCCTCTGCTGCACTGCTGTTTACCTGACTTAAGCTGGATTCCAAAGCTTTTAGCTCTTGTTTTGCCGAGGTCAGGCTTGCCAGGGTTCCGGATGCGTCCATATTTCCCACGCTGGCCAAAGACTGCTCCAGTTCCCGGTAAGTGACCTGAAGCTGCTCGAGTTCTTTGGTACATGTACCGGCAGCCTCCACCAGTTCTTTGCGGATTTCATCCCGTTCTTTCTGGGTTTTTTCCGGGTAAAGGGCATCCAGATTCTCGATCTCACGCTCTGCATTTTCCTTGTCTGCTTTTTTCGCGTCCTGCTGATTTAAGTTTTCCTGCATCCGGGCTTTGATTTCTTCGGATTTTGCAGCAGAATCTCCGGCAGCCTGCGCTTCCTTCGCGTATGCGTCTTCCAATTCCTTGATCTCTGCTTTCTTTTGGGAAATCTGTGTTTCTATATTTTGGATGCTTTTCTCCTGTGCTGCTTTCGCCTGGCTGGCCTGCCGGGCGCTTCGTTCGCTCTGCTCGGCGGCGTCCTGATTCGTGTATTTTGCAGAAAGAACGTTTAACTGGCTCTTCTGGTTTTCCCGCTCCAATTCATCGGTATCATAGACAACCAGAATATCGCCTTTTTTCACTGCCTCTCCCTTTTTCGCTTTGCAGGAGGCAATCGGGGCATTGACCGGGGAGAAAAATACCTTCGTTTTCTCGCTCTCCACCACTCCGGCGGCACGGTAGGTCTCCTTTACCTCCCCCTTCTTTGCCTGCACTACTTCTAATCGTTTCGCGGCATCTTTTGGAGAGGTCAGAAGCGAAATTCCCCAGAATATCAAAATCAACACCGCCAAGATAGGAATGATCACCCAGCCCGGAAGTTTTTTCTTCGGTTTTTTTACTTTTTTCCACATGCCTTTTTCCCTGCCTTTTCTCTTAAAATTCCTTCCCGTCAATCTGGAAATAGTCTTTCTCTATCTTACCGTCTTTGATACGGATCACCCGCTTTGCTTCAGCCGCGATCTCCGCATCGTGGGTGATGATGATCACCGTACGCCCCTGCCGGTTCAGTTCTTTCAGAATATTCATAATCTCCCCGGTGGACGCCGAGTCCAAATTTCCGGTCGGCTCATCCGCCAGGATGATGGGAGGTCTTGCCGCGATCGCCCGTGCGACTGCCACTCTCTGCTGCTGCCCGCCCGACATCTCCGCTGGTTTATGGTGAAGCCGCCCCTTTAAGCCTACCAGTTTCAGTGCATTTTTTGACACCTCCCGCCTGGTTTTTCTGTCCACCCCGCGGTAAATGAGCGGCAGTTCCACATTCTCCAGGGCATCCAGATTCGCGATCAGATTGAATCCCTGGAAAATGAATCCGATTTCCTCATTCCGGATGGATGACAGTTGATTGTCTGTCATCTGGGAAACGTCTTTACCATTCAGGTAATATTTCCCCGAGGTCGGCGTGTCCAGGCACCCCAGCATATTCATCAAGGTCGATTTCCCCGAGCCGGAATGCCCTACGATCGCAACCAGCTCTCCTTCGTCAATCTCGAGGCTGACTCCGTCCAGAGCGCGGACTTCGTTCTCGCCAGGATTGTATATCTTCTTTAAATTCTCAATTCGTACCAGAGCGCCCACAATCTTCCTCCTTATTCCCTCATATTGTCCTATTGTGTTATTGTGTTATTGTATTATTATCTTAATACAGAATTATACTACTGAATTTGGGGGATTGCAATATGTTTTTTCGTAAAATATAAAAGTACCATATCAGGAATAAACCTAACACAGTACTTTATATGTGATGTTCCGTATAAAAATATTATGATCTATATTTTTCTCAATATAACCTTGTTCTCGCAGTCATGCCTATATTCTTTTCTACGCAAACAGGCTGATGATAACTGCACATACCAGACCTGTGATTCCGACAATGGTCTCCATCATCGTCCAGGATTTTAGAGTGGCCTTTTCATCAATTTCCAGCAGGGAATTCACCAGCCAGAAGCCGGAATCGTTTACATGGCTGAATGCAGTAGCTCCGCCATTGATCGCACAGACCATTGCTGCAAGATATACCGGAGACAGTCCCGCAACTGCCGGCATGGATGCCATGATTCCCGCCGCCATCGTCATCGCTACCACTGCCGCGCCTACGGAAGCCCGGATCAGAGCAGCGATCAGAAAAGCTACAAGAATCAGCGGCAGCCCGCTTTTTTCCAGTGCCGGGCCTATGATATCGCCCATTCCGCAATCCTGGAGCACCCACCGGATAATTCCGCCTCCCGTGATCACCAGCAGTATCTGACCAGTTGGGCGCAGGGAACGATCCAGGATTTTCTTGAGCTGTTCGCCGTCATATCCCTGCTTTTTCCCCAGAAAATACATGGCACAAAGCACCGCAATTATCAATGCCACAAAGGGTGTTCCAAGAAATTCCAGCACCGGACGCACCGGGGCAAGTGCAGTGATATACTCAGAAACCGTATTGCACAAAATCAGCACCAGCGGCACCAAAATAATGATAAGGACTGTTGAAAACTTTGGCAGGCTCCCCTCAGCTCCTTCGCGGATTTCCTGACAATTTGCCGGAAGTTCCGCATGGATTCTGCTCCCGATAAACTTTGACCATAAAATTCCCGCAAAAATCAGAGAAAGAATTCCTACCGGTACACCCACCGCGATCATAACGCCCAGGTCAACACCAAGCATGTTGGCCACCAGAACGGAACCGGCAGACGGCGGAATGAAGGCAAATCCTGTTGCAAGCCCTGCCAGCAGTGGAATGACATAATATAACGTAGATTTTTTTGTTTTCTTGGCAAGTCCGAAGGCCAGAGGAATCAAAATCACTACACCCGCTTCAAAGAAAACCGTTGTGCCAACTACCAGGCCGGTAATTCCAAGCGCAACTCCTGCCTTCTTTTCTCCGAACTTATTGACCAGTGTCTGGGCAACACACTGTGCGCCCCCTGACGTTTCGAGAATCCCTCCAAACAGTGATCCAAGTCCGATTAACAGCACGATCCCCTGCAGAGTTTCTCCGGCCCCCTTCTCCACCGTCGAAACCAATGTCGGAACCGGCATTCCGGCACCCAACCCGATAACTAATGCAGAGATCAACAAAGATAATACCGGATGTATCTTAAATTTAATAATAAGCAATAACAAGAGCAGAATTCCTGCTGCTGCCGCAATCAATAATCTGGCCGGATCTGCCGTAAATACTGGTTCCGTCATCTCCCTCATTCTCCTTTCCGACTACTTTTCCGGTGAAATGATATATTTGCCGTTTGCACGAAGTTCCGGTTTACTCAATACGCCTTCCAGTTTATCAAGTCCGCACACTTCATAAACCATACTGCTGACATCAAGACGCCCGGAATCAATCAGATCCAATGCTCTTTTCTGCGTATATGGATTAATAAAGGATGCTTTTAATTCCAGTTCCTTCTGGAAAACCTGGAACGGTTTTACGGAGATTGTCTCATCCGGCTTTGTAAGGCCAAACATCATAACAACTGCTTTATTTCCGGCAATATCAATCGCCTGCTCAATGGTAGATGAACGTCCCACGCACTCGATCACAGTGTTGATCCATGTCATTCCTTCCTCTTTCAGACGTGCTTTTACATCTTCATGAATCGGATCAATACAGATATCTGCTCCCAATTTCTTTCCGACTTCTCTTTTACTTTCTACCGGCTCCAAAAGGGCTACTTTGGCAGCGCCTGCAAGCCTTGCAAGCTGAAGCATAAGAAGACCGATCATTCCGCCGCCGATCACAACCACCTGATGTCCCGGCTGAATATTACACATATCCAGACCGTGCAGACAGCAGGCAACCGGCTCCGTCATGGCGCCCTGCTCAAAAGATGTGTTTTCGCCGAGTTTATAAACCTGTCTCTCATTTACAGCACAGTACTCAGCAAATCCTCCGTTGACTGTCGTTCCATATCCAATCATATGTTCACAGTAGTGCGCAACTCCGTTTCTGCACGGCTCGCAGGCACCGCAGTAACAGTTCGGATCAATACATACTCTGTCACCGACTTTATAATTTTTCACTTCCGACCCTACTTCTGCGATGACGCCGGAAAACTCATGTCCAAGAATTGTCGGTGGAGTTACCTCAGCAGCGCCTTTATCGCCTTCGTAAATATGTACATCTGTCCCACATACTCCACATGCCTTTACCTTGATCAGAATATCCTTAGGCCCTACCACCGGCATCTCATGTTCTTCCACCCGTAAATCATGTTTTCCGTAAAATACTGCACTTCTCATTTTCATTACCTCCGCTTTTCATTTTTTCACTTACTTTTGTTTTGTACTTACGCTTATATCTAAGTTGTAAGTTTAGTATATATCTTCTTCTCGAGTATGTCTATTGACGAAAAACACAATTTTGAAGTCCAATTTTTAGCTATATTTCACATATGTCGTTCACTGATTGCTTTTTTTACCATCTTATATTAAAATACATGTGTATCTTACCTTTATGATATACATAGAACTGATGCAAAGGAGTACACATGAAAGAAAAGGGAATCACCACCATTACTTTAAAGAAAATCAACAGAGAAAAAGTTTATCAATATATTTATCAGGAAAAACAGACCTCCAAACTACAGATCGTTCAGGATTTACAGATGGGTCTTTCAACAGTCAGTCAGAATCTCAACGAGCTGGAGCAACAGGGATTAATCGAAAGAAACGGATATTTTGAATCCACCGGCGGAAGAAAGGCACAGATCATTCAGATTGTCCCGGACATAAAAATATCTATAGGAATCGGTATTTTGAAAAATATGTTTCATATCGTCGCCGTTAATTTATACGGAACCGCTGTTGCCACGGATACCGTTCTTCTACCTTACACTGACACAACAAACTACTATTCTCAAGTTGTAGAAAAAATTGAACAGTTTATCCAGGAACAGCATTACACCCGCGATCAAATATCCGGCATCTCCATTGCAACCCAGGGAATTATATCCCCGGATGGTTCTGCCGTGACTTATGGTGCCATCATGAATAACACGGAAATGAAACTCTCTGATTTTTCTTCCCGGCTCTCTTATCCCTGCCGTCTTGAGCATGATTCAAAAGCGGCTGCCTATCTGGAATTATGGAACCATACCGGTCTTGACAGTGCAGTGGTATTTCTGTTAAACCACAATCTAGGCGGAGCTATTATTACAAATCATCGTATTCATCAGGGCATTTCCATGCACAGCGGTACCATTGAGCATATGTGCATCAACCCGGATGGGCCATTATGTTACTGTGGAAACCGCGGCTGTCTGGAAACGTATTGTTCCGCCAGCGCTCTGGAAACCGCCGCCGGAATGCCAATCAAAGATTTTTTTCCGCTTTTAAGGGAAAAAGAAAATCCAAGTTTCACCCAGATATGGAAAGATTATTTAAACCATCTGGCATTTGCCATAAAAAATCTAAATATGATTATTGACAGCCCCATCATTATAAGCGGTTATCTGGCTCCATACTTTATGCCCGAAGACCTTGATTACCTTCTGGAACTAATCAATGTCTCTACTCCTTTTGCCCTTTCCAGAGAACATCTTCTGGTTGGAACTCACGGGCAATATACTCCTGCAATAGGGGCGGCTTTATATTATGTAGAACAATTTGTTCACTCTATCAGTTAAAATATCTGTCCACTGCCCCTTTCATCTTTAGGATGTCAGGGGTTTCTTTTTGCATGCCTGGCAGCCAAAATGGCAGTCCTCCTCCATCTCTTTAGTATACCTGGCAATTAAAAAGTACCATGCCAGAAATAACTCCGGCACGGTACTTTATATGCAATATTCTATCTAATATTACCAGACAATTTTCATGCTAAACCCCGTAATCCTTTCCTCTGCCGGGGAATAATAAACAATCATCGTTCCCATCTCATCCCCACTATATACTGCCAAAAGCTCATTCCCATACGCAAGAATATCCTCATTGGCATTTATCAACAAATTTACAACTCTATCCCTCATCTCAAAGTTCTCGTACTCTCCAACCTCAAACTCCAATTCGCCTATCCCCCAGTAGACTTCCAGGAAATCAGTCAGCAAAGTTCCATACGATTCACCGGTCGTCATTTCCGTCATGTATTCCCTGTCGGTTCCTTCCGCCTCCACATATTCTTCCGGGTAAAGAAGCACCGGTTCCCTCCACTTCTTCATTTCTTCCACCGCAGCCTCTCTCATCGCATCCGTTCCCTTTTCCATATCGACGGCTATATTATGATAATAAACCAGTCCGCCGACTCCTCCTTCCCATGCCACATCGCAGGTATATTCTCTTCCGTCCATCCCGGTATAAGTATAGTCCTTGAGATACATAAAATTCTTGTCATCCATTTTCCACGTCGGCGTTGTCTGACTTCTGGCACCAGGAAAAGTCCCCGGAGCGCCAAGCTGCGCGCCGATTTCCTGAATTACTCTCGTCATCTCTTCCGTCCATCCGTCAGCTTCCACCTCACGGACATCCGTTTCAGAATATCCGTTCCAGGGCCAGATGAGCAATTCCTCATCCCCCACATACAGGGCCCCTGCCCCAGACGTCTTATCATAAACTTTTATCTCATCCAGATACATCGGAAAAATATAGGAAATCAGCCTTGAGCCAAATACACCAGCCAGTAAGATTAATGCCGCCGCTACATAAGGCATTGACATTTTTAACTTTTTCACGCTTTGACACCTTCCTTCATCCGAATATAGACGGTCGTCCCCCGGCCCGGCCGGCTGGAAATGTTCAGCCTTGCATGATGTCTTTTAGCAATCTCCACACAAAGAGCCAGCCCCAAACCGGCCCCTCCCGCCTTGCGCGATCTGGATTTGTCCACCATGTAGAAAGGTTCAGTCACCCGTTTCACCTGTTCTTTAGTCATCCCTACTCCGTCATCTGACACGGAAAACAGAACGGCCCCATCACGCCGGGCGCATTGAAGTCTGATCTCCCCTCCGCTGTCAGAGGCTTTTAAAGCATTATCCAGAAGATTGTACAACAAAGACTTGAACAGCTCCCGGTCGACATACACTCTGACCTCTTCGCTGGATACCCGCAGGCTGATCCCCCTTTTTTTAAAAACAGGAAGCAGTGCCGTATATACTTCGGTAAACAAATCCTTCACTGCCACGTTTTCATAATCCAGTCTGACGCTCTCCGTCGTGGCAAGCTCCAGAATTTTCCCCGACAGGCTTTTCAACCTGCCAGCCTCCTTGACGATGATATCCGCATATTCCCTCCGCTGTTTCTCGCTGACCTCACGCTTGATGCGCAGGATATCGGCAAAACCCATAATCGACGTGAGCGGGGTCTTCATCTCGTGAGCCAGGTTATTGATAAATTGTTTCCGCTCATCTGCAATCCCCTGCACCCTCTCTACATGGTTCTCAATGGACTCCGCCATAATATTGACATTCTCCTCCAAGGTCTGAAATTCAATATTTCCCTTTTTCTCCAGACGCAGGCCGTAATTTCCATCCGCCATCTCGTTCAGAAATCGGTTAATGTCCCGGAGGGGTGCCAGCAGCCTGTAGACATACGCCATCAATATGACAGAAATTCCCACAGAAAATAAAATGCTGATGATACCGATATTCCGAATCTGTTTTTTCCGGGCCGTATAGATAGAGGTGACATCTGAAACCGTATAGATTTCATAATCCACTCCTTCCATCGTAATCCTTGTCCCTGCAATACAGTACACTGCGTTCTGGTATTCCGTAATCATGGCCAGTGTCCCCTCGCTCCTGGCCGTCTTGATCCGAAATGCCTCTTTCTCCTTCAAAAGCTCCGGCCCGTATGTGTACCACGGCTCCCCTTCACTGTAAATTTCTGTAAAACTCCCGGAATTCTGTCGGGAAGAAATCATTTCATTTACGACAGAGTACACTGCCTCCTGGCTTAAGATCACCTTATTCTGACGCAGCCGTTCATACAGCACCCTGTTTACAATTCCGGCTGCCATATCATTATGGGAAGAGACTGCCTGCTCTTCTTCCTGCTCGATAATGGATTTAAAATTACTCCAGGTTACCGTCACAGCCGTACCTTCCACTGCAACATAAATACCAAGCAATGAAATGAGAAATATTTTCTGCCAAAGTTTCATGATTTTTACTGCCTTTCCAGGCGATACCCCAGCTTGGGAATCGTGATCAGTTTCTTCTGAAGTCCCATTTTACGGCGGACCTGCTGAACATGAATATCAACCGTGCGGCTCTCCCCCTCAAACTCATACCCCCACACTGCTGCCAGAAGTCTCTCACGGGTGAGGGCAATATCCTGATTCTGCAGAAAAAAGACGAGCACATCAAATTCCTTCGGGGTGAGAGCAACTGATTTCCCGCCTTTTGTCACCGTATGCTTCTCAATATCCACTCTGATGTCTTCATATTTCAGGCTCCTGCTGCTTTTGTGATACCTTCTTAAAACCACTTCAATTCTCGCCAATAATTCCACCGCCTCAAAGGGCTTCACTATATAATCCTCCGCACCGAGCCGGAGCCCTCTCACCTTGTCCGACACATTTTGCATGGCTGTCAGAAAAATAACCGGCACTTCCCTGCACTGAATTTTCTGTATCACCTCAAATCCGTCCAGCCCCGGCAGCATCACATCAAGCAAAATCAAGTCATAATGATTTTCCATAATCTTTACAACCGCCTCATTTCCATCCATACTGATCTCACAGTCATATCCCACAATAGAAATGGCTGCCTCTATCATACGTGCAATATTTTCATCATCTTCTACAATGAGTATTCTGATCATAGTTACCTCCCCTTTTCACTCTTTTCTATTATAAAGCACTTTCCTTCCCTATAACAAGGTTCACGCTGCAAAAGAAATGCAAACAAAATGCAAATTTTCCCGTCTTTGCAAATCTTTTGCATTCCGCAGGGGATTTCATGGTCTCTCCCTCTCTAGAATAAGGGTATCAGTATTAGAAAAAATTCGGCAGAAACGAGGGGTTTACGATGAGCATACGGATCAGGAAAAAACAGCGGACAGTAAGGCGGCTTCAAAGAAAATACAACTCTTTCCTTCTCGTAAAATGGCTCTTTCTCGCCGGCTTCACGTTGATTATTGTCTCTCTTTGCACAATAATCCTAAAAAAACACGATAACATTGCTTCCCAAAGCTTTTTTAAAATGTTGCCGCACAGTGACGTCTCCACGAATCCGGACACGAAGAAACATTCCTTAGGGAAAGTCATTCAAAATGTTCCTTATATCAATCAGAGCGATTCCTACCCGAACGGGTGTGAAAGCGTGACGGCCGTCATGGCACTGCAATACCTTGACTTTCCGATTACTGTCGATGAATTTATTGACGATTATCTTGATATGGGAGATGCTCCTTATTATGATTCTGACGGCTTCCGCTATGGCTGTGATCCCTGGGAGCAGTATCCCGGTGATCCCAGAAGCGAGAACGGTTGGGGATGCTTTGCTCCCGTCATTGCAAAATCACTGAATTCCTACCTTCAAGATACAACTTATACAGCCGTTACGCTGAACGGAACATCCCTGCAAGACCTCTGCAAAACTTATATTGACTCTGAATGTCCCGTTCTGGTCTGGGCTACCACCGACATGCGTGAAACCTCCTCCGGCTCCTCCTGGACCATCTCAGAAACAGGGGAGAGCTTTACGTGGACAAAATACCTGCACTGCCTGCTTCTAATCGGCTATGATGATGAGAATTACTATTTCCATGATCCCATGAGGAGCTCCAGCTTAAAATACGATAGAGAAAGCACGGAAACAGCATATCAGGCAATGGGAGAACAGGCAATCGTAATCTTGTAAAACTGAATAAGATACGTTTATTTATAAAACCGAGATATGCTTGGCAACCCCAAAAAATGGCTGAACAAGACGGATTCACCGTACTCTTTCAGCCATTTTAGTTGCCAAGCATACCTGAGTGAATGTCCAGTGGACATTCATCTCGGTCATTTCCACCTCAAAATTTACTTAGCAAATCTCTGCTCCTGCCGGCATTTCTTTTTCCGGGGTCATAAGTGCCAGATTCCCTTGTGCATCCTCCGCACAGAGCAGCATTCCTTCGGAAAGCACGCCCGCCAGCTTCGCCGGTTTTAAGTTCACCAGAACCATCACCTTCTTGCCAACCATCTCTTCTGCGGTATAGTGTGCTTTGATACCGGATACGATCTGTTTTACCTGACTGCCGATCTTTACCTGAGAGCAGAGAAGCTTTTTGGACTTCCTCACTTCCTCGCAGGCAATGATCTCACCTACCTGGAACTGCATTTTTCCGAAATCCTCAAAGGTAATCTCCGGTTTTGCCTCAATGTCGATGACATCTTCCTCTTCCTTGGGCTCTTCTTCCACGGCCGGATGAAGTGCCTCCACTTTTGCGAGTACCTCATTTACATCCAGTCTCTGGAACAGAATCTCCGGTTTCGCGGTCACATGGCCGTCGCCGAGCTGGGCGAGAATCTTATCGGAGGTTTCCGGCATAAAGGACTCAAGGAGACGTGCGCCCGCTGAAATGCTCTGGATCAGATTCCAGAGAACGGTTTCCAGACGGTCTTTCTGCGCCTCATCCTTTGCCAGTACCCATGGCATGGTCTCGTCAATATATTTGTTGCAGCGTTTAAACAGATTGAAAATCTCGGTGATCGCATCTGCCACACGCAGGTCTTCCATCTTCTTTTCCACCAGCTTCGGCGTATTTTCCACAACTGCTTTCAGATCTGCATCTACCTCACCCGTCACACCTTTATCGGTCACGGTGCCCCCGAAATATTTGTTGGTCATGGAAACAGTACGGTTTACCAGATTTCCGAGGGTATTTGCCAGATCGGAATTCATACGCTCTACCATCAGCTCCCAGGAAATCACACCGTCGTTTTCAAACGGCATCTCATGCAGAACGAAATAGCGGACTGCATCCACACCAAAGAAATCTACCAGCTCGTCAGCATAAAGAACGTTTCCTTTGGATTTGCTCATCTTGCCGTCGCCCTGGAGCAGCCACGGATGTCCGAAAATCTGTTTCGGCAGAGGCAGGTCCAGTGCCATCAGGAAGATCGGCCAGTAAATCGTATGGAAACGAATGATATCCTTTCCGATCAAGTGCAGATCTGCGGGCCAGTTCTTTGCGAAACGCTCCTCGCTCTCTCCGTCACAGTGGTATCCGATTCCGGTGATATAGTTGGTCAATGCGTCAAGCCACACATAAACCACGTGCTTCGGGTCAAACTCTACCGGAATGCCCCATTTGAAAGAGGTTCTGGATACGCAGAGATCCTGCAGTCCCGGGAGCAGGAAGTTGTTCATCATCTCATTCTTTCTGGATACCGGCTGGATGAATTCCGGATGGCTGTTGATATGCTCGATCAGTCTGTCCGCGTATTTGCTCATCTTGAAGAAATACGCCTCTTCCTTCGCCGGCTGTACCGGTCGGCCGCAGTCAGGACATTTGCCGTCCACAAGCTGGGACTCGGTGAAGAAGGACTCACACGGAGTGCAGTACATTCCTTCATAGTACCCTTTGTAAATGTCGCCCTGGTCGTACAGTTTTTTGAAGATTTTCTGTACTTCCTTCTCGTGATAATCGTCGGTCGTACGAATAAATTTGTCATAGGATGTGTTCATCAAATCCCAGAGACATTTGATCTCGGTGGCAACACCGTCCACGAATTCCTTCGGGGTGATTCCCGCCTCTTCCGCTTTCAGCTCAATCTTCTGACCGTGCTCGTCGGTTCCGGTCTGGAAAAATACATCGTAGCCCTGGCTCCTCTTATAACGCGCGATCGCGTCCGCCAGTACGATCTCGTAGGTGTTTCCGATATGCGGTTTGCCTGATGTGTAGGCAATCGCGGTGGTAATGTAATACTTTGGTTTGTCAGCCATGTCTGTTCTCCTTCTTTCTCATCATTTTGCTGGGAAATTCGCCGTGCTCACCTCGCAGCGAAGCTGCTCAGTCGCGGGCTGCGCCCTATGTTTGCCGGGAGGGCAGCCGATACATCTATGCCCCGCTGTCCTTTCCCGGCAAACGCACGGCTTTCGCCTAACGCGAAAAAACCCGCCTTCCTATTTTCTAAGAAGACGGGTGATATCCGTGTTACCACTTCTACTTTACTTCTGCCCTCGCGGACAAAAGCCTCGATAAGTGTCAGAATGTCCTCTAACACTCCCCCGCTGTAATGGGCGGACCCATCGCAGCCTTGCATTGAAACGGGTATCGTTCAGGCAGAGGTACTGTCCAAAATATTCATACAATGGACCGCCGCTTCAAGATACCTGAAAACTGAATGTGCCCTCAATGTTCGGTGCGCTGCTCAAAAGCCATGTTCAGCCATTCTTTCCTTATCCCTCTCAGCATGTGGGAATTCTCTGTAAAGTTCCAAAAGGCCTACTCTCTTCGTCGTTGCGTTTTCTTATTGAACTGTAGAAAATCGTATCACACCGGAATGTGCATTGTCAAGAGTCTCCTTGATTTTGATTGCCATTTTCAATCACATCACAAAAATCATATCAAAACTCACGCTCTACTCTTCTTCTGCCAAATACTCGAAGAAATCAAAATCTGCATAATGACAATGCTTTACCCGGTCCGCACAGGTCAGTCCCACCATGGTTCCGGTAAACTCCCCGTACTCGCAATACTCGTCTGAGAAGCGGGTCGTATCGAATTCCCTTCCTATTTTCTGATACGTTCTTCCATCATAGCTCCACTCAAACCAGGACCTTCTGCCGTCAACCAAAAGCCGCAGATAAACCGGAACATCCTCCACCGGAATCCGGGAATTCAAAAATTCCGTCTTGATCCCATTTTCCAGATGAATGATAGAAAGAGCACTTTGCCCAAGTGTCTCACTGTAATATTTCCTAAGATTAATATAATTCATATTATCATAGTATAAAATCAGTCCTGCGCTGTGCTGATGAACCTCCGGCCTGAACTCCATTTTCGTGGTGATCCGTGCATGGACACAGGTCAGCTTCCGCGCAAGGATGCTGACCCGGTTAAGAGAAGTCCGGGACTCCTGCCCGCGAATCCGCACATACCCGGGCCTTGCCTTCACATCGGCAAATGCCTGCGGCATCTGGCGCGGTGCATAATACCAGTTGCCCAGTTCTTCGGTGTCGAAGTCGTCAAAATCCGGCACTTTCGGCATGGGGCATTCAGGCAGAGAACTCTCCGGTACTTCCAGCTTCGCCAGATTACTGCCGTCCGCCATTTGGAGCCAGCCGTCCAAGGTCCACATCATCTTCTGGATGGCGGTCTCCCTTCCCAATGTGCAGCGCAGCTCCGGCGTAAACGGGCGGGCGGTCAGATGCACCAGGTATACCTCGCCATCCTGCGTCTCCACATAGCTTCCGTGACCGGATTTTTGCAGAGCAGACTCCGGATTATAATATTGGGGTTTCAAATGGTCCGGGTCATGCCGCTCATAGGAATTGCCCGGGCTGGACGTCACGATCGGATTTTTCGGGTCCTTCTCATAAGGTCCCCACACCTCCCTTGCGCGTACCATCGTCACACAGTGATTGTATCCGGTTCCTCCCTCTGCGCACATAATATAGTAAAACTCTCCCCGCTTAGTCAAATGCGGAGCCTCAATGCAGCCCCGGTCTGTTCCACCGGACCAGATCCGCTTCGGATAGCCCAATATTTCCTTCTTTTCCGGAGAGTATTCTACCATACAGATCGCACCCGGCTTCTCATACCCCTCGCGGGTCTCCCACTCCAATGACACTACCCATTTGCGCCCGTCATCATCATGAAAAAGCGATGCGTCAAACCCGGACGAATGCAGGTACACCGGTTCACTCCACGGCCCCCGGATATCTTTTGCCGTGATGAGAAAATTATCCACATCAAAATAACGCGCATTCATAGAATTCATCACGCCGTAAACCACATAAAATAAATCTTCTTCCTCACAATATGTCAAACACGGCGCCCAGATCCCCTTGGCAGATGGCAGGCGTTTTAAATCCACCTCTTTATCATCCTGAAGAACATGGGTATAAAGCTCCCAGTTTTTCAGATCTCTGGAATGATAAACAGGAATCCCCGGCATCCACTCAAATGTGGAGGTTGCCAGATAATAGTCTTCTCCTTTTCTGCAAATACATGGGTCCGGGTTAAATCCCGGCAAAATTGGATTCTTAATCATTACTGCTCCTTCTTTCTTCTTTTTCCGCAAATATCTTTACGTCCCAGTCCTTCAGCTTTATGCTGTCTCCCTTATGGTAAATGGTTCTGCTGATCAGTTCTTCCACGCATGGATAGGGACAGCAGATTTCCCGCTCTTCTTCACTATAATGTAACAGGTAATGCAGCTTCTCTCCCAACTGGTTTTTCCCGCTGCGCCAGATGACCGGCCATACAGTTTCCCGCCCCGGCCCACAGATTCCCGCATTTTCCGCCGCTTTCCGGTAAACCTCCTTCAACGTCTCTTTCTCCGTATAACACCCGATGTAGTATGCGTGGCCCGCCCCATATGCGTGGTGAGTAATTCCCGCATACTTTCCCCAGTATTTATGCTCATAGTCCGCCAGGCTTTCCCCGTCCTCAGGTTTCAAAAGCTCTGCAAAGTATTTCGTTGTTCTTCCTTTCAGCTTCGCTCTCCCCGGCTCCGTGAACTGATTATAACACATTCCGAAACAGCGATGCAAAAGATGAGGCTGCGTATCAGGATACACGCTAAAATGTTCGTCTGCCACGAAGGATTTAAAAGAGCTCACCAGCACTCCGCCTCGTTTGACAAAGTCATCCAGCTTCCGCAGCGTCTCTTCCCGCACACTGTAAAGCGCCGGAGTGACAATCATCTGATATTTTTCTGCATGAAGTGCGCCTGCATCCACTACATCACACTCTATATTCATCTCATACAGACTGTCATACATCCACCGGACCACATCATTATAACTCAGATCCCGGTCAATCGGAAACCACTTGAGTGCAGTCAAAGAGTGGTGATCTACCACCAAAGCCACTTGATTGCTCTTCTTAAGATGTACCAGATGTTCTTTCAGTCTTCTCATTTCCCTGCCGATAAAACACGCTTCCTCGTATGTGGGATTTTCCTTTAAATCATGGCTTAAAAGCCCGCGCCAGTATGTCTCATACCCATTATGAATGGAATGCCAGTTCCAGTACATCACGCCATCCGCTCCACTCGCCAGATGGCTGTACGCCTGAAGCCTGAGCTGGCCCGGATAAGGTGTCCAGTTTTTGAAAGCCTGCGCCTGACATTCCAGCACGAAGTAATTATCCTCTTTCAGGCTCCGGATCGAATCTCCGCCAAACGCGATCTCTGCTCCCGTCAGCTCATCCTGGGTCGGATGGTAAATGTCACAGCCCGCTGTCGTCAGGCATTTTGCCGCCTCATAATGATCCATATCCGGCTGCACCCCATAGGAATAGCCGTCCTGCGCAATATCCGCCCCAAATTTCTTCCATTCAAAATCCAGGTTGTGTGTGATAAACTGGTCTTCTCTTTTATATTCCCTGATCATCTGCGCCTGCCATTCAAGATACCGGGCCGCCGCATGGCGCTGGAATTTTTCAAACTCCCCTGCAAGCCCGCCATTGCAGCAGCCCTGCATATCCGGGAAATCCTCCCAGCTATCAATCGAATTACTCCAGTAGGGAAGAACAAACGCCTGATTCAGTTGATCTGTCGTTTGGAATTTCTGTTTCAGATATTCCACAAAAAGCTGCTGCATTTGCGCTCCCATATTTCCATAATGTTTCGTCTCATTGTCGATTTGAAAGCCAATGACTTGCTCTAACCCTGCCGTGTGCTCTGCAAGACGCCTGATCACCTGCTCCGCATGATAACGGAAGGTAGGGTTCAGCAGATTGATCAGCTGACGATGTCCGTAGTTCGCCCTGCCGTTCTTCGTGGTAACCAGGACGTCCGCGTCTTTTTTCACCAGCCAGGAGGGAACCGCATAGGTGGGGGTTCCGATAATGACTTTCAGATCATATCTTTTTGCCGCATCCAGCACCCGGTCAAGGCAGGTGAAATCAAATACACCCTCCGATGGCTCCAGCGTACTCCAGGTGGACTCCGCGATCCGGATCACATTCATCCCGGCCTTTTTCATCATCTGCATATCTATTTCCAATCTGTCGTGCGGCATATATTCCAAATAATATGCCGTGCCAAATAAAATCTCTTGACTCTTTCTATCCATCTTATTTACCCCGTGAATCTCCCTGCTCTTTATTCATTACTCATTATACAGCATAGAGAAAAGAAAGCTACCGCTTTTTCCTGATTTGTATGCTGTCTGGTATTTACATTAAAATGCATGGCGGCTATTTTACTGTAAATGCCACACAGTATACCATGATATGAACTTACGGGCACATTCACAATTTCTAAGTCAATGTGCCCGCTTTTCCTATTTACTGCCTTTCCATTTTCCTTCAGCCAGATCGGCAACCGCTTTATCATAATGCTTATCCAGATCAAAGAACAGCAGACAAAGTGCGCCGACCACGCAAGTGATAACCGGAACCCAGATACATGCCACATTGATTGAAGTAATCGCGGACGCACTGGTCGGGTCTGCGTTGAATCCGCCTGCCCCCAGAATCCAGCCAAGTGCGGCTGTTCCGATACCGGAGCCTACCTTCATACAGAAGGAAGAAGCGGCATTTCCCATACCGATCGCCTGAACGCCTGTAAGCCACTGGCCGTATGTAATGGAATCCTGCAAAAGACCGAACATCGTTGCCGCGCCGCACCCAAATGCCAGACCTTTCAGTATATTGCAGGCGACAACCAAAGTCACATTCTGCCCAACCAACGCGGTCAATACAAATGCAGCTGCCGCAACTGCCATACCTAAAAATCCTGTCCAGCGTTTTCCGATCTTCATCATAATAAACGGTGTAACGAACATCATTCCTATCTGAGCCATAGACAACGAATTTGCTGTAATGGCGTAAGCACCTTCATTTTCCAAAACATACTGTGCAAAGTAGTATGCACTTCCAAAGAACGTAGACATCATAAAGTACAGTGAGAACAGGAACACTACCATCAACAGCCAGTATTTGTTTACCACCAGGCTCTTCAGACACTCAATCACAGACGGTCCTTTTTCCTGCTGTCCGGATTCGGAATCATTCTGCGAATCCACCACACGCTCTTTACAGACGAAAAATGTGACAAGGTTCAATACGACGAATACGATCATCAGGCAGATGAAGGACAAGGTCCATCCTTTCTGGCTGTACTGGTCTCCGCCGCCGAAGAAAGCACACATTTTCAGCACCACGGTATTAACCGTCATGGTACCGAAGGTTGCCAGAAGCATACGGAAATTTCCCAGCAGCCCGCGCTCATACTGGTTGGTGGTCATAAGGCCCTGTAAAGATGCATAGGGGACATTAAGACCTGTGTAAAATACGGTAGATACCAGGTTGTATGTAAGGAACATATAAGCAACCTGTGCGGAGCCTGCAAGGCCTGCTGGTACAGAGAACATCAGCACGGTGCAGATTGCCAGCGGAAAACACATCCTGAAAATCCACGGGCGCGCTTTTCCCCACTTGCTGCGGGTCTTATCAACGATGCGCCCCATCACCAGGTCAGACACACCGTCAAAAATCTTAGAAATTGCCATAATAGAGGCAGCTACTTTGGCATCCACTCCGAGCACGCTGATATAATACACCAGCAGGAATGCGGAAATGGAAGAATACACCAGGTTTCCTGAATAATCGCCCAGGCCATATGCGAAACGTTCCATGAAGGAAAGCTTTGCATTCGGGTCCATCACTTTTGTTTGATTTGTACTCATGGAATAACACTCCTTTTCTCTTACTTTTTATTGAAATATCCTAATCTTCGGACGGGAACCATCCAAGATCCACACTCTTACCAAGATCCCAGCAGTCCCAGCCTTTCCAGTTCGGCTCGCCTACCGTATCCAGAAGCAGCTTATAATTCCAGTAGAAATAGCCGGAACCCTGCTGCCATGCGGCAAGCTGTGCATTTGCAAGCTGCATATAGAGATGCTTTTTCATGTCAGCGCTCATCACAGTCTCATTTTCAGAAAAATCCATACCGTTGAGCATCGTCTGTCCGCCCTTTGTATCTACTCCTACCGCATAGGAATTGAACAGGCACCATTCTCCGCAGACTACCGGAACATACTCCTGAACCTCAGCAATATCCTTTGCAAAATTCTCCTGGATATACTCGATATATCCGTTCAATGTCTGCTTACATCCCATCGCCTCGGCCACCATCAGATACTGATGAGTGTCAAGCATCACATTATGGAATTTCGGCTGCGTGACAAATTCTTTCCACACTTTCAGCTGGAATCCGTCATGGAATACCACATAGGCATCTTCCTTGATATTCGGACGAATGCGGTCGTACGCTCTGCAATAGAAATCCTTCAAAAATTCCAGGGTATTCGGAGCGCTTCCTGCTGCCATTTCCTTATCCACCGCAGGATACCGTGCAGGAACATTCATAATATTCCACATTTCCTCAGTGATCGGCTCATTGATCGGAGTAATTCCCATAAGCCCTTTTCTCTGCCCGTAACGTTTTGCCAGCTTTTCCAGCACATCCAGTACAAAGTCAACCTCCTCCGGGGTCTGACTCCATTTGCAGACGCCGCAGATCCCACCATTATCAAAACCATTCTGGCTTAACGGCGCAGTGTGCAAGTCGATAAGGATCTGAATATCATATTTTTCTGCCCAGGCGAATGCCTTATCCAGTTCCTCAATACAGCCGATGAACGGCTTTCGGTCACCGAAGATGAAATAGGGAACCGGAATCCGGACCGTATTCATTCCGATACGCTTGATCGTGGCAAAATCTCTCTCTGAGATATATTCACTGCGGTGCACTTTGATACGCGCCTCATAAACCTCCGGTGACAGCTGTGTCGGCAGATAATATTCATCCTCCGCCGTAGTGCCGTCAAATAACGCCGGACTCATCCACTTTTCCAGTACAAGCCAATTTCCCAGGTTCACTCCTTTAACATACATATTCTTTCTCTTCCTTTCTTTTTGTTTTTGCAACCGTTTTTTTTATTTACGATTGCCTTTTTTGTTTTATTTGTTACTTATAGTTTAATTGAGAAAACATGAATTCTATATTACATTTCTCACTTCTTTGTCACAATTCTCATTATTTATGGTATAATGTCGTCAGACATTATACCTGCGCCGATTTGCGTTCGACCAAAGGGAGAACAATTTCCCCGGCAAATCGTGCGCATCCCCCGGAGGGAGCATGTCGAAGACATGGTATAATGTCGTCAGACATTATACTTGCGCCCCACAAAAGCTCATGAGTGAAAAAGGAGAACACTTTTTATGACAGCAATAAATATCCACTATCTGATGCAATATATTTCCCGTCGCCTTCACACAATCGTACGGAAATTTTCTTCACAGCGCGAACTGCTCGAAGCCGTATGCGAACGAGTTGACCTGACGGATTATCTGGACTGCCTTCAGGATAACCGGGGCATGTCCGACAATTTAGAAAATGCCTCTAACACTTACAACTTTTCGACAGACACCCCCGGCATTTCTTCCGGCCTTCACGAATTTCTCGACAACATACTGAACTACGCAAACTCTGACTTTCCCGTCATTGCAACCGGATCCCATTCTGTTTCCTACGGGATTGTCGTCTGCAATGAAGAGATTTTCGTCATCGGCCCGGTCGCTCTGACTGCCGGAGCCGTGTGCCGTCACCGCCTGCCCAGACTTCCCTATACTGCACCCTGGCTGCTGACACTGCACCACTGCTCCACAAGAGATATCCTAATCGAGGCGCTTCTCCTTCATAATCTCTTTCTCACGAATGTGCAGACATTGGATGCCGCCTCTGCCTTCAACTGTCTGGACCGACAGATTACCTACGAAATTCAGAAAGATTATACCGATATTGTATTTTCCAATCACGAATATGCTTCTCACCATAATCCGTATGATCAGGAAGTCCGGGAAACTTCCAGTATCCGAAACGGTGACCTGGAACATCTGAAAAAAAGCTGGGAGGAGGATTACACTGGTGAAATCGGTACGTTGGCCAAGCACCCTCTGCGCCATTCTCAAAATCTTGCAATCGTACTTGTTACCCTCGCCTCCCGCGCGGCTATGGAAGGCGGTGTTACACCCGAAATCGCATTTTCCCTAAGCGACAGCTATATTAATAAAATAGAAGAAGTACATAATCCCGAAACCGCCTATCAGCTGGGGCGGGAAGCAGAATACCAGTATACGGTTCTGGTAAAAGAAGTAAAAGAAAATCGGGCACGGCGGTCAGCACGTTGGTCAAAAGCACTACCCGACTCTTCCGAAAACGAAACCGCAGGCGAGAATTTCCCCGACCCAGCGCCGGATTCCCGAATCAGTCGCTGCAAGGATTATATTTTTGCTCATTTACACGACAAAATCACTACTGCGGATATCGCGAAAGAATTGTATATCAACGCAAACTATCTGTCCGGTCTCTTTAAGAAAGAAGAAGGCATGACTATCAGTGAATATATCCTTCAGGAGAAAATTAAGCTGGTCAAAAATATGTTGGTTTACTCCCGGTACTCTTACATAGAAATAGCCAGCTACCTTGGATTCTGCTCCCAAAGCCATTTAGGCGCAAAATTCAAAAAAGTAACTGGCATGACATTACATCAATATCGCGAAAAATATGGTGTGAGAGAATTCAATACCAGATAGGGGGATCGGTGACTCCCTCTTCTCATTTTTCCGGACGTTATATTCCCATTGCGTCAAACATCCCGCGCAATTCCACCGCATCGGAAAGTGTATTCTTCCATCCATCTTTTTTAAGATCTACCTTCCATCCGGAATCTGTCTTTCTCACCTCAATCCCCTCTTCTTTGAGGAGCATTCTCTGCATATCCGGTGTTTCAAAGGCCCCCGCGCCGCTTAGAATCCCTGACGCATTTACAATGCGATGTGCGGGAATCTGTTCCCCGGCCAGGTTCCTCCTTAAAGCATATCCCACCTGCCGGGAATTCTTCGGTTTTCCGCAAAGCAAGGCAAGCTGCCCATAGGTCGCCACTTTGCCATACGGGATTCTCTGCCCGGTCAGTTCCAAGCGTTTGTAAAAATCCATCTTCTTTTCACTCCCTTATTGGTAAGAATTGTTTCATTCCCCATCTTAAAACCATACCTCTCCGTTGAAACAACTCTACGGGATCACCCGGCTGATGTCCCTCGGGAACAAGGTCGCCTGCCGCACATTCTCCATCTCAAGCAGCCTTGCCGTAAACCGCTCCAGCCCGAGTCCCAGGCCGCCATGAGGCGGCAGTCCATGTTTGTGCGCCATCAGATAACTTTCAAAATCCTGCACATTCATCCCGCGTTTCCTCATTTTCTCTATCTGTTCGGCGAAATTATGAATCCGCTGCCCTCCAGTGGTCACTTCCAGCCCGCGGAACAATAGGTCAAAACTGCTCGTCTCTTCCGGATTTTCTCTGTCATCCATCGCATAAAACGGTCTTTTATGGCTGGGATAATGTGTCACAAACACAAACTCACTCCCTGTTTTCTTCTTCACCAGATCACAGAGCAGTTTCTCCTCCTCCGGCTCAAAATCTTCCATATCCCGGATGCTCCTATTGTACGCTTTTGCGATCCATTCCTTCGCCTCCGCGAATCGAATGGCCGGAATACTTTTTACCTCCGGTACCTTTACTTTCAAAAGCTCCAGCTCCCTGCCGAAATTCTCCTTCAGATATGCCAGTGCACCTGCGATCATCCCGGTCTCCATCTGCATAATCTCCTCAAAACTTCTGATATATCCCATCTCGAAGTCCACACTGGTATACTCATTCAGATGCCGCGACGTGTCATGCTTCTCCGCCCGGAACACCGGCGCGATCTCAAAAACCCGCTCAAACACTCCCACCATCATCTGTTTATAAAACTGCGGACTTTGTGCCAGATATGCTTTTTTTCCAAAATAATCCAGATGAAAAATATTTGCCCCTCCTTCTGCGCCTGCTGCCACAATTTTCGGTGTATGGATTTCCGTAAATTTCTCCCGGACCAGGTATTTTCTGAACCCGGCACACAGCCCGGCCTGAATGCGGAAAATGGCCCGTTCTCTTTCATTTCGCAATGTAACCGGACGGTAGTCCAGAAGTTTTTCAAGAGACGCGTCAACCTTTTTCTGGCCTATCACCACCGGGGAGGGTTCTTCCGGTACAGACAAAATCTCTGCTTCCTTTATCCGCAGCTCATATCCGTCCCGCGCTCGTTCCTCCGGCACCACTTCCGCCGTAAGCACCACGCAGCTCTCCTGAATCAGGCTTTCCAGCGGGAAATCGCTGAATTCTTCACTATACACGCACTGTACGATCTCCTGTTTTGTTCTGAGCAGCACAAATGCAAAGCCACTCATCTTCCTGATCTTATAAATGCTACCATGAATCCTGACTGTGTCGCCGATATGCTTCTTTAATGCTTCAGCTTCAACCTCTTCCGGCAAAACCGGTTTGCCTGTAACATTTTTCTCCGAAATATTTACTACCGCCTCATTTATACTCTTAATTTCTTTCATTTCCATTTTGATAATCCTCCTGAGATATCTTAATAAATCTGTTGAATAACTCGTATGTTTGTACCCGCTAAAATCTTATTTAATATAATAACGCTTTCAAAAAGTCATTTTGAACACAAAATATTCTGCTTTTGTCACAAAATCCCGCTATCCTGGCGCCATATCTCCAAGGACATCGTCTTTATGCCCCATACGATCACATCCTTTCACTGCTCCCGTATGGTACATACTCCCTCATTTTTCTGCCGGAATCATGAATTGCCACTTTTGTCCGCTCTCGTTTTATCCTCATTCGCAGGTAGAACATATTTGAATCGGCAGCTCTAATATGCTCTTATCACTTATCCAATCATAGGAACCTGACAACCGAAACTAAACTTCTTTAAATATTCATTAATGTAAAAATGGCATCAAAAAACCACACGGGTATCTATTCAAATTCATACCAGTGTGGTCCCCTGTCCATGCCGAAATACAAATCTCCCCGGCAGCAAACATTCTATTTTCCCACACAGGCACAACGCATCAAGCACTTGCGCCTGCAAAAAAGCTCAGCCGCAAGTGCTGTCAATCGTCGTCCCTGTTCAGCTCAGCAAAGCAAACATTACGCATCATTGAAGCCAGCCCTTACCTTTCTCTATAAATTGGTTTTTATCATAGCACTATCATTCTGCTTTTGCAAGAGTAAATTCAGACTTACAGGCAGTTTTTAACATTTCTTTCCTAATCTATATCATCAAAAACTTTCTAATTTTTTATAATTATCTATTTTTTCTACAGTATTTTCTCTCATTCTCACAAATTCACGGATTATTCGAGTCTATTTTATAAATGCTCCTCGTTTCTCATAGTCTTCTAAATAATTTTCAAAAGTGCAAACCACTTATCCCTAAAATCCTCCTAGCTATATTGAATTAGATTAATCTATGCTCCCACGAGGGGAACGACCTAATTCTTTAATGACTCCTGCGAGGGGAGCGACTGCTCCGGCCAGACAATCTCTTTCCCATCCCGGCATTTCAATCCACGCTCCCGCGAGGGGAGCGACTTTCCACATCATTTTCCTCTCCTAAAGTTTGTGTCTATTTCAATCCACGCTCCCGCGAGGGGAGCGACGTGCCTTCTTGGCGCTAATCAACTCGCTACGCTATTTCAATCCACGCTCCCGCGAGGGGAGCGACAGCAAAATCAAACAAATTCATTTAATATATACAATCTTTAATTCATTTATTTTTACCAAAAACTTTATACTTTCCCCCTTTCTTCCTAATCCATTCTAGATTTTTCTGTCAAAACTTTGTGCGAATCACCCAGGAGGACCCTGTACACTCATCTTTCGCACTCAGTTGACCTGACCTATAAAATCAACACCTCATCTACCTTTTTTCCCCGTTCGATTCCAATACTCTCCACCTTCGTTTTGTATTGATTTCCCAGATAATAGAATCTAAGGCTATCCACTTCCTTATCGATAATATCCTCCAGTTTTGCTTTAAGCATCACACACTGTGCATTATCAAGAATGCACTCAAATACGGAATTTTGTACTCGCCTCCCATAGTTCACACATTGTTTTGCTACTTTTCTCAATCGTGTTTTTCCCGCCGCTGTCTCTGTATTCACATCATACGTAATCAATACCAACATAAATATATACCTCATTTCCAAAGAAATGGCGGATATCCATCCAGATCACCTCTTAGATATCTTGCAAGCAACATTGCTTGAACATACGGAACCATTCCCCATTCTACCTTTTCTTTCAAAAATGGATGCGTAAGCGTTTCCTTTTTCTTATTCTGCCATTCCGTCAAAAAAAGTCTTCTGGCATCGTCATCCATCAAAACCGCACCATTTTCTTTCTGTTTAAAGCACTTCCTGGTAACCATTTTCTTATTTATCAACGATAAAACAAACCTATCCGCAAGAACTGGCCTTAATTCCTCAATTAAATCCAATGACAGAGACACTCTTCCAGGACGTTGCGTATGGAGACATCCAACATAAGGATCCAGACCGACTGTCTCCAGTGCTGAAGTAATTGAATTCGTTAATAAAGTATATACGAATGAAAGCAGTGCGTTTATATTATCCATAGGCGGGCGCTTATTTCTGCCATGAAAAACAAAGTCCTTCTTTTGTTGAAGAATCAGCTCATCAAATACGCCAAAATAAACTTTGGCAGCTTCACCCTCAAATCCCCGCAACTGTTCCTTTGAGCTACAATCACGCACATAATTCAAAGAATTTTTCAAACTCTCCGATGCTGTTTTTAACTTTTCAACGTCAACCTGCATGCTGTGATCCCGAGTCGCCCTCTCCAACACCCATCTGGCATTATAAATTTTCCCGACAATACAGTTTTTGGCAATTTCCAAACTCTTTTCTTCATCCAGAAAACTTTTATATTGTTGTTCCCTCAGAATCACATTACCTTTTATCTTTCCGCTCACCCTCGCCAGGAACTTACCCTGAGG
>Ga0129308_1001040_pt1 | contig 32919 bp, 26 predicted proteins | sample L827metagenome_FD_94440 | JGI IMG/M metagenome (GOLD analysis project Ga0129308, IMG submission 94440) | Ring-tailed lemur group fecal microbial communities from Wisconsin, USA - L827 metagenome | ecosystem: Host-associated > Mammals > Digestive system > Large intestine > Fecal | place: USA...
AACATATACGCCGCCTTCTAACGACTGCGGTGGCCGTCAGTCCATACTCATCTCTTTTCAAGACTGCCCTCGAAAGTCCATTCCATCTCCAACGCTATACTGCAATCCCACCGCCTGCAGCTCTCTGTGACTTCACAATGAATGCCTACTATTCTTTCTCATCGGTTTCGTCCTTTGTTGTGGTAAAGTGTAACACCGGGACGGAGATTTGTCAACGGTTGTTTAAAAATTAACAATATATGTGTTTGTCATTTATCCCGATGCCAGGATGATTTCTCTGACACTGGCTATTTATTTACAGCAAAACTCACCTCAACAGAATCTGGTTCGGCGCCGTATAATACGTGAAGCTTGTCCTTCCCATATCCCTGATCAGCGCGGTCTTCTCCAATGTATTCCTGTCCGGATCCGAGCCGTCCATGAGCCACGCCGGAGCGTCAAAAAACGCCGCGCGCGGATCAACGGCACGGTAAAACGGCTCATCCAGTCCGCCAAAGCCGTGATGCGCCATCTGAACGTAATCGGATTTCAGCAAGCCGCCGTATTCTGACCAAAAGTAGTCCGTCAGCCTCTTGCGGACGTCGGCGCGTTTTGCGCCTGCGCTCCCGACATCGGCACAGAACAGGATTGATTCCTCATCGCCGGACAGGCGGAACATCAGCGAACCGTCGTTTAGCAGATCATTTGAAAGCTCGTCGATCGTATCGTCATATGCACTCAGCACCTCAAGCTTCAGACCAAGGATGTCCCGCGTATCGCCTTTATGCAGATACTCCAGACCGCCGATCTCCAGCGAACGGAACTGCTCAAGCAGCGTATAATCATCCCAGGACGCATTCGCCTCCAGCGTTGCAAGCTCAGGAAATTCCGGGGTGTAGACGTGGTTAATCCGGATCCCCTGCAAATCCTGGTAGATATCGAGAAAGGCCGTCATATGGTCGGGATGCGGGTGCGTCAGAATCCACGCCTCAACACAGTTCCCGTACTGCTCCATAATCCGGCGCAGCCTCGGCTCCTCATACTCCCAGCCGCCGTCTATGATGACAAGTCCCGTGTCCGTCGTGACCGTGTAGCACATTTCCTGATTCTGCTGCGCATCGCCAAACTGCGTCACCAGCCATCCGCCGCCCTGCGGATGCAGCTCCGGAATATACGAAAGGCGGCCGTAAGCTTCCGTCCCCTCCTGCATCCGGGCCACCGTCTGCGAAAGATTGTTGATCTTCGTATTCAGTTTCCAGAACACTCCTGCCAATCCGGCCGCGACAGCCAGAATGAGAAGAATGCCAGCCAGCCATGCCGCCTTTTTTCTCATTCGCAAGATCCCCCGTTCCTACACAAAGATCGCGGCTGCACGCAGCACAATCGCGAGGAAAATATTCGACTCATACAATGGCGCGAGGAACTCGCTCTCCTGCACCATCGACAGAAGCCGCAGCCCGGGATCCGTCGCGGACACCATTGAGAGAATCAGGAAGAAAATCCACAGGAAAAACAGCGCCTCAACGAGCCCCAGGCCAAGCCCCGCGATGCGGTTGATGAATCGCAGCACCGGGACGTGGGCGAGCAGGTCAAGCGCGGCAATCACAATCCGCAGCAGAATCTGCACAAGGATCACCGAGACAATGAACGCGATCACATTCAGAATCGCCGTCGACGCAAACTGTACAATATAATCCTGAAACGTCGAGACACGGAGCCGCTCATAGCCCTCCGCATTGTTGTAATCGAGCAGTAAATCCCTAAGAACCTGCGGCAGCGGCAGCTCCTCGATAATTTCGGTCTGCTCAATCCTGCCGATCTGGGAAGCTGAGAAGCCATCCCATGAAGCGCCGTCCGACGCGCCGCCCGTCAATGAGCCTGCGCCGCCCGTCACGCCCGACTCTCCAGCCGCCGGGCCTGCGTCATCCGCCAGATCGGCCCCGCCGGTCAGCGAGCCTGCGCCGCCCGCTTCTCCTGCCCTGCCTGCAAGCAAAGCGCCAGCCTGCTTCGCGACGACCTCCTCGCACTGATCCACGATGTACTGATACACCGGCGTGCACTCCTTGATGTACTGTGTCACGTACGGCAAAGCGAACGACACCAGCACAATCGAGAGCAGCAGCGACACCATCGAGGCAAGCTTTTTCACAAAGCCCTTCCGAAAACCGCCAAACGCAAAGAGTATCGTCAGCGCGATTACAATAATTTCCAGTAAATTCATAGTTTCCTCCCATGTCAACTGATCCGGATGCGGTCAAAGCTGTCGCGCGTGATGATCAGATACTTGCGGAACTCCGAGAAGTAAAACATATCCTCAATCGTCTTCTCATACGCCGACGAAAATCTGGTCACACCGGACATCGTAAACACATGGCACGACTTCTCCCCGTACATCAGAATCTGTCCGTTCTGAATCCTGATCTCGTCAAACGAAGCATTGATCTGGCTCGACGTCTTACGTTTGCCGCGGTAATTGTACAGCTCCATCCTGTAATCGTGCTCCTCGTCTCCCTTGAACAAAAAGCCGATCCGCTCGTCATCGTGAAATGTGCTCACGATCTCCTCCTCAAACGTTACCGAAGCCGTCTGCTTCATGCTGCCGCCCTTAAACACGACAAAGCCGCTGTCCGTGACTGCCGCCGCACTCGAATTGCCTGTAAAATAAATTTCCGGCATAATCACAGCGGTAAATTCTTCACTGCCGACAAGATGATTCTCGGCGGTACTGCCCGATGAGCCGAAATCATAGAACGCCGCTGTGCTCGTCATCAGTCCCTCGGACACACTCAGATAGGACACCGCGAGCTTCTCCCCGTTCGGTGAGATATCGATGTCCAGCGGATAGCCGGACTCCGGGATGGTCGTCTTGTCCCCGGCGATCTGCGTGCCGTCCGGCTGGTAGAGATTAACCCATGTGACGTCGTCATCCTCGAGCACCGCCGCGACGACTCCCTGCTTTGAGACACGCACCTTCAGAATCGGAAGCAGCGACTCAAAGCTGCCGATCAGGCCATCTTCATTTATCACATAAATCTGATTGCCCTGCTGCTCCGCAATCACCATCGTGCTGCCGCAGATGTCGGCAATCGGCGCCTGCATATTGTAGGTAATGCTCCATTTCAGTTCATTTGTCCGGCTCACACATGAGACACCGTCGGAATTGTAACGGTAAATATTTTTGCCTGCGCTCTCATACTTCGTCCCGGCGGCCACCTTATTCTCAATCGAATCCGCAATAATGTAGTCGTTGAAGGTATGGTACTTATTGTACAGAACAAAACCGCCCACCGTGAACACGACCGCTGCAACAACCGCCGTCCAGATAATGCGCTTGCGCCTGCGCCTCGTCTCAAGCCTCGATTTCAGGTCGCCCTCCGGCAAATTTATTTTTAAAATATTGCCGGAAGACAGCGGCCTTTCCTCTACCTGCAAATTATCGTCCGATTCCTCATCCAGCCCCGGCTCCTCCTCCAGCTTCAGGAGACGCTTAAACCAATCTGATATGCTGCTCCATTTATCTTTATTCATGTAAATTACCTGTCATCCATTCTTTCAACTGAAAGTTCCTGTTTTCTTTTGCCCGCATATACTATATCAAAATATTTTGCCAAACGCAACCGCTACGGCAGCACGAGCTTCTGTCCCGGCATGATCAGATTTGCGTCCGTGATTGCATTAACGTCGCACAATTCCTGCAGTCTGTCAAGGCCCCCGTAATATTTATTGCAGATATCGGCGAGCGTATCGCCCTCTCTGATTGTATAAGTGGCCTGGATCTGCCGGGAAACGGCCTCCTGTGTGCCGTCCGGCTCCCCACCATTCGTCGTGGTGACCGTCCCGACTGTCACGCCGTCCTGAGCACTCGTGCCCTGTGACGCCGGATTGTTTGCGTTCTGCGATGCGGCGGCCTGGTCGTTCGTACCCTGTGACGACGCATTCGCCGACTGACTGTCTGCATTTTGTGAAGCCGCATCCACTGCCAGATCATTTGCATTTTGTAAAGCCGCATTCGCTGCCTGACTGTCTGCGCTCTGTGAGGCCGCATCCGCCGACTGATTGCCTGCGCCCTGTGACGCCGGATTGCCTGTGCTCTGCGATGCGGCGGCTGCTGCCTGGTCGTTCGTACCCTGTGACGACGCATTCGCTGTCAGATTATCTGCATTTTGTAAAGATGCATTCGCTGCCTGACTGTCTGCGCCCTGTGAGGCCGCATCCGCCGACTGACCATCTGCACTCTGAGATGCTGCATCCACTGCCTGGCTGCCTGCGCTTTGCGATGCCGCATCTGCCGACTGACCATCTGCACCCTGAGACGCTGCATCCACCGACTGACTGCTCACGTTCTGCACTCCCTGGTCATCTGCGCTCTGCTGCGTCCCGCCATCTGCCGCCTGCGACGCCGCGCCGTCATCACCGTAATTCTCGCCCGGCGCGCTGTTCATAAGTTCATTCAGCTCGGCCGTCGTATCCTCCCAGAAGGAATCGGAGCCCGCGAGAACCGCATCGTCCACCGCATTTGCCTCAACCTCCTGCTGCGCGTCCGGAGCTGCTCCGCCTGAAGATACCGCCGTACTGCCGCCGTCCCCCGAAGCTTTGATTCTTGCCGCCGCCTGCCCGGCAGCCACTTTGTCTTCTGCGACCGTGATGTCCGCCGTCTTTCTGACCTTGCGGATATCATCGAGGCGGTTCACGGCGATTGCTCCGATCACCAGCACCGTAATCACGAAAAACGAGCTTGCAAGCCGCAGAAAACTGCTGTTTTTCTGCGTTCCCTTCTCCTCCACCTTAGCGCGGAAGCTCCTGATCGCCTTATCCGGCAGGCTCTCCTTCTCAACACTCTCCTCCCCGTACAGCGCAGACAGATATTCCTGCATTTTACGGTTTTGCTCGTAGAAGACAAAATATCCGGGCAGCCTGTTGTACTGACCATCCGCCATCCAGTACAGCGTCTCCTCCTGCTCCTGCAAATGATACAGCAGCCCCGTCGATTCCGGGACAGCCTCGGCCAGCTTCTCCATCCGGCCCGCCGGGTACGTACCGATCACGCAGCAACCCTGCACCGTCCACTCCGGGAAAAATTTCTGCTGCTGTTCGCGCAGCGTATTCCAGTCCGTCTCCCCGTTCTCATTCTCCGGCGGCACTTCCAGAATCCCCCTGATAAAAAGGTACTCCGCTTCTTCCGTGCTCTGCTGCTCCCCAAGGAAAACGCCAAGGCAGCCCTGCTCCTCCTTTGCTTCTTTTTTGTGAATATAAGTCATAACGTAATCTTCGATGCAGACTCTCTCCCGTCCATGTATCTCCCCTATCTGACGTATGTTCTTCGGTAATACCGTTTCCTTTCCCATACTCCTCTCACTCCTTTTCCATATACGCACTTGTGCCAGATTACCTTACCATATACTTTATGCGGAATTTATCAATTCATGGACAAAAGAAGAAATTTTTTTCACAGAATCGAAACAAAAGGCATGGAATATTTCCCCTGAATGTGGATAGACTGAAATAACAAAATCTGAAATGCAACGCTCCACCAGAAAGGAAGCGGATATGAATACTTATAAAATTTTGCAGCCGACAGGCAGCGTGTCCACAGAGCCTGCAGCGGCGCTGATGCACCAGTACACACACAATTTCCCCGCACCCGGCGTCCCGGCGTTTCCGCGTCAGAACGCATCCGGATCCGCGGCGGCGTCCGATACCCTGCCGCTGCATCCCCTGTCGCTGCGGACCTTACTGCAAAAAGTAAATAAAGCGGACGCCGCGCCCGTCATTTTATGCATCGGGACGGACCGCATCATCGGGGACAGCCTCGGCCCGCTCGTCGGTACCCTGCTTCAAAGGTGCGGCGCACACGACCTCCCCGTCTACGGCACGCTCGAAAACACCGTACACGCGCTGAATCTGCACGACATCCTTCCGCAGATAAAAAATGCGCATCCCGGCAGAACTGTGGTCGCCATCGACGCTTCGCTCGGGCCTGCCGCCGAGGTCGGCTCCGTCTTCATAAGGCCCGGCAGCCTGCACCCCGGCGCCGGCGTCAGCAAACGGCTCCCGGCTGCCGGAGACCTCTCGATCACGGGGATCGCCGGAACAGAGGGACGGCAGCCCTACCTCTCCCTCCAGACGGCCCGCCTGTCAACGATTATGGAAATGGCAGAGCGGATCCGGGACTGCATCCTGAGCCTGCAGCAGTAATCCAAAAGCAAGGAACGCCCTGATCCCCTCAATCCTGAGAGAGATCAGAGCGTTCCTTCATTATTCCAGAGAAAGATATTTTATTTCCTTGTATATACTGCACCTTTCTGATCATTCCGTTACAGCGCAATCCTGCCCTCAAGCGCCCTCAGCAGCGTCACCTCGTCGATATACTCCAGATCGCCTCCGACCGGAACTCCGCTCGCAATGCGGCTGACCTTGATCCCGGTGGGCTTGATCAGCTTGCTGATGTACATCGCCGTCGTCTCACCCTCCAGGCTGGAATTTGTCGCAATGATCACCTCGTTCACATCACCCTGCAGACGGTGCATCAGCTCCTTCAGCCGGATGTCGCCCGGCCCAATCCCGAGCATCGGTGAGATCGCCCCGTGAAGCACATGGTAGACGCCGTCATATTTCCCGGTCTTCTCGTACGCCGCAAGGTCGCGCGTGCTCTCCACAACCATGATCGTACTGTGATCGCGCGACGGATTGCTGCAGATCGGACATTTCTCCTGATCGGTCAGCGTAAAGCACTCACTGCAGTAGCGCACATTGTCGCGCGCGTCCGTAATCGCCCTCGTAAGCTGCTCCACACGCTCCTTCGGCATATGAATGATATGAAACGCCAGCCGCTGCGCAGACTTCCCCCCGATGCCCGGCAGGGAAGCGAGCTGCTCGATCAGCTTTGCCATCTGACTCCCATAGTAATCCATCAGAGCCCGAAGCCTCCCAGTCCGCCGAGTCCGCCTGTCAGCTTGGACATTGCCGATGCCGCTGCCTCCTCGACCTGACGCAGCGCCTCATTCGTCGCCGCTACGATCAAATCCTCAAGCATCTCAATATCATCCGGATCAACCACTTCCTCCGACAGTTTAACCTTCGTCACTTCTTTTTTGCCGGAAATCGTTACCTCAACAGCGCCGCCGCCCGCAGCCGCCGTGAACTCCTTCTCCTCAAGCGCCCTCTGATTCTCCTCCATCTGCTTCTGCATCTTCTGCGCCTGCTTCATCAGATTATTCATGTTGCCCGGCATACCGCCCGGGAAGCCTCCTCGCTTTGCCATAAATCCTTACTCCTCCATTTTCAAAAATCAACTGGTTAAGTTTACATGTTCTCACAGGCTTCGCATTAAAATGCAAAATCCTGACGGAACGGTAACCAAAAATTTCCTTTTACAAGTATATCAGTTTTCATCTACGATTTCTATATCTGTATGAATAAATTCGTGGATTCTTTCATCAATTTCAATTGTCGAGAGAACTCCCCGCTGGATTCCCTCGTCCGCAGCCAGAACAAACTTGATCTGCACCTGCTTCCCGGTCTGGTCGGCAATAATCTGCTCCAGCTCCCGCTTGTACTCCGGCTTGTTCTGATAGCGCTCACCGATAAAATCAGCGAACACCACATACAGAACGCCGTCATCAGCATTCTGGGCGTTAAATTTGGGCTCCGCCGAGGAAAGTACCGTGCGGAACATCCCCGTCGTCGAACCGACAATGCTCTTCCACATCGATTTGACCTTCTGCAGATCCTCCGGCGCAGCCTTGGGATACGCAGGTGGAGCGCCCGTGCCGTTCGGATTCACTCCATCCCCGGCATAGCCGCCCTGGTCATCTCCGTAAAAATCCGCGCCGCCCTGCATGTACTGATCCCAACTGCCATCATCCTGATCGCCGCCTGCCGTCCCTGTCTGGCCCGCATAGCCGCCCGGGTACGCTCCCGCCGGACCGCTCAGACGTCCGGCCTCCGCCGCACGCTCCAGCTTCCGGATCCGCTCAACAAGCGACAGCTCATCGCTCTCCGCTTCCGGCTTGCAAAGCTTGATCAGCGCCATTTCGATCTGCACACGGCGGTTCGTCGAATAGCGGATCGTATTCGCAAGCTCCGAGAAGATACGGATAAAGCGCATCAGCGTATCGCTGCGGATCATCCCGGCCTCCTCACGCAGCAGGATCAGATTCTCGCTCGAAACATCAAGCACATCCTCCATATCATCTGAAGCCTTGAGCAGCATCAGATTGCGCAGATACCACGTAAAATCATTGACAAACTGCGTCAGGTCGCGCCCGTCCATGATCAGCCGGTCAAGCGCCGCGATCACCTCGACAAGATCCTCCCGCAAAATCTTCCGCAGCAGGTCGCTGAACACCTCCGTATCGACCGCACCGAGCACCTCAAGCACGCGGTCGTACGTCAGCTCCTCACCAAGATAGAAGGCAATGCACTGGTCAAGCAGACTGAGCGCATCACGCATTGCGCCGTCGCCCTTTTTTGCAATATAGCGCAGCGCACGCTCCTCAGCCACGACATGCTCCTTCTCCAGCAGCTCCTCGAGTCTCGCCAGAATCGTCTCCTGCCCGATCCTTCGGAAATCATACCGCTGACAGCGCGAGAGGATCGTGACCGGAATCTTGTGCGCCTCCGTCGTCGCCAAAATAAAAATCACGTAGGACGGCGGCTCCTCCAGCGTCTTCAACAGCGCATTGAACGCCCCGATCGACAGCATATGCACCTCGTCGATGATATAGACCTTGTACTTGCCCTCGGCCGGAGAATACGTGACCTCCTCCCGGATCTCACGGATATTGTCAACACCATTGTTCGACGCCGCATCGATCTCGATCACGTTCATCGAGGAACCTGCCGCAATCGCCCTGCACGACGCGCACTCCCCGCACGGATTCCCGTCGACCGGATGCTCGCAGTTGACCGCGCGCGCAAAAATCTTCGCGACAGACGTCTTGCCCGTGCCGCGTGTGCCGCAAAACAGATACGCATGTCCGATACGGTCCGCCATGATCTGATTGCGGAGCGTCTTCACGATATGATCCTGCCCCTTCACATCGGCAAACGTAGCCGGTCTGAATTTACGATATAATGCTGTATACGCCATGTCGTCCCACTCCTGTTATTCCCATAATTCCCGCCACATGGGGCGGCAGCAATCCGCCAGCCCCGCAGTCTGCCTTCTCCGCATACAATACAGGCGCCCCGCCAATCGGCAGGCCGCCCGCTGTATTATTTCATCCTGTAGCTTCCGCTATCCGGCAGAGCTCTCCACCGGCGCCTCACATCCTGTCAATCGCCAAAGCTGATACCCATCAGCTTCGCTTCCTGAATAATCTGATCCTTCGGCGATACGGTCTTGAGCTTGCCCGCAACCTCGCCGAGCGGAACCTTCTTCATCTTGCCATTGACGATACCGACCATGTAGCCGTATTCCTCTTTCAGAATCAGATCCGCAGCCGTCACACCGATCCTCGTCGAGAGCACGCGGTCGTACGGGCACGGGCTGCCGCCGCGCTGTGTATGGCCCGGAACCGTGATACGGACCTCCGGCCCGTTCGCTGCCTTGATATCCTCGGCAAGCTCATACGCTACCGACGGATACTTCTTGGACTCGATCTTCTTCTTGTATTCCTTCTTGCTCATCTTCGCGTCAGCCTTGGAGATTGCGCCCTCGGCAACTGCAATCACGGTAAAGCCCTTGCCGGCCTTCGTTCTCTTGTCAATCGCTTCGATGACCTTCTTGATATCGTACGGAATCTCCGGCAGCAGAATAATATCCGCGCCGCCCGCGATGCCCGCGTACAGCGTCAGCCAGCCAACCTTGTGTCCCATAATCTCAACGATGAAGACACGGTTGTGCGATGCAGCCGTCGTATGGATGCAGTCGATTGCTTCCGTCGCGATATTCACCGCACTGTAGAAGCCAAATGTCATATCGGTGCCCCAGATATCATTGTCAATCGTCTTCGGCAGATGGATGATATTGAGTCCCTCCTCACGCAGCAGGTTCGCAGTCTTCTGCGTGCCATTGCCGCCGAGAATCACGAGACAGTCAAGACGGAGCTTGTAGTAATTCTGCTTCATCGCCTCAACCTTGTCAAGGCCCTTCTCATCCGGCTCACGCATCAGCTTGAACGGCTGTCTCGAGGAACCGAGAATCGTGCCGCCCTTCGTCAGAATACCGGAAAAATCTCTCGAGGTCAGCAGACGGTAATCACCGTAAATCAGGCCCTTGTAACCATTCATAAAACCATAAACCTCGAGCTCCTTTAAGTTGCTCGACAGTCCCTTCACCACGCCGCGCATCGTCGCATTCAATGCCTGGCAATCGCCGCCGCTCGTCAGTAATCCTATCCGTTTCATCATATACCACGTTCCTTTCGCTTATTTGCAGAGGTACTATCACATCTGCCTGCTCTGCATACACACAGCCGCAAAGCTATAGAACGGCTGCATATGCTCTTAGAAACAGTATACCGCATTTTCCGGATCTCCACAATAAAAATCTTGCAAAACTCCCAAAAGAAATCAGTAAAAAAACGATATCCCCGGCAAATAGTTCAAAAACAGTCAGCAAGTACTGACCTGGCCCCTCAATCCGCAGTCAGGCCGCTCCGCGGGCAGAAGCCCTCAAAAATAAACGCATCATAATATGGCCTGATCCGCTCAAGCTGCTCCTGCGAGCGCACCGTCCATGCCGCCGACGGGCAGCCGAATACCTTGCGGCAAATATTTTTGGAAACCGCCCTGCAGTCCCGCAGATCATATGCAATGAAATCCGGCCTGCCAAAGAAATTCATCAGCAAATGCCGCATGAGAAACTGTTCCGGGCTGTAATTTCCCTCCTGTCTCTGGAAATTCATCGAAAGCTGTCCCCGGAGAATCTCAGGACGGTGCCGCCGGTACCACATCAGCGCCCACGGATGGAACGACTCGATAACGTACTCCCCGTCATACTGCGACAACAGCTCATCCGCCCTCTCACAAACCCTGTTGCTGAAATTTTTGTACTTCAGCTCCACAAGCAGCGGCACCCGGCCATCCACCAGCTTCAGCACATCCGCAAAAAGCGGAATCCGTTCCTCCGTATCAAAAATGCGGAACTGCTGCAGTTCTTCGTAAGTATAATCGCTGACATAACCAGCCGCGCCACAGACACGCTTCAGATTCATATCATGAAACACGACCACCTGCTCATCCCGCGTGAGCTGAATGTCCAGCTCGATCCCAAACCCGGCTTCCACAGCCTTGCGAAACGCCGTCATCGTATTCTCCGGCACACCGGCCGCACGGTTATGCAGCCCGCGGTGCGCATATAATGCTCCCTTCATCCGGCCCGCCCTGCGGCGGAGATTCGGCATAACCGCATACAAATAGACTGCGGCCGCCCCGATGAGGAAGCCAATCCTCTCTTCCATAACAACTCCCTCTTTAAACATCTCAATAAAAACCAACTATTGTAATTATGAGCATTTCTTATGATTTTTATCCTGCTCCTGCTCATACTGCAGCATATACAGCTCATAATACCGCCCCCGCTTCGCCAGCAGCTCCTGGTGCGTCCCCTGCTCGACAATGCAGCCGTTCGACAGCACGATGATATTGTCGGCATGCTGGATCGTCGAGAGACGGTGCGCGACGATCAGCATCGTGCCAATGGTGCGCATCTTCTCGAGGGAATCCTGGATCAGCAGCTCCGTCTCCGTATCGATGTTGGCGGTCGCCTCATCGAGAATCATGACGGACGGCTTGTGGATGATCGTGCGCGCAAATGACAGGAGCTGGCGCTGTCCGGCCGAGAAATTGTTGCCGCGCTCGCGCACCGGCTCATCAAGTCCCTTCTCAAGGCGGCGGATGAACTGGTCCGCATTCACGTAATGGCAGACTCTCCAGACCTCCTCGTCCGGGATATTCTCCTCAAGCTGCTGCGATCGCGCAGCGGTTTCTGTGCGGCAGCGATCTGCCGCCGGACGCATGTGAGAAGGCCATTCCATACTGAGCACAATATTGCTGCGGATCGTCCCCGAAAACAGGAACACATCCTGCAGCATCTGCCCGAAGTGACGGCGGAGCGAGGCGATTTTGATCTTCCTGATATCCATCCCGTCGATCAGGATGCGTCCCTTCTGGAATTCATAGTTGCGGCAGAGCAGCGACAGGATCGTCGTCTTGCCGGAGCCCGTCGCGCCGACGAACGCCACCGTATCCTTCGCATTCACATGGAACGACACGCCGCGAAGCACCCACTCACCCGGCAGATACGAGAACCACACATCCTGAAACTCGATCTCGCCGCGCACCTCATCAAGCTCCACGGCGTCAGGCGCATCCACGAGCTTCGGCTCGATATCGAGGATCGAGAACACCTTCTCCGCCGAAGCGAACGCCGACTGCAGCCAGTTGAACTGCTCCGCGAGGTTCTGGATCGGATTAAAAAACTTTGAAATATACATGTAGAACGAGACGAGCGTCCCGCTTGTCAGCGTCTGCCCGAGGAAGGACGTATTGTTGATATAGCCCTTGCCGCCGAGGTAAAACAGGCAGAGCACCGAGCTGATGTACAGCATATAGACGAGCGGACGGAAAATTCCGTTCACAAAAATCTGCTCCTGCTTCGCACGGCCGAGCGCATCGCTCCTGGCGCGGAACTCACGCATCTTCGCCTCCTCACGGTTGAAGATCTGCGTGATCTTGATGCCGGAGAGGTTCTCGGACAGATACGTGTTGATATCGGTCGTCCGGTCCTTCACCCTGCGGTGGGCCCGCCTCGAGAACTTGCGGAAAATCACCGAAAACAGCACAATGAATGGCACAAAGCACAGGATCATCAGCGTCAGCTCATAGTTCAGGAACAGCATTGCGAGCAGGATGCCGACGATGACAAACGCGTTCTTGATGAGATTCACCAGCAGGTTCGTGAACATCAGCGAGATCGCGTTCGTGTCGTTCGTGACGCGCGTCACGAGCTTGCCGACCGGGATCTCATTGAGCTGCTCATGCGAGAGCGACTCGATATGCGAGAACAGGTCCTCGCGCATTTTTGAAATAATTCTCTGTCCCGTCTTCTGCAGCAGGATCGCCTGGAAGTACGTGCAGACCATAGAAAACAACAGCAGCAGCCCGTACGCCGCCACCGACAGGAACAACCGGCGCAGCGGGAAATCGCCTGCGACAAGCTCCTCGATATAGCCGACGATCAGCGGCGAGAGAATATCATACGCGATGGAAAACGCCATCAGGAACAGAACGGCCGCAAACTGCCTGCGGTACGGCAGCGCGTACGCGGAGAGCCTTCTCACAATCTCCCCGTCCTTCATGTTCCGCTCGAAGCTCATCGACTCCTTTTTATCCTTCACAGCGGCATACGCGAAAATCAGCACAGCGGAGATTGTCCCGATAATTGCTCCCACGAGCAGGAGCGGATAATATTCATGCATTTTGGTTCCTCCCTGCCTCCTCAAGACGCTGCAGATCCACCATTTTGCGGTACTCGGCACACGTCTCATACAGCTCATGATGCGGGCCGACCGCACGGATCTCCCCATCGTCCACAAAAATAATCTTATCCATCTGTTCTACTGTCGAGATGCGGTGCGCAATCAGAATCGTTGTGCGCCCCGCGCGGCTCTTCAGATTGCCAAGGATCGTCCGCTCCGTCCCCGTGTCGACAGCCGACACGGAATCATCCAGAATCAGAACCGGCGCGTCCTTGATCAGCGCACGCGCAATCGAAATCCTCTGCTTCTGTCCGCCTGAGACGGTCACGCCGCGCTCCCCGAGCACCGTATCGTAGCCGTCACGGAACTCTGCGATATTGTCATGCACATCCGACAGCCGCGCCGCCTGCATCACATCCTCACCGTTTATTTCATCGTACGCGAACGCGATATTACGGGAAATCGTATCAGAAAACAGGAAATTGTCCTGCGGCACGTACGCGCAGCCCTCGCGCACGGAATGAATCGTCACCGTATTCACGTCATGCCCGTCGATAAAAATCGTCCCGTCCGGCACGTTGTACATGCGCAGGATCAGATCAACAATCGTCGTTTTGCCGCAGCCCGTCTTGCCGACGAGTCCGACGCTCTCACCCGGCTCGATCACGAACGAGACGTCCCGCAGCACATCGCTCTCACCGTCCGGGTAACGGAATGTCAGATGGCGGAACTCAATCCGGCCTGCCAGTCTCCCGAGCTCCTGCGCGCCCTCGCGGTCCGTGACGTCAACCGGCGCGTCGAGCAGCTCGCTGATGCGGTTCAGCGACGCCCTGCCGCGCGACGTCTTCTCGATCAGCATCGAGATCGCCATGACCGGCCAGACGATCGCGGTAAAATAACCGATATACTCGACGAGCATCCCCGCGTCAAACCTGCCCTGCCAGACGAGATACCCGCCGTAGCCGAGGATCACGCAGATCACCGATTCCACGAAAAGCGTCACCGTGATGTTGAGCAGCACCGAAATCTTCGTGTACTCCACGTTGATATCCTCATTCTGACGGTTGAGCGACCGGAAGAACATGAGCTCCTTCAGCTCCTTGACAAACGCCTTGACGACCGCTATGCCGGAAAAATTCTCCTGCGCAAAGTCGGACAGGTCCGAGAACGCCTGCTGGCGCTCCTCCCATTTTTTCATCATATATTTGCCGAGCACCGTGCCGACCGCCAGAAGCAGCGCCATCGGGATCATCGCCAGACACGTCAGCAGATGATCCATCCGCCACATCTTGAAGACCGCGAGCAGCCCGAGAAACAGCGCGTCAAAAAACATCAGTACGCCGTCGCCGAAGCACTCCTCAACCGTGTCGAGATCGTTCGTATAAAGGCTCATCAGATTGCCTACCTTGTTGACCTGGTAGTACTCCTGCGACAGATTTTTGCTGTGGTCGAACATGCGGCTGCGCAGATCCGTCACAACGCGGATCGCCGCCCCGAAGAAGCAGACTCTCCACAAAAAACGGCCGATCACCATCGCAATAATAATGACAATCATCGGCCTGCAGATTTCATCGAGCAGCACGTCCATTGTGAACGCCGTGACCTGCCCGTCTATCACAATCCCGGTTCCGTTCGTACCGTTAATCACCATACGGTACAGCTCCGGCACAAAAAGCTGAAAATAGTCGACGACAATGAGCGCAGCCAGCCCGAGCAGCAGAATCGGAGCATTCTTCAGATAATAGCGGTTGATGTATTTTCCGAATATCATACTGATCCTCCCTCATCACTTTTTTCCATATAAAATCGGCTCCGCCAGATGGACATTAAAAAATGAGATCAGCGGCCCCATAAAGAACGCTGTGATAATCGTCCCGACGCCGACCGCAGCCGTCAGAGCCGAAACGCCCCCGGCCGACAGGAAGCAGAGCACCGATCCGAGCACAACGCAGGTCAGGTCGCAGAGAATCCTGCATTTGCCAAATTCCATCTTTTTCCAGGTCTTCGAGATAATGAGCGCCACCGAATCATACGGGGAAACGCCCAGATCCGCTGTAAAATACAGCGCCGAGGACATGCACATCACAACGACGCCGATCACAAGCATCACAACGCGCAGCGCCATACCCATATCCGGGAAAAGCGATTCCAGAAACGCCTGGCTGTACTCGGCCACATAACCGAGCAGGAACAGGTTTATAAAGGTAGCAAGCCCGATAAAATGCCGGTCGGCAACCAGACTGAACGTCAGCAGCGCAAGATTCGCCAGCACATACAGCGTGCCGAAGCTGATCGGAATCACGGCATCCAGACCGCTCATCAGGGATTGAAACGGATCCACGCCGAGCGCCGCCGCCTTAAAAAAGCCCACGCTGATCCCGCAGATCAGCACCCCGGCCACACACATCATCACACGTTTCGCAGTAATTTCCTGTTTCATCTTCATGTAAAATCCTTTCTCTCTCTAATCACAGACATCTCTGTTATCTGATAACCGAAATTACCATACGCGCCGCTTCCTGTCAACCCTCCTGCCACCTGAATTACGTTCTCCGGCAGCCGCGCAGCAAGTGCGCGGCTCTAACCGAAATAGTAACGTTCACCCTGCCAGATAAGCCCGCAGGAATCCTGCAACCAGCTCCATTATTTCCTCCGTCCAGAAGAACACGCCGTGATCTGCACCGCAGACCTTGTAGAACTCGACCAGCTTGCCGCACTCCTGCAGCTTCTGCGCCATCAGAAAGCTCTGGCGGAACGGAACCATCGCATCCGAATCCCCGTGCGCAATCAGAAACGGCGGGAGCTCCCGGTCCGCAGAAACGTAATTGAGCGGGTTCCCGGCCTGCGCGATCTCCGGGTGCTCCCGCACGCAGCCGCCGAACAGGATATCCTCCGGGATATTGTCCTTGTCCGCGACAAAAATCGGATTGCGCGGCGTATCGTTGATGCGCGTCACATCGGTCGGCCCGTAGAAATCAACGACCGCCTGGACCGCATCCGAAACCTCATGATTGTCCTCCGTCTTGTACTCCTCCATATCCCCGGTCACACCGGCCATCAGCGCCGCATGGCCGCCCGACGAATCGCCCCAGACAGCCACCTCGTCCGGATCAATATAATACTGCTTTGCATTCGCGCGCAGGAAGCGGATCGCTGACTTCACATCCTGCAGAAACGCCGGGAATTTTGCGACCGACGACGCGCGGTGCTTCACGCTCGCGACGACGTAGCCCTTCCTCGCGATCTGGGACAGCATCGGGACCGCACCGTACTTATCCTGCTCTCCCCACGCCGCACCCTGCACATACACAACCAGCGGGAACCTCCGGGACGACTCTCCTCCCGGAAACAGCCCGCACGGCAGCAGAAGCTGCAAATGAAGCGCGAGATCTCCGCGCTTCACATACTCTACATCATGAAAATAATTTACTCTATTGCGGTCACTGCAGTCCGCCATGACAGTCTTCATACCCGGCAGATAGATGGGATCCCCCGGGACTGTCTTTTGAAATCTGTTCATAAGCCTTCCCCTTTATCTGTTTATTTTCCGCACCGAAGCGCGCTCCTCAATCCCGCACGGGAAAAAGCAGGACGCGTCGTACTCCCTGTCCTGTATCAGCTTCAGCATATTCTCCGCCGCCTTGCGCCCGAGACGCTCCATCGGATGAACAACCGACGTAAGCGGAACGGCATTCAGCTTCGCCAGATCCGAATTATCGATACTCGTAACCGACAGATCCTCCGGAATCCGGATCCCACGCTCCAGACACGTCTCGGTCAGCAAATGCGCCACCTCGTCATTATAGCACACGCAGGCGGTACAGTTCTCCAGCCGCTTCAGAACGCGGTCGCCAAACTGTGCCGGAGTCCTGATATCCTGAGTATCAATCCAGCAGATCCGCGACTCATCCAGCCTCAGGCCGGCCTGATGCAAAGCCTCGGCCATTCCTCGGAAGCGCCGTCTGCCCTGTCCGTCGTCCGCCTTGAAGATACCCGCAATCTCCGTATGGCCCTGCAAAAGCAGATATTCCGTGGCCTTTCTTCCGGCATCGACATCATCCATCGAGACACATGGAATATTGAGCTCAGGGTAATTGCTGTGAAAAAACAGGATCGGTATCCCGCGCTCCTGCAGCTTCCGGTAGCAGTCAAGGTTCGGATTGGGGATGCCGCTCATAACAGGCTCCACAATCAGTGCGTCATGGCTGTTCTCCTCGAGAAGCCTGCCAAGCAGCCTCCTCTCCGTTTCCAGATGATTCTCCGTATACATCAGCTTCACACTGTACCCGGATTCTCCGAGTGTTTTCACCATTTCCTTCAGAATCCGCGGGAAGATATAGCCGTCAATGTACGTGCTGATAATGGTGACCGTCCTGGAAACCGCCGCATGATCCGCATCCTGATCAGGGCGCGGTCCGACATATGTGCCGCTGCCCTTGATTTTCACCAGGATATTTTCCTGCTCCAGAACCGCAAGAGCATGACGCACTGTCTGCCGGCTGATCCCGAAAATCCTGCTGATCTCGTTCTCCGATTCCAGCCTGCTGCCCGCTTTCAGTTCACCGGAGCTGATTCTTTTATTAATCCATTCTGTAACCTTCCGATATTTCGCCCTATTGACCATATTCCATATAATACCACGGCCGGCCTGAAATCAGACCGGCCGGACAGGCATTAACCTTTCTTTTTCTTTGTTGTCACATCAAGTACAACCGCGCCCAGAAGTACGGCGCCCTTTACAACCTTCTGCAAATCAGTTGACAGACCGAACATCGACATACCGTTGTTCAGAACACCCATAACAAGAGCTCCTACCACGGCTCCGATTACCGTACCGACTCCGCCGGCAGCAGCCGCGCCGCCGATATAGCAGGATGCAATCGCATCCATCTCAACGCCGTCGCCCATCTTCGGGTTCGCACCGCCTTGACGGGCCGAAAGTACGATACCTGCAATCGCTGCCAGAACACCCATATTCACATATACCCAGAAGAAAACCTTCCTGGTATTGACACCGGACAGCCTTGCCGCTTTCGCGTTGCCGCCCATCGCATAGATCTGGCGGCCGGCTACCGTCTTGCTCGTCACGAACTGATAGATCGCTACGATCACGCCAAGTACAATGAGCTGTACCGGCACGCCGTTGTACTGGCCGAGCTTGATGAAGAAGAACCAGACAATCAGCAGGATCACGGCGTCCTTGATAAACATCTGCCACGGAACGATGTTCGCAAAGCCATATTTGTTATTCGTCCTGATCGTTTTCATCTCTGTAAAGATCAGTCCCACGGTCACGACTGCCGCGACAGCCACACAAACCAGATCAAGCGTACCCTCCCCCATCGTTATCTTGATGGTCGGCAGGAAGCCCGTACCGATAAACGCGTAGTTGGCCGGAAGCGGTCCGACCGTCAGTGATTTCAGAAGCGTATATGTAAGGCCGCGGCCCATCAGCATCGTCGCAAGTGTCACGACGAAAGGCGGGATATCAAGGAATGCAATGAAGAAGCCTGCGAAAATACCAACCGCAAGTCCGATACCGATCGCTACCAGCCATGCCAGCGGCACTGCCCAATTCTGCTCTACCACGAGCTTGGCCGCGCACGCAGCTCCAAGCGCTACGACCGAACCGACACCCAGATCGATATAGCCGGTCAGTACGCACAGAAGCATACCGGTTGCCAGAATGATGATGTAACCATTCTGCATGATCAGATTGTTAATGTTTACAGGCGTTGCATTTGATCCGTTCGTAAGTATATAAAAGATAATAAAAATGATAACCAGAGCCGCAATCATACCAAATGATTTGAGGTCAAGATTGATGTATTTTTTCTTTGTTTCCATCACGCTTTGTCTCCTTTCGAGTTACTGTCCATAATGCATTTCATGATATTCTCCTGACTCAGCTCATCCCTGGTCAGCTCTCCGGCAATCCGTCCCTCATTGATGACATAGGCACGGTCACACGTACCGATGATCTCCTGCATCTCGGAGGAAATCACGATAACCGCCTTGCCCTCTCTCGCCATATCATTGATTGCACAGTAAATCTCATATTTTGCTCCGACGTCGATGCCTCGCGTCGGCTCGTCGAGAATCAGCACATCCGGCTGCGTCATCATCCATTTCGCCAGCACGACCTTCTGCTGATTACCGCCGGACAGCGAACCCACCGTCTGGTGAATCGACGTCGCCTTGACATTAATCTTCTTCTTGTACTCCTCCGCCTCAAGGTTCTCTTTTCTGGCGTCCACGATCTGGCCGTTCGCATAGTAGTTCCGCAGGGCGGCCATCGTCATGTTGGTCTTGATATCATTAATCAGCACCAGTCCGTACGTCTTGCGGTCCTCTGACGTATAGGCGATCTTGTTGTCAATCGCGTCCTTCACCGTCTTCGTGCTGACCTTTTTGCCGTGCATATAGACCTCGCCGGTGATCTTCTGTCCGTAGGAATGTCCGAAAAGACTCATCGCGAACTCCGTACGTCCGGCGCCCATCAGGCCGGCCAGACCGACTACCTCTCCCGCACGGACCTTGATATTGATATCCTTCAGAACCTGCTTGTCGGAAATCTCCGGATGGTATGCGCTCCAGTTCTTTACCTCGAGCACCACGTCGCCGATCGGGCAGTTCTCGCGGGCCGGATAACGGTTGCTCATCTCACGGCCAACCATGCCCTTGATAATGCGGTCCTCGGACCACTCGTCAACGCCCTTGCGCAGCGTCTCGATCGTCTTGCCGTCGCGGAGAATCGTGATCGAATCCGCAACGTAGCTGATCTCATTCAGCTTATGTGAAATAATAATACACGTAATCCCTTTTCTCTTCAGCTCCAGCATGATCTCCAGAAGCTGGGCCGACTCCTCGTCGTTCAGGGCCGCCGTCGGCTCATCCAGAATCAGCAAGTCAACGTTCTTCGCCATCGCCTTTGCAATCTCGATAAGCTGCTGCTTACCGACGCCGAGCGTGTTGACCGGAGCATTCATATTCTCGTTCTCCAGACCGACGTGCGCAAGCGCTTCCTTCGCGCGGCTTCTCGTCTCGGTCCAGTTGATGACTCCCCTCATGGAAGTCTGCTCATTTCCCATGCACACATTCTCTGCAATCGACAGATACGGACTGAGCGCGAGCTCCTGATGGATAATAACGATTCCCTTGTTCTCGCTGTCCTTGATTCTGTGGAATTTACATGTCTCGCCCTTGTAAACGATATCCCCGTCGTACGTTCCATAGGGGTAAACGCCGGAAAGAACGTTCATCAGCGTCGACTTGCCGGCTCCGTTCTCACCGCACAGCGCATGGATCTCGCCCTTTTCCACCTGAAAATTGACGTCATCCAGAGCCTTCACGCCTGAAAAAGCTTTCGTAATGTGTTTCATTTCCAGAATAATTTCAGACATGCCTTTTCCTCACTCCCTTTTCTTTTCTAAAAAACGGGCGGCGGATTTTACCGCCGCCCGAAATCACTGTCAATGATTATTTAAGCTGATCCTCTGTGTAGTAGCCGCCGTCGATCAGGATCTCCTGATAGTTGGACTGGTCAACTGCTACCGGTGTGCACATGTAAGTCGGAACTACGAGAGAACCGTTGTCATACTGCTCTGTGTCGTTGATCTCCGGCTCTGAACCCTGGAGCACAGCGTCAACCATCGTAACAGCCTTGGAAGCAAGGAGACGTGTATCCTTGTAGATGGACATCGTCTGTGTGCCGTCGATGATGTTCTTGGTCGCCATAACCTCAGCGTCCTGACCTGTGATCATCGGCCAGTTCTCTGTCGTGTAGCCAGCGCCGAGAAGAGCTGCCTTGATGCCGTATGCGAAGCCGTCGAATGCGGAGCATGCAATGTCAAGATCCTCGTCTGCATAGAAGCCTGTCAGGATGTTCTCGCAGTTCGCCTGAGCGGTCTCCTGAGACCATCTGAGGATACACGTATCTTCGAAGGATGTTCTGCCGGACTTGCAGACAAGCGTTCCGTCGTCAAGGTACGGCTGAAGCACTTCCATAACACCATTGTACAGGAACAGTGCGTTGTTGTCATCCGGGGAGCCCATGAAGAACTCGATCGTGTAGGACTCGCCAGCCTCTTTCGCTGCGTCAAGATCCTTCGTATCCTTAATATAGTTACCGATAACTGTTCCAACGCCCTTGTTATCGAACGTAGCGTAGTAGGAAACAGCGTCCGTATCCATCAGAAGACGGTCGTAAGCGATGATCGGGATACCGGCATCCTTCGCCTGTGCCTCAGCGTTAACCAGAACGCCGGAGTCAATTGCAGCGATAACCAGGCAGTCAACGCCCATGCCTACATAGTTCTCAAGCTGGGATACCTGCATAGCTGTATCATCCTCAGCGTACTGCAGCTCAACCTTGTAGCCCTTCTCCTCGAGCTGAGCCTTCATGTTAGCGCCGTCATTGATCCAACGCTCAGAAGACTGTGTCGGCATCAGGATACCAACTGTCTTGGCGTCCTCAGCCATAGCCGTCATGCCTGCCGCCATAGAAAATACCATAGCACCTGCCATTCCCATACTCAGTAACTTCTTGTTCATTCTTTGTCCTCCTTTTTCATACATTTTCATACAGATTCTTTAATCTGTACAGTTTCATGAATCATACGCCTATAGCGCAAAATAACGAAGCAAAACTGCCTGATTTGTTCATTTTTATCGAATATCTACAGCTTTATCCTTGCTTCGTTTTCTCTGATGAGCACATTATACAATCAGGTTTGGCTTCTGTCAAGCTTTTATTGTGATGTTTTCCTGCGAATTTATAATAGATTTATTACTTTCAGATTGTACAACTTACCGTACAGATTATAAAATCCGGCGCACCTGTATATACAAGTGCGCCGGATTCAAACCGATGTTTTTTCTGTTGCTTCATTTCAACAAAAACTAAGTGACATTGTCGGGCCGGGTTACGATGGCTGCCTCAATGGCAGACCTTGCACGGCCCCAGCCCTCTGCTCTGCGCCTCCGATACGCTTGCGGAATAAATGGTCCTGCTGCGGGAGAGCGTCGGGCAGCCTGTCGTCGAATGGTATTTGCCGCCGCTCGGCGTATAGTACACCGTCCCCGAGCCCGAGCCGCCCGATCCCGAGCCACCGGAACCGCCGGAACCGCCGGATGGTTTCTTCTGCGTGGTCTTCTTTCCCAGCTTCACCGTCACCCGGCAGGAAGCAACCACTCCCGACTTCATCTTTACCCGGATCGTCGTCTTACCGTTCTTCCGTGCTCTCAGCTTGCCGCTGCTGCTGATCGTCGCCACCTTTTTGTTGCTGGAAGTCCATTTTGCCGCCTTGTCTCCTCTCGTCTTGGTCAGATAGCGGCTCATGGAATGAGCTTTCTTATCCGTAATCTTGATATTCTTTTTCAGCTTCGCCTTTGCTTTCAGCTTCGGGATCGGCTGCGATTCCTCTTTCCCGCAGTCTATGCATTCCCTCGTCAAAATGCCTTCCCGCAGCGCCGTGGCGCTCTTTTCCGTATACCAGTCATCCCAGTCGTGCACGTCCACGGCAGCTATCTCCTCATCCTCCTGCGTGCGGCAGTCACGGCAGATCCTGTATCTCCATCCGGTCACAGAACAAGTTGGTTCATTTCCTACGGTCCACTCATCCCAGTCATGATAGCCTCTGGCTTTTACCGGCTCACTCTCTGCTGCACTGCATCTGGAGCACCAGCGCGTATTCTCGCCATCCTCCATGCAACTGGCCAGCCTTGTCCCCGTCCATTCGCCCCAGCTATGTCCCTTCGCCGGGATCTCTTCGGATTCCCACTGATTACACTTCCGGCAATACCGCGTACTCTTTCCAGGCTTCGTGCAGTCCGGCATCTCCCAGATTTCCCAGTCCGACCACTCATGACTGCATACTTCCTCCGCCCCCGCCATCACCGGCAGCAGCAGACTCAGCACCATCGCCGCCAGAAAAAGCAGCATATGTTTCTTTCTTCCTGTCCTCATATGTATCTCGCCCTCCTTTACTGATACATGAAATATAAGTGATCTCATTGTACCACCATATCAGGCGGGCAACAACAATAAAAACGAGGGACTGTTTTTTTCACAGCCCCTTTCCCAAAAACCATATCTGCCTACAGGTTTTCCCCGTTCGTTTCTATCACTTTCCTGTACCAGTAAGCAGAATCCTTTAATATGCGCCTCTGGCTGGCAAAGTCTACATACACCAGCCCAAAGCGGTTCTGATAGCCGGTACTCCACTCAAAATTATCCATGAGCGTCCAGTGAAAATACCCTTCCAGATCCACTCCTTCCTCCGCCGCGCGCCGAAGCTGCCGCAGATAACGGTGTGTGAAATCAATACGCTGCGGATCGTGAACCTTGCCGTCCAGACTGATCCAGTCCTGACCGGATACCCCGTTTTCTGTGATATATAGCTTTTTCCCATAGCGTTCCCAGTAAAATTTCGGTCCCCAGTACATCGCCTGAGGCGTCACCGGCCAGCCCGCCATAGTTCTCGGCGCGCCCTGCTCCCGTTCCACGGTTATACAACCGCCCTGTTCTCCGGCACGTCCCACATAGGTCTGATAAATATTCATTCCCAGGAAATCAACCGGCTCCGAGATCAGCTTCATATCCCCGCTGCCGACGGATGGCATATACGCTTCATATTTTTTCCAGCCATCCTCCGGATACCTTCCCAGGCAGACCGGATCCAGCCACCATGCAGTTCCGCCGATCGGGTTATCCTCTGTCCCGAAGGTTCTCGCCCGGCAGGCTTCGATATCCTCCGCCCGTTCCGTCTCCGGGCTCCACAGCCACCACGATGCAGGAGCATACCCAATCTGCGGCGTTTTTTTCGCCCCTGCCCGTATAGCTTGTACTGCCCTCCCATGACTCAGCAGAGAATGATGTGCCGCCAGAAACAAATCCTTTTTCCCAAGCTTCAAACCGGGGGCATGCTCTCCGTTTTCCAGTGCGGATCCGATATAGCACTGAGGCTCATTCTGTGTAATCCAGTGAGTCACCCGGTCAGACAGACGATTCACCACCGCTGCCGTATACTCTGCAAAGTATTCCGGCATATCCCGGTTCAGCCAGCCGCCCTTCAGATACAGTTCATAAGGCAGATCCCAGTGAAACAATGTAATAAACGGCGTAATATTCCGCTCCAGCAGCTTATCCACCATGCGGTCATAATAGTCCAGTCCCGCCTGATTTACCCTGCCGGTCCCGGATGGCAATACTCTGGGCCAGCTTACGGAAAAGCGGTAACTGTTTACAGCCAGCCTTTCCAAAATATCCAGATCACGCTCCAACAGACAATACTGACTGCATGCGGTATCTCCCGTATATCCGTCCGCAACCCTTCCTTCCTCGTGTGTAAACACATCCCACACGGAAAGCCCCTTCCCGTCAGCATGTCTGCTTCCCTCATTCTGATAGGAAGCACTGGCTACACCCCATGCAAAATCCCTTTTAAATCCCATATTCCTGTCCCTTTCTTACGCCGGAAGCTTCCTCTCAGACTGATGCTTCCTTTCCTTTCGGCAGGAAACGAATACTTTTCAGGCATCCGAGCATACCCTTTTCTCCCTTCACAGTCAGGCGCAGGCAGTATACCCCCTCCGGCACCTCACCCGACAGCTCCGCCCGGAACATCTGAAAGTCATATTTGCCGCAGGTTCTGGAAAGTTTTATTTCTGACAATACCTCCGGCTCTCTGTCCGAAGCTTCTTCCTGCTCAGACTCTCCGGCCATACTTCCTGTATTTTCCGTTTTTCTGTCAAGGCTCACCAGAACAGACACATCCTCATAAAGAACGGAGGCTTCCAGGCAAACCGCTCCTGGCGCTTCTTTCAAATAAAGATATTTGTATTCCATACTGCTTCCATTATGAAGATTCGCCACATAAGAAAAATATTTCTCCTGATCCCGGTACTCCTCGATAAAGCATTTTCCCTTAAGAGAACAGGCCCGGAACGCCTCCAGCAGTTCAAAACCATCTAATGGCCCATCGATGCCCTGTGTGGTCATTTCCACCTCATCAATTGTTCCGTCCTCATGGAAAAAGACCGGTTCCACACAGACCTGACGGCTGAAACGGCTGTTATGTGTAGAGCGATGATAAAACACGTACCAGCTTCCATTGATTTCAGCAATCGAACCATGATTGTTCCAGCTCTCCGGATCGCACCCTGTATTATCAATAATAATTCCTCTTTTTTTATAGGGCCCCAGCGGCTTATCACTGGTGGCATATCCAAGGCAGGTGGGACGGCCTCTGGAAATATCGCTGTAGGTCAGGTAATAAATGCCGTTTCGTTTCCGAACAGAAATCCCTTCATGGAATCCATGTTCCTCTTCAGTGAGGAGATCACAGGTCATGCTCTCAGGAATTACCCGCCCGGATTCCGGATCCAGCCGTCCTCCTTTGGCATGGTACTGTCCCCAGAAGTAGTAAATGCTCCCATCGTCATCTACCAGCACAGCCGGATCAATCCCATCGCCATCCGCCGGATCGATCGCCCTGGCGCCGCCAAAAGGTCCATAAGGCTGTCCGCTGAAAGCTACGCCTTCCGTCCCATCCTCCTGACAGAAAAACAGACAGTAGCGATTCCCTATTTTTTCACAGTCGGGCGCATACAGTGCTTTGGAAGCGCCATCCTCTCTGTGGCTGCCCTCACTGGTAAAACATGCAGGATGGGCGGTCCAGTGCTTCAGATCCGCAGATTCAAAGATACAGTATTCTTTGCTGCAATACTCATCACTTCCGCACACGTCCTGAGAACCGTAAAGATAAATCTTCCCGTCCTCCCACTGGCGGGCCTCCACATCCGGAATATAATAGTTTGATTCTAATATCGGATTCACAATCTCTTATCCTTTCACTGCGCCAGCCATCATTCCCTCTGTGATATATCTGGAAATAAAGCAGTATACCACGATAATCGGAAGTACAGAAATGGCAATGGCGGTATATTTTGCTCCGAGATCCTGCAGCATGCCGCTGTTCAGATTATTCATCAGAAGCGGAACTGTGAACTTTTCCTCACTAAACAGCAGAATCATCGGATTAAAGAAGTTATTCCAACTCGACACAAAATTGAAAATTACCATAGTGGAAACACCCGGCTTCGCCAATGGCAGAATAATTTTGTGAAAAATCGCAAACTCACCGGAACCGTCGATTCTGGCGGCGTCCAGTAGATTTTCATCCATTGTTGTTTCCAGAAACTGATATACAAAAAAGATCGTTCCCGCATTTGCAATGCTCGGCAGAATAATCGGCCAGTAAGTATCCAGAAATCCCATATTCCTGCAGAGCCGGAATAACCCGATGATTCCAAGCTGGCCCGGCACCATCATAGACACCATCAGCAGCGAGTAAATCACTTTGCGGAAACGGAAGCGGTACTCATATAACCCATATGCCGTCATTGTACCGAAATAGGCAGAGAGCAGCGTGGAGGATATCGCAATGATAAAGCTGTTCAAAAACCCTCTTCCCATATTCACACGTTCAGTCAGATTCCGGAAATTGTTCAGAAATTCCTTTCCCGGAAGCAGTTTAAGCCCCGTGTACAGCTCACTTGTGGAATGCGTGGAATTCGTAATCATCACGTAAAACGGAAAAATACAGATTGCCAGGAGGAAAATCAGTATCGCGTAAATCAATAGTTTTGTTACTCGTTTCTTTCCGCTCATATCCTAATCCTCCTTTTTCCCGTAAAGCACTTTGAAGAACAACAGTGAAAACAGCAGAATAATCACAAACAGGCCGTAAGAAATCGTAGCTCCATAAGGCGAATCATTATTTTTAAAGGCCATATTATACAGATACAACACCATCGTCATCAGTGATTTCTGCGGTTCCCCGTCCCCCTTCGTCAGCGTCATCGGAATATCAAAAATCTGCATTCCGCCAATCAGGGAGGTTACCAGCACATACAGCATAGTAGGCTTCAGAAGAGGAAGTGTAATCCTGATTAAGCGCTGGAAGCTGCCTGCTCCATCCATAATCGATGCCTCTACCACTTCCGTCGGAATCGCGGTAATACCCGCTGTCAGAAGAATGGAAGAATAACCGAACCACATCCACCATTGAATAAAGGCAGTAATCCCCTGAGCGAAAGCCGGGCTCCCCATCCAGTTCACTTTCTCCTTTAAAATTCCCATAGATACCAGAAGACTGTTAATGCTCCCCGTCTGCCAGTCAAACAGCGCCGAGAACAAAATACCGATGGAAGCAGCCGTCACCAGATTCGGAAGATAGAATACCGCCCTGAAAAACCCCGCCCGTTTAATCCGGTACTGAGTCAGCAGCACTGCCAGCAGCAGTGCGGACACAAGCTGAGGGATAAAGCACATCAGCCAAATTTTCCATGTATTCGCCACACTTTTCCAGAAAATCTTATCCGACAGCAGATCCTTGTAATTCTCCATTCCTACAAAAATGAAGGTCTTGCTGTTCTCCTGAAACGTCAGGCTGAGATAAAAACTGTACGCAATCGGATACAACTGAAATATCAGGAAAGTCAGCAGAAACGGCATACAGAAAATGATGCCCCACTTTGCCCTTTTTTCTTTCAATGTAATCCTCCTCTCTTTATTAAGCACATGTGGCGGAGCAAAAGCATGCTCCGCCACAAAACGCAGCAACCAGTTTTCTTTTCTGCCGCTGCACAACAGCGCTTTACTCTACCGTCAGCCCTCTGTAATTTGATGCCACATCCTCTTTAAACTGCTCCAGAGCTTCCTCCTTGCTCAGGCTGCCGTTCAGATACAGGTCGATCTCACTCAGCATAAGGTTTCCGATCACGTCATCATACTTTGTCACAAGGGAAGTATTGATTTTGTCCATCTGTCCGTTGAAATACTCAATCGTGTTCTGATCCTTGCACCACTCGTTGACATAGCCCTCGCCAACCTCGGCATTTACTGCCTGAGAACTGGTGTAATCCGCCTTGTCAACCGCATACTGCTTCAGGAAATCCTGATCCGAGCAGACAAACTTGATGTACTCCCATGCCAGCTCCTTATTCTCACTCTGCTGATAAATGCCCAGATAGGAACCGCCGTTGAAGTACGCTGCCGGCAGGGAAGCAAGCGCCCAGTTTCCAATGGAATCCGGCGCGCTGGTCTGTATAACATACATAAGTCCCCAGGTCGGAAGTGTATATCCGAAGATAGACTTGTCCGCCGCTGCGGCATACCATGCGTCACTCCACCAGTCCAGCTTTGCATCGTACCCATTATCCCGGACGGTTTTTGCCAGATCAAAGAATTCCGGAACATACTCATCCATCTGGAACACTCCATCTACCACCCACGGAGTCGTTCTCATTCCGTAATTCGCCATTATCCAGAGGTCCTGATAGCTCGCAAACATGCAGGTTTCCCCGTTGCTGCCTGTCTTAATCTTCTCCGCTACGTCCAGAACACCGTCCATTGTAGAAAGCATCTCAGAAATCTCAGCGGGATCATCCGTTCCCAGATACTCCAGCGCCATATCTCTCTTGTACCAGAAGCCGCCCGGCGTAGCCTGATAGGTCAGCGCTCTCAGATTCCCGTCCGCATCAGAAGCTACATCTACACAATACGGTACGATATCGCTGATATCCGCATTGTACGGATCTGCAGACAGATTTTCCCACGCATCTGCTTCAATATAGTTTTTCAGATTCTTCACATCTGCGTAAAAGACATCCGGCCCGTCTGTCTCATTGTCCACAATCGTCTGCATTTTGGTGTCATAATCCGTACCAATCTGGGTAAATTCCACCTTTACATTCGGATATGCCTTCTCAAAAGCCTCAATCTGGTACTCCGGATCATTCGTCCAGGACCAGACCTGAAGCGTTCCGCTGAAATCCTCCCGGTTCGTTCCGGCTTCTTCAGCCGAAGCCCCGATCGCAAACGATGAAACCAGCATAGTTCCGGCAAGCAGCATAGCAATTTTCTTCTGTATCATTTTTTCCTCCTTCTGACGCGTACAGCGTCACTTGTTTTCGCAACTCCCTGCCCTTCATCCTGTTCTTTCCGGAAAACAGTCCCGGAACAGTTCATTGCTTTTTTAGTTTCCAGCCACATGTACAAAAATGGTAGCGCTCCCATTTTTTGCTAAAAAGGCCCGCGGCCTTATTATGTGGTTCGTCCCTCCACAATCTTCGTCTCAAAGAGCTGCACATCACCGTAGGGGACTTCATTTTCAATCCGGTTTACCAATGCAGCTACCACACAGGCAGCCATCCGGTCAATCGGCTGCGCCACTGTGGACAAACGTATGTAATTCTCGAAATTTCTGAACTTGATATCATCAAATCCCAGTACCGCAATATCCTGCGGAACCCTCACATTCCGGTCCAGCAGCTCAGATACTACCGCGTACGCCATAACATCCGTCTCGCAGAATAATGCGTCAATACCGGAATTAACAATTTTCTCTGTAATCCGGCTGGTCGTACGATAATTTCTGTCACTGTAAAATTCTGCCGCAAGCTTCATGGACAGACGTTGCATTTCCTGCTTAAATCCCAGAAAACGTTCATCACCTTCCTGAAACCCACAGTTGCGGTCTCCATGCAGATACCCCACCCTGCGGTATCCTTTACGGTACAGATAATTCGCCGCCATTGCTCCGCTTTTTACATTATCAATATCCACCATAAGCGCCCCGTTCCGTGCAAATCCGGTCTTAACCAAGGCCACCGGCATATTATTTTCCACCAGTTGGTCGATATTCCCCTCGGAGATATGCTCATTTCCCACGAGTATATACCCATCCACCTTACCGTAAAGCATTGCAATTTCCCGCTCACAGCTCTTGCCGCTGCTGTCCCGGCATACTACAAAAATAGTTCCGTAATTGTGTTTTTCACACTCTACCGCAATCCGGTCATTCACGTGAGCATAAAAGGGATCGCTGATCGGAAATGTACTGATAACGCCAAGCACTCTGTTGCTCTTTTTGGCCAGCATCTGGGCAGATGTATTCGGCGTATAGTTCAGTCTCCGAATCACCTCCAGCACCCGTTCCTTTGTTGCCAGCTTTACCTTGTCTCCTCCCATCAGAACTCTGGATACTGTAGTCTTTGATACTCCTGCCTCTCTGGCTACATCATTGATATTCAGGTCGATCTCCTCCCTCTGCACACGATTGTACCGCAAAATGGGAACGGTTTCAATTCGCTATATTGCAAAAATTTCCGTCTTGTTTTTGTGCAATTTTACTGAATTTTCATATCTCTCATCACGATTCGCAGCAAACTCACAGCCGAAACGCCCGCCTGCACAGGCAGGCCGCACGCTGCTGATACCAGTTTCACCTTCACTCCAGCAGCTCCCGCACCCTCTTCGCATCAAATACGGCCTGCGGCACGTGATTCACCTCGATCTGGTACAGGGCGTTCGCTGCGATATGCTCCGCGGCCTGCTCCAGATCACGGATTCCTGTCGTCGCGCTGTACTTCTCGACGACAGCGTCGAGCGCATCCTCCGTCACGATGCACTCGTTCTCGCGCAGGCTCATGCGTGCGAGCACCTTCGGCAGCGCATATTTGGAGAAGATAATTTTCTTCTCCTCCGCCGTATAATCCGGGAGCTCGATCACTGCAAAGCGCGACATCAGCGGCGCGCTGATCTGCTCCTTGTTGTTCGCAGTCGCGATCGGATAGACGCCGACCGTCGGAACCATGCACTCCATGTAATTGTCGGTGAAGCCGAGGTTGTCAAGCAGCGTCAGCAGGACATCCGCCGGATTGCCGCTTCCCTTGCCGTTCGACGCCTTGTCAAGCTCATTGATGACAAAGACGAGGTTCGACTCTCCCGCTGCCGAAAAAGCCTCCATGATAATGCCCGGCTTCGCGTTCGCGTAGACACGCGAGCTGCCCGTAAGCTGCTCCGGATCGTTGATCGAGCTCATGTCGAGCGTCGTCCACGGAAGCTTCAGAATACGCGCGACCGCGTAGGCGATCTGTGATTTCCCGGTGCCGGCCGGGCCGACCAGCAGCAGGCCGTACGCCGGAAGCGTATGCGTGCGGTTGATCTGGATGATCGTCTCGATGATTCTCTGCTTCACGCGCTCCATGCCGTAAAGCTCCTCGTCGAGAATCCGGCGCGCCTCCACCGGATCGATCGCCTCGAAGTAATTGTTTTTCCACTGAATATTCATCATGATGGAGAGAGCACGCTGTGCGTGGCGGCGCTCCTCCGGCGATACCTCATGCGAGCGCGCAACCGCGAGATTGCGCCGTGCCCAGAGGCGGATATTGTCCGGCAGCGTACGGCCTGCACACGTCATAAAATCAGAGATGCTCTGCAGGCTCGTGAGCTTCATATCGTCGCCCTCTTCCTCCTGGTCGTCATCCCTCGGCTCCTCCGGCGGCGCGCTGCTCGCCAGAAGCCGTTCAATCATAAACTGCAGAAAGCCGTCCTCCGCCGACAGCTTCGTCCCGCCGCCGAAGCCGATCTCGCGGATCCGGTAGACCGCATAGCCGCCGTCCCGGTTCACGCCCGACAGGCGTACCTTGATGTGATTCTCCCCGAGCCAGCGCAGCAGGCTCACAAAGCGGGAGTCAATCCGCAGAATATCTGCACTGACCGTTCCGCCCTCCTCCTCAAACTCGAACGAGGTCCGGATATTCGGATTCGTGAACACGCCGCAGGAATGGTGCGCCCACTCCTTCGCCGTACCGTCAAGAACAAGCAGAGGCCGCTCCGGTGAAGCGGCCGTCTCCTTTGAACAAAAGGCTGTATAGGTGCAGACCGGCTCTTTTTTCCCGTCCGGACTGCTTTTAAAGTCAAATACTGGCATAAATATCGTTCTCCTTCATCGTACAATCTGGTCCGCAAAAGCCTCCGGGCATTACCCGATCCTGCAGCGGTTCTTGCCGTCCGCCTTCGCGCCGTACATCAGCGTATCCGCTTCGAACAGAAGCTCCTCCGCCGATTTCTCACCCGTCTGATCGATCGCAATACCGAGACAGCAATGCACCGGCCTGCCCTCATTCACTATAATTTCCCCGAGCGCCTGTCTCATCTGCTCCGCCTTGCGCTGCGCAAAATCACGGTCGTATACACCCGGCAGGAACACGACAAACTCGTCCCCGCCGTACCTGCCCAGCACGTCATCCCTGCGGAACTGATCCCGCAGCATACCCGCAATCTTCTTAAGCACCTCGTCGCCGAACAGATGGCCGTGCGCATCGTTGATCCACTTGAAATTGTCGACGTCAAGCATCATCAGCATGCCGCCGTTTCCTGTCAGCAGATGGCTCCGGACCGCCTCGATCGTCGCGTCGTGGTTCAGCAGCTTCGTCATCTCGTCACGCTGCGCCCTTTCGCGCCAGCCGGAAACTTCTTTCACCTCATTCGCGATATCCGCCGCTATGCCGGTAATTCTGCACACGCGGCCGTCGTCGTCTGCAATACCCGTATAATAACAACGGTAGCTGCTGTACTCCTTCTTCTCGAGACGTCCCTCATACCGCATCGTGCCCCTGACGGCCCCGCTCCCGGCCTGCTCCACCAGGGCTCTGACTGCATCCGCGG
>Ga0129308_1001041_pt1 | contig 32906 bp, 26 predicted proteins | sample L827metagenome_FD_94440 | JGI IMG/M metagenome (GOLD analysis project Ga0129308, IMG submission 94440) | Ring-tailed lemur group fecal microbial communities from Wisconsin, USA - L827 metagenome | ecosystem: Host-associated > Mammals > Digestive system > Large intestine > Fecal | place: USA...
CTCGTGTCGCTCCCCAGCGTTGCACTATCCTCCGAAATGGTAAAGCAGTTCCATCATATCATGGGGTTAGATTTTTTTCTACCCCTCAGAATCAAATTGTCCTTGACAAGGGGTACACTTCATTCCTCTCCACCATTCAACGGAACACTCAGGTATTTTACCTGGCGGGCATCTGTAGCCTACCCTACGGGATGCCTTCGGCTGGTGCGATGGCCTGTAAGGGGCGGGGGTCATTGCGCTCCGGGAACGGGAATGTAATAGAATGTGTGGATATTTTTCCCATTGGCGTCCTTTTCCCAGCCCTTATGGAACATCAGCGATTCCACCTGGCTCAAATCCAGGATTGCGTCGAGCATGCTGGACTGCACAAAATAAATCATTTTTTCCTGATCCTCAAAGCCGGTGGTGGTGGACATGCACCTGTGCTCGCTGCCGTCTTTCATGCGGACGCCGCAAACGGCCTGGGGGAACTCCACCAGCTCGTCCCAGCCCTCCCAGTAGTCCTTCAGCTGATACCGGGTGCGAAGGCTCAGCTGTCCGATCTCCGCATCCAGAAGAATCACGTCACTGTCGCCGATCTTCTCGTTGAGGGTGGTGGAGATGTTGTCGCCCGTGCCGGTCAGCGTCCACTTCAGCTCCCAGTTGCCCTCGATCTGGGGCTCCGGCATTCCCGCCTTCTTGTCGGATTGAACGCCAATGCTGTGGAAGGTCACGGCGATTTCCTTGCCCATATACCGGCCGTCCGTCTCCCGGAAGCTGATGTAGTGGGTATATTCCAGGCTTCCGTCGTCGGCCACCCAGTCGAGGATTGCAGACTGGAATTCGTCATCGCCAAATTGCACCGGCTGGCCGTTGGAGGCATAGACCCACTCCCCCGCTTTGTTCCGGGTCGTCCCGTCAAAGCAGCCGCCGGTCTGCGACCCGTAAAAGCCCCGCTGCCCATCGATGGTGACGATGGGCCAGACCTCGGGATCTTTGCCCTCTGGCAGATCAAAGCCCTCAATCCGGAAGGTCAGCTGCGCCTGGTAATTGTCCACAATGGACTGAACGGCGGTGATTGTAATTCCCTGGTCGGTGGCGCTCAGCACCTGGCCCGAATCCGACTCCCCCTTGGTCTCGCCCAGCATGACGGAGAGGCCGCTTTTTTCTGCCTGTTCCTTAATATTCTGCGAGGGGTTATAGCTGGTCTGGGCCGTTGTTGACCACCGGGTGTAGACGGCTGCGCCGGTGAGCATGGTCAGAACCAGGCAGGCCGCCAGGGCAATGACGACAAATTTTTTCCCGCTGGGTCTCCCCGTCTTCTCCGCCGCCTCCAGCAGATCATAAACCATGGCCTCCTTCTCCTCCTCAGAGAAACGGAGCGCGTCCATGGACTGTTTCATTTCAGATTTGAGATTACGCTTCACAGTGCCATTCTCCTTTCTTCGTCGGTAATCAGCGCTCTCAGCTTTCGCCGCCCCCGGGAGAGATACTGGGTCACGGCGTTTTCGCTGACGCCCATCACTTCCCCGATCTCCCCGGCGGAATACTCCTCGTAGTAGTACAGGTACAAGCTGAGCCTGTACTTTTCCGGCAGCGTCTTCATGGCGTCCAGCAGCCAGGTGTCCGGGATCGCCGGCGCCGCAATCTCAGCGGCATCGTCCAGCGCCACCGTTCGCCGGAAATAGGAGCTCTTTACGTGATCCTTGCAGGCGTTGATGGTGGTGCGGATGATCCATGCCTTTTCATGCTCCACGCTGTCAAAGCTCATATTGTGGGTCAGGTATTTTAAAAATACCGTCTGGCAGATGTCCTCCGCATCACAGGTCTGTTTCAGATATTGATAGCTGATACGCAGAATCATGTCCGCATAGGTGTTTACCAGCCTGCGGGCCTGATATTCATCCATCGTTTTCCTCACCTTCCTTTGCTTTTTTTGAGGTCCTCTGCCCTTAATACGATGCAGCCCGTTAAATCCTGACACCAGTATACTTGCAAATGATAAAAAAAGAAATGCTGATTGCATGACAATAAATTCCGCAGCTTCCCAGGGTTCCGCTGTTGTGGCCCGCAGTGCAAGTGGCAGCTCAATCCCATGCTGCTCCATAATCTGATTCGCTGCCACAAGAAAATTATAGGTACGGTTTCTTCATCCATCAAAAAATTCAGAGGCGCTCCGGGTTAACGGAGCGCCTCCACCCACCTGGCTAATTGCGATCCACGCTCCCCGTGGGGGGAGCGACACCCTTGCAGACCTCGGATGCACCATCACCTCGATTTCAATCCACGCTCCCCGTGGGGGGAGCGACCTACATAGCCGATTCCGACAGCCCCGTCAGGCTATTTCAATCCACGCTCCCCGTGGGGGGAGCGACATTTTGACCCGGACAATATCCCCCAGCTGATACATTTCAATCCACGCTCCCCGTGGGGGGAGCGACTAAATCCACATAGTAACACCTCCTCTTTTAGGAATTTCAATCCACGCTCCCCGTGGGGGGAGCGACAAAAAGCTCAAAAAAGTATTATCATAACAATACAATTTCAATCCACGCTCCCCGTGGGGGGAGCGACCCACTCAATAACTACGTCACCTCGACCGATGATGATTTCAATCCACGCTCCCCGTGGGGGGAGCGACTACAACTAACGAAAGCAGACTTTAGTCGATTTAGAATTTCAATCCACGCTCCCCGTGGGGGGAGCGACTTTACCGGTCAGTGCGTTGGCGATTTTGTCATAGTATTTCAATCCACGCTCCCCGTGGGGGGAGCGACTTTTCGTCCTGCTCCGTCTTTTTTAGGACGGAGCATTTCAATCCACGCTCCCCGTGGGGGGAGCGACCCGTACAGCCTTCGACCAGCTTTGCGAAAATTGACATTTCAATCCACGCTCCCCGTGGGGGGAGCGACTACCCAGCGCAGGATTTATTTGCTACGAGAAATTATTTCAATCCACGCTCCCCGTGGGGGGAGCGACTGCCGGACAGGTAGTAAGCACACCAACCGGTCAATTTCAATCCACGCTCCCCGTGGGGGGAGCGACTACACGACTTTCATCGACAAGGTACAAGACCTATATTTCAATCCACGCTCCCCGTGGGGGGAGCGACTTCTATTTTTTGACGAACAATCTCATCTGATACTATTTCAATCCACGCTCCCCGTGGGGGGAGCGACTCTTGGCATCGTCCATGCTGTAACCATAATCACGGATTTCAATCCACGCTCCCCGTGGGGGGAGCGACGGAGCCGGAGGAGACAATGGTCCGAGTGGTGGACATTTCAATCCACGCTCCCCGTGGGGGGAGCGACGCAAAATGACTGGGAACAAAAACAGGCCAATCTAATTTCAATCCACGCTCCCCGTGGGGGGAGCGACCGGCTGACGGTTGTATCAAAAACAGGCCGCAGGATTTCAATCCACGCTCCCCGTGGGGGGAGCGACTCGGACCGAACTGGCCGTCCTGTTCCTTTTCTGATTTCAATCCACGCTCCCCGTGGGGGGAGCGACATAAGACCATTGACGCTATGGGCAAGGCTTTGAAATTTCAATCCACGCTCCCCGTGGGGGGAGCGACTGTACCCGGACTACAGCCTGTACCCGGAGCTGACATTTCAATCCACGCTCCCCGTGGGGGGAGCGACCTGCGAGGGTATTTTGAGACGAGCGCACCACCGGGATTTCAATCCACGCTCCCCGTGGGGGGAGCGACTTTTACAAACGTTTCCAGGATGTGCCGCCGGGGGAATTTCAATCCACGCTCCCCGTGGGGGGAGCGACCGGTACGGCGCTACATACCAGGTTGACAAAAAATGATTTCAATCCACGCTCCCCGTGGGGGGAGCGACATCGTCCAGGTACTTTCCCCATCTTACGACGGTTATTTCAATCCACGCTCCCCGTGGGGGGAGCGACAATTACATCTCCTTTCACGCAATTCTCTCAAAGAATTTCAATCCACGCTCCCCGTGGGGGGAGCGACCGCCAAACTTAGACTTGCCATCCAGCCAACCCCGATTTCAATCCACGCTCCCCGTGGGGGGAGCGACTGTTCCGCTTCCATCCGGGCCCGCCGTTCCTTCTATTTCAATCCACGCTCCCCGTGGGGGGAGCGACGCGGCAGCGGCGACAGACGCCGGAATGACATACGATTTCAATCCACGCTCCCCGTGGGGGGAGCGACAGGCCCGGACGTTGAGGTGATTTGGATCGGCGAATTTCAATCCACGCTCCCCGTGGGGGGAGCGACCGCAACAATTCAGAAATTGCCCGTGCAGATTACAATTTCAATCCACGCTCCCCGTGGGGGGAGCGACGATACGGTCACGCAGCATCCACAGGGGATTTCAATATTTCAATCCACGCTCCCCGTGGGGGGAGCGACCATTAAAACGAGAATATTTGCCAATACCTACATATTTCAATCCACGCTCCCCGTGGGGGGAGCGACTCGGAAAGCAGAACGGGTTTGGAAATTGATGGACATTTCAATCCACGCTCCCCGTGGGGGGAGCGACTGCCGGGGCTACGGTCGTAATGCTTCTACCAGCCAATTTCAATCCACGCTCCCCGTGGGGGGAGCGACATCCGCAGTGGTAGACTTAGCGCCAAGGTCACCAAATTTCAATCCACGCTCCCCGTGGGGGGAGCGACGCAAAGCCTTACGCAGCATAGCACGAGGCAGAGATTTCAATCCACGCTCCCCGTGGGGGGAGCGACTGCATCATGGGCACCGAAAGAGATGAGCAGCGATATTTCAATCCACGCTCCCCGTGGGGGGAGCGACGCCATGGCATCGGCCAGAGCCACCGCAGCTATTCCTATTTCAATCCACGCTCCCCGTGGGGGGAGCGACTAGCTGTTCGGCCAGTATCCGTTCATTCGGTGGGTATTTCAATCCACGCTCCCCGTGGGGGGAGCGACCAGAAAAAGGTGGATGCGATCTTGGAGGAAGAACGATTTCAATCCACGCTCCCCGTGGGGGGAGCGACGCGACAGCTATTTGATGGTCACAAAAAACAGAATATTTCAATCCACGCTCCCCGTGGGGGGAGCGACATGCTGGGGCAAGTGTGAAAAGTACAAAGCCTGGATTTCAATCCACGCTCCCCGTGGGGGGAGCGACGCGTTATGTTTATTTCATTGATAAGCGTTGCAAAATTTCAATCCACGCTCCCCGTGGGGGGAGCGACGACTTCTGCCGCAGACGCCGCAGCGGAATCTGCGATTTCAATCCACGCTCCCCGTGGGGGGAGCGACCGGTCAATGACTTACCGTGATGTACTCCGTTGCATTTCAATCCACGCTCCCCGTGGGGGGAGCGACAAAAGCCGACAAAGAATGCGGGGAAGGCTTACAAATTTCAATCCACGCTCCCCGTGGGGGGAGCGACCTGCGGATGGGGATTTTGTGTTACTAATCGACTATATTTCAATCCACGCTCCCCGTGGGGGGAGCGACTTTTCTCTGCCAATAGAGCCATCATCGTCCATGATATTTCAATCCACGCTCCCCGTGGGGGGAGCGACCTTAAAGCCGGGATTGCTTTCCTCCACGCAGTTGGTATTTCAATCCACGCTCCCCGTGGGGGGAGCGACGCCGATGGTTGCCGCCACTCCAAGCCAAAATTGTGATTTCAATCCACGCTCCCCGTGGGGGGAGCGACAGCAAAAATGCACAGAGTCTCTGCTCATTTTTGGCGAGGGTTAACAAAAATTCATGGAAGCAGCCCAAAGGAGCTGTGATTTCCCTCACAAAGGAGCAAATCAAGACCAGACTTCGGGCAGAATTTCGGTGCGAACCTGGCGGGAAAGTCCGTGCGCTTGGACTTCGCACTCAAACCAGGAGAGTCTCCTCCGGCTGATAGGTGCTCTTGCATCCGAAATGCTCCACCTTCTTCTCATAGTGATTCCCCAGGTAATAGAAGCGCAGGCTGTCCTTCTCCGGGTCCATGATGGCAAGGAGCTTTGCCTGAAGGCTGCGGCACTGGCCTGCATCCAGCAGGCACTCAAACACGGAATTCTGCACCCGCTGGCCGTAGTCCACGCATTTTTTAGCGATCTGCCGCAGCCGCTTTCTCCCGGCAGCGTCGTTGGTGTTTACGTCGTAGGTAATCAGTACCAGCATCAAATCACTTCCATAAAAAGGGCGGATAGCCGTCCAGGTCTCCCCGGAGATACCGGGCCAGAAGCAGAGCCTGGATGTAGGGAATCATGCCCCAGCTCAGCTTTTCGTTCAGATAGGGATGGGTCAGGGTGTCCCGCTTCCGCTCCTGCCAGGCCTTCAGGAATTTCTTCCGCCCCTCCTCTGTCAGCAGCACTGCGCCGCTGTCCTGGGTCTGGAAATCCTCCGGCCGAATCATGCGGTTGTTGATGATAGTCAGCACAAACCGATCCGCCATACAGGGGCGGAGCTCCTCCATCAGATCCAGGGCCAGGGACTGTCGCCCGGGCCGATCCCGGTGGAGAAAGCCCACATAGGCGTCCAGCCCCACGCTTTCCAGGGCGCTGGCGCAGTCGTGGGCCAGCAGGCTGTAGGCAAAGGACAGCAGGGCGTTGACCCGGTCCAGAGGCGGCCGGCGGTTCCGGCCATGGAAGAAGAAATCCTCCTTCCGGTTCAGCACAAGATGGTCAAACACCCCAAAATAGGCGCTGGCCCCCACTCCCTCCAGCCCCCGGAGGGCATCCAGGTCCACAGCATCCAGAACCATGGGGAGCAAATCCCGAATCTGCCCCACCGCCTCCTCCAGACCGCAGTCCGCCACCCGGGGCGCATGATCCCGGAGGGTGCGCTGAATGTTGGCGGCGGAGTTGCTGAGCTTGCCGAAAATCATGGTTCTGGCAATGAGGCAGCTGCGCCCAGGGTCGTCCGCCGCCCGGTACTGCTCCCGGCGGAGCAGCACATTTCCATTGTTCTCCCCGCAGACCCGGGCCAGGAATCTGCCTCTGGGGGTGCAGAAGGCCAGGCCGATCCCCTTTTCGGCGCAGGCTCCCATCAGCGCCGGAGAGGCCCCGGCATAGGAAAAGCTGACAATGGTTTGCAGGGTGTGCAGGGGATACCGGGCCACCACCGTCTTGTCCCGGTTGGCCAGGACATTTTCACCCTCCAATGACAGGTACACATCCTCGGAGGTGACGAACAGAGTGTTCAGCAGCTGTTTCATGGGGCTTCCTCCAATGCGTCTTTCAGGTAGGCGGACACGGAGCGGCTTTTCATCAGCCGGGGCAGGCAGAGCTCCTTCATGGAGCAGGCGTTGCAGGATTTGGTGGGCTTGACCTTGGGGGTATAGCCCCGGCGGTAGAGCTGGTGCATTTCTTCCAGAAGGGAACACACCTGGCTTCGCAGTTCCTGGGTAAACGCCACCCGTACCCGCCGCCGAATCTCCCCGTAATACAGCGCCCCCTCGGGAATTTCACAGCAGAGCATCCCCTCCAGGCACATGGCCTGGCCGCAGAGCTGGAGGGTGTCCCCGGTGTCCTCCCGGGGACTGCCCCGCTTGTACTCCACGGGGTAGGGCTGCCACAGGCCGTCCTTTCCCCCGAGGGGAATGCCGGTGCTGCCCCGGTGGTATTCCAGCACGTCGCACTGCCCGGAAACCCCCAGCCGTGAGGAATAAACGCTGACGCCCCGGGTAATCACGGTGTCCCCCCTGCTCTCCCGGAACTGCGTATCATGGGCATTCTGATGCAGAATGGCCCCGTCTATGGTCCGATAATTCTCCGCCCACTGGTGCTCAATATGAATCAGGGCCCACTGGCGGCGGCAGAATTTGAAATGCTGCAGCCCCGATAATTGGAGGTATTCCTCCTCTGTATAAGTCACCCCATGCGGATACAGCTCACACCGGTGGGAAGCTTCCCTTCGTCCACGCTCACCTGATAGTCAGAATAGGCCCTGGGAACTACCACGTCAGGATTCCGCTGGACCTTGACCAGATCAAACAGCTTATAGGCCGGGGCATTGCCCAGCTCAGAGTCATGGCGGAACACAATCAGCTCCCGCACTGCCATCTTTCCCCGGGCAGCGGAATGATCCAGCTCAAACATATTGAGAATTGCCTGCCAAAGCAATTCCAGGTCTTCTTCAGAGAAGCCGGTGGTTTTCCGGGCCAGGTTGGCGGAGATAAAGCCCTCCGCCCGGTACAAGCCATAGGGGACAATGTATTTCCGGCCCATCTCTGTACCTTTTTTCTCGGCATCGGCCTCCGTGGTGATGGCGACTCGGGTGATGGTCACCTCCTGGGGCACAATGGGGTCAACGCTTCGGGCAAATCCCAGCTGGACAGGCCCACGCACCTGGCCGCAGTTCAGTGCCCCTTTTACAAAGGTGGTCATCACCGCACCGAACGTCCGAATGTCAAAGAAATTGGCGCACATAAAATCCCGGATTTTTTCGTCCAGATTGGCGTCCTTTTTCTTTGCCTCTTTCAGCTTGGCAGGGTCAACTCCAATATAGGTGCAGGCCTCTGCGTCACTGCGGTTCAGAGGAACATTGTCCTTGATGTAGATTCGGTAGCCTGATTCCCCCTCTTTCACGGCTTCCACGTAGTTGCGGATTTTCCGTTTCAGGCATACGTCAGTTACCAGGCCAAGGCCGGTTTCCGGGTCAATCCGGGGCATGTTGCCCGCATCCGGGTCGCCGTTGGGGTTGCCGTTTTCCACGTCAAATAAAACAACAAATTCGTAGCGATTCTTGATGGCATCCATATTATTTATCCTCCTTCTTTGTGTAGCGGAATTGTTTCTGATGGTAGTAGCCCAGGTTAAAGGAACCTTGCTCGGGCAGCGACAGTCGAACAGGATATTCCTCTCCCAGAACATCTTTCAGCTTTCCAATCTGCTTGTCCCGTTTGATTCGCAGGCCGATGTCCAGCTTGCGAAGATGCTTTTGACAGAGATTATCCAGAATGGGGAAAATCACTGCCGGGGTGGCCGCTGCGGAATTGAAGTACTTGTCTTTGATGGTTGCGTTGATTCCGGGGTTCGCTGCCTCCTGCACCTCTTCGTAAACGGCAAACAGGCGGCCCAGGGTATAGGGAATGTTGGTGCTGTTTTCATTCAAGCTCACAGTTAATACCTCCTCCGGGCATTGTTTATTTCTGCTTTTCAAATAGTAGGCTTTCAGAATGGCCGCCCGTCCGGGGGTGATTTCCCGCTCCGCCCGAATGCGCAGCGTTACCGCTTCCAGCAAAGCGGCGGGATAGGCAGTGCCTGTGAAGATGGCCCGTGCTACGGCACCGGAGAGCACCGGGCTGGGCGATTTATCTGTGGTATTTAGGTTAACGGTTTCCCGAAGCATTGCCCACAGAGGTGTAATGGTATAGCGGTTCCCCACAATTTCCATCCGGGCATGGTGGTCATTGATATTGCGCATCAGCGCACCAAAGGAGTTTCGATAGAAAAACCGGACAGAAAGCCGTGCGGCGTTGGGCGCCAGGCCAAGGATATAGAACGGGCGATTGGGATCCAGTTTCAGCGCTGCACAGGGAAGTCCCTGGGCCAGATTGTTCAGCGCTGCATGGAGGTCAGCATCGGACAGGGTATCCGGCAGGTTGTCTCCAAACAGGGCTAATCCCGCAAACACGCTGTACTGGGGCTCCGCCCCCTCCGCCCAGCAGACCACGGTGGTGTCGCCGATGCGGTGGACATTCTCCCGGTCTGCCAGCAAATAATTCAGTGCGGCGGTATAGGCAAATGCAGCATGCTTTCCAACAGGGGCGTTCAAGCTCTGTTCCTTGCCGTAGGAGCAAAACGCAGGTGCATTAAAGGATACGATTGCTGCGCCGCTGGATTGGGCTCCCGCAACGCCCTTGATTACCGGATGAACCGACTCTGCCACGTCCGGGAGGCCTGTCACCAGGCATTGGGTTTTCTCGCCCTGATACTGACCATAGTGGTCATCCCATGCGCCGCATACCTTCTCGTCCTCCCAGATAAATTGCCCCTCCACCCGGAAGGAGAGATTTGCTCCCTTCATAATGTCCTCCCAGCAGTCTGCCAGGGCGGGATGCTCCCGGGCATTTTCCGGCTGCCAGGTATCAAAATAAGCCAGGATTGCTTTTGCGGCGGGAGTATCCACATCATCCAGAAGTGTATGATGGAGTTCCCCGCAGGCCCGGAAGCAGCTAAGGCTCCGTTCAGGCTTTCCCTTTTCATCTACGCCCAGAAGATAGCTAGAATTATCCCAAAGGAAGTTGGGAAGAACCCCCACCGTCCGGGTCACAGGGGAAGGAAGCTCAATCAGTGAGGGGCGAAGCTGGGTTTTCTTTCCAACTTGTTCCTCCCGCAGGAGGGGAACCAGGCCGGTAAGCTCCCCCGCCTCATTCAGGCAAAGTGCATAGCTGATTTTGGCCTTGCTCCAGCCGGGGCGGGCAATCTCTCCCCGTCGGGCCAGGTCTTCAAAGAGCCGGGTCAATGCTTGCAAGATCATGTCCGCACCTCCCCGCTGTACATGGGCGGGACCTCCAGCACACCGTCATGGAGCACAGCCCGAAAGAAATGGGGGGTGATGTTCTCCGGATCGGAATAGTCTAAATCCAGCAGCATCCATCCCAAATCCTTTTCCCCCTCCAATTCCACAGGACAGGGGGGCAGCTCATCGCAGGGCTTAAAATGAGCGGGAAATTCCCGCACCCCAAAGCAGGGCTGGTGGTAAAACTGTCCCTTCTCCACCCGGCGGCGCATGATGTCCTGGAATTTCCCGGGGTTGTCCGTGGGGGTCGCCCGGGCGGTCATCTCAAAGTGGGCATCAATGACATAGCGCACGTCCCGCAGCACCATGGCGGCCCGCTGCTGGATGCTGTCCGGGGTGGCAAGGTACATTTCGCCACCCTTTTCCATGACAGTCTTGGCTTTCCGGGCACTGATGGTATCCTTTACCTCGTTTCTCCGGATATTGGTAAAGCGGATCGGAGCACAGACACGAATGCGATCCACAACCCATTTCATCCCCGGATGCCAATAAATGCTTTCCAGCAGGCCCCGGGCAGCGGATGGGGTCATCACGTCATAGCTGACCCGTTCCACCTTCATCTCCGGGCGGGAGAAGCAGGCGTAATCGCCCCAGACTTCAACAGATATTGCCATAGGCATCTCCTTTCATACTTTAGGGAAGCTCTGATGAAATCGGCAAGAGCTGACAGCAGAAGATTTTGGCTCAGACGAAAGTTTGGAAAGTGGAGGAATACTGTATGTATTTCCCACTTTTCAAACGGAACGGCTGGGGCAAAAGATTTGTCTGTCAGCCGCAGACGATTTATTCAGAGGTTCCTTAGGGAACCGACTGGGTTTACTGAGTCCCCCAGCCGGTTCTATTGCTGTGACAACCATAATGTAACACACCTCGCTCTTCGTGTCAAGTATAAAAATTCAATAGTTGAAATAATTATTGGTTTACAATCTAATGAGCACAGTGTGAAGTAAAAAGCAAGCGGTTACTTATGATCATAAAATTGATTTGACAATTTCTCAAACATGTGTCATACTTAACTGGTCAAAAATCGGCCTGAAAAGGCCGCATTATTTGAGGATTGAAATAATAGCTGAAACAATTAAGCAAACCAGGGGGACAGGACGAAAGCTCTGTCCCCCTCGTTTCATAATATAATGCAGCTGGTGTCCAATAAAACAGACATTTAAGCGAAGAAAGCCTCACCCGCTTCCGCCGTCAAGGACAGGCCCATTTCCGGGTCGTACCGGTTAATATCCGTCAGCACGGCGCTGTCCTCTGCTAACGGGAGGATCGCACCGGCACGGTACAGCGCTTCATAGTGCTGCTGGTAGACCGAGACCCCATACTGCCCGGCCCGGCGGTAATCCGCCCTGCCCGCTCTGCCCTCCACCAGTGGTTGACAGGCATCCGCTCCGGCGCCCATGGGAATATACACGGTGCAGGTGGTGCGGTCGATCAGATGAAAGCTTTTTGCCAGTGTTTCAAAGGGAAGCATACATCCGCTGAGCCCCTCATTCATAATTTTTATCACGTTATTCTTGTCTATATTGTCCCCAATCAAAGAGCGCAGCGCCGTGAAATAACGCTCCATGGTTTTGGGATCGCCGGGGTCACGGTCTCCCTGCAGTGCCTCCTGAGCCGCCTGGATATTGACTTTCTGTAGAATCGGCATGGAGGACTCTCCATGGAAAAAGGTGACGATGCTCTCCTGTGCAGTGCGCTTTCCCTCCCGGTTGCACCGTCCCGCCGCCTGAGCAATGGAGTCCAGGCCAGCAATCTCCCGGTATACCGCTGGGAAATCCACATCCACTCCGGCCTCAATCAGGGAGGTGGATACCACCCGGCAGGGCAGGCCGTCTTTCAGCCGCTTGCGAACGGTATTCAGCACCTCTTTCCGATGCTCCGGATAAAGCAGCGTGGACAGATGAAATCTCCCCTCCTGTGGAAGCAGATTGAAGACTTCCTGTGCGGCCTTTCGGGTGTTTACAATGCAGAGCACCTGATTTTCCCGGATCAAGGCCTCAGCTAATTCGCTGTTGGACAGTTTTCCTCCATCCCGGTAAGTCACCCGGCAGAATTTCTGAAAGGAATCCCCAATCTCAGGGCAGATTTCCTGAATCTGTTGATTGGGATAAAATTTTCGGAACAAATCCGCCAGAACCGGCTGAGTTGCGGTACACAAAACAATGGTGGAGCGGAATCGGGCAGCCAGATTCGCCATCACCCCCACGCAGGGCAGCAAATGGCAGGTGGGCAGCATCTGTGCCTCGTCGAAGATCACCACGCTGTTTGCCACATTGTGCAGCTTGCGGCACTGGGAGGGTCGGTTGGAATAGAAGGACTCAAAGAACTGCACCGCAGTGGTGACGATCACCGGTGCGTCCCAGTTCTCCGCCGCCAGCCGCTGGAATCGATTCGATCGATTTGTCTCGTCATCCTCATCCAGGCAAACGCCGCTGTGATGCTCCACCACATTGTTCTCCCCCAAAATTTTGCGGAATACCGCCGCATTCTGCTCGATGATGGAGGTATATGGAACCACATAAATAACCCGCTTCATCCCGTTTTTCACAGCATGTTTCAAGCCGAACGCCAGGGATGAAACGGTTTTTCCACCACCGGTGGGAACCGTGAGCGTGTAAATTCCCTGGGGCCCGGAAGCCTTTTCCAGGCACTGCTCCAAAATGGCGCAGCGGTTTCGATTCAACTCGGTGGTTGGTGTACGCCAGGGGCTGATGTATTCACTCAGCCGCTCCAAAAGCACCGGCAGCGGATCATATCCGCTCCGTCCGGCATTGCTCCCGGACATGAAGGCCTCAGTATCCAAAAAATCCGCGTCCACCAGGCAGGAGTAGAGCATCCGAATCCACATAGACAGCGTATAGTAATCCGATATTTGGGGTCTGTCCCCCGGCTTTTGCAGCTTTCCCTCCCAGCAATAGGGTGGGATGCCCCCGTTCATTCCCTTCTTGAGTCGGCCGACAAAGGTGGGGGCACCGGGGTAGTCCATCCTGGGGTTTCCATAGTCCGGCAGCCCGCCGTGATGGCCCATCACACAGCAGGCGATCATTTCCTCTCCAATCTTTGCGCATTCCAACGCTCCGGCGGTGGCATGATCGACTTTTGGCCCGCCATGCAACCTTTTCTGAAAGGGTTGGGAGCACTTCCCAACATCGTGGGAATCCCCAAGCAATCTTCCTCGGGCTGCCTCTCCAAAATCGGCGGCAAAGATTTCGCTCCGCTGGGCAGTACCTGTCAGGTGCTCTTCAACCGTTTGTACAGCTCCGTCTTCCCGGATGTGTGCATAATACATAATTTTGCTCCTTATCTTCAAGGACGTTCCGGGCAAATTATACCATATTCCTGAGCTCGACGCAATCCCCCCAAATACCTTATTAAAAAAGTATTTTGCATTGGTATTACAAGAAGGCCGCTTCATCCACCAAAAAATTCAGGGGCGCTCCGTGTTTACGGAGCGCCCCTTTGGGTGGCAGATATTAACGGGAATTAAGCAGCCTTATCGGCGGCGATGGAGGCCACATATTCTGCGGCGCTCTTGGCGGCGATGCGGCCAAAGACTACGAAGTCGGCCACGGCATTGCCGCCCAGGCGGTTGGCGCCGTGGACGCCTCCGGTGACTTCACCGGCGGCGAACAGGCCGGGGATGGCAGTGCCGTCCTCGGTGAGGACCTGAGTCTCGGAATTGATCTTCAGGCCGCCCATGGTGTGGTGCACACCGGCAGTGACCTTGATGGCGTAGTAGGGAGCGGTGTTCAGGGGAGAGGCGAAGCTGGTGCGGCCGAACTCCTCGTCGCTCTTGGCCTCTACGCAGGCGTTCCAGGCGTTCATGGTTTCGGCAAAGGCAGCCTCGTCCATGCCCAGCTCCGCAGCCAGGGCCTCGTAGGTATCGCCCTGGGTGGTGAAGCCCTTGGAGATGTAGCCCTGGATGACGTTGGAGGCATCGGCCATGGCCTGGTCCACGATCAGGTAGCTGTAGCTGCCGGTCTGAGCGATCTCAGCGGCGGAAACCACGTCACGGGTGCCCACCTCGTCGATGAAGCGCTTGCCCTCGGCATTGACCAGGATGGCGCCGTCGCCCCGGAGGCCTTCGGTAATCAGGGAGGCGGTGTTGGCCTCCACAGTGGGATGAATCTGGATCTGGCCCATGTCCACGGTGGCAGCGCCCAGCTGCTGAGCCATCAGGATGCCCTGGCCCTGGATGCCGGCGGCGTTGGTGGTCATGAAGCCCTCCAGCTCGGGCTTGTAGGAGACAACCATGTCCAGGTTGGCGCCGAAGCCGCCGGTGGCCAGGATCACGGCGTCAGCGTTCACGGTGAGCTTGGAGCCGTCGCTGCCCACGCCGGAGACGCCGCACACAGCGCCGCTCCCATCGGTGAGAATGGTGTCCACGGTGGTGTTCAGGATGACTTCCACACCGGCGTCAGCCAGGTTCTTCTCCAGAATGGGAACGATGTAAGCGCCCACGGAAACAGTCTTGCCCTCGGCGTTGACGGGTCTGTGGATACGCTTGACGGAAGCGCCGCCGAACGCACCGACGCTGGTCAGGGGAGCGCCCACGCTCTCCAGCCAGGAGATGGAATCAGCGGTATTTTCGCACAGGGTCTTGACCAGCTCGGGGTCGTTCACGCCCTTGCCGCCGATCATGGTGTCCAGCTCCATCAGCTCCACGGAGTCGAAGTAGCCCTGGGGATCGGCCTTGTAGGCCTCCCACTGCTCGGACACGGTCTTGGCCAGAGCGGCGATAGCGGCATTGTCGGAGTAGCCCTCGGCGGCAACCAGGGCCTTCTCCACGCCGGCCTCCTCGCCGAAGGTGTTGTTGTCCTGCAGAGGGGTCTTGGCAGCGTTCATGCCGCCGGTGGAGCGGACGGAGTTGCCGCCCACCATGGCCTGGCTCTCCACCACCACCACATTCAGGCCGTCACCGGCTGCGGCAATGGCTGCGGTCATGCCGGCGCCGCCGGCGCCAACAATAACAACGTCCACATCCAGCGCCCGGTCCTCAGCGGCAGCGGCCTCGATGGCGGTCTTGTAGTCGTCGGGGTTCAGACCGGCAGCGGTCAGAGCGGCGGCAGCGGCCTCCAGGAAAGCATTGGAGGTAATGGTAGCGCCGGAGACGGCGTCCACCGCAATGGAGCCGGACTCGGCAACGATGGCGGGGAAGGTGTCGATGACCACGGAGCCGATGCCCACGGTCTCCTTGTCGCCGGTGGCGGTGCAGGCGGTGATCTTGCCGTCCGTCAGGGTCAGGGTAACGGTCACGTCGCCGCCCAGTCCCTGAGCGGTGCCGGCGAATTCGCCGGAAACGCCCTCGGCCAGTACCACTGCGCCCATGGAAAGAACCATGCACACAGTCAGAATCAGTGCGAGAATTTTCTTCATGTTTTCTGCTCCTTTTCATTTTCGGGCTTCTGCCCGTATTTGACTCCTTTATACCATACTTTTATGAAATAATCAACCGGAAATGTTTCGCAAATCACTACCGATTTGCAGGGCGTTTTTCACTTTTTGGCGCAATCGCCAACTCCCGGAGGACAAAAGCCGCCCTCCCGGGGGTGGGAGGGCGGCAATCCATTAAAATACTTTCCCGTTTTGCTGGCGCACGGCGGCTTCGGCAATATTGATGGAGTGGCCGCCGATTCGATTCAGGCTGGTGAGCACCTCGCCGAAGGTGATGCCCGCCTCGGCAGAGCATTCACCGGCCCGGAGCCGATCCATGTGGTTCTGCTGGGCCTGCTTTGCCTTTTTCCGGTTCTCCCGCTCCAGCCGGGCCAGGTGCTTCAGCTCGTCGATGCCGATGTCCTGGCTGTAGAACCGGGCGGTGGCGTTGGAATAGAGCTCCTTCACATTGTCGTACAGCTCTAAAATTTCAGTTCTCGCCACCTGGGAGTAGATGTGATTTTTCTCTGTAATCCGCTCGTTGACGTGGAGCAGATGCTCGGCATAGTCGCCGATGCGTTCCAGGTCGTTCAGGGCCTGGTAGACCCGGTTGACGTACATGGCCTCCTGGGTGGACAGCTCATGGACGTTGAACTTCACCAGATAGTCGCTGATGGCATCGGTCAGGTAGTCGATGACCGTCTCGTTCTCCGTGATCACTTGAGCGTCGTGAACCTCGTTGTTCAGAATTCCATCCATAGCCAGGCTGATATTCTCTCCCACCAGCTTGGTCATCCGGTCCACCTCACTGCGAATCTGGAGCAGCGAGACGCTGGGATTTCCCACCAGGTTGACGTCGATGTATTCCAGCCGTGCGGCATCCTCGTGCTTCTGCTTGGGAATCAGCTTATAGGTCAGCTTCACCACCAGGTTGGTGCAGGGCAGCAGCAGAACGGCGGAAACCACCTTGAAGATAATGTGAATCACGGACACCTGGAACATGGGGTCGGGAATCAGCCGCTCAATAAACTGGGTATAGGGCAGAACCATGGTGACGACGGTCATAATTACGCCGCCGACCACGTTGTAGATGAGGTAGATCATGGCCGCCCGCTTGGCGTTGTTCCGGGCGCTCATGGAGGCCAGGATGGTGGGCATAGCGGAGCCGATGTTGATGCCGCAGACCAGATAGGAGGCAAAGTGCAGCGGCATCAGTCCCTGCAAGGCCAGCGCCTGCAAAATACCAACGGCGGCAGAGGAGGACTGGATCACGGCGCAGAGCAGAGCGCCCACCAGGATGCCCAGAATGGGGCTCTTGGCATTGGCAATGAAGTTCTGGAACCAGGCCACCTGACCCAGCGGCTTCATGGCGCCGCTCATGGTGTGCAGTCCCTGGAACAGCAGGCCGAAGCCCAGAATCACCTGGCCAATGTGCTTGATCCGGGCCTTTTTGGAGTAGAGCATCATGAAGGCGCCCACACAGATGCAGAAGGGGGCAATGCCGGATACATCCAGAGCGATCAAGACGCTGGTGATGGTGGTACCGATGTTGGCGCCGAAGATGACGCCGGTGGCCTGGGCCAGGTCCATAATTCCGGCGTTGATAAAGCCCATGACCATAACCGTGGTGGCGGAGGAGGACTGGATGACCACCGTGACGAAAACGCCCAGAAGGAAACCGAGGATTCGGTTCCGGGTCAGCTTTTCCAGCAAATCCTTCATCTTGGAGCCGGCGGCCAGCTCCAGGCCGTCGCCCATGTACTTCATGCCGAACAAGAATGCGCCCAGCCCGCCCAGCAGCTCCACAAGGTTGGTAACAGTCACGGTCATCCCTCCAACGTAATGCAAAATATCCCATTTCTTCCCATGATAATTAAGTATACCAACTCCCGGCCTTGATTGCAATTGTAGATTTTGTGAGATTTCCCGGCCATTTGGGAAGAGAATCTGTATCAGTTTTCCGTCAGGCGCTACCAGGCTCTTGCATTTTTCTGCCAAAGGCCTTATAATTTGACATGAAAAACGCCATTGCGGCCGCACAATTATCAAAACATCGGAGGATAAACTATGAAATACGATTTCACCACCATCATGGACCGCCAGGGGATGGATGCCATTGCGGTGGATCAGCCGCCCCAGAAGCCCACCGTTCCGGGCTTTGATGTGATTCCCATGTGGATTGCGGATATGAATTTTGCCACGGTGCCCACGGTCGTGGACGCCATGATCCGCCGGGCTCAGCATCCCGCCTTCGGATATTTTTCCCTGCGGCAGGAATATTATGACGGCATCCTCCGTTGGCACAAAACCCATCATGACGTGGAATTAACACCGGAAAACATCCTCTATGCCAACGGCGTGCTGGGCGGGGTGGTCAGCGCACTGAATGTGCTCTGCTCCAAGGGAGATAACGTGCTGGTACACTCCCCCACCTATGTGGGCTTCACCCATGCTCTGGGGGACAACGGCTACAACATCGTCCACTCCCCCCTGGTGCTGGACGAGGGCGGCATCTGGCGGATGGACTACGCCGACATGGAGGAGAAAATCGTCCAAAATAAAATCCACGCCGCCATTATGTGCTCCCCCCACAATCCCTGCGGCAGAGTGTGGGAGCGCTGGGAGCTGGAGCGTGCCATGGAGCTGTTCAAAAAGCACGATGTGTATGTGATCTCCGATGAAATCTGGTCCGATCTGATTCTGGAGGGGTACAAGCACATCCCCACCCAGAGCGTCAGTGAGGACGCCAAAATGCGCACCGTGGCCATGTACGCCCCCAGCAAAACCTTCAACCTGGCAGGACTGGTGGGAAGCTACAGCGTGATCTACAATTCCTGGCTCCGGGATCGGGTGCAGAAGGAATCCACCCTCTGCCACTACAACGAGCCCAACGTCATGTCCATGCACGCCCTCATTGGAGCTTACCAGGACGAGGGCTATCAGTGGCTTTCCGAGCTCCGTCAGGTGCTAACCGGGAATGTGGACTTCGCCTGCCGGTACATCGCCGAGCATTTTGAGGGCGTGAAGGTCAGCCGCCCCCAGGGCACCTACATGCTGTTTGTGGACTGCACGGACTGGTGCAGGGCCCACGGCAAAACCATCGAGGATGTGGAGCAAGCTGCCTGGGCAGTGGGCGTGGCCTTCCAGGACGGCCGGATGTTCCACGGCCCCTGCCACGTCCGCATCAACCTGGCCCTTCCCCTGACCCGGGTTCAGGAGGCCTTCCACCGGCTGGACAAGTACGTGTTCAACGCCGCCAGGAGTTAGGAATTAGGAATGAGGAATTAGGAGTTAGGAATTTAACGGGATGCCCGTAGGGGCCCGCCATGTAAAACGCCTGAGTGTTCCATTCAACGGAGCACTCAGGCGTTTAACAAAATCGGGCGGGTCAAGACTTGTAGCTACGGCCGCGAAAAATTCCTAATTCCTCATTCCTAACTCCTAATTATCCCATATCTCATATCTCCAAAAGCACCCAGGCGCCGAAGGTGGTGAACGTGCCGCCGCAGGCCTGGTTTGAGAGCAGCTCCTGTTTTCCGGCGTATTCCGGCAAATTCACAGCACCGTCCTTGCAGTGGAACACCAGGGTATATTCTCCTGCCCGGCGGATCAGCAGGCCCCGCTCGTCATCCGTCACGTCTTGCACATCCCGGGCGAGAAGCTCCGGATGCTCCCGGCGTACCCGGAGCAATTGGCGGTACCAGGCGTACATATCCGCGTCCTGCCTGTCCTCCGCCCACACCATTCCCCGCCGGCAGTCCGGGTCCTGGCCTCCATCCATGGCGTACTCGTCCCCATAATAGATCATGGGCATTCCGGGGAGCAGCAGCTGTAAGGCGGCGATGAGCTTCATCCTGTTTTTGTCCCCGCCGCAGTGGTGCAGAATCCGGGGCGTGTCGTGGCTGTCCACCAGATTCCACAGCAGCGGCAGCACCTTGGGGTGCAGCCGGCCCTTCAAAAAGTTCAGCTCCCCCACAAACCGGGATACGGAAATTTCATCCCGGGCCGCCAAGCGGAGCACCGCCTGGTAGAAGGGGTAGTTCATCACCGTATCCCACTCGTCCCCCTGGAGGAAATCCTCGGCGCAGTGCCAGACCTCGCCGATGATCAGCGCCTGGGGGAATTCTCTTTTAATCTCCCGCCGGAACTGCTTCCAGAAGGCGTGGCCGATTTCGTCGCCCACGTCCAGCCGCCAGCCGTCGATGCCGCATGTCCGCAGCCAGTACAGCGCCACATCCAGAATGTAGCGGGTCACCTCCGGATTTTTCACATTCAGCTTGGGCATCCCGCCGAAGTAGGAAAAGGTCTTGAAATTGGGCTTCTCCCCCCACTTCGCCCGGAGGGGGAAATCCTCGATAAAATACCAGTCCAGATACCGGGAATCCCGTCCGTTTTTCCGGATGTCGGCAAAGGCGAAGAACTCCGGGGAGGTGTGGTTGAACACCCCGTCCAGAATCACCCGCAGACCCAGACTGTGAGCCCGATCCACCAGCTCCTTCAGGTCCTGCTGGGTGCCGAAGGAGGGGTCGATGGTATAATAGTCGATGGTGTCGTATTTGTGGGAGGAGTTGGAGCGGAAGATGGGGGTCAAATACAGGATGTCCACTCCCAGCTCCCGGATATGCTCCAGTCGCTCCATCAGCCCCCGCAGGTTCCCGTGGAGGTTGTCCCCAGGGGAGATGGGCGCTTTGTACCACTGCTGCTCCGGCACCTCCCGGCTGGATGCGAACCGGGAGGGAAAGACCTGATAGAGCACCTTGTTCTCCGCCCAGGCCGGGGTGAGGAAGCGCTCCTCCTCCCGCAGATTCTGGGGGCAGTCGAACATGTCGTCCGTATCGGTGAAGGGCCGGTCAGAGAAGTGATAATTGGAATAATATATGGTATTTCCGGCGGTGTCGGTGAGCTCAAACCAATAGCGCAGGCACACCACCTGGAATTCCAGCTCCGCCTCCCAGTAGTCCAGGGTATTGTCCGTGGCGGCGACGGCCATGGGGGCCTCCTTCCGGGTGTCCAGCAGGCGCAGGGGCAGGTATTTGTCCTGATGGTGGAGGATTACCCGGGCAATGTCTCCCCGGGCGCTGCGCAGACGGAACAGGAACCGCCCCGGCTCCAGGCAGAAGCAGTCCCGGGCGGTGGCTTCATGGGAAATGGCGGCGAGAATCATAGCATTGACGCTCCTTGTGTCTTTCTTTCCCCGGGCTGCCCGAGGCACCATGGAGTATACCATGTTTTTGAAAAAAAGCAATAGCCTCTTTTTCCTTTTGCTCTGATTGGTGTTCGGCGGCGAGTCGCCGCTGACAATTCGCACGGGGCGAGTGTTCAGTCGTTACCCCCGAACTCAGCCCGGTAACGCTTTTGCGGCAGGACGTTGAATGGAACGCTCAGGCATCCGACGAAAGCGGGAGAGTCAAGACCCGCTGCTACGGCTGCGCAAGAGAAAATTCCTCATTCCTAACTCCTCATTCCTCATTCCTAATTCCTAACTATCCCATATCTTATATCTTCCTTCCGTGGCTGTCAATTCCGCTAAGAAAGAATTAAGGCAACAGATCATCGACTTTTTCCCTTCCTGATGCTATAATGACGAAAAAGGAGGGAGCTTGCCATGGAGAAAATACTCCTGCTGGAGGATGATACCGCCCTGGGAAGGGGCATTCAGATGGCGCTGCAAGGGGACGCTGTGCAGATTAAGCGGTGCCGCACCCTGGCCCAGGGAAGAGAAGCGCTGGCCCGGGACGATTATTGTCTGCTGATTCTGGACGTGAACCTGCCCGACGGCTCCGGCCTGGAGCTGCTGCGCCAGGTTCGGCAGGACAGCAGCGTCCCCGTGATTCTGCTCACCGCCAACGACCTGGAAATGGACATTGTCACGGGGCTGGAATCCGGGGCGGACGACTATATCACCAAGCCCTTTTCCCTGGCGGTGCTCCGGGCCCGGGTGAACGCCCAGCTCCGGCGCAGCGCCGGGGGAAGGACGGCCCGCTACGCCTTCGACGGTTTTGTGTTCGACTTTGACCGGATGGAATTCCGCCGGAACGGCCAATCTCTCGAGCTGAGCAAGACAGAGCAGAAGCTGCTGCGTCTGCTGGTGGAGAACCGGGGGCAGACCCTCTCCCGGGCCACTCTGGTGGACCGGGTCTGGACGGACGGGGCGGAATATGTGGATGAGAACGCCCTCTCCGTCACGGTGAAGCGGCTGCGGGGCAAGCTGGAGGACAACCCCTCCGCTCCCAAATACGTAAAAACGGTGTACGGCATCGGCTACACCTGGGCGGTGAAGTGATATGGCATATGGAATCATTGCCGCCTGCGTTTTCCTGGGGGCCGCCCTTTGGAACCGCCGCCGCACCCGGCGGATTCTGGAAGGCCTGAGCCGGATGCTGGATGACGCCATGGAGGGCCGCTTCACCGAGACGCATTTTGATGAAACGCTTCATTCCGCCCTGGAGAGCAGGCTTGCCCACTATCTGGCTGCCTCCACGGTGTCCGCCCGAAACGTCCAGGCGGAGCGGGAGAAGCTGAAAGCCCTGATCGGGGACATCTCCCACCAGAGCAAAACCCCCATTTCCAACATCCTGCTCTACACCCAGCTTCTGCGGGAGCAGCCGGGAAACGCCGACTGCCTGGAAGCGCTGGAGGGACAGACCAGAAAGCTGCAAAGCCTCATCGACGCTCTGGTGAAGACCTCCCGGCTGGAATCCGGGGTTCTGGCCCTGCATCCGACTCCCGGGCAGCTGCAGGAGGTGGTCGCCGCCGCCCTTGCCCAAATTGCCCCAAAGGCGGCGGCAAAGGGAATTGAGATCATTCAGGAGCCCATCCGGGCCGACGCTGTTTTCGATCCCAAGTGGACGGAGGAGGCCATCTACAATCTGCTGGACAACGCCGTGAAATACACCCCGGTCGGGGGAAGGGTGACCGTCACCGCCACGGCGTATCCCATGTTTTCCGCCGTCCACGTCCGGGACACCGGTCCGGGAATCGGCGAGGAGGAGCAGCCCAGGGTGTTCCAGCGGTTCTACCGGGGGGCAGATTACGCCGGGGAAGAAGGGGTGGGCATCGGGCTGTACCTGGTGCGGCAGATCGCCGAGGGCCAGGGAGGCTATGTGAAAACCCGCTCCCAGCCGGGCCGGGGCAGCACCTTCTCGCTGTATCTGCCCAAAGCCTCCGGATGATGCTATCAACCCAGGACGGGTCAAGACACGCCCCTACGGTCATCAAACCGGCACCTGGCACCATTCATCGAAACACTCAGTATCCGTTACCTGGCGGGAGGATAATATCCTCCCCTACGGGCATCCTGTTAAATTCCTAATTCCTCATTCCTAACTCCTAATTATCTTATGCCTCTCTTTTCGGGTGTGGAAAAAATAAAATCTGTCAATTCTGTTAGATTCCAGACAGAATGTGGAAAGATTCTTTTGCTAAAGTCTGTGGTGTCGAGAGACAGTACAGACTTTTTTGGAGGCAGTTTCATGAGCATTTTGGAAACAAAAGACCTGCGCAAAATTTATGGCGCCGGGGATACGGCGGTTCGGGCCCTGGACGGGGTGAATCTGAGCGTGGAAAACGGGGAGTTCGTCACCATTGTGGGTACCTCCGGCTCCGGCAAGTCCACCCTGCTGCACATGCTGGGCGGGCTGGATCGGCCAAGCAGCGGCAGCGTCATGGTGGATGGAAAGAACATCTTTGAACTTAAGGACGAGGCGCTGACCATTTTCCGCCGGAGAAAAATCGGCTTCGTCTTTCAGAGCTACAACCTGGTTCCCGTGCTGAATGTGTATGAAAACATCGTCCTTCCCATCCAGCTGGACGGCCGGAAGGAGGACGAGGCGTTCATCCAGCAGATCGTGAAAACCCTGGGGCTGGACGGCAGGCTGGATGCCCTGCCCAATCAGCTCTCCGGCGGCCAGCAGCAGCGAGTGGCCATTGCGAGAGCCCTGGCGGCGGCCCCGGCCATCATCCTGGCCGACGAGCCCACCGGCAACCTGGACTCCAAAACCAGCCAGGATGTGCTGAGCCTGCTGAAGGTCACCAGTCAGAAATTTTCCCAGACCATCGTCATGATCACCCACAACGAGGAAGTCGCCCAGATGGCCGACCGGATCATCCGGATTGAGGATGGCCGCATTGTGACCCGGGGGTAATGGCATGAACGTGAAAAATCGAGGCTGCATCCGCCGCCTGAGCTTCAAAACCCTGCTTGCCTCCCGGAAGCGGAACCTGATCGCCATTGCCGCCATCGTGCTGACCACGCTGCTGTTTACGTCCCTGTTTACCGTGGCCATGTCCATCAATTCCAGCTATGAGATGTACGCCTTCCGCCAGGCGGGCGGCTATTGCCATGGCAATTTCAAGGAGGTGACCGAGGAGCAGATCGCCGCCATCTCTGCCCATCCCAAAATCAAGGCCGCCGGGGTACGGCTGACCATCGGCTTCCAGTACGGCGGCGTGTTTGCGAAAACCCCTGCCGAGGTCAGCTTCATGGACGAAAACTGCACCAAGTGGAGCTTTGCCCAGCCCGACGTGGGCCGTATCCCCAAAGAGGGGAAAGAGGTCATCATGGACACCGGTGCTCTGAAGCTTCTGGGGGTGGAGCCCGTCCTGGGGGCCCAGATTCCCTTTACCTTTGAGGTGGGGGATCAAAGCCAGCGCTCCTATGAAAAGACCGATACCTTTACTCTGGTGGGATGGTGGGACTACGACGACATCTCCCCCGTCCACTACATCAACGTGTCCCGGGAATACGCCGAAAAAGTGGAGGCCGAGGGCGTCGCCGCCGGGATGGAGCCCTTCCGCCGGGACTTGAACGTGATGCTGGGCTCCGCCATGGACATTCGGGGCCAGCTGGAGCAGGTGGACCGGGACCTGGGCTACACCTGGGACAACCGGGGGGCGGAAAACAACGTCCGCATCGGCGTCAACTGGGGCTACACCTCATCTCAGCTGGGCGAGAACATGGACGCCTCCACCGTGGCGGCCTTCCTGGCCCTGGTGATCTTCACCGGCTACCTGATCATCTACAACATCTTTCAGATTTCCGTCACCGGGGACATTCGCTTCTATGGGCTGCTGAAAACCATCGGCGTCACCCCCCGGCAGCTGCGGCGGATCATCCGCCAGCAGGCGCTGCTGCTGTGCCTGGTGGGCATCCCGGTGGGAATGCTGCTGGGCTACGGCGTGGGGGCCCTGCTGACCCCGGCGGTCACGTCGAACCTCATGTCCGGCAGCATGGGCACCACCATCAGCACGTCGCCGCTGATTTTCATCGCCTCCGGGCTGTTTGCCCTGCTGACGGTGCTGCTGTCCTGCTCCCGGCCCGGGCGGATTGCCGGAAGGATTTCCCCCGTGGAGGCCACCCGGTACACGGAGGCGAGCCACACCAAAAAGAAACGCCGGGCCACCCGGGGGGCCAGGGTGCATCAGATGGCCTTTGCCAACCTGGGCCGGAACCGGAGCAAGACCGCCCTGGTGGTGATCTCCCTGGCGCTGTCCGTGGTGCTTCTGAATATTCTCGTCACCTTCACCGCCGGGTTTGACATGGAGAAATTTCTGGCAAAGACGTCCTGCGCCGATTTTATCGTCAGCTCCACCGACTATTTCCGGTCCAACTGGGCCAGGACCTACATTTCCCGGGAGCAGATTCAGCAGATTCAGGGCAGTACCCAGGCCAGCTTGTCAGGCGTGGGATATGTCCCCGGGACAGTCTATCAGAACGTCTGGATGCGGGAGGAAGCCTGGAAGGCGGAGGCAAACCACTTCTCTGCCAGCTGGGCGGAGCAGGTCCTGCCGACCCTTTCCCGCAGGGACGGCCTGGTGATGGGAGAGGCTCTGATCGAAGGGCTGGATGAGAGCCTGCTTTCAAAACTCCAGGTATTGGACGGCGACCTCGGCCCCCTGCTGGAGGGGGACAGCCACAGCATCGCCATTGCCGTCCACACCGACGACTACGGAAATCCGGAACGCCTGGAATCCTACCCCCGGGTGGGGGAAACCCTTCCGGTGACCTATGTGGAGGAATTTACCTATCTGGATGGCCGCACGGGAGAACCTGCCACCGAGGACACTCCAGGGGATTTCCTCCAGATGAAGGTTGAGAAGGGCACGGACATTACCTACACCGTATGCGCCTGGGTGGTGGTGCCCAATGCCATGGGCCATCGCCGTGGCACCTTGGGCTACGAACTGGTTCTGAGCAAGGAGGCTCTGGAGGCCGACAGCGGCGCAGCGCCCATTCCCCTGCTCTACCTCTTCGACACGCCGGATGAAGCTGCCGAGAAGGATGCCGAAAGCTATCTTGCCCAGCTCACTGGGGGGAATCAGCAGCTGATGTACGAGAGCAAGGCGAGCCTCCGGGCGCAGTTCAAGGGGTTCCAGGACATGTTCCTGCTGCTGGGCGGGGCGCTGTGCGCCATCATCGGCCTGGTGGGCGCACTGAACTTCTTCAACGCCATTTTAACCAGCATTCTCGCCCGAAAGCGGGAATTTGCGGTGCTCCAGGCCGTGGGCATGACAAACGGGCAGATGAAGACCATGCTGGTCTGCGAGGGGCTGTGCTATACCCTGGGCTCCGCCGCTTCGGCGCTGCTTCTCTCCCTGGTGATTACCCCGCTGGCCGGGAATCTGCTGGAAGCCATGTTCTGGTTCTTCAGCTCCCACTTTACCGTTGTCCCCATTTTGCTGACCCTGCCTGTTTTCGCCCTGCTGGGCTACGCCATCCCCTCCATCATGTACCGCCAGGCCGCTAAGCAGAGCGTGGTGGAGCGACTGCGGGAAACAGAATAACCGCCTGAACATTCCGGGAAAATGCTTTTCCCGGAATGTTTTGCTATAAATATCCCCCCGGGGGGCTTCCGAAAAGACGGGGCAGATGGTATGATACCCGGGAATGGAAGCGATCCGGGAGAGAGACACATGACAGAAATTCTGATGGGACAAAAAAAGAGAAATCGAAGAAACGCAGAGTTGGTGCTGGCAATGCTTCTTAGCGTAGCAGTGCTGAGCATCATTTGTCTGTTTGTGGGTTCTTCCAATATGACGGTTCGGGAGTGCATCTCGGCGCTGGGAAAAACAGGCAGCGCCGCCCACGTCCGGATTATCTGGAACATCCGGATTCCCCGGGTGCTGGCAGCCATTATTGCCGGGGCGGGGCTGTCGATTTCCGGCCTGATGATGCAGACCACCCTGGGTAACTCCATGGCATCCCCCTCCACCCTGGGCGTCTCCAATGCGGCGGTGTTCGGGGCCAATCTGTCCATCATCGCCTTTGCGGGAGGGTTCCTGTCCACGGGAAACAACTTGAGCAACTACGCCCTGGGGGCAAATCCCTACGCCACCAGCGTGATGGCATTCGTATTTTCCACGGTGTCCATTTTGATGATTCTGGGCCTTTGCACCCTCCGCTCCATCTCCCCCAATGTGGTGGTGCTTTCCGGCATGGCCATTGGTTCCGTCTGGACGGCGGCTACCACGATTTTGCAGTTCTACGCCACGGATGTGGGGATTTCCGCCGCAGTGGTCTGGAATTTTGGCGACCTGGGCCGGGCCACCTACCGCACCGACGCCATCATGTTTGCCGTGGTGCTGGTGGGATTCCTTTTCTTCATGCTGATGGCCTGGCAGTTTAATGCCCTTCTCAGCGGCGAGGCTACCGCCAAGACCATGGGCATCCGTGTGGAGGCGCTGCGGTTTGTCACCCTGCTCCTGGCCTCCGTGATCACGGCGGTGTGCGTTTCCTTCCTGGGGATCATCGGCTTTGTGGGCATTATCTGTCCCCACGTGACCAAGCGGCTGCTGGGACAGGATCACCGGGTTTCCATCCCCGCCTCCGCCCTCGGTGGAAGTCTGCTCCTGCTGCTGGCGGACACCCTGTCCAGGAGCATGGGGGGTGGTTCAGCCCTGCCTGTGGGAGCCATCACCTCCCTGCTGGGCGCACCGTTTTTCGTCGTCATTATTTTTTCCAGGAAGGAGAACCGCCGATGCTGAACGTGGAGAATCTGACCTTTCGCTACAGCCGTCACGCCCCTCCCGTGCTCAGCGGTGTGAATCTGAGCCTGAACCCGGGGGAGATCGGCATTTTGCTGGGGAAAAACGGCTCCGGCAAGACCACCTGCTTCAAGAACATTCTGGGAATTCTCCCCCCCTCCGGTGGAAGAGTCTGCTTTGACGGGAAGGATTTGCTGAAAATGCCCCGGCAGGAACGGGCCAGGCGCATTGCTTACGTCCCCCAGGACATTCATTTCGGCGCCCTGAGCGTATTTGATTCGATCCTCATGGGCCGGGTCTCCTACTTTGGGCTGAAAGCCAGCCGGAACGACTACCTGGCAGCAGAAAGGATCATGGAGGACATGCATCTGGAGGCCTTTGCCCAGCGCAACGTGGAGGAGCTGTCCGGCGGCGAGCGGCAGAAAATTGCCATTGCCCGGGCAATGGCCCAGGAGCCAAAACTGATGGTCTTTGACGAGCCCACCGGAAACTTAGACATTGCCAACGAGCAGCTGATCATGGAAGAGGCCCGGAAGCTGGCAAAAGAAAAGAACATTGCTATTTTGAGCTCCCTGCACGACCTGAATCAGGCCATGTACTTTGGCGACAAGTTTTTCCTCCTGAAAAACGGCGTCGTCAAATACGTCGGTGGGAAGGAAATCATCCGGGAGGAAATAATCAAAGACATTTTCGACATCAATGTCAGAATTGTTGAGATAGATCATCAAAAAGTGATATTAGGAGGAAACCAATCATGAAAAAAATCACCGCCCTTCTGCTGGTGCTGGCCATAATGCTGAGTCTGGGCGTCTGCGGCGCCAGCGGCCAAAAGGCAGAGGAAATAACCGTCACGGACATGATCGGCAGAGAGGTGGCCGTCACCCCCGGCAGCTACAGAAGCGTGGTCTGCATCGGTGCGGGCGCTCTGAGAATGTACAGCTACATTGCCGATGTGAACCTGCTGTGCGGCGTGGAGGACATTGACAACACCACCCTGGAAAATCGCCCTAAGATGTTTGACTCCGTGGCACGGCCTTATGTGCTGGCCTACGGCGACGTGTTCGCCACCCTGCCCTCCTGCGGTGTAGGCGGCCCCCAGGCCCAGACCGCCGAGGCGGAGAAGATTCTCTCCTGCAATCCGGACATTGTCATTTCGGAATACGAGGATGTGGAGAAGGAGGATGCCCTGCAAGAGCAGCTGGGCGTGCCCGTGATCACCCTGAAATCCGGCCCCAAGGGCGTGTTCGACGACAGCTTCGCCGGTTCCATGAAGCTGCTGGGCACCATCTTTGGCCAGGAGGAAAGGGCGGAGACCCTGGTTTCCTTTGTGGAGACCCAGACCGCCGAAATTAGTGAGCGCACTGCGGGCCTGGCAGAGGCGGACAAGCCCGGCGTCTATATCTGCGGCCTGGGCAACTGGGGCACCACCAACCACCTGATGACCGCCCAGAATTACGCTTCGCTGAACGTGGCGGGGGTGCGAAACATCGTCACCGGACTGGCCACCGACGGCATTCAGTCCATCGAGGAGGAGACCTTTGTGGCCCTGGGTGACGAGATGGACATCATCATCATGGATGCGGCAGCGGTGAAAAACATCGCTCCCCTGTACCAGGAGGACCCCACCCTGTTCGACACCTGCAAGGCCTGGCAGAGCGGAGAGGTCTACCTGGAAATGGCCTACAACGCCTACTATACAAACTATGAGCTTGCCCTGATCAACACCTGGTTCCTTGCAAAAGCGGTGTACCCGGAGCTGTTTGAGGACATTGACCTGACCGAAAAGGCCAACGAAGTGACCAAGGCCTTCCTGGGTCAGGAACTGGCAGAGGAAATCGCCGCCTGTCCGTCCAGCTTTGGCGGCTACCAGAAGATCGACACCGCCGTCTTCTTCGGCTGAGGAATAAAAGACAGGCAATGTGGTCAACCGAAGGGTTGACCACATTGTGAAAAACGGAGGAGTTTCTATGGAAAAAAAGGATGTTATTGAATTCTTTGACCGGTGCGCCCCCAGCTGGGACGCCGAAATGGTCAAAAATGATGCCATCATCGGCAAAATACTGGATAACGCCGAAGTGACGGAGGGGCTGGACATTCTGGATGTGGCCTGCGGCACCGGCGTGATGATTCCCCACTATCTGGAGCGAAAGGTGGCCAGCGTCACCGCCATTGACATTTCTCCGGAGATGGCGAAGATTGCCCGGGAAAAATTTGCCCGGGAGCCCCGGGTAAGGGTTATCTGCGGCGATGTGGAGGAGACGGCCTTTGACCGGCAGTTCGACCGGATCGTGGTGTACAACGCCTTCCCCCATTTTGGAAACCCCCAGCGTCTGATTCGGGTTCTTTCCGGGCTGCTGAAGGAGGGCGGAAGGCTGACCATTGCCCACGGAGCCAGCCGGGAGGCCATCGACAGCCACCATTCCGGGGCGGCCCACAAGGTGTCCAACGGCCTGATGCAGGCCGACCGGCTGAAAAAGCTGTTCGACCCCTACTTCGAGGTGGAGGTCATGATCTCCAACCGCCAGATGTATCAGGTCTCCGGTGTCAAATGGGATGCGGCGGCGCACACCCACGAGGGCCTTTCCCACAGCCATCCTCACGAGCATCCTCATGAGCACGAGCATTCCCATGAGCATGAACGTTCCCATGAGCACAGCCAGGTTGACGCCGCCCCCATGGAGGAGCTGCTGGCGCTGATGAAGTACATGGTGGGCCACAACGATGCCCACGCCCAGGAGCTGGCGGAACTGGCGGATCAACTCCGGGATTCTGGAAAAATCCGTGCCTGCCAGCAGATCATGGACGCTGTATCCAACTTCGATATGGTCAACGCCCAACTGGACGCCGTACTGAAAGAACTGCTGGTTGACGAGGCGTAAAACATCCCCCCAGGGGGATGCATGGCATCATACAACCACAGTTAATATGCGCAATCTAACGCAAAGCACCGCACGCTTGGGCAAGGCGTGCGGTGCTTTCTGTTTGGGGGCAGGCATGGGTGCTCTTGCCGTTGGCGTATCCTGGGAATTGCTATTTGCCCCGAAATCATTTATAATGGCCCTACACATTTCGGTGAAAAGCTGGTGGACAAATGCAGACGATCATGATTATTGAGGACGATGGGGCCATCCGGGAGGAGCTGGCTCTTTTGCTGGAAAACGAGGGCTACCGCCCCCTCCCGGTGACGGATTTTGACAGCGTTCCGGCCCAGGCCGCCCAGACCCGGCCTGACCTGATTCTGCTGGACATCGGCCTGCCCGGCCGGGATGGCTTTGCCCTGTGCGCCGAAATGCGCAAGCGCATCTGCGTGTCGGTGATCTTCGTCACCAGCCGGGATTCCGGGGCGGACGAGGTGCGGGCCCTGGCTCTGGGCGGGGACGATTACATCACCAAGCCCTACAGCGTTCCGGTGCTGCTGGCCCGAATCCAGGCCCATGTGGAGCGGGCATTGTTCTACGCCCGGGCGGAAAGCCCGGAACTGGACTGCCTGCTCCGGCAGGTTTGCCTGGAAAAAATTGCCGCCCAGGCGCTGGAAAACCACCGCTCCCCGCCGGGAGATGGCAAGGGCGCTGCGCACCCAGTTTGCCATCTACTATGCCCTGCCCGCTCTGCCGCCCCTGCTGATTGGGATTCCCTTTATTTTCAATCTGGCCGGCCTTCCGGAGCCGGGGGTGATGGTGGGCATGAGCAGCCCCGCCGCAATTACCGTAATCTCCCTGGGAATTTTTGCGGCCATCTACGCAGTTTATATCCTGCTGGCCTACACCAGCCTGAAACGGGATGTGCTGCCAGCATAAAACAGGCCGAACGCAGTAAGAACTTTCCTTTTTAGCTGTTTTCATTTTAGGAAAGATGTGCGAGAAAACGGTAGGGTGCGCTTGGTTTTCAGGCAGGCTATCGTATAATTCACGGAATATCTATCGACTATAGCCTCCTTTTATGATATACTCAAGGTATGCAATCATAAAAGGAGGCATTTCCATGGGTGGGCAGGAAATCCAAAAGCAAAAAACGCCATTGTGTGCCGGTCTGCTGGCCCATGTGTGAGCGGGCAGATGAGAACCACATTTTAAAAGCCCTGAGAAATTCGGATTTCTCAGGGCTTTTTCATTTTATTTTTTTCGGTTATATCGTTTCCTTTATGCGTATCTCAAAAGATGGCAACCCCAATCAATAATGCTCCTTGACTTCTACCAAGACCCCCAGGTCTTTGGCAGTGTCAAAATACTCATAGGCTTCGTAGCCCTTCTCCTGCTTAAAGATGGAAGCGTAGCCGGCCCTGGCCATGATATCCTCATCCTTTTCCAGGGCACCGTCTGACAGCAGGCAGACAGAACAGACGGAAGTGCCATGCTCCTTCAGCCAGGCAGCCCAGGGATCATTGTCGCCCAAGGGCTGGATAATCTCAAACCAGAAATTGTCGCTGAAAACACTCTCCACCTTCATAGGTGTGTCGGTGATATCCTTGCCCAGATACCTGGTAAAGGGGGTGCGAACCATTTTGTGCTCGCCCTGCTCTGCGGGCGCTGTTCCGGTGCCCAGCAGCGCTTTGTAGCCTGCCACGGTTTTTTCCAGATTATCGGTCACGATGATGACCTTTATGATTTTGGTAGACGAAAGAGCCATTGAATTATCCTCCTTTTTTGTCCTTCAGCGATTTGTAAAGCCTCCATCGGCGATGATTTCTGCGCCGGTTACATAAGATGATTGGTCAGAGGCCAGGAACAGGGCAATTGCCGCAATCTCGGCAGGCTGACCGATATGCCCAATGGGAATTTGGGAAACCAGAGAATTGTAAACCGCCTGGTCTCCGTGAACAAACGCGGTGAATGCCTTGGTCTCCGTGGGCCCGGGGCTGATGGCATTTGCCCGGATTCCCCGCTCTGCCAGCTCACCGGTAAAGGAGCGGGCCATGGAGCGCACGGCGGCCTTGGCGGCATTGTATACAATCGCATTCTTGCCGCCCTGGAAACCGGCGATGGAGGAAATCAGAACGATTGAGGACTTACCGGACAGATAGGGCAGAACCTTCTGCACTGTAAAGAATGCGGAAAACACATTCAGGTTCATCGTCAAATTAAAAATGTCCGGGGTAA
>Ga0129308_1001042_pt1 | contig 32874 bp, 28 predicted proteins | sample L827metagenome_FD_94440 | JGI IMG/M metagenome (GOLD analysis project Ga0129308, IMG submission 94440) | Ring-tailed lemur group fecal microbial communities from Wisconsin, USA - L827 metagenome | ecosystem: Host-associated > Mammals > Digestive system > Large intestine > Fecal | place: USA...
AGGATACGACATAATAACTCTCACGACCTTTGGCTTTCAGGCACCTGAATTTTATCCAAAACTCGGATACAGGATTGAATATGTTCGTGAAAATAAAAATCCTAAACTAAGCAAATATTTCTTGTCAAAAAAATTATGAGAAAATACATTTAGCAGAGCCAAAACTCCAGTTTGTAGGAAAGACAGATAAATTCTGATTTATGCGAATCAACAAATAATTAAAATAAGCCCGAAAGCAGTTGAAAAACTACTTTCGGGCATTACTTTTATATGAGTATCGTCCTTACATGGCGGAGGTTATTTATTATCTTATTTTATTTCACTTTATAATCGCCGTTAGCCGGATTGTCAAGGACTTTACCGTTCTGAGAAAATCGTGAACCGTGACAAGCGCAGTCCCATGAATGTTCGGCAGAATTCCATTTAAGCGCACACCTCATATGCGGACATCGCTTTGCTGTTGGAGTAAGCAGATTTTTTATGGCTACTCCGCCGTTTATAAAAAGCTGAGGTTTTAATATGCTTCTCGACGGGCTGAAAATATCTGCATATTCGTTTCGTTTTCCTATGACCATATCGCTTAATATCATCGCAGATACCATAGCTCCTGTCATACCCCATTTGTTAAATCCGCATGCAGCATACAGATTCGGAGTATTTCGTGAATATTTTCCGATATACGGTATACCGTCAAGGCTCATGCAGTCCTGAGCCGCCCAATGATACAGCTCCTTTGCCCGAGGATAACGGAGATTAACGAAGCTGCGCAGTTCATTCCAGCCCCCTCCCCTCTCGCCTGTTCTGTGACCTCCGCCGCCGACTAACAACAGCTCATTATAATTACGGAATGACATTCCCTTGTGATCCTCATCAACGTACATACCATTCACATTCTGAGAATTTTCCAGAACAATAACATAAGAGCGATGCTGATAAAGTTTAAGAAAGTAACTTCCATGTTTATTGATAAATGGAAAATGAGACGCAACTATAACTTTCTCAGCCTTGATCCTGCACTTGTCCGTAACTGCCGTAGTACCTATCATTGTACGTACAAATGTATTTTCGTATATGTTAAGACCGTCCGAAATAGCTGAAATAAATTTAAGCGGATCAAACTGTGCCTGATCAGGAAATTTAACTGCTCCTACGGTTCTTATCGGTATTGGCAGATTTTCGCATAACTCCGCTTTATAACCGATTTTCCAAAGTGCGTCTGCTTCGTTTTCCAGATTCTTTCTGTTATTTACAGAGTAAACATAATTTTCCTTTTTCTCATAACTGCAATTGATATTACGGCACAGCTCCGCATACTTTTCAAAAGCTTTTCTGTTCGCATTCAGGTATTTCCGTGCAGCTTCTGCGCCGCTGTTTTGGAATATTTTATGATAAATAAGACCATGCTGAAAAGTGATTTTTGCTGTTGTATTTTGTGTCGTACCCGAGCATATTCTTTCTTTTTCTACGAGCGTATATTTTACTCCGCTCTGGTGCAGAAAATATGCTGTAAGGATTCCCGCTATTCCTCCGCCAATTATAAGGACGTCCGTTTTTATATCTCTGTCAAGCTTTGGAAATTTCGGCAGTTTTGTATTAGCATGCCATAATGATTCCATTGTTTTCCTCCATTACAAAACGTCGTTTGAACCGCTGCAAACGACGTTTAATTCCTATATATCCTGCAAATCCGCTTCGGGAATGTCGTTCTCCAGATTATCCCGTGCAAGATCGTTGTCAATTGTCGAATATGCAGAAGATATTGGTATTTCCTGCGAGTATGATTTGTTATGCCATACTTTCTGAGCTGCGCTTGAAGTTCCTGCGATTATCGGATTTGCATGAACCTTCCCCGACTTAGCTTTACCTTGGATTTCAGGTACAGGCAGCCCGTTATCTTTCGACTGAGTATGAGTATCGGGTCTTTTCATTCCTTGTTTTGCCACTTCTATCACCTCGGTATTATTATATGATAAATTGCAATTTATATTCAGAGTTGACACTTTCAAGGAGCATATGGTATAATATACTTGTCGTTATAGCAAACTGAACTCTACGAAAGAAGGAAATTAAATGAAAACCGAAGAATACGGCAAAGAAAATGACAGTATAATCGTAATGCTTCACGGCGCGAATTTTGTCCATAGCTATGGGCGGCAGTACGTTCTTGCCGACAGATACCATATTATCGTACCGCATATCATGGGATTTGGCGATGAAGCGAACAGAACGTTTAATACGGACGTTTGCGTCAAAGAACTTGCGGACTACATAAAAAAACTCGATAAAAAAGTATTGCTGGTCGGCTTTTCTTTGGGCGGACAGCTTGCTTTTAAATTATTATCCGAGCATGAGGAACTATTCTACGCTGCTGTGATCGTAAGCCCGTGGCTTAATAAAGAAAAAGCAAAAATACAGGAAGTATTGCGTATAAACGAAAAGCAATTTGCTTCATTAAAGAAAAAGTGGCTTTGTCACCTTATCGGAATGATAAACGGGCTTCCCTCTGAGCAAAGAAAAGAATTTGTCGAACAAATGCAGAACGTTAAACTTGAAACCATACGAAATTCGGTCGATAACAAGATAACGTTTGACAGCGTTCCTGCCTTTTCTGAAGTTTCTGTACCGATCATTGCATTAGCCGGCGGAAAAGAACAGCAGGAAGTTAAGGACAGCGTTAAGAAAATGTCTGAACTGAATCCTCACTGTAAATACGAAATATGGGAAAAAGCCGCACATAATATACCGCCTTTATTTGCAAAAAAATTTAATGAGATAATTTGCAGTATGGCTAAATAACTTAGAATTTGCGGAGGAAGTGAAGTTGAAATGTGTACGGAATGTTATATTGATGAAAATAGAATAACACCGCTATTAAATCCAATGGAGTGTTTAGAAAATCATACGCAATACATTTGCGGAACTTGCGGTCGGTGCATTTGCATTGAACATGACCCTAAGCGTGGCTTGCAGCGTTGGAATTTTCCTTTTAAGTCGTTAGAAATTGCAAAAATGTATTTGCGTACCGCCGATCACAGCATGAAAAAACCATGTGGTATTTATGAACTAAAAAGTAAAAACGGCAGACTTTCATACAAAATCTTTTCTGACAATGATGACTTACAGTTATATCTGAAAAAGAATAAAGATAAAACTTGCAAAGATATGAAACCTATTTTTATTGTTGAAAAATATAAGGAATATGCAAATACGCAAATAAGAAAACTGAACTCTGATGAAATACAGAAATATATGTCGGAGCGATAGTTTTTAATTTGCATAAAAAAGAGGTCATACATATGGAAAAGATAATAGCTGCTTGCGGAAATGACTGCTACGTGTGTCCGAGACATCTTCCAAAAACGGAAGATGAGCTGCGGCATACAGCAGAATTATGGCAAAAAATAGGATATAGGGATCGTATTGTATCTAACGAAGAAATCTCATGTACAGGATGTAAATTAAATAATTGGTGCAGATATAATATAATACAATGTACTGCGAAAAATAATATTGCCAATTGCGGAGAGTGTAAAGAATATCCTTGTGCTGATCTTAAAGAATGCTTTGTAATCACGGAATCCTTTGCACCGTTATGTAAAAAAGTATGCAGTAAAGAAGAATATGAAGCTTTGCAAAAGGCATTTTTTGAGAAAAAGAAAAATCTGGATAAAGAAAAAAATAATAATCCCCAAAATCATGAAAAAATTTCAAAAAACTATTGACATTTATTGAAAAATATGGTATAGTATTACAAGTGTTCACTTTATTAATTTAAAGCTTTCAAGCTTTACATATTTGAAAGGACGTGATGATATGGGTTCCAAAGCCGCAACCTTTGTAATACTGGGCATATATGTTGCAGTAATGATCGGTATCGGTTTTTATACCTCTAAACGCACAAAGTCAACAAACGATTTCATGCTGGGCGGACGAAACGTAGGCTCATGGCTTACCGCTTTCTCTTATGGTACGACTTATTTCTCGGCTGTTGTATTTATCGGATATGCGGGGCAATTCGGCTGGAGCTACGGTATTTCCGCAACGTGGGTCGGAATAGGCAACGCAATAATCGGCAGTCTTATCCCGTTTTTCCTGATAGGTCGCAGAACTCGCCTTATGACAAAGCATCTCGGCGCAAAAACTATGCCCGAATACTTTGAAAAACGTTTCGATTCAAAGGCTCTTAAAACCGCCGCTGCGCTTATCGTGTTCATTTTTCTCATTCCCTATACAGCTTCGGTGTACAACGGACTGTCAAGACTTTTCGGAATGGTATTCGATTTAGGCAAAAACGGCGGAACGATAATCATTGTACTTATGGCGTTACTTTCGGCTATATACGTAACCTTGGGCGGATACAAGGCAACAGCCCTCAACGATTTCTTTCAGGGAATAATCATGCTTATCGGAATCGCTACTGTAGTTGCGCTTACGGTTCAGAAGAAAGACGGACTTTCCGCTGCCGTAGACGCTCTGAACGGTATTTCCGACAGCAGTACGCCTGCAAATACTCTCGGTTCGCTTTTCGGTCCCGATCCGCTGAACCTCCTCGGAGTTGTTCTGTTGACTTCTCTCGGAACGTGGGGGCTTCCTCAGATGGTGCAGAAATTCTACGCTATCAAGGACGACGCCGCTATAAAAAAGGGAGCTGTCATCTCCACATTCTTTGCGATCGTAGTAGCAGGCGGTTCATACTTTATGGGCGGATTTGTACGTCTGTACTGCACTCTCGACCCGAATACTACGGACAAAACTCTTATTGAAGTCTCAAACGGCAAGCCTGTATTCGATACTATGGTACCTGCGCTTATACAGCAGGCTCTGCCCAATATGCTTATCGGACTTATCGTAGTTCTGGTACTGTCAGCGTCATTATCAACATTGTCGTCATTGGTTCTGACCTCAAGCTCTACGCTGACAAACGACCTTATCAAACCAAGAATAAAAAATTTCGACGATAAAAAGCAAATGCTCTGCATACGCGTATTTATTGCTGTTTTCCTCATAATATCGGTAATAATCGCTTGCAACAAAAATGCGTCCATTTCTACGCTTATGTCTTATTCATGGGGAGCTTTGTCGGGAGCTTTCCTCGGTCCGTTCCTATATGGACTTTTCCTCAAAAAAGCATCGCCTGCGGCAGTATGGGCAAGCCTTTGCACGGGTATCGGTATAACGGTTATCCATATGACTTTGTTCAGCTTCGGAATATCTGCATTTGACGGTATAAAACAGGCTGTTATAGACCTCAATTGTCCGCTGAATCTGCTGTCCCCTATCAATGCCGGAGCGTTTGCAATGATCGTTTCGCTTCTTGTCGTGCCGATCGTAAGCAGCTTTACAAAAGCTCCCGATGAAAAGGTCGTAAACGATGCGTTCAGCAGTCTTACAATAAAGGATTAATAACAAAAAGTCGTCTTTGAGTTTTCAAAAACCGTAAGACGACTTTTTTATGTGAATATTATTCCGCATTTTTCAGCGCATCAGCTAATGGAACTTTATTTGTCTGCCTCATAAGCAGCAATGCTACTACAGCATATGTGATAATGCCGATAACGACAACTCTCAGGTATACCGTCCACTGAATAACGCATGGTATCCAGCCTGTATATTCCAACATCATCATATGCCATATCCGATTCAGCGACACATTTATAACAGGCAGACTTGCTATCAGAGAAATAATCGTAACTATACTTGTTGTGTGGATATATATACGATCAATTTCTTTTTTGTTGTAGCCGAGAATTTTGGTCATGGAAATTGACTGTGAATTTTTTTCTATGATGATCTTTGCAAGCAGATAGATCACAAGCATGAATACTGCAACGCCCAAAATCCAGAATATAACCATCATGTTGCCCATAGACTGCTTCAATTGACGAGATGATTTCGTGTAATCGTCCTCTGTGATCTCGGCTGCTATCAGGCTTTCGTCAATATCCTCGATAACGCTGTCCGACAAATATCCGCTGAAATAATCGCTTTCGTTTCCGAACATCTCATTGAACTTGTCTCTGCTCATAAAAACTGCAAGGGTCGTGGGATTATCGTATATCCCGTCAACATTAAACAGATGCGTCTCGTCTCCGAACTCCTCCTTCATCGTAAAGGTATCTCCCATTTTCAGGCTGTACTTATCTGAATATGCGCTTGAAATATATACCTTTCCACCGCCGAGATCGGCGTCGATATATCTGCTGTTCTCCGATATTCCGTACACTGAGATATTTTCGGTAAAGCTGTCTCCTGTTGTTTTAAGGCTGCCCATACAGTATTTTTCAGCGCCGTCGGTTTCCGTATCGACGGGCATTTTCAGAATATACTGGTGAGCTGCGATCATATTGTTAAGAGTCTCCTCCTCAACGTAATCAAGGAGAGGCACGAACATTGTCCCGAAAACAAGTATAATTCCCGCAAACAGAATACCAATGAAAATAGTTATGTAGTTCGGGATATTCTGAAAGATAACTCTCAGCTTGAAACGTGTCATTATCCCTATTTTCGTATTCAGCTTAAAGGCTTTTTTCTTCTGATGCCTTTTTAGATCACGTCTGATAAATTTCAATGGTGAAAGACTGAACGCCCTTACCAGCATAATGAAATTGATCGCAGCCATTATCACTATTGGAACAATAGTTGTTTCAATAAACGCATTTGCATTCCACAGGGTTTCGTAGGAGGTCAGACTGTAGCTTCCAAGATATTGGTCTGCCATAAGATTTTTAAAGAACGTGTAGCCGAGAATATTTCCAACAATCGCAGCCACAAGCAGAACAATTAACGGCGGCGTCATATAGTGCCGTATCAGCTCCGCCTTAGTATATCCCGACGCCCTTAGTGTTCCTATGACATTTGCCTCACGGTTGATAGTGTTGCTTGTTGTTATTGCGAAAACAAAAGCGATTATCACTATCAATATATACATCAGCGTAAGAACCATAGTTCTGTCTCCGCCTAAATCTTCCCCTGCAAATTTTATCGCATTTGAAGAACAGCGTGGAATAAAATTAGTCAAGGGAGCATTTTCACTTACCGTTCTCATAAAATCCTCAGCCGTATCCTTGGCTTCCTTGCCGTTCGGGTCTTCAGGCGGCGTATCGTATTTCCATGAATAGCTGTAATGAATGTGGCTCTCCCCCATGTCCGCAAAGCCGTCGTCGGTCATAACTGCAACGCCGAATTTTATGCTGTCAAACATAAAATCCGTATTTTTTTGGAACAGTGAGGAATAATCCGGCAAAGCAACTATTCCCGTTATTTTCAAGGATTTTCCGTCAACACTGAATGTGTCCCCCACAGACAGATCATTATTCTTTGCATACAAACGGTCTAAAGCAATTTCATTTTCCGCCGACGGCATTTCACCGCTTAAAAGGCATTCTTTGTTTACGTCCGTTCTGTCGGCAAATATTCGCAGCGTACTGTCAAAGCCGCTCGTATTTTCTTCAACGTAAAAATTCTCGTAAAGCTTTACATTTTCCTTTTCTATCGCACTAATAACATCATCATCGGCTTTTGCAGCAAGCTCAAAGTTGCCGTCCTCAACATTGTACTTCTCAAAGCTATCATCGTAAGAGGTTTTCAGACTTTCGCCTGCAATAAGAAATCCTGAGACAATTCCCACAAGAGCAGCCATGAACAGAAAAATAACCATGTATTTCCCTGCTTCACCCTTTATCGCCCTAAAAATTCTTTTATTAAGAGGATTTTTCATGTTCTGACCTCCTTACCAGTCAAGCTCTGCCGCAGGTGTTTTTATTTCATTACAATAATTCTTTCTTATCACACCGTCACGCAGCTTTATAACTCTGTCCGCCATGTTCTTGATAGCGTCGTTATGCGTTACCATAATAACGGTACTGCCATACTTTTGGTTCAGATCTTCTATCAGTTTCAGTATCTCTTTGGAGGTATTGTAATCCAATGCGCCTGTTGGTTCGTCACAAAGCAAAATATCGGGATTTTTCACTATTGCACGACCAATAGCCGTTCTCTGCTGCTGACCTCCCGAAAGCTGATTAGGCAGTTTATGACGATGCTCATAAAGTCCGAGAGTTTTCAGAAGTTCGTCTACATTTAACGGGTTATCGCTGAGGTACGCTCCCACTTCCACATTTTCCTTAATGTTCAGATTCGGAATGAGATTATACATCTGAAAAATATATCCCAGATGCTTTCTGCGGTAAATTGTCAGTGATTTTTCGTTCATATCTTCAAGTCTCTCACTGCCGATCTGTATATATCCGCTGTCCGCGCTGTCGATTCCGCCCAAAATATTCAGCAATGTTGACTTTCCCGAACCTGACGGTCCGAGCAGAACACAAATTTCTCCCTTTTCGATTTCCGCATCAATACCTTTCAGCACCTCAACTCTGCTTTCGCCTTCGCCAAAATGCTTTTTGATACCGTTGATCTCAATAAACATAATAACTCCTCTGTAGTTATAGCATGCTAACAAACGTTTTAAAAATTAAGCGGCTGTTTGTAACCGCTAACGATATTTTAACATATTTTTATGCCTTTGTCAATAGCTTCGGAGAAAATTTTTCATCTACATTGGTGATTATTCCTATCAATATTATATAAAAAGTACCGCACATTTTTGTACGGTACTTTTTATGCATTCTCACTGTTTCGGGAATTTCAGTGTTATCGAAGTTCCCTCATTTATTTGACTTTCAAGCGTTATCTGAGCGTTATGGAATACAGCGCCATGTTTGACAATAGATAGTCCGAGACCCGTTCCGCCTTTTTCCTTTGAACGTGATTTGTCCACACGATAAAATCTTTCAAATACCCTTTTCTGAGCATTTTTAGGAATGCCTATTCCGTTATCACGGACTGTTAATATTGTCTCATTATCGGTAGTTCCAACTATTATATCGACTGTTCCGCCGTTGTTATTGTACTTGACCGCATTGTCGCATAAGTTATAAATTATTTCGTCAAGAATTTTCCGAACGCCGTATACCTGAGCTTTTCCGCCGAAGATGTTCATTTTTATGCTCTTTTTATCTGCCTGAGGTTTTAATCGTTCAATTATCTCATCAGAAAGTTCATACAGGTCAACTTTTTCTTTAACAAACATATTGCTTTTTTCATCAAGTTCGGATATTCTTATTATGTCAATAACAAGTGAAATAAGTCTTTGAGCTTCATCGTAAATTGATCTTGAAAAATCCTTGACTGTTGCTTCATCAATTCCGCCGTTCATCATCATTTCGGCAAATCCCGAAATTGACGTCAGAGGCGTTTTAAGTTCATGTGAAACATTTGAAGTAAATTCCCTGCGCATTTGTTCACGCTGTATCGTATCTGTAATATCAATTATAACTATGAACGCGCCGATAATTTCGGAATCCTCATAAACAGGATTTGCAATAATATTATAATGCCTGTCATCATATACCATTTCGTTCTCAAAGCGTTCACCGCCCAGCGACTTCTCAACAGACTGCCGAAAAGACTTGCTTCTGTTTACCGAAAATACGTTCCCGTTGATATTTTCACTTGCGTTCAGTAATTTTTTGGCAGATGTATTACACATAAGTATCTGCATATTTTTATCAATTACAAGCAGACCCTCCGACATATTTTCTGTAATAAGGCTGAATTCCTCCTGCTGCTTTTTAGCCTCGTGAAGCTGTTTTTCAATGGTTTTATGCTGAGAAGATATTTTACTCAGCAGAGGTGAAAGTTCCTCGTAAGTATTATTGTTTTCGGGATTATCGAGATCAAGCTCGTTTATCGGCTTCACTATACTTTTTGAAACTCGTCTTGAAAGAATAAACGACAGTATAAACGTAAAAAGAATAACTGCCGAAATTGATTGTGAAAGTCCTAAAAGCACCGTAACCACGGTGTATTGTTTAGTGGAAACACGCAGTATACTGCCGTCATCAAGCAATTCAGCGTAGTAAACTACTTTTTCTGTAAGCGTTTCAGAATATCTTACGCTTGTGCCGTGTCCGTCAGCGATCGCTTTCTTTATTTCTTCACGGTCAAGATGATTTTCAAGCTCATCAGCTTCAACGGAAGTATCGGCAATTACCGTACCGTCTGCCGAGATAAGCGTTACACGTTTCTCATTATTTACAATATTTTTCAGATATTCAGTCCCCTCATTCTCAATAGCAATTGAAATATACATTGCTTCATTTTTCAGTTCTTTTTCGATCTGGAGCTGAAAGTAGTTGAACAAAATACCTATCATCATTACAAAGCTTGCCGTAAGTACAAGTAATGCCACAAGAAGTGAAGAACGAAAGATTTTTTTATTCATTTTCGTCACCCGACAATCTGTAGCCGACGTTTTTTATCGTCTGTATATACTTTCCCGCATTTCCGAGCTTCGTTCTGAGATTCTTCATATGAACGTCAAGAGTTCTTGATTCGCCGTAGTATTCACCCCATACCTTAACGAACAATTCCTCTCTTGTAACAGCCTTTCCGTCGGCTTCAAGCAATATTTCAAGTATAGAATACTCCTTGAACGAAAGATTCACCTCTTTGCCGTCAACTCTGACAATATGCTTTTCCATGTCCAGTTCAAGTCCGCCGACAGTGTAATTTTTAGATACAGGCGACATAAGCCTTGTTCTTCTCAGAAGCGCACGTATCCTTGAAACAAGTTCGGTCATACCGAAAGGCTTTGCAATATAATCATCTGCACCCATATCAAGCCCCGTGACCTTATCGAATTCGCTGTCTTTAGCTGTCAGCATGATTATAGGTATAAATTCATCATCTGCACGTATTTTTTTCAGAATGGTCAGACCGTCCTCCTCGGGCAGCATAATATCAAGTAATATCAGGTCTGCTTTTTTATTTCTGTATTCGGCATAGAACTCGCTCGGAAGTGCAAACCCGACCGCATTGTAGCCTTCTCTTGTCAAGGCATAGCAAACCAGTTTTCGTATATTGTCATCATCTTCAACCAAATAAATATTATTCATATCGCAGTCACCTTCCTCTACTGATATTATACTCCAATTTATTGAATAATTCAAGAGTTATGATTGCCTGTTATTGAGAAAATAACCCATTCGGCAACATTCTCCGCATGGTCGCCGATACGCTCAAAATACTTTGCGATCATCAGCATATCAATGAGAGCTTCCGCATTGTCCGTGCCTTTTTTTACAGAGTTGATAAGCTGATTTTTTACTTTTATAAACAGTTCGTCCATTATGTCGTCCATAGCGATCACAGAATATGCAATATCCGTATTTTTATTTATGTACGAATCAACGCTGTTCATTACCATTTTTACCGCTGTTTCAGCCATGTCGGTGATGTTCACCTTAGACTGAAAATCAGCGTTTGTTACGTATTCGGCTATTTCAGCAATATCCTCCGCCTGATCTCCTATGCGTTCCATGTCCGAGATCATTTTCAGGGCGGATGTGATCATTCTGAAATCCGTTGCAACAGGCTGCTGGTGCATGAGGAGCTTCATGCAGAGAGATTCTATATCGCGTTCCTTATGGTCGATCATTTTTTCCGTTTCAATGGCGTAGGCTTTCATCTCCGGCTTGCGTTCCGTCAGGCACTTGACCGCATAGCTGATAGCCTCCTCGCATAACGCTCCCATTTTCAGCAGTTCGGTATTCAACTGTAAAAGCTGTTCATCAAATCTGTTCCTCATACATCAACCAAACCTTCCCGTTATGTAGTCCTCTGTACGTTTATCTCTCGGCGTGGAAAACATCTTATCCGTATCGTCAAATTCGATAACTTCGCCAAGCAGAAAAAAGGCTGTTTTATCTGCAATTCTAACCGCCTGCTGCATATTGTGAGTTACCATGATAATAGTGTATTTCTCACGCAGCTCAACTGCAAGGTCCTCAATTTTGGAAGTTGAGATAGGGTCGAGGGCTGAGGTCGGCTCATCCATGAGAAGTATCTCAGGCTCAACAGCCAACGCTCTTGCTATGCAGAGTCTCTGCTGCTGACCGCCGCTCATTCCCAAAGCATTCTTTTTCAGCTTATCCTTGCATTCGTCCCATATTGCCGCTTTTCTCAGCGAACCTTCAACGATCTCGTCAAGTTTCACTTTTGACTTTATTCCGTGGATCCTCGGACCGTATGCGATATTGTCGTATATGCTCATCGGGAACGGATTAGGCTTCTGAAACACCATTCCTACGCGCTTGCGAAGAATATTCACATCAAAGTTTTTGTAAATATCTTCTCCCCCGAGCGTTATCTTTCCCTCTATCCTGCACCCCTCAACAAGATCGTTCATGCGGTTAAGAGATTTCAGAAACGTTGACTTTCCGCAGCCTGACGGCCCTATCATCGCTGTTATCTGTTTTTCGGGCAACGAAAGATTCACATTTTTCAGCGCATGAAAATTCCCGTACCAGAGGTTCATATTTCCGGCTTTAATAATATCCATTTTATACACCTTTCTTCAGCTTCTTTGCTGCAAATTTTGCCGACAGATTTATAATAAGTGTGAGAATAAGAAGTATTGCCGCAATTGCAAATGCCGTTTCAAAATCGCCGCGCTCCTTTGCATACATGTAGAGAGAAACCGTAAGCGTTGAACCTGCATGATTCGGAGTTACAGCGCTTATCATACCGAGCATTTCGTTTGCCATGCCTGCGGTAAAAAGAAGCGCCGCGCTTTCTCCTACGATTCGTCCTATCGAAAGAATACAGCCTGTTATGATACCGTCGATCGCGGACGGAAGAACCGCTGTTCGAATCATGTGCCACTTGCCTGCGCCTAAAGCAAGTCCTCCCTCACGATAGCTGTCGGGAACAGTTTTCAGACTTTCCTGTGTAGTTCTGATAATAGTCGGCAGCGTCATAATTACAAGCGTTAACGCTCCTGCTAAAAGGCTTGTTCCGAGGGAACAGAACTGCACGAATATCAGCATTCCCACAAGTCCGTAAATAATTGACGGAATTCCTGCAAGAGTTTCCGTAGCAAGCTCAATGAGTTTGACCGCTTTTTTGTTTTTGGCATATTCGTTCAGATATATCGCAGAACCGACGCCAAGCGGAAGTACCACGATAAGCGTCATAAGTATGATATACAGCGTATTGAGAATATTCGGCAGTATCCCGACTGTTCCTTCGAGCAGACTCGGCTTTGATGTAAGAAGCTCGCCTGTAATATGAGGCAGTCCTTTGTATAAAATACATACCACAAGTCCAAGCAGGAGCAGACATATTATCCCTGCGGCTGCCCAGATCAAGCCGTTCAGCAGAGCAATTTTCACTCTGCGGCTTTTGGAGATCGATCTGTTCATTATTTTTTCTCCCTTTTTATCACGAGATTAAGCACAAGGTTTATAGCAAGAATGTACACGAAAAGCACAAGCGCGACCGAGAAAAGAGCCTGCCGCTGTAATCCCGATGAATAGGACATTTCACTTGCGACTGCGGTAGTGAGGAAACGCACGCTTCCGAACAGCTTCGGCATATTCGCAACATTTCCCGATACCATCATAACTGCCATTGCTTCACCGATCGCTCTGCCTATACCAAGTACGACCGACGCCAAAATTCCGCTCTTTGCGGCAGGAAGAATTACCTTGAAAATAGTTTCCGTTTTGGTCGCTCCCAGTGCAAGCGAGGCTTCCTCGTATTCTCTCGGAACTGCACGAATAGCCGTTTCAGAAACCGAAATAACGGACGGAAGAATCATTATCGCAAGAACAATCATCGCAGAGAAAAGATTTGCTCCGTCGGGCAGATCGAAAACCTCTCTTACTGTCGGCACAATAACGATCATTCCTACAAGTCCGTAAACAACTGACGGGATACCCGACATAAGATTGACAGCGTTGCTGACCAGAGCGGAGCTTTTCTTTCCTGCGACCTTTGCAAGAAATACTGCGCACAAAATGCCCAGAGGTACGCCGATCACGATAGCTCCGAGCGTTCCGTAGATCGACGACATAATAAACGGAAGTATTCCGTAAGACGCTTCTTTTGCTGTAGACGCCCATTTAGTGCCGAAAATAAAGTCTATAAAGCCTATTTCCGCAATGGCAGGCGTTCCCGACACAACAAGAAATATCGTGATAAGGAGTACAAACCCTACTGCAATAAATCCGCATACCGTAAAGGTCATGCTCATGGACTTCTCGATAATTTCAGTTGTTTTGCGGACTTTTCCGGTTTTTAGCGTCACAGCCGGAACTTCGATAACACTACTTTTCAACAGGAACTGCACCTGCCTTTATGATATATTCGTCTGCCGAGCCGCTCATACAGAAATCATAAAACTTCTGTGCCTCGTCTGACAGCTCTTTGTTTTTCGGCGTGACAAGTACGAAGTTCCTCTGAACCTTGTAGCTGCCGTTCAGAATAGTGTCGTTTGTCGGCGCAACACCCTCTACGCTTACAGCTATCACAGAATCGCTTACGGAAGCAAGCGAAGCATACCCGATCGCATTCGGATTTGAAGATACCGTCTGAACTACGTCGCCTGTGGAGGTCAGCTCCTGCGCGTATTTGCAGCTATCTTCAGTCCCTGTTACCGATTCAAAGCCGTCTCTCGTACCTGACGCAGCTTCTCTGCCGATACATACAATAGGCGCGTCCGAGCCGCCAAGCTCGTTCCAGTTTGTAATTTCGCCTTTGTAGATCTGCGCTATCTCGTCAAGTGTCACGTCCGTTACGGAATTTGCAGGATTTACAATAACTGCGATACCGTCTATCGCAACTACCGTTTCGTTAAGGTCGGCTTTCTCCTCGTCTTTAAGGCTTCTGCTCGAAAGACCAATGTCACAGCGTCCCTCCTGCACGGCTTGAATGCCCGAGCCTGAGCCTGTCGGGTTGTAGGTCACCTTTACGTCGGTATTATCTGCCATGTACGCCTCGCTAAGGTAGCCGATGACTTTTTCCATTGAGGTCGAGCCGTCTGTAGATACGGTCTTTTCTGTTGCACTTCCGCAGCTTGTAAATGTAGCTGCTGCAAGAAGCATCGGAATTGCTGCTCTTAAAATTTTCATATCTTTTTTCCTTTCTGTTTTACCGAATCAGAATTTGACGAATCGGTATTGATTTGCTTTACCTGCATATTAATTATATTCTGTTCAGTGTAAATTCTGAAAGCATTTTCATGTTAAATGTATGTAAAACTTTATTGTAAAGTTCTTTTAAAATGAAAAAGCAGGCTGCCCGAAAGCAGTCTGCTGAAAAAAATATAAAATTTAAAAGTTTTTATAAAAGCTGTTTCAGCAATTTGTAAATGTCGTCCTTTTGGGCAAGTCCGTCGGAAAACGCCGTAGCTCCTCCGGCAGCAGTTCCGAGTTTTAAAGCGTACTCATAATCCCCTTTGAGAGAGCCTGCAATAAAACCGGCAACCATTGAATCGCCTGCGCCTACAGAATTTTTTACAGCTCCTTTGCACACTCCGCATATGTGCGTTTTGCCGTTTTCGTCAAGCAGCAGCGCGCCGTCCTCCGCCATTGAAACAAGCACGTTCCTTGCGCCCATTTCTTTGAGTTTTGCCGCATATTCCGCAATTTCGGAACGAGAATTAAGCTTTACGCCGAACATTTCGCCAAGCTCGTGATTATTCGGCTTGATAAGAAACGGCCTGTATTTCAGCGCATTTTTAAGCAGATCGTTGGCGGCGTCAACAACGGTTTTGATTTTTCTGTCTGAAAGAAACTCCAGTATCTTCTCGTAAATATCCGACGGCAGCGTATTGGGAACACTTCCTGCAAGAACGAGCGTATCGCCGTCACGAAGCTTATCAAGCTTATTAAAAAGGGAATCGAGGGCAGCCTGACTGATTTTTGGTCCTTGCCCGTTCAGTTCCGTTTCATTGTCGGACTTTATCTTTACATTTATTCTTGAAAATCCGTTTTCAAGGTGAACAAAATCCGTTTCGACGCCCTTTGCGGCAACGCCTTTTTCTATCGCTTCGCCTGTAAAGCCTCCAATAAATCCGAGGGCTATCGACCGTATTCCCAGTTCGCTCAGAACGAATGAAACGTTAATCCCCTTTCCGCCGAAATATATCTCCTCGCTTTCGGAACGGTTCACGCTGCCGACTTCCATTTTTCCTGTATGCACCACATAATCAATTGCAGGGTTAAAAGTTACGGTATATATCATTATAAGACCTCCTTAATATTATCATATCACTATATTGCGAAAATTGCAATCTTTTTCTTTTAAAAATGTTGATTTTGTATGATCGAACTGTTTATAACTATACGATTTGTTGATTTTCTCCAAAGCTTATATTTGCTAATATATTTTATTTATACTGCCGCCGAGCTTTCCGATTCGGTTTGGGAACATAATTATCATTGCGGAAACATGTATTTAACACTTTTTTTACAGTTCGGAAACAGATCGTTTATTTGTGGAAATATCGCGGAAATGTCGGAAAATTACCGTAAAATAACGTAAAAAAAGGGGTTGACAAAAGTCTCTGAAAAAGATATACTTAAAGTGGGAGAATATAATAAACATAATAAAAATTTAAAGAGATTATATAACAGAAAGTAAAAACAGATCATAGGTGTAAAAAGAAAAAACAAGTTAGTATTGGAGAAGCTCGAATAAGCTGCGTTTGCTGTTTCTGTTATAAAAAAGGAGGGTGTAACAGGATGAAATTCGAGAATCAGATGTATTCACTTAAAGAACAGACCATAAGAAGCAAATACCGAAAGGTGTATTATACACTGTTTATTACGATGATCGTACTTGTTTTCTTCTATACTATTTACTCTCTCATTATTCCGGCGATAACGCTCGATGAAGCGCAGCAAGTCCCGAAATGCTCGCTGAACATACATGAACATACGGACGAATGCCGTGATGAAGACGGCGTGCTGATATGCGGATATTCGGATTTCGTGGTACATACGCACAGCAAAGAATTTTGCTATAACGACAGCGGTCAGATTATCTGCGAGCTGCCCGAGATAGAGGAACACAAGCATACCGACGACTGCTATGAGGAAAAGCAGATATCGGTCTGCAAAGATGAGGGACATATTCACGTTGACGAATGCTATCAGACCCAAGAAATGCTGACTTGCGGAAAAATAGAAGCGGTTCTCCACACGCATGATGAATCGTGCTATAACGAAACCGAAACGCTTATCTGTGGTAATATCGAAGTGACCGAGCATATCCACAGTGGGGAGTGTTTTCAGAAAGCAGAGGAAACTTCAACAACTACCGATACCGCCACAACGGCGACAGGTTCAACCGATACTTCCATGACGGGTACAGGTTCGACCGATACTGCCATGACGGAGACTACTGCCACTACTGCAACGACCGACACCACGCCTGCTATGGAACTTATGGAGAACAGTATCATGTTGGCGGCAGAAACGGCAGACAATGAAACATGGGGGTATAGTCCTGACGACTCTATTTGGTGGAAAAGTACAAGCCTGACAGGGATTTCGAGTGACGATATTAAGATTGAGGAAAATACGCCCTATATAATTGCCGGTAGCGGTCGTAATAATGTTCTGACTAATACTGTTCAAGGGACAACGCAGATGAAAACAGAACAACCCAATGGCAAATTTAGCGTATATAAAAATTATGAAATATGGTATTTTGAAAAAAACGGAGAATCAACAAATGAGTATCGTATTCGTGACGAAAGCAACAATTACTTGAAGTTGAACGCAACATCTCTCTCTTTGACAAACTTAGAAGAAGCGACCGTTTTTACATTAGAAAAGGCTACTGTGGAAGGGCTTTCTCATTGCATTACAATTAAATCTGACGGATATTATCTGAATACATATGGAAGTGATAATGGTTGCTCATGTTGGGCTGGATATAATGTAGCAGATAGTGGCTCTTGTATGCAAATTCTGAAAGTGGTGGAAGGAGAACGTCACACGGCGAAAAAAGTTGATACAGTTTCCTCACCCAACACGGTAATAAATCTGTTTGATTACTGGGTAGCAGATAATCAGAACGACAGAGATAATTATAATCTTCAAGATAATTACGCATTTAGGCTAAATACAGGAATCAATGCAAATCACGAATTTAAATTTTCTCGCGGTGATGATGACAAAGAAAATATAATGAACAGGTGGACGGGATTTGGACAACTTCCACGGCAAGGAATTGTTGAAAAGAAGCTTGGTACAGACCATTATCCTGCTCTTTCCGGCTTTCATCAGGTACCTAATACTGAAAACGAAGATTTGGGTGACGGTTCAAAAGAATCCCTTAAATATCTGTTCGACCCGACAGTTGAACACGAGGGAAAGGCATCGTACAGAAACGTTGGCGGACTGCTGCAAATAAACGATCAAGGTTACTATTACTTTAACTCCGCAGAAAATGCGGCAGAATTTAAAGAAAAAACAAACGAAAAGAATGAAATAATAAACGAATTTAACGTTTACAGTAAACCGCTTAAAAACAAGCATTTTTTCCCTTTCAACGAAGTCCCAAAAATAATGAACATGGACAGAGCAGATGAAGAAATAAACCACTATCTCGGCGTTACGCTCACTACAAGATTTGTTCAGCATAATGGTGGTTATTCTGATGTAAACCGTTCTAAGCAAACTACTTTTGAGTTTTCCGGCGATGACGATGTATGGATATTTATTGACGATGTTTTGGTCGGCGATCTTGGCGGTATTCACGACGCTGCAAACATAAAAATCAATTTTGCTACCGGCGACGTGGATATAAGCGTTAAAAACTCAGGAAACAAAACCCATACTACTTTAAAAGAGTGTTACGAAGCTGCCGGAGTTCACGATGTAGAGTGGGTGGATAAAGGAGAGGGTAAGTTTATTTACAATGACAACACCGTCCATACTTTGAAATTCTACTATCTCGAACGAGGAAATTATGAATCGAACATGATGCTGAAATATAACCTGATCGCAATTCCTCGGACAGCTATCCATAAAGTAGATCAGTACGGCAACCCTGTCAAAGATGCTAAATTTGCGGTCTATGCGGCACAAGTAATTAATGAAAATGAAACGGGTGATAAAAAGTATCAGATGTTGTATGAAAAAAATGGTACATCTGTGGATCTGCCTGAATCTATCCACTATGACGAAGAATGCAACATCTTAAACGAAAATAACGAAGTTATCGCAAAAGCATTGTACAAAGGAACTACCAACGAAAATGGTGAAATGGTCTTTAAAGACGAGGACAATATGCCGTACTCCATTGCAGAGCTTGAACAAATGTTCGGCAGCAACTTCATTCTCCGTGAGATCGGTATTCCAAACGGCTACCGTGTAGTAAACAGGGACGTGCATTTGAAGATAGCCGGACAGAATCAGAAAATATTAATGTGTGAAAACACCTTGGAATCAGGCTCGCGCGCGGCTTCAAGTATGCAGATAACCGCAACTGATACGCTGCATTTTGAAAGTAACAAAGAGCCTATGGAATATTGTGATAGCCAAGGTAATCCTAAAGGAACTCTCTTTGCTGTAGTTTACAAATATATAGGTACTGAAGATAACGCAACAATAGAGGATATAAATTACACCTTAAACTGGATTCCTGTCTACGGTAAAGACGAATCGGGCTTCCGTACTGTTAAAGGAATCGAAGGCAACCCAAATCCAACCGACATTGAGAAAGCAATAGAAGCTGCAAGGCAAAATTATACCAACAATTATGACAATGTAATTTTTGAGCATTCCGCCACAGGAACTATGCAGCTTACTCTGAATGAGCTTCCCGGACATATCTCCACTTATTACCATTTGTTGGGAAAAGACGAAAAAGCAAAAGCGCGGTACACCGTTGCATACTATTGGACAGAAGCAAAACAGACAGAAGAACAAAAGAATAAAGGCGAGTTTGTTGCTGCAACTAAGGATAATACCTATCTGGTAAAAAGTACCGCAAACGATGACAATAGCTACAGAGGCTTTGAACTTGTTTACGGTGCGGATATTAATGTTCCCAACCTGAAAAATAAGGTGTATGTTCAAAAGGTTGACGAAGCTAATAATCGAATCGATGGCGCAACTTTCGCTATATATAAGGTCGAGCAGTCGGATGACGGGACGATAAATTATTGTATTAACGACAACTATCAACCACTTCCTAAAGATGCAAAAGTTTCAAATAATGGCGATATTAAAAATGCTGAGGGAAATGTTATTGTAAAGCCGGAAGCTGTTGATATAACAAAAACATTGGAAGATGGAATTCACACAGGCACAGCCGAGTTTGAAAATCTTGACGTGGGACAGTACATCATAAAAGAGATTGATGCTCCCCCCGGTTTTAAGCTGAATACAGCAGACGCTATGGTTCTTGTGACAGATGACACGATATACGCCAACGCAGGAAAAGCAGACGACGGTATCGCTGTAGGACGAGGTCCGGGATATGTTGTTTACCCTCTGAACCAACTCGCATCTCACGGTGAGATAGACAATACCCTGTCATGGATATATGCAAGGCTGAAAATATCTGGTGTAAGCAACCGTTTTGACGAAGCTCTTGATAAAAATAACGCAAAGTATCTTTTAAAAGACTACTCTTGTAAGACCACCGACGTTGAGGAAGAAGCTTACACAACTCATCTCATGTATGAGCCGGAAAAAGATCATGAACATAGGGCGTTCAACTTTGTGGCAAATAAAGATTGGTATGAAAAAGAAGATAATAAAGAATACACTAACGAAGAATTAGCTGATTTAAGGCGAATATTTACCACACAAGGCTGGGCGCATTACGAAATACGGCAGGATTATGATTACGGCAAAACAGCAATAAAAGATGGTACGAAATACACCAATTCAGAGGGCGATGACATTACTAACCTGTTTTCACGTTCTACCTATATCCGCTTTACCGATGAGAGAAAACCGGCATTGCAGATAGAGAAAGTTGATACCACTAACCCAAATAAAACCCTTGCTGATGCAAAATTCATATTGTATATACAGAAGCCTGAGAAGCCTATGGAAAAGTTGTATTACAACTATGATAACGATCAACAAAAAATAATTTGGGAGAAAAATGAAGATAATGCACTTATCGTAGAAACCGATGCGAACGGTATTTCAAGCGATAAGTTCTTCGGATTGTCAGACGGCGATTATTATCTTGAGGAAGTCAAGTCCCCCGAGGGATACTGCCTGCTGAGCGAGCCGCTGCATATTAGACTTGATGAAAACGGATTTACGTTGAATCCTGACACTAAAGAAAAAAAGGTGTTCAACAATCCGGTTGGAAACGACCCACCTACATACACCATAACGGTTTCCAACTATCCAAGCTTTGTACTTCCTGCAACAGGCGGCTGCGGAACAGCTCCGTACACAATAACGGGAATTACATTAATGGCAGTTCCCCTGCTGTATGTGTGCGGAAAAAAGCTCAGAAGTAAAAAATCGTGAAACTGAATATAAAAAGTCGGCTGACCGTTACAGATCAGCCGACTTTTTTAGCGTTCGGTGCATGGCGATACGGATATTTATTTTAAAAGGGAAAAAGTCATAATAACAGCTCCAAGTACAACAAGGACAACGCCTGTTGCACGGTTGAGCGTTTTAGGAGCGGCTTTGTTGGCAAACACAGCGGCAATTCTTGCCCATATCAAGGTGAAAACAATGCACAATATCCAAATGAGCAGATCGGGAAGTTCACCTATGGCGAAGTGCGATACAGCTCCCGTAAGCGCGGTAAAGGTCATTATAAATACGCTTGTACCGACAGCGGTTTTTAGTTCATAACCAAGAACGGAAGTAAGTATCAGGAGCATCATCATTCCGCCGCCTGCACCGACAAATCCGCATATAAAACCGATTATCACGCCGCTAATTATCGACTGAACAATACGTTTTTTTGCTGAGACTGATTTCATCGCCTCTTTGGTGGTCATTACAGGTTTTAAAATAAATTTTATTCCGAGCAGAAAGGTCATAAATACCGAGAAGCCGCCCATTGTAGTTGACGGCACAAGGCTCGATATGTAGCTTCCGACTATTGTAAATACAAGTACGCTGAACATCATTATAAGTCCGTTTTTAATGTCAATGTTTTTGTTTTTGCCATATGTATATGCAGATACTGCGCTTGCCAGTACGTCCGAAGATAGAGCGATACCGACTGCCGTATATGGCTCGATACCCAAAAATGTCACGAGCATCGGCGTTATGACGGCTGCTGCGCTCATTCCTGCAAAGCCCGTTCCCAAGCCTGCTCCCATTCCTGCGAAAAAAGTAACGATTATTATTAATAAAAGCTCCAAAAAAATACCCCCTTGTAATACAGTAATTATACCATAAGGGGGCAATAAAATCAAGAGTTCGTAGGTTTATTGAGTATATTTTCTGAAATAAGTTTATCTATCAGCATGCAAAGGCTGCTCACAGGAACTTCCTCTCGGCTGACATTGTGATAACGATGAATCACCTTGCGTTCACAGACGCCAATATCACTAAGTATCATTTCCTGCCATTCAACAGTTCCGTCGGGATATACAACGTAAACTTCTGCCTGAGTACCGCTCGAACGAAATTCGACAAATGCCTCCTGACCGCTTTCCACATACAAAAAATCTTCCGCAATTTCTTCATTCGACCAATCCCAGCCGAGAAACAGCTTGCTTAACGTCGTTATATCCTCGAAATCAAGCCAGCCGCTGTACATTTCGCTTTCACAGTACAACGTTTCTGTTTTCTTGAAAATTGAACCGAACGGAGGATACATATTGTAATAGTCCAAAATATACATAATTATGCCGCCTCGTATTTCTTCCTCGTCTATTCTGTAATATTTTGACGATAATATGTCAGTTTCAGCAGAAACTTCAGTATATTGAGCAATATTGCTGCCGTCCATACTTATAGTAACGGAGCATTCTCTTTCGTCCTCGGGTGCGGAAAAGCTTATACAATCAACCTTTGGTAATTGGAATACCTCATATTCAGTTCCGTCGATTTCTTCCCAATCGAGACTTCCGAAAAATTTTTTCATATTTTCAGACTTTGTTTCATCAAGCAGATCATCGCTCTCTTTGTACGGAGGGCATGTTCTGAATCCGCTGAAGCTCAGAATGCCTGCGGCGTCAGACATCGGCTTTGTATCGGCAGATTTATCTATTGAAACTTCTTTATCGGAAATTTCACTGAACTGCTCGGCGCTATTACGCAGCGATTTTCCTGCAAGACCAATTCCTCCCACAAGCACGGCACAAGCGGCAATTCCCGAAATAATACGGCGGATATAACGCGGCTTTGCTTTTTCAACGACAAAAACCTGACTATCCTCGTATTCGTTATTTTCCGCCGCCGAAATCTTTTCACATTCGCGAAGTATGCGTATTTTAAGCGACTCAGGCATTGTGATTTTGTCCGCCGCATTTTTCAGTTTTTTATTCAGCATACTAAATGAACTCCTTTCGATAAATTTCCTCTAAAAGCTTTCTTCCCTTTGAAAGGCGCATTTTCACAGCAGATTGTGAAATATTCATAATATCGGAGATCTCCGAGACCTTGAATCCCTCTATATAGTGAAGACTCAAAGGCTGACGAAATTTTTCCGGAACTTCCAAAAGAGCTTCAAGTATTCGCTTGTCCTCCTCTTTGGCAACATAGTCTTTCAGAAGCTCCTCTGATTCTGTCATATGCCTTTTGCGGAATCGGTGAACGTCGCGGCACTTGTTGGCAGCAACAGTCAAAAGCCATGCTTTTTCATGACCGCCGTCCGAAAATTTCGGAGCTTTTTTATAATAAGTCAGAAAAGTTTCCTGTACTGTATCCTCGGCGTCTGCATGACTGCGCAAAGAGATCAAACAGTATCGGAACAACATATCGCCGTATTTATCCATAGCATGGCAAAGTCTTTCATCATCGGACAACGCTCTCCCTCCTTTTTAGAGCAGAATTCTTCTTCACTTAGTATACGTTTCAAAAACACATATGGTCAATTTTTATTCAAAAAAATTCTTCAAAAAAACTCAGAGGTCGGCGAACGGCTGATCTCTGAGTTTTTTATGTCTATCATATTTCTCGACGTTCAAAAACAGCACAGCTTATCCTGAACGTAACATATACCCATACTGCCGCAAACAAAGGTGAAAAGCACAGGATCCTTAAAAACAAAGCGTCGGTGAACTCCACTCCTGCCGTTACGAGCAGTTTATAAATTCCAAAGAACAGCGCAGCAGGCACAAGGAATGAAACAAACATAAGCAGTCTGCTTTTTTCTGTTCCGAACCGAAATACAAGAGGAATTTCCATGCTGCCGAATATTATTCCTATAAGAAATGCGGCGGCAGCGTTTGTAAGCATTTCAAGCATGTTTTCCGTATTCATCTCTGCACTTTTTGAAGCAGCCGCAAAAACTGCGCCGACAAGAAGCCCCACAACAGCTCCTGTAGCAGTAAATATTATCATTACCGCATATTTTGATACGACTATATCTTTTTTTGAAACAGGCATTGTCATGGCGTAATGATTCCATTTACAGTTTTCATCAAAAGCAAATGTAGTCAGTATCATCATTGTGAATATTATCGTTGACATATACACAAATCCTTCTCCGCCGGTTGTAAAAAAAAGTATACCCGCACAAAAAATCATACTTATAACAAGCGACCTTACATTATGCCCGATATTATAGAGATCTTTGAGTATCAGACTTTTCATCTTACCTGCTCCCCTTTCACATAAATAAGAAGTATATCGTCGATCGCAGCATCATCTACAACCATATTCCTGTATTTTCTTTTTGCGGCTTTCTTGTCGGCAACCAGAACGCTCAGCTGATATTCCTCTTTACGGTATGCGAGAATGTCCTCTTTCGCAATATTCTTAAAGTCGGATTCACCGCAGCGGATTATTCCGTAGCTGTACCTGAGTTCGTCTTTCAGCTTTGAGAAAAACACGCTGCCCTTGTGAATGAACGTGATATTATCGGCTATCTTCTCCAAATCAGTTGTTATGTGTGATGACATCATTATGGAATGCTCCTCGTCCTGAACAAACTCCAGAAAAACATCAAGTATATCATCACGCATAACAGGGTCGAGACCGCTTGTTGCCTCATCGAGAATGAGCAGCTTCGGGTCGTGCGAAAGAGCAATAGCAATGCTGAGTTTCATTTTCATGCCCTTTGAGAGTGTTTTTATCTCATTGTCAGCGGGCAGACCGAACCTTTTAAGATAACCCTTATAGGTACTGCCGTTCCACTGTTTGTATGCTTTGGCACATATCTTGCCGACTTTTTCAGGAGTAAGCGTTTCATGAAAATTTATTTCATCGAAAACTACTCCAATATCCTCTTTGATGTTTTTGTCTGAGGAAAGTTCTTTTCCCCCAAAAGTTACAGTTCCGCTGTCCTTTTTGATAATATCAAGGATAATATTGATTGTTGTGCTTTTGCCTGCACCGTTCTCGCCGACAAGTCCCATAATAGTCCCCTTTGGAATAGTGAATGAAACGTTATCCAGCTTGAAGCCGTCGTATTCCTTGCATATATTCTCAACTTTAAGAAGCGTTTCCATAATTACTCCTCCTCATAGAACATAGTGAGAAGTTCTACCAGTTTACTGAGAGGTATCCCCCCTGTACGCCCGATCTCTGCCGCAACCTCGAGATGTTCTTCCGCACAGCGCTGCTGTTCTTCCTGAAAGAAATCCTTATTCTGCGCAGCGACATAGCTGCCCCTTCCCACTGTTGTTTCAATAAACCCGTCACGCTGGAGATCCTCATATGCCTTCTGTACGGTTATTACGCTGACGTGTATTGATCTTGCCAGCGCACGCATAGACGGTATCGAATCCCCTGTCCTAAGCTCCCCACTCATTATCTTGGCCTTGATCTGAGAGGTTATCTGCTCGTAAATGGGTTTTCCTGTATTTGTACTGATTATTATTTCCACTATTATCTGCCTTTCCATGGAGCGGTGTACTGTAGTGTACTTATTGTACAAGTACATTATAGCACACCACTCACGCTTTGTCAATAGTTTTTTTCACTTTTCAGCAAGAATTTTTTACCGTTGATTTAATCAAAGCCTGTTTAGTATCTCTGGGAGGTATGTTACAAAAAATGCGGACAGCTTTAAAACTGTCCGCATTATTATAATAATTAAATATCAGCGTCCGTGGGGATCACAGGCGGAGGAGTGTTCTGCCCTCCGTTTGAAGCGATCTTGCCTCCTAAGAAGCCTGAAAGGATAGCTCTTATGTCAACGCCTGTAGCTTCGGTAAGACCGTCGGTGATCTTAACTGTGGAATTGATAATATCGCCAACCATTTTACTTGAATTGCCGTCGCCGTACATTGTGATCTTATCGACCTTTTCAAGCGGCATAGCGGCATTCTTTACGACTTCGGGAAGCGCTTGGAAGTACATTTCCAGAACTGCGGCTTCTCCGTATTTCTTCATAGCTTCCGCCTTGGCGTTGATACCCTCTGCTTCTGCAAGACCTTTCGCTCGGATAGCGTCCGCTTCAGCCTGACCTACAGCGGCAATACCTTCAGCCTCCTGCATTTTTGCAAACTTCTGCGCTTCGGCTTCGGCTTTCTGCGCTTCCGCCTCCTGCTCACGCTGGAAACGGTCGGCTTCGGCTTCTTTTTTCAGCTGATAAAGCTTTGCGTCCGCCTCCTGCTGGGCTTTGTAGCGTTCAGCTTCGGCTTTTTTCTTAATATCGGCATCGAGATATTTTTCCATTACCTCAGCCTGCTTTGACTTTAGTTCAACGTCCTTTTCGGAAGCGGCGATATTTGCATTGGCTTTTGAAACCTCGATAGTTTTACGCTGTTCTTCCTTTTGTATCTCGTAAGCTGCATCGGCGATAGCCATTTGGGTATCCGCTTCTTTTTTCAGTTCAGCCTGACGGATAGCAAGCTCGTTGTTCTTCTGTGCGATTTCTGTATCGGCAAGAACTCTTGCATCGTTCGCCTCTTTTTTAGCCTGAGCCTTGGCGATCTCGATCTCCTTTTCAGACTCGGCACGCGCGATAGCCGCTTTCTTCTGAATTTTCGTGGTGTTGTCAATACCGAGATTTTCGATAAGGTTCTGATCGTCGGTAAAGTTCTGAACATTGAATGAAACGATCTCCAGACCCATTCTGTTAAGGTCGGGAGCCGCATTCTCCTGTACCTTTTCAGCGAAAGCCTTACGGTCGTTTACCATAGCCTCCAAAGTCATCTGACCTACGATCTCACGCATATTACCTTCAAGAACTTCTCTCGCTACCTTAGCGATGTAGATAGGCTCTTTATTAAGGAAGTTTTCTGCGCCGAGCTTGATAAGTATGGGGTCGCTGCTGACTTTGACGTTGACGTTTGCATCAACGTTGATGTTGATGTAGTCGGCAGTCGGAACTGCGCTTGACGTTTTGACATCAACAGCGATAAGCTGGAGTTTCAGCTTATCCACACGCTCAAAGAACGGTATGCGGATACTTGCCTTTCCGATGATTATCTTTCTTCTCAGTCCTGAGATTATGTAAGCTGTATCCGGGGGAGCTTTGATGTAGCCCATCGAAAGAATGATGATAAGCGCCACTGCGATGATTATGCCGATAACTATCGGCAGTACGGGAATGTTGTCCATAAAATAAATCCTCCATATCATTGATCTCGCCGGTTTGCGGAAGCCGACGGCATTATTGTTACAAACAGTTTTCAGGCAACCTCTGAACAATAACGCTGAATATATTATACAGTATTTTTAAAATTTTGTCAAGATTTGCAGAAAAAAATATGTTATGATAATCTAATATCAAGCAATTGAAAAGCGGCTGCTCCGTTGTCGAACTAAAATCGGTCAAAGTGTGTAAAATCTTTAAAATGATTTTTATGAAGTCTTTTTAAAATATATTGACTTTTTTGCGCAGATATGATAAAATAAAATTAAATGAACTTGCACATTTTTGATTTGCAATAGAGAGAAGAGTAATCAAAGGGAGGAATTTAATTTGAATACGCAGAAACTTCCGTTTATTATAGTATTTAACGTTGTACTCGCTCTGACCGATGTGATATTGCTTTCACGGGGTATCACGTCACTAAGCGGACAAATCAGGCTCGCCGTAATTATTGTCAGCGTCGTACTTTTTATTGCGGGCAACTACCTGCTGCTGTCTACGGCTTTCAAGAAGCCTGTTATTAAGGACAAAGCCAATGCCGACGCAGACGATTTCGAGTCGGCATTCAAAGGCTGGAAAGGTATGAATACCCCCTATGGCAGACAGATAGACATTGCCTTGGAGCAGCTTGCACAGTTTCAAAGCAGAAAAGAAAAGCTTAAAGCTCTTTCAGAGGACAGCACCTTCGATTCCGCAATTGACGAGGTACAGACGAACATGTTTCAGAATTTCAGCCGTATCATCAATCGTCTGCTTATTTTTGACAAGAACGACAACAACGACGTCAACCGAAACGGAAACTACATAAGTAATATGCTTAATACAAATGCACAGTATCTCGAGGTTTTCCGCAGATTTATAGACGAGATAGCTATGCTTGGCGACAATGGCAGCAGCGATGCGGCTACGCTCAGTCTACAGACCATAACCGATTCGCTGAGGGATATTCGTGTAAACGGTAACGATTCGCTTGACGATATGCGGTAATTGACACATAAAAATTTTTGAAAGGGGATTATTGAAATGAACAACAACGGAAAAATCATCAGAACAATGACGGTTATAGGCGTGCTTGTAGTCGGCGTTGTGGGCGGAGGTATTTTCCTCACCAAAAATATCGGCAAAAGCGCAAGGGAGATCTCCAAAGAGGAAGCTATGGAAGATCTGCCGAAGCTCCTGAAAAAAATCAGCGTCACATCAGTTGAGCCGAGAAAAGCTCAGGTCGAGATCGGCAGCTCATCTCTTGCAGACGAACTTCCTGATATAAGCAAATATCCGCTGAGCGTTTCGGGAAACGGAGACATTGATATAGAGATTTTTTCTTCTACGGAAAAATCAAGCAAGGGTACGGACGGCTGGCTCAACGAGGTCGCCGAGAATTTCAACAATGAGAATTTTGAAATAGATGGACGTGATATTTCCGTGTCTGTACGTCCTGTGGCTTCGGGACTTTCCGTGGACTATATTTCGTCGGGAAAGTACGTTCCGCAGGCATACACTCCCTCAAACGAGCTTTGGGGCGAAATGGTCGAGGCTGTGGGAGTTGACATACAGCTTATCGACGAAAGCCTTGTCAGCAACACGGCAGGAATACTTGTCGATAAGGATACTTATTCCGAAATTGAAACAAAGTACGGTAATGTGTCCATTGATACCGTTATACAGGCGACTGTTGACGGAACTATAGCAATGGGCTACACCAATCCCTACGCGTCTTCAACGGGACTAAACTTCCTCGTATCGGCTCTGAACTGCTTCGACAACTCTGACATGCTCAGCACATCGGCAGTTGAATCTTTCGTTGAATTTCAGGCGAACGTGCCGTTTGTCGCATATACAACTCTGCAAATGCGTGAAGCGGCAGAATCAGGTTCTCTTGATGCGTTTATTCTTGAATCCCAAACGGTTTACAACGACCCCTCATTGAAAAATTATAAATTTATACCTTTCGGCGTTGAGCATAACAATCCCATGTATTCTTTGGGAAGCCTTTCCGCCGCCGAACAGGAGGTACTTTCACAGTTTGTTGAATACTGCAAGAACGATAAATCGCAGAAGCTTGCGGATAAATACGGATTTAATCAGGATTTCGGCTATTCCTCAGATATTCCCGAAATAAACGGTACTTCTCTTATCTCGGCGCAGAAGCTGTGGAAAGAGGAAAAGGACGCAGGAAAGCCCGTTATAGCTGTTTTTGTGGCTGATACCTCCGGCAGTATGGACGGCGAGCCTATCGCTCAGTTGAAAAAGTCCCTGATAAACGCCTCGCAGTATATCGGTGAGGATAACTACATAGGTCTTGTTACTTACAACAGCGATGTGCAGATCAATCTGCCGATAGATAAGTTCAGCCTGAATCATCGGGCATATTTCACGGGAGCGGTAGAGGATATATCTCCTTTTGGAAGTACGGCTACCTTCGACGGAGTTGCCGTGGCCGCCGATATGCTTCTTGATGCAAAAGAACAGCACCCCGACGCAAAGATAATGATGTTCGTGCTTAGCGACGGCGTAACAAATGTGGGTTGTTCGCTCAAGGATATTTCGAGAATTATTCAGGCTCTTGAAATACCTATATATACTATCGGCTACAATGCCGACCTTGACGAACTCGGCAAGCTTTCGGCTATAAATGAAGCCGCAAGCGTAAATGCGGATTCCGACGACGTTGTTTATGCCTTGAAAAATTTGTTTAACGCTCAGGTGTGATACTGTCAACAACTTTTTGAACTAACATTGGGATTCCAAAAGTACGGCAAAAACTCTTGCAATTCATATGCAGATATGTTATAAGCGGGGAGTCCCCGCGGACAAGTTCGCGTTGAAAAAATGTTGACCCAAATTTACCTCCGCGGCTGTTGCAATTTTACTGATTATATGTTATAAATTATGTCAAATGGAACCAAGTGGAGTGAGGTGGACTTAAATGGATTAAAATGCCCATAAAATCGGCACTTTTCATGGTAGAAAACCTGAAAGCCCCGAAATACCGCAAATTTAAAAAAATCGCAAAATCATCAAAACTTGGTAGAAAATCGGTAGAAGTACCACTCTGCCAAAGTTGGTAGAAAACCAAAAAAGCTGGTAGAAAGCCTGTTGACAAACTGAATAATGGACTTAGCGGACAGTGTTTCATAATCGAAGTGCTGTCCGCTATTTTTATGCCTAAAATCAAATATGCTGTATGTGCTTCTTGGGAACAAGGAGCATTTTTCTTTTCAGAATGAAATGTCACGGGAGGTCTTTCTATGCCAAACCCTATTGAAATCAGTTTACTCGATTATTGCTTTGAAGCTAAGGCTTGTAATGCACTGCTTACGGCTATGCTGAATCATTCTGACATTGACTATTCTACGGTCGATGAACTACGTGACTACGGTGAGCTTTCGCATTTTACAGACGATGAGCTTCATACCGCTTTACATGAGCTGTGCAAGAGAGGTTTCCTCCTTGTGGTCGAAAAACCGTATGGCGATGTCTATTCGGTCAATAAGCTGCGTATTTCCAATATGGAATTTGTGTACGGAGCGTAAACTGAGGTGAGAAAAATGGACAGGATCAAAACTAAAAAGACAATATCAGATACAGTCTGCCGAGTACATAAGTCCGGCGGTTATGCCGTCCTGAGCAACTGCTTTGTGAGGTCAACCAATTTAGGCTGTCCTGCTATCGGTCTGCTCGGCAGAGTGTTGGACTTGCCACCAGGATGGAATTTCACAAAAGCCGGTCTGACTGCGATCTGTCCCGACGGTGAAACAGCAATAGACAGCGCTCTTGCCGATTTGGAAGAATGGGGCTATTTGGTACGCAAAGTGCAGATGCCGAATGAGTCTCCCACGGGCAGAATACGCACAGTTTACAATTTCTATGAGTATTCCGCAAAGGATAGCTCTATCCCTCAGTATGACTATGAAATGGAGACTTTCACAGTCGATAACGCTACGCTGAACCGTGTGAAAAAAGACAGCAACTTCACGATCATCAGCGGCAAGCTCCTGAGAAACCGTGAGATCAGAAACAAACTGCTCGGCTTTATGCTGAAAGTTCTTTCCCTGCCGGATAGCTGGCGGTTCTCCATGCCCGGACTGCAAGCAATCTGCAAGGAGGGCAGGACGGCAGTCCACAATGCTGTCGGCAAGCTCATTGAAATGGGTTATCTTGTCCGCACGAAGCTCCTGTCAAATGAAAGCGTAAACAACTGCTTTGAGTATGTGTACAGCTTTTTTGATGTTCCTGTCAGCAAAGCAGAAGCAGACGAGCTTGAAGCGAAAACCAGACGTAAGGCGATCACTATCCGTGAGGGCGGTCGGGCTAAAACGGCTGTTTCTTCTACGGGTGAAAAACAGGAGACGGAAAACCTGTATCTGGATTCTCCGTCCACTGAAACACCGACTTCTGAAAATCAGGGACAATATAATACAAAAGACAAAATACAAAAAAATCAATTACCAAGTGATAAATCCTCTATCATTCCTTCTCCGACAAAAATGCAAATTTTCAACAATTCGGCTGTTGAAAAGTATGACGAAAGAATGACGGAAAGATACAATCAGGAAGAAATTGATAAATATACCGAACTTGTAAAGCAGAATATCGGCTATTGGCAGCTTGGTGACCGGCTGACCGTGGACGGCAGGGACGGTTACAAAGAAGCTGATAATATTGTCGGCTTTATCGTGGACAAGATCTGCTCCCCTCTGCCCTATACTACGCTCAGAGGACAGAACTTCCCCAGAAGCGTGATACAATCCAAAATGCTTCAAGCAAATATCTACATGGTAGAGAGCGTTCTCGAAAAAATGGCTAAAATCGACAATATTAAGGATTTCCGCAAATATTTTATCAGTTCCCTCTACAATGAGGTTCTGACGTATCATTTCAATGACGCCTGTGAGAGCAGATGGGCTGAATATGCTGTGGCTTGTGATTTCGACTATGCTGTGTGAGCCGTGAAAGGGGTGATAGCATTGATTGCCATATTTTGAAGCGAACGTTTAAATTTGCTCAGACATCTATACGAAAAGAGGTGAAAAATCATGGCTAAATCTATTATCACGCAGAAGTCAAGCAACAGCAGAAGCGTAACAGGTAGTATCAGGAGAAGAAACGCTCTCAGCAAAGGAAGAAAGATATGCTTGAATAAAAAAACAGCAAGGAGAGCTTCTCCTTGCTGGGGGATATGTATAGTTTTCTATAAATGAGCGTTAGAAAAAAATGCACAAAAAATAAGGACAGTGGCTCTAAAAAGAGTTATAATGTAAGTGTGACCCAAACATAAACTCAAAGGAGCACTGTCCTATGAATATAAGTATA
>Ga0129308_1001044_pt1 | contig 32850 bp, 29 predicted proteins | sample L827metagenome_FD_94440 | JGI IMG/M metagenome (GOLD analysis project Ga0129308, IMG submission 94440) | Ring-tailed lemur group fecal microbial communities from Wisconsin, USA - L827 metagenome | ecosystem: Host-associated > Mammals > Digestive system > Large intestine > Fecal | place: USA...
CTCAGACTAATCATTATCTGAATATCTGGCTTGGTTTGTTTGTTGTTTCAGTTTAATTCTTAAAGAATTAATTTATTGTTAACCTACTGTTTAATTTTCAAAGTTCTTTGCTCGTTTCAGCTTCTTTATTTTATCAAAGCTGTTTTTTCTTGTCAACAACTTTTTTAAAAAGTTTTTTGTTGACGTTTTGTCCCTGTCTCAAGGACAAGTAATACTATATCATCATAATAAAATACAGTCAATACTTTTTTTAAAGTTTTTTATGAAATAAATGATATTTTATAATTTATTATTAAATTCCATTTATTTCAACATTTGATTTCACGTTGAAATAGCCAGGTTTTTTAATCATTCTCACAGTAATATCTTCTCTTTATTAAACTACATTTTTTCTTTAAACTCCTATTTTTATTATATAACAAAAGCAAAAGCTTATTTTTTAATAATCAAATAAAAATACTACTTTGTATATATAAATATTACATTCATAATATAACAAAGTAGTACTCTTATATTTTATTTCATTATTCTCATTGCATTTAGCACTGCGATTAAAGCAACCCCTACATCAGCAAATACTGCTTCCCACATACTTGCCATGCCTAAAGCTCCAAATACCATAACTACAATTTTAATACCTAATGCAAAGATAATATTTTGCCATACTATTTTATAAGTCTTTTTAGATATTTTTATTCCTTCAGCTATTTTACTTGGTTCATCTGTCATTATAACTATATCTGCTGCTTCTATAGCTGCATCTGATCCTAAACCACCCATGGCTATTCCTACATCAACACGAGCAAGAACTGGAGCATCATTTATTCCATCTCCCACAAAAGCAATTTTTTCTTTATCACTTCTACCTTCATATATAGATTCTATTTTTTCTACTTTTTCATTTGGCAATAAATTTGAATATACTTTATCTACTTTTAATTGTTTTGCTACTGAATCAGCTACTTCTTTGTTATCTCCAGTTAGCATAACAGTTTCTTTTATACCTTGAGCTTTTATTTCCTTAATAGCTTTTTCACTATCTGATTTTATTTTATCAGAAATAACTATATATCCTTTAAATTGATTGTTAACTGCTATATAAACTACTGTTCCTATTTCTTTATTTTTATTTACTTTTATATTATTAGCTGTCATTAATTTTTCATTTCCAGCTAATATTTCTTCATTTTCATATTTTACTTTTATTCCATGAGCAGCTATTTCTTCATAGCCTTCTATTTTATTTAAATTAATTTCTTTACTATAGTAGTTTAAAATAGATTTAGCTATTGGATGATTTGAATTAGCTTCTGCAATAGAGGCATATTTAATTAATTCTTCCTCTGATATTCCAAAAGGTTTAACCTTTACAACATCAAATACACCTTCTGTTAATGTTCCTGTTTTATCAAATACTACTGTCTCAACATATCTTAAAGCTTCTAGATAGTTACTTCCTTTTATTAATATACCATTTCTAGAAGCAACACCTATTCCACTGAAATAACTTAGTGGTATAGACAAAACTAAAGCACATGGGCATGATACAACTAAGAATACTAATCCCCTGTGTAACCAATCACTAAACATTGCTCCTGGAACAAATATTGGTGGAACTACTGCTATTAATGTAGCTAATATAACTACTATTGGTGTATAGTATTTTGAAAATACAGATATAAAGTTTTCTGTTTTAGACTTTTTACTACTTGCATTTTCTACTAAGTCTAATATTTTTGATACGGTAGACTCAGAAAAACTTTTAGTTACTTTTACTGTTAATAAAGAGTTTTTATTAATAAACCCTGATAATAATTCATCACCTGACTTAACCGTTCTTAAAACAGACTCTCCAGTTAATGCAGATGTATCTATCATTGAATTCCCATCTATTACCACCCCATCTAAAGGTACTTTTTCTCCCGGCTTAACTATTATAAAGTCTCCAATTTCTACTTCTTCTGGATCTACAACTTTAATAGAGTTACCTACTTTTAAGTTTGCCACATCTGGTTTTATTTGCATTAAATCAGAAATAGATTTTCTTGATTTACCGACAGCAAGTTCTTGTAAATACTCTCCTACTTTGTAAAATAACATTACTCCAACAGCCTCTGATGAATCGCCTATTGCAATTGCACCAACTGTTGCTACTGTCATTAAAAAGTTTTCATCAAATATTCTACCTTTTGTCATATTTCGTAAAGCTTTATATACAACATCTCCACCTACTAATATATAAGACACTAAGAATATCAATATTGAATACTTACTTTCTACTCCCATCATTTCTTCATAAAATGCAAATATAAATACAAATGCTCCTAATAATATCTTTAGGAGTTCTAATCTATTATTATCTTTTATTATTCTACTTTCTTTTTTAGCTTTCTTATTTTCTTTCGTTCCTTCAATTTGTATATCAAGTCCTGGTTCTGTATCATTTATTATGTTTATTATATTTTTTATTGTAATATTTTCATTTGTATTATCTATTTCTACAGATAGTTTTTTATTTACAAAGTTCATATTAGAGCTTTTAACTCCATCTAGCAAAGATACTTTATTACCTATTACTTCTGCACAATGGGCACAATTAAGTCCTCCTAAAATAATATCTTTCTTTATATATGACTTATTTTTATTTCCAATCACTTGAATATCAAGACCTGGTTCTATTGAATCAATCAAACCAATAACATCTTCTATTATTTTATCTTCATTTTTTCGAGAATTTAATTCTAGTGTTAATTTTTTATTTACAAAATTCAAGTTACTGCTTTGAATTCCTTCTAAAGATTTTACTTTGTCACCTATTACTTCTGCACAATGAGCACATGTTAATCCATTTAACATTAGCTCTTTTTTATTACCTGGGCCTACTTTTTTATCAAGTACTTGAATATCAAGTCCTGGTTCTATCGAATCAATAAGAGAGATCACTTCACTTATTATTGTTTCTTCATTATAAGAAGAATCAATTTCTAAAGTTAGTTTTTTAATGATAAAATTCATATTACTACTTTCAATCCCATTAATATTTTTTACAGCTTCTCCTATAGTTTCAGCACAGTGAGCACATGTTAATCCATTTAACATTAGCTCCTTTTTTGTCAATACTGCCGTCAACATCACTATACCCCCTATCTATTATAAGTTTCCTCTATATGACATAAGCCACAGTTAAATATTTGATTTATATGATTATCATCCAATGAATAATAAACGACCTTGCCCTCTTTTCTAAATTTAACTAATCTAGCTTGCTTTAAAACTCTTAACTGATGAGATATTGCTGATTGAGTCATGTTTAAAAGGTCCGCTATATCACATACACACATTTCTTCTTCAAATAAAGCGTACAAAATTTTTATTCTTGTAGTATCACCAAATACCTTAAATAACTCTGCTAAATCATAAAGTTTCTCATCTTCAGGCATTTTATCCTTTACCTTACATATTACTTCTTCATGTACACAAGTACATTCGCATCTATTTATAATATCTTTCATTGTATATTCCTCCAATTAATATTAATATATGAACAACTGTTCATATATTAATATTATGATATTTGTCCTCTTTGTGCAACCTTTTTTATATATTTCTTAGATTTGTAACTATTTCTAAAATACTCATATCTAGATTTTTTTTTAATATATATATTAGTAGTATTAGTAATTTTATTATATTAAAAATTGAAAGGAGAGTTCATATTAAAATGAATTATAATAACATGTATCCTAATAGAATGAGCGATAACATAGATCCAAACTATATATACCCTCAACCATATATAGATCCTTTAATGTACATGAATCCTTACGTTATGAATAATAACCAAAGTGGAAATTTCAATCAAAATATAAACCCGGAATACTCAACATATTCTAACCAATATGTTGATAATCAACAATTTAATCCTTATGAAAATATGCCTAACAACATGCAAGAGGAGTTTGAAAACAACAATAATATGAATGATATGAATGACATGAATAATATACCTATGATTCCTATGATGCCTCCAAACATGATGTTTCCCGGCATGTTTCCACCTAACATGATGTATCCTGGTATAATGCCACCTAATATGATGTACCCTGGAATGATGTACCCAGGGGCAATGCCACCTAACATGATGCATCCTGGAGTAATGCAAAATATACCTACCGTTAATATGGATGAGTTCGATGAGGAAGAAATGTAATCAAAGATTATATTTAAATATCAATGTTACCCCTATAAATTAGGGGTTTTTTTATTTTTTTTTAAAAAAGTGTTATAAAATTTTAAAATCTGTCTACACTATTAAATGTATTCCTCATAATATTCCCCCAATATTATAAATACAAAAAAGGGCATTCTAGTTATACTAGCATTGCCCTTCTTTTTTTATCCCAATATTAACATTTACTTTTAATATAAAAAAGACTTACCGCAAATGTTTACGGTAAACCTGTATATACTTAATAATCCTATATATTGAATTTACACCTTTTTAATTATAGTATGAACACAAATTATAATTTATAAAAATGAAAATTCACAATTTTTCTTCATAACTTTATATCTTAATAAAATAAGCCACTAAGTTTTTCTTAACTTAGTAGCTATTAGGCTCATCAATATTAAAAAAGTATATTTATAGTTTATATAATACATTTATATCAGCTTATAAATCTTTGGCTTTCATTTTTTCTATCTCGGATTGTTTGTTTTTTTTGTATTTATTTCTTCCAATTGCCCAATCACCAAAAAATGTAATAGTGACAATAGCAAAATCAAAAATATATTCTTTTTCTAAAGGCACTATACCTTTTGCAAATACGAAAATATTTGCTAATAATAAAAATACTGGTATTATTCCTCCCCAAATAGGACTTCTTAACTTTGAGCTTAAAAAGTATTGTATGCTCATTAGTGGTACAGCAATAACAATTCCAAAAATAATAAAACCTTCCATAATTTTAGTTTCTCCTTTTCTTTTTGTCGTTTTCAATAATTATTCTTTCAGTTTCTATATCAATTCGATAATTGACTTAAATACCTTTTATAATAATAAAAAATTCACTTCACTCATGTCGCAAAAATTGAGAACCATATCGTCAATGATATATCCTGGTTACTCAAATGTATAAGTCCTTGAGCAACTACGTCTGTAAATCATTTTGCTACCGCTTTAATCCACTACATGTTCGCCATGAAATTTCAGACTTATACCATTGCTCAAAATACTTTTTTACATTTGTACATCCATTTATATTACTAAGTTAAATAGTAAAGTCTAATTTTATTTTTGTAATACTATTCTTTAAAATCTACCTATAAATCTTTGGCTTTCATTTTTTCTATTTCATCCTGTTTAATTTTTTTGTATCTATTTCTTCCATTTTCCCAATAACAAAAAAAGAGGATGTTAATAGTGCTGAAATAAAAAATATATTCTTTATTGAAAGGTATTATCCCACTTGTAAAAACAAAAATGCTTCCTACAAATAAAGTTAATGGAATTATCCCTCCCCAAACGGCACTTTTTAACTTTGTACATAATAAATATTCCACACTCATTACAATAACCATAATAATAGATGTAACAAGAATATCCATGATTTTTATTTCTCCTTTTCTTTTTTGTACTTTTCAACAATTATTTTTGCAGTTTCTACATCAATTCGAGAGTCAACTGCAAGACCTTTTATAAAAGTACAAAAAGGTTCTTCTTCTTGTTGATCACTTAACTCAATTTTCTGAATAAGTTTATCTAATCTCAAACGTACAGTTGGATAAGATACTTCGTAAAGTTTAGTAATTTCTTTTAATGAACCAGACTTTAGAACAAAGTTTTTTAAAAAAGTTGCATCTTCTAATTCTAAAGAAAGTATCCATTGTGGTATTTTATCTAACTCCATTTCAATTCCCCTTTCATATATTTTTTAATAATATTAAGTATACCATAAACATTATTAAAGTCAATAGTTACATTTTATTCAATTTTACATTTTATATAAGGTTTATCTTATCTTTTTATTTACCTTACATATAACCTTGTGCTGAATGAATTTATGATATAATCATAAAAGTTTATTATGTTAAGCTGCATAACAAAGCCCTAGTGAAGGGTATAATAATTTTAGAAAATATCTATACTCTATTTTCAAGCTGTGAATATTACTAAATTGTGGTCAAAACTAACCCTTTAAACCTAAATAAAATATTTATTCTCCAGAAATTACATTAAAGTTTCATTATTTAAGAAAAAATGACCTATAAATAGGTCACCTTAACTGATACATAATGGTCTTCAGTTTTTTGTATTTAAATTTACTAAGACAGTTTGGACAAACTAATTCTGACATTAATTCTTTTTTTAGCGAAGCTATCGCTCCAAAATCAAATATTATATCTTATCTAAATTTTTCAATAATAAATTCTTGTACTCTTTTTCAAATCCACATGAATTGCATTCATAGCCATATAGTTTTTGTCCAATACTCATTTCGTCTAATTCTTATAACATAATATTTTTCCTAAAATTACTTTTGATTTTATTGTTTCAAATTTACATCTTTCATACATTATTCTTTTTATAACTTTAATTTTGTTTATGCTTTTTTAAATCTAACTTTTAAATATTCTAATATCTATGTTAGATAATTGGCATACTTCACTTTCACTCTCCCCACTTTTATGCAGCCTTAAGGCCTTGTCATATATCCAAAGGCTCCACCCACTGCTCAAGTCGCAAAGTTGAAAATTAAAAAAGCTTCTCTAGATTAACTCTAGAAAAGCATATTTTATATTATTTATTAAATTTATCATAAATCCCATATTTAGTTACAATTATTTAATGATGATAGTTTTTTATTAAAACGTACACCAAATATAACCTCAATTATAATTTCCATTACTGTTATTAAATCAAATATTATTCCTTTGCTTTTTATAGATATATTTTTCATATTCATAACCCCTTTCATATTGTATGAAATATTTTGTCTTAACAAGTTATGTCTTTATTCTACAATACTCTATAAAAAACACCTATGGGTTTACATTACAACTATATTACGTTTATGTAATTTTAATCTAAAAAATCCTCAAAATCATCCGATCCAGATTCCACAAAGTCATAAAGAACATTTTCTTCAAAGAAATAACTTTCATCAACTTTCAGATACTCTTTATATTTAGCCATTAGTAACTTATTAATGTATTTTCGATCTCTTTCAGAGTAAGTTCCTACAAAAAATTTATCACCTAACTGATAATATATTGACTTTATATCATTATTTATTACATAAATATCTTTTTTTACATGATTATTATTAAAATTAAATCTAGTAAAGAATACCCCTTCTTCCATTTCACTTTTTAACATAAATGGATTATCATTATAAAATTCCATTAAAAATTCACCCTTATTTTTAACTTTGTAAATATCTATAAATTCAGATTTTGATATTTCATCAAAAACTTCAAAATCATATATAGGTTCTTTATCTGTGACTAATAAAGATTTAATTCTAAAATTATCATTTTCTTTACATATATTAAAAGCTATTTTACAAGTATAATATCCATCTTCGTCCTCATATAAAGCTTCACTAATATATACTTCTTCATTTCTTTTAGTTACTTTATTCTTTAAAAGAGCTCCATTAATTTTTGTTATATGATTATTTGATATTTCTTCGCTTCCAGAAAAATATTTTAAACTTTCTCTATCTCTAGCTATAAACCTCATTGTCATATAATTTATAAATTCAACTTCATCATCAACTTTCTTACTTATAATAGGATACACTTCATCTAGAGTTAAATTACTTTTATAATTTGTTATTATATCTATATATTCCTCTGTGTCTCCAGGTAGTTCCTTGCCATACTCTAAATTTTTATTACCAAAATGATTTATTAAAAATAAAGCTACTTCTTCTTTAACTAGTATTCTACTCTCTCCGAATCCACCCATTAGTCGTTCTTCCTCATTACAAGCTTCTTTTGATGTAGGATTTTTTAAACTAACATAGTCAGCAATCCCTAGTCCTTCTCCATCTAATAAAAAATACTGGTATATATTATTATCCTTATTCTCATATTTAATAGTAAGACCCATGCTTCCCATAAGTCTAGATTTTGTTACTTTGGCATAATCAAATGTCATCAAATCACATCCTTAATACTTTTATAATTATTAAATAGCTAAAATTCATATTTTATTTTCTATTTGTAATTATAGTTTACAACAAAATTGAATTTTATAATATAATAAAGTAAATACTTAGATGAGGTGATTCAATGAAAAATATAGGAGCTTTTTTTGATATTGACGGAACTATCTACAGAGACTCCCTAATGGTAGAGCATTTTAAAAAGCTTATTAAATACGAAATAGTTGATCAAAAAGCTTGGGTTGCTCATGCTAGAGATACTTTTTTAGATTGGGATAAAAGACAAGCAAATTATGATGATTATCTACTAGAAATATGTGACTTATATGTTAAGTCACTACAAAATGTAGATAAGTCTTGTATAGATTTTACTAGCGATCAAGTTATTGCATTAAAAGCTGAACGTGTTTATAAATATACACGTTCAAGAATTAAATGGCATTTGGATAATGGTCACAAGGTTATATTCATATCTGGTAGTCCCAATTTTTTAGTTGAGAAAATGGCTAAAAAATATGGTGCCTCAGATTATGTTGGTAGCGATTATATATTTGAAGATGGAAAATTTAACGGAACAGTAATTCCCATGTGGGATGCAAAAAGTAAAAATATCGCTATAGATAGTTTTGTTGAAAAGTATGATATAGATTTAAGTCAATCTTATGCTTACGGAGATACTAATGGAGATATTAATATGCTTAAGCGCGTTGGTAATCCAATTGCTATTAATCCAACTAAAGAATTATTAAATCATATGATAGAAGATAAGCACTTAAACGACAAAGCCCAAGTAATCGTAGAAAGAAAAGATATTGTGTATTCTTTGGATTGCAATGTGAAAAGATTTGAGATAGGCTTATAGTATATTATTTGTACGGAGGATGATAGTTTGAAAATCAACGAAAAAACACTAAGCTTTAAAGATATATCTAGTGATTTAGATGAAATAAGTAAGAAACTATATTTGGAATCTCCTGATATCTGGATTGATTTTTCAGATAAAGTAGGAGAACAAAAACTAGATGAAATGGTCCTTTTTTATGCTGCTAAATTCAACTACTTATCTATATTAAAATATGCAATAGATAATAATGTTATAGACTTAAATGTTCCATCTAAAAACAAAAGTTATTCATCTATTAAAGATCATCTTTTAGCTGTATCAAAGGATTATAAAAGTCATGATATTTACAATTACTTAGATGGTAACTACAAATTAAGCGAGAAAAATATAGGAACTTACAAAAATAAATCATCAGAAATAAAAGAAGACAAAAATTATAAGGATTACTTCCCTATTTTCCTTTGCCCTCACTGTAATACAAATATACTTAAATCAGGATATAAAGTATATGAAGAAATAAGCTTCGCTTTTTCTCAAGATAAAAATGAGTGCCAAGAATTAAGCAGACAAAGAGACAATAAAGTTTTCTGTAATAACTGCAATAGTAATGTAAACAATGTTACCACAGAATTAATAGAGAATATATGCTCTATTCATAATTGCAAAAAATGCGGAAAAGATTTGACTCAAATAGGAATTACAGAGAAAATAAAAATGCAATTTAAAAAAGAAGACGACAAATTCATAGGTAATGAAAAAACTTATAATTGCCCTTCCTGTGATGAAGAATTAAATGAACCTCAAAAAAAATACTTCAATTTATAATATAAAAGGAGACTATAAAGTTATAAAAATACTTAATAGTCTCCTTTATTTATCTTTTTACAAATTTTCTAAGTTTATCATTATAAAAGTCTATAAATTGAGAATATACAAAATCATAAACTATAAAAGCTATTTCAAATATTAATATGGTAAAAATATTAACTGGAATATACACAAATTGTTTTAAAATTATATATGCAAATATTATAAGTATATTTGCCACTATAATTTTCAATATATATTCATGAATAAAGCTTCTATCTTTTTCTATTATATATTTTACTAAGCCATAAATACCAAATGTAAAAATATATAATATCCATTGTGCTTTATTTGCCATAATCATAAAGCTCAATAAGACAGATCCTATATAAAATATAATACCTGCTTTAGGTCCGTATTCCATAATTACTATGGATATTGGCAAAGATGCCAACCCTAAAAGAAATAAAGTATTTATAGGTATTATATTAACCAACAATAATAAAATACTATTTAATGATAATAATATCCCACCATAGGCAATTTTTCTACTCATGATTATTCATCATCTCCTAGAAACAAGTACATATATCTCCTCCACAGCATTCACAGCATGAATCACATACAAATAAAGTACATAAATTACTGCAACAGTCATCGTCACAACAGCAACAACAGCAACCAGGTGAGTCATAACGTCTATTTCTGTTATAGTTGTACGAACGTCTGTCATAATCATTTCTGTAATTATTGTATCTATTATAAGCATAAACATATTCTTTATTATTAGGATCCATAAACTTAGCTCTTTTTAGAAAGTCTTCTCCTTCTTCATAATACCCTATATTCATAGCAGACAATCCTGTTAAGTAATACCACTCACTACATTTTTCATTGATACTTTGTAAAAAATTATATGCTTTTTTAAAATCTTTATTTTCAATAAATCTCCTTGCTTTCATAAAACAGTCATTTTCATAAACATTACTGTACATTATTCCCACATCCTTTTTCTAATATATTTTTATATCTTAAATATACACCAGAATAAACTATATTTTCTATAATTCCTCTGTTTAATTGTAAATTTAAGTTATCAATTGATGATGCTAACAATCCTAAAGATATACTAATTAACCTGTCGACTTTCACTTTTAGTTCTTTTTTATTGTCTATATATTCTATAAAAGGATTATATCTACCTTTTTTATAGTCATCATCTAAATCTTCGTATGCATCTAATATATAAATATATTTACCTATATTAAAGCCTACCCTTCTTAAATCTTCTTCATACTCATCATTTTTATAAGAAAAAATTTCCCCCATTAGCTCTCCAAAAGTATTTGATACTTTATCTATATTGCAGTTTTCTTCTTTTTCCAATTGATTAAGTAAGTTCATTTGTTCTTTAATAACTGTTGATTTATTAGGGTACTTTTCATGAGCCAATTTTAATTTTCCCTTATAAATATTATAAGCTAAAATATCCTTTATTCCTTTATCATCTAATAAATTATCTTCTAATTTATAATATGTTAATAATGTATTCATACTTGCCGCATATTCTGTTATTTCATTTATAATTTTTTTCTTCTTTTTAAAGGGACTAACTATGCAAACTTCTTCTACAATACTAGTTTTAGGTTTATAAATAGCTGTAAGAATTACAATTAAAAAAGTAATATCATAATTTAAACCGAGCCTAGATATTTCCCCATGATTCTCTTTTAAGTATTTACACAGTCCACAGTAATACCCTTTATAATCTTCAAACTCTCTAAAAGTTAAATCCATTTTATTTATTCTAACATATCCAAACATATTTATTTCCTTCCTAAGTTATAGCTCTCAATTAATTATATAATACTACAACATTTTTTATTATTATACAGTTATAAAGTTAGAATGTAATTTTATTTACTAAAATAATTACATTTTAGCGTAATATCTATCTTTATCATAGGTTACTTAATAAAAATTTAGAAATAAAAAAGAAATGATGTTTTATAATATCATTTCTTTTTTTATACTAAAATAAAGTTGTTTATTATAAGTTTTGTTTACAAAATAAACTTTATGGCTTTATTATCACTATCTTCTATTGCTAAAACTTCCATATCTTTATAATTCCTAAATAACCATTTTATATCTGTCATTATTTGACTAACCTGCTTCTTATCCAATTTCCCAATACAATACTCCTCCCTTGTTTCTGCAAACTCCTTTGATACTAAAAAATTTTTAATAGCTGCATAGGCTATTGTATTTGGAATAGGACTACTCGTTTCTTTTGAACGTTTATTTCCTTTCATATACATTTTCATATAATATCCTCCTGATTATTTCTTAATCTATTGTATATCTATATATATGAATTCATACCTTCTCTAAATGCTTATTAAATATAAATGATATAAGTTATGAATATAGTTGTTAAAAATAAACCAAAAATAAATTTACCATTTTATTGAAATTAATATTCAATATAACTACAATTAAAAATATCTGACCGACTAGTCGGTTCTATAATTAAAAGAAAGAGGTGAAATATTTGCTACCAAAATTCAGTGTAAGAAAACCCTTGACTGTATTTGTTTCTGTAATTATGGTACTAATGCTAGGATTTGTATCTTTTACAAAAATGACACCGGACTTATTACCTAGTATAGATTTACCCTATGTTATTGCTATGACCACATATCCTGGTTCTAGCCCAGAAAAAATTGAAACAACAGTAACAAAACCAATTGAGCAAGCTGTTTCCACTACAAGCGGAATTAAAAACGTAACATCCGTTTCAAATGAAAACTATAGTGTAGTAATTCTAGAATTTAATCAAGATACAAATATGGACACTGCCATGTTAGATCTAAACGGTAAAATAGACTTAATTAAAGATTCTCTAGAAGATGGTGTTGGAGCAACTACTTTAATGCAACTTAACCCAGACATGATGCCTGTTATGACATTAAGTATAGATGTAGACAATATGGATATTCAAGAAGTCTCAACTTATGTTAACAATGACATAATTCCTAAGTTTGAGCGTATAAATGGTGTTGCATCTGTAACAGGTACTGGTTTAGTAGAAAAACAATTAGAAATATCTTTAAACAAAGATAAAATTGACCAATTAAATAAAGAACTAAAATCAAGCGTTACTTCTAAATTAGATAAACAACAAAGTCAGCTTAATAATGCCAAATCAGAAATAAAAAACGGAAAAGCTGCTCTAGAAAAACAAAGTAATACACAAATGAAAAAGCTTCTTGAAGCTAGTAGTCAACTTCAATCTGGCATAAGTCAATTAGAAAGTATGGCTGGAATTTTGAATTCAACAGGTTCTAGCAAAGAAGATTTAGAAAAATATATCACTAGTGCGACTACAACTCTAAATGATACCAAATCAAAACTAAAATACCTAAAAGAACAACTTAATGATTTGCCAGAAGAGTCTACAGTTGATAAGAAACAATTGCAAAAAGATATAGTAAATTTAGAATCCATTATAACATCTTTGGAAAAGGCCATAGCAAATTCAGGCCAAGGTATAGGTGCAATAGACTCACTAGAAACATTGAAGAAACAGCAAAAAGAATTGGAAAGTGCTAAGCTTACTCTTTCTCAAGAATTAACAAAGGCTACTGTACAACTTTCCCTAAGTGAGTCTCAAATAAAATCTGCTGAAACTCAGTTGAATGAAGCTAGAAAACAAGCTTTAGAATCAGCAGATATAACAAATAAAATTACTCCAGAAACAATAAATCAAATTCTAACTGCAGAGAACTTTTCTATGCCTGCTGGATATATATCAGATGACGAAACTGAATACTCTGTAAAAGTGGGAGATAAGTTCACTTCTATAAATGAGGTTAAAAATTTAATATTATTTTCTATGGATGGAGTTGGTGATGTTCATCTAAAAGATATAGCCAATGTAAAAATGTCAGACAACTCATCAGATAGTTATACAAACGTAAACGGCAATGCTGGTGTCATACTATCTTTCCAAAAAACTAGCACTGCATCAACTACTAAAGTGTGTAACGAAATAAATAAAGTAATTAAAGATTTAAATAATAGTAATGATAAATTACATATTCTTTCTTTAATGGACCAAGGTGTTTATATAGATTTTATTATATCTAGTGTACTTGATAACCTAATTTACGGTGGTATACTAGCAATTATTGTTTTACTAATATTCTTAAAAAGTATAAAACCAACTATCGTAATTGCCTTTAGTATTCCAATAAGTTTATTATTTGCCATTGTTTTGATGTATTTTAGTGGCGTTACATTAAATATTATTTCTTTGTCAGGTTTAGCTCTTGGAGTTGGGATGCTCGTTGATAATAGTATAGTTGTTATTGAAAATATTTATAGACTAAGAAATAAAGGAATGGGTAAATTTAAAGCTGCCGTGTATGGCGCTAGACAGGTATCTGGAGCAATATTTGCTTCCACACTTACTACTATTTGTGTATTCTTACCTATTGTTTTTACAGAAGGTATAACTAGACAATTATTTACAGATATGGGTCTTACGATAGCATACTCCTTAATCGCAAGTTTAATTGTTGCCTTAACTTTAGTACCGTGTATGGCATCAAATTTACTATCCAATGTTGACGAAAAACCTCATCCTTTATTTGATAAAATAGTTGACGACTATGAAAAATTATTAAGACTATGCTTAAGATTTAAACCTGTTGTTTTATGTTTTTCTGTAGCATTATTAATAGTTGCTGCTTTTGCAACAACCAAAATAGGAACATCATTTATGCCAAAAATGGATTCACCACAAATGATGGCAACTATTAATATAGATAGCGATCTTCCAAAAGATGAAGCTCGACATATTACTGATCAGGTGGTGCAACAAGTTTTAACAATTGATGATGTAGAAGGCATTGGAGCCATGAATTCGTCTGGTACCATGTCATTTGGTACTTCTTCAAATAACCCTAATAATATGTCTGCTTATGTTATTTTAAAAGATGATAAAAAGAAAACAAATGATGAAATTTCAGAAGAAATAAAAGAAAAAACAAAATCTCTAAACTGTGAAGTCACAGTCTCATCTTCATCTATGGATACCTCTTCTTTAGGAGGATCTGGGTTAAAAATAATTGTTAAAGGTGATGATTTAGATGAACTTAAGAAAATTTCTGATGATTTGGTAGGCATGCTATCCAATATAGAAGGTACTACTGACATAAATGGTGGTATGGGTGTAACTACTAAGGAAGAAAAAATTGTAATCAACAAAAATAAAGCTATGAAGTATGGATTAACAGTAGCTCAAGTTTTCCAGCAAGTTTCTGCAAAATTATCAACAGAAACTACTTCAACTACTTTAACAATAAATTCTGAAGACTATCCAGTAATTATTGTTAATAATAATACTTCAAACTTAGCTAAATTAAAAAATGTTGAAATCACTGGAACAAAAGGAACTAAGTCTGTATCAGTAAAATTAAAAAATATTTCATCTATAGAAATGACTGACACTCCTACTTCTATAAATCACGACAATCAAACTAGGTATATATCCGTAACAGCTGGTATTGATTCTAAACACAATATAGGTTTAGTAAGTAAGGAAGTTCAATCAAAATTAGATGATTATAAAGCCCCTACTGGTTATGAAATAAAAATGGGTGGTGAAACTGAATCTATTAATCAAGCTATTAGTGATTTAATTAAAATGATTGCTCTTGCCATAGCATTTATTTATTTAATAATGGTTGCACAATTCCAGTCATTATTATCGCCATTTATAGTAATGTTTACTATACCTCTTGCATTTACTGGTGGTTTACTTGCATTAATTATAACTGGCCAGGAATTAAGTGTTATATCTATGCTAGGATTTTTAGTTCTTGCTGGTGTAGTTGTTAATAACGGTATAGTTTTTGTGGATTATGTGAATCAATTGCGTATAAATGGATTAAATAAAAAAGATGCTCTTATAGAGGCTGGGCGTACTCGTATAAGACCTATACTCATGACTGCTTTAACAACAATACTTGCCATGTCTACAATGGCCCTTGGTGTTGGTATGGGTGCTGAAATGTCTCAAGCTTTGGCTATAGTAACTATAGGCGGTTTAACTTATGCTACCCTATTAACATTGTTTGTTGTTCCTACTTTATACGATATATTCCATCGTCGCAAAGAATTAAGACAGATAATTATCGATGAGGAGGACTAAATATGAGCAGAAAATATGCAGAAAAAGAATTGCTAATATTTTATGGTTTTAAGAAAATAATTACTGATAACAGTAATATTGAAAATATTAAAGTGTCTGATATTGCAAAAGCTGCCGGAATTGGAAAAGGTACAATTTATGAATATTTTAAAAGTAAGGATGAAATTATAGCAAGGTCAATAATTTATAATTTTAAAATAGATATTATAAATACTATTGAAGCTATAAAAGAAGTCTCTACTTTTAAAGAACAGTGTAACCATTTATTTCATTACAGCATTAGCAGCGGAAAATTCATTTTTCCATCTTTAAGAATATTATATAATCAAGTTGTACCAAAAGAATTAAACAATATTCTACTAGAAGATTTTGAGGAAATTTTAGAATTAAAAACTCAACTTTATAATTTATTAGATTATGTTATTAATACTGGAATAGATGAAAGCATTATTAATAAAGACTTAAGCAGAGATTATCAAAGATATGTACTTATAAGTTCTTCTATGGGTATTATTAATAAAATCAATGCTAACCACTTTAGACAAATCAATTTGAGCGATGATGAATCTATTAATACTCAAAAGAATTTCGCTTATACCATGATATTAAAATCATTAGCTTAATAAAAAATTTGCTTCGCTTGAGCGACGTGTCAGCGAAACACTTCATGTCGCCAACGAGATGACTTCGATTTGGATTCAGGCAAGTTAGTTGCTAAAAAACTCCCTCTTAAAATACTGTGAGGGAGTTTTTATTACATTTTATATTAATAATAATTTATAAAGCTATAACCTTACTCATTAGAGAATTACTTCTCTTTATAAATAAATCTAATTCTTCTGCATTTAATTCTTTATTTGCAAGTAAAGCTAAATCTACTATTTGATTACAAATCACATCTATTTCTTCTTTTTTATCTTCACTGTCTTTTAATGAAACTAATTTTTTCACTAATGGGTTATTCTTATTTATAACTAAAGTTTTTTCTTCTTTTAAGTCCATTCCAAAACTCATTCCAGCAAATCTAGATTGCATTTCCATCATTCTTCTAGACTCTTCTGATACTAAAATCATAGCTGGTGTTTCTTCATTTTTAAGACTTTCCACTGAATATTTTTCTACTCTTTCATTTATAACAGACTTGAATAATGAAGTTATTTTTTCATCTTCTTCTTTATTTTCTTCACTATCTTTGTCTTTTAGTACGTCTGATAAATCTGAGTCTATTCTATTAAACTTAGTTCCCATTTCTTTATATTCTATAAATGAAATAAAATTGTTGTCTATTGTACTATCTAGTACAACTGCATTTAATCCATAATCTTTAAATAGTTTAACATATTGAGATTGTTGATCCACATTATTTACATAGAAAACTTTATTTTCATGCTTTTCTTTTGCTGCTTCTAGGTAATCTGTTAATGTAATATATTTTCCATCTATATCTTTATATAAGATATAATCTTTTACTTTGTCATAGAAACCTTCATCTTTTAAACAACCAAATTTAATGAATATTTGTATATCATCCCAGAACTTTTCATACTCTTCTCTACTATTTTTACATAAAGATTTAAGTTTATCTGCAACCTTTTTAACTATATGTTTAGATATTTTGCTTACATCTCTGTCATTTTGTAAGAAACTTCTAGAAACATTTAGCGGTAAATCTGGACAGTCTATTACGCCTTTTAGTAATAATAAGAACTCTGGTATAACTTCTTTTATATTATCTGCTACGAATACTTGGTTGTTGTAAAGTTTTACTTTACCTTCTACTAATTCAAACTCATTGTTTAATTTAGGGAAGTAAAGAATTCCTTTTAGGTTAAATGGGTAATCCACATTTAAATGAATCCAAAATAAAGGTTCATCAAATACATTGAATACTTTTCTGTAGAATTCTTTGTATTCTTCATCCGTACAATCTTTAGGTGATTTTAACCATAATGGATTAGTATTATTTAATGCTGTTGGCTTAGTTTCTTCTTCGCCTTCCTTAACTTCTGCATCTTCATCTTCCACATATATTTCAACAGGTAAGAAAGAACAGTATTTGTTTATTACACTTCTTACTTCATATTCGTTTAAAAATTCTTCACTATCTTCAGCTAAGAATAATGTTATTGTAGTTCCTCTTGTAGTTCTTGTTCCTGATGGGCTTATTTCAAATTCAGTTCCACCTTCAGATATCCATCTTACAGGTTCTGCTCCTTCTTGGAAAGATAATGTATCTATTTCAACCTTTGTAGATACCATGAATGCTGAATAAAATCCTAATCCAAAGTGACCTATAATATCAGTTTCTTCCATTCTATCTTTATACTTATTGAAGAAGTCTTCTGCACCAGAAAAAGCAACTTGATTTATGTATTTGTCTACTTCTTCTGCCGTCATTCCTATACCATTGTCGCTAAACTTTATAGTTTTATTATTCTTACTTACTGATACTGTAATTTTATACCCTTCATCTTGAGAATTTTCAACTTCACCAAGAGAAACAAGCCTTTTATATTTGCTTACAGCATCGCAACCATTACTTATTAATTCTCTTATAAAAATGTCTTTGTCTGAGTATAACCATTTCTTAATTATTGGAAAAATATTTTCTGTATCAATTGAAATACTACCTTTTGTTACTTCCATGTTTATCCTCCTTAAACTTATACCTTTATAAAATTTAATTATTTTCAAATCACAAAATGCAAGGTGGGGGAATAAATAACCTTGCATTTTAAGGGCTTTAATTTAATTTTAGCATACTTACTATTTATTCCCATTTTAATTATAAAATCTTTTTATTAGCAGTGTCAAGCATTGAGTGCTAATAAAAATCAAATTTTTTTATTTCTAATCAATAGTAATATATTTTATCTCTTCTTCTTTTTTTCCTACCTCTTTAGGGAATGTAAGTTTCAATATTCCATTGTTAAAACTTGCTTTTATATCTTCTTCTTTTAAATTTTCTCCTACATAAAAACTTCTTGAACATTTGCCACAATATCTTTCTCTCCTTATATAGTTTCCTTTTTCATCTTTATCTTCTTTTGAAGTATTCTTTTGTGCTGTTATTGTCAAATATCCATCTTTAAGTTGAGCTTTTATATCAGATTTATCATATCCTGGTAAATCCATGTCAAGTATATAGTTATTATCTTTTTCTTGTATATCTGTTTTCATAAGTTTTGTAGTGCTACTATTTGTAAAGAATGGATCTTTGAACATGTCATCAAACATATTGTCAAATAAACTAAATCCTAAATTGTTATTCATTGGTACTAATTTCATAATCAATTCCTCCTTACATTTATCTCCTTACTTTGCTTAAGTAAAAAGATAAGTTTAAATTTTAATATTATTTTTTATTAGCTATGATTTATTCTTTGTTTGTTTTCTTACTTATTATTATAATCATTTTGTTAGCACTGTCAAGTGATGAGTGCTAATTTTTTATAAATTTTTTTGTATATAATTGTTACAATACCAAAAATAGTTCATACTATCCCGCTTAAAGTAATGAATGAATCACGCCATCCATACATTGACATGGGGAAATAATTACAGGTGTATTCTTCGTACTCATTAATAGCCTGCTCCCAATGTAACCACCTGGTTGATCTGGAAATATTGACGTATCATACATATTACCCAACCCAGATGTAATCTTCACAAGTATTACCTTCTTTCTGCCAGGTTTCACAACATCATTAAATTCTTCTCTTGTATATGGAGCATCTGGCATACTTATCATATTATTACGAATTTCTTCTAAAACGTAATCAGCTGCCCTATGTGCAGCCTGAATTCCCTTTGCCGTACGTCCTTCTCCTTTTTTAAAAATAATATCTATATGTAAAATGAAGTCATCACTTTTAGGAGTTCCTGCCTGATTATATTTTACCTGATAATCCAAATATCCTTCTGAAGATCCAATGTTAGATGGCTGAAATCCACTTTCACCTTTCACACCAGTCAACATGGCAGTAATACCAGATAAAACAGCTGTTTCACCTTCTCCTGCCTTTCCAAGCATCTTACATGCAATTGGCATAAAATCCAAATTAGAATTCACAAAAAAATGATGCTCTCTTGGTTTAATAATCTGTATTCTCATCTCTTTTATCTTTGGTTCCCTATTCACGATCACTTCCGTAATATTATTTCCTACTGTCAGTATACTTTTGGATATAGACGTTTTATCTCCTATTTTTGCTTCATTAATTCTATAATTCTTTCGAGTTAGCTTCCTAATTGTAAACTCCCTGCCAAGTTTATCGGCTTCTTTTTTATTCCATTTTTTCATTTTATTTTTCAGAAGGGCTACTGCTTTCATAGCATCAAAACCTGTTAGGTTGTTATCACCTACAATACATGATTCATAACCTGATTCATTTTTATTAAAATCAATAATGGTATCTACATAATTGTTAGTACATACCAATCGTCCTTGAAGTCCTATATAGCTTAGTCCGATAGAGGGAATTTTTTTCAATCCCAGCTGTTCTATTATATTCACAAAATCAATATGATGGTTTCCCCAGCCATCAATTGCCACAATTGCTCCATCAGCACGTACAGCCTCTGCAATTTCTCCAGTTCTCACTGCACTATATACTTTATCATCGAACCCTTCTGAAACACCATTGACAATAATCCCGCATAGTTCTAATTCATCATCCTTCATAAGTGTCTGTGTAACAGGACAATTGTAATGATGAAGAGTAGTCATTTTAGTGCTAGGTCCTAGTCCCATTTTTTCATCTCCTTTTCTCAGATATATTGCTCTTGTTTATAACATCAATATAGAAGAATGAAGCACAAGCATTTCTGCCTGCACTTCATTCATTGTCATTTATTTATATTAGTTTTATACATTATGTCTGTATTCATATGGTAACACTTTAAGAGAGTTGAAACTTGGACAATCTCTAACCCACTCTAATGTTTCTTTAAGAATCGCTGTTTGCATCTCAACATTATTTGGTTCTCCAGCATTAGAGCCTATCGGTACATGTGGTGCTGTAATACGAGGTGCACCTTGTTGACGTGCTATTGGTGGCAATGCAGCAACAACGCAACAACTCATGCCAGCTTCCTCGCAACATCTTGTTACAATTGTAGCAGATCTGTGGCAAGTTCCACATCCTCCCGTACAAAGTACAATATCAACACCTTGTTCTGCAAGTTTTTTAGCAATTTCAGGACCTGTTTCATTAAGGAATTTTTCTACATTTCCTCCACCGCCCATAAATGTATAGGTTTCTTTTGAAAGTGATCCAATAAATCCGTCCTCAACAAGCTCATGAAGACGATCTATAGGGAACATAGCATTAGCATCCTTGTTTATATCTGAGTTATCAAATCCACCATGTGTTACCATTAATTCTGAAGATGGTGTATCAAATGGAATTATACGATATGAGAAATCCCCAGATGTATTAAATGGTGTTTGATTCTTCTTATGAATACCACCTGCTGTAATAAATGCCACTTTACATTCATTTAATGGCTTTTTCAATTCTGTAAATACCGGTTTTGGTGTAACCGGAACAAATATTTCAGAACGCATTCCTTCCAATGTTGTTAATTTCATGAATTGTTCCTCCTTTTATTCAACTTTATTTTTTTCTATATCATTTCTTTAGGAAGATTACTCTTACCTGTTATCTCCATACGACTAAGATAAAACTCTACATCCAGACCTTCTTCAAGTTTAACATCTGTAAACATCCATCTTCTCGGAACCGCAACTGTTCCTACTTGATTATCTATTTCAATCTTAGCTGCTGTATCATTTACTTCTATTATTTTCCCGCCAATCAAACAAGGCTGCGAACCTTCATCTGAAAATAGGCTCCAATAATCGTAGTCAAGCCTTTCTTGCGTTACCCATATAAAACTAAAATAGAATTTCAGTTCATGACCCGGTTCAATGACTGTATTTTTAGTCATTATATCTCTGGATATATGCATAACTCCAAGTCGTCCATGTAAATAAATTTTAATATAATCATCTGACAATTCTTTTACCAGACCGTTCATTATGACAGGACAAATTTGATATGCTGGAATATTCATTAATGTAATGTTCCGTTATCCAATAGTTGCGTTTCTGGAAGTCCCATAAGTTTATTATTATCATTAATTACATCATTGTTCCATTTTTTAGGAGCTGGAAGTACTTCCACACCCGCCATCTTATTCTTAAGCATTTGAATTGCACGTGCAGCAACTTCTTTTGTTACACAAGAGCACCCTGCTACATTATTTTCAAATCCTCCTTGGTCCATATTTTCTTCAACCATTGCTGTTGCATATTCATTACCAACAACAAGTTGTCCTTGATATGCACAGAATGATACTCCAACTACTGGTATTCCACGTTTTCCTGCTTGACCAATATGTTGTATGAAATCTATATGGTTATTACCAAAACCTTCTGTTGTTATAATGCATCCATCAATATCTAAACCTTCTAAAGTAGTACCTAGTCTTTCTGAAACCCATAATTTTTCATCATTAACCTGTGGAGACCCTACAAATACAACACCTATAAGATCAAGTTCATCATCATCTGAAAGCCCTTCTACTAGCGGTTCACGAATATAATGACGTGTCATTTCTTTTGTTGCAGGTCCAATGCATGTAAGTGCATGGATAGAACCATCACGAACTTGATTAGGTGTAAGAACAATTGGAACGTTACCACAGTCAACATTTTTTTGTCCACCAATAACACCACATGGCTCTGTTGGGCAAAGAACGTTATCATGCATTGCTCCCTGTCCCATAATTTCCTTCACAAGAACAACTCTAGGTTTACCTTTACGACGAACGTCTTCGCAAACTTCTTCTCTTACTACTTCACCTTCATATTTTTTCAATTCATCTCTAATAGCTTGAATTATGTAGTCTTGGCATTTGTGAGCTGCAAATGGTCCTGGACGAGTCATACCTGTTAATCTCTTAATTACTGCATGGCATCTGATAATAATATCATTATCATCTGCACAACCAGAATGACCATAATACATTTTTTCGTCAAGATATCCCTCAGAAGATCCAAATTCATGAACCTGTACTCCATCTTCATCAACACCAGTTAACATAAATACAACACCGTCTGCAACTTTCGTTATACCTTCTCCAAGTTGACCTTCAACTTTTGTAGCTATAGGGCATACATCCATAATTGTTTCTGTATAAATATGTCTTTCATTTGGGTGAATAACATCAAGTTCAAGACTTACACACAATTCGTCTTCTTTTACTGCTTTATCAACAATACTTTTATCAATTGTAATTTTGCCATCCTTAATGCTTGTTTCTTTGCCTATCTCTGCATCTAAAATTTTAATATGCTTTTTAATCAGTTTACGAATTACATTTTTCTTACCTACTTCTTCATCCACTACTGGCACTGACGGTATAACTCCGCCAATTGTTGTACCAGCTGGAATATCAAGTGAAAGACCTTCCAGTTTATCTATTTCCACATGAATCATTCCATTACCTCCTATGCTTGCCTTAGCGGCTACTGATGGTTTTACTTCACTCTTAACTGCTGCAGGTACTGTAGCAACTGCACTTTCTACTTCATTGACCTTGTCCAATACATCTTTTGTAATTGGTGTCAATGCTTCCACGTCTGTCAACAGAGTATTACCAATAACCTGTTCAATTGTTAATCCTTCATCTTTTAGTATTAAAAGACCTGCATCAACCATATCATCAAACAAACTTGGATCCTCTAAATCAGCTGCACTTATTTTAAGACCTTTCTCCCTACGACAACAGAATATTGCCGGATCTTTCAAATGTTTATGTAATGTTTCTTGTGTAATTGACATTTGTTATCACTCTCCCATTCTTCTTCATTTCCTAACAGAAGTTTTATTTTATTTTTCTAATCAATTTATGATTTACTGCTCGAAGTGCACCATCTGTACAATGATATACTGGCAACTTCAGTTGAGGTGCACATGACATAACTGTATTGGAGCAATCGGTACAGTTACTTATAAGCAAAGCCTGCGCTCCATCTTTCTTAAGCGCCATGACTTTTTGAACTTGCCCTGGACATCTTCCTGGATTTTCGCATTTCAATGAACCATTCTTCATTTCATGAGCCTGCTTACAATATTCTACACCTACTACTTCTGATCCCATGCTTGCTGCTATTTCTTCTAATCTTTCTTTGTTACCTCCACATGCACATACAAGAAGTCCTAGCTTATCAGGCCCTTTCCAAAATTCTTCTGCCGCAACAAGCCCACCTGTTGTTTTGATTACAGGCGAATCTAATGAAGTTCTCTTTCCTGTAAAAGGTCCTCCCATGATTAGCTCTCCATACTCATCTGCCAAACCTCCAGCTTTTTCAAATATATCACCAACAGAAATCCCTAAAGGAACATCATGAAAAATGTGGATCAATCCATTCTTCAATTTACCTGCAACTGTAATATCCTTGTCAATTAGCGGTTTCTTCTCATCTACCGCTTCCTGTATTCTGCATATAGTTTCTGCATTGATTACAACTGTATCTGCTGCAAATGGGAGTTCTGTAATATCTAACAATCTATCCAATACCTCTCTGACAATAGCGCGCTCTTCTCCCATTGGATACATATCTTCAAGCTTATGTATATGAATTCTTGAGTTATTAATCACTTCTTCCAATTTATGAATTACTTCTGGATGAACTGATTTAATTGCAATAATTCCCTTATCTGCTTTCACAATATCCATCACAATATCAAGTCCACGAATCAACTGCTGGGCATGATGCTCAATGGAATCAATATTATGACTCAGTATTGGTTCGCATTCTGCTGCATTGACAATTACAGCTCCTGAATTTTTACCAAATGGTTTCTGAAGCTTTGCATATGTAGGAAATCCTGCGCCACCCAAGCCAACAATTCCTGCTTCACGTATCAGGTCCAATGGTTTTTTTGAATGTAATTTCATATAGCTATCACTCTGAGTTTTATCTGGTTTTATGCAAATCTGCATTTCAGATACTTCTACTACTGTACCAGTAATACTGCTATAGATATTCGCTCCAAGCATCCCTTCCGGCATAGTTGCAATTAACTGACCACGTTTTACAAAATCATTTTTCTTTACAACTGGATTGGAATCAACCCCAACATGCTGCTTCAATGGAAACTTGAACAAATTCTCCATAAATTCCCCCCCTTTCATTTTCATAATGGAAATATATTGAATTTATATTTCAAGTTAATTATACTGACAATGTAGATATTTTTATAGAGACACAAAAAACGATTTAATATGACAAAAATTCATATCTAAAAAAGGAGAAATATTATGGACATAAACACTTATAAATTATTCGTAGCTGTTGCTGAAACAAGGAGTATTTCCTATACTGCCGAAATTATGGGGTACACTCAATCAGGTGTTAGCCATTCCATAAAAAGAATGGAAAAAGTGTTAAATATTCAGTTATTTGTAAGAGACCGTTATGGAGTACATCTAACTCCTGTTGGTAGCGAAGTGTTGCAACATGTTCGAAAACTATTAGCCGTAAACGAACAACTAGATCAATTCATATATGATATTCAAGGTGTAGAGGCAGGCTCTCTTAATATTGGTACTTTTAGTAGCGTTTCTGTCAATTGGCTTCCTCCAATAATAAATCTATTTAGCAAGGAACATCCTAATATTACTATTAACTTAAAAGAGGGTGGAACCAATAACCTAAATGAATGGGTTCTTAATGGTAAGGTAGACTTTGCCTTTTGTAATAAAGATGATAATCAACACCTTCAGTTCATCCCAATTACATCTGATGAATTTCTTGCTATATTTCCAAAAGACTATCCCATTCCATCAGATATGGAAAGTTATCCTATAAAGTCCTTCGAAAAGATGCCTTTCATATTATCTGAGCCAACTTACGATCATAATATTCCAGAGATTTTAAATAAGGAAAATGTTCACCCTCTCATTCGTTTCTCATCTCAGGATGACTATGCCATAATGTCTATGGTTGAAAATCATCTCGGGACCAGTATCCTTCCTGAATTGATGATTGAGCAAAGAAAGGATTATCTGAAATATCTTCCTTTGAATCCCTCTTATCAGAGAATTCTTGGAATATCATTAAAAAGCTTTTATGATTTGTCTCCAGCTGCAAAGTCATTTATATATTTCGTACTAGATTACTTTAACCTATCATTTGACATTGACGGAGCTATATAATTAGTAAATTAAATATTTATAATTTTTATCTAAAACAATTCATAATATAAAAATGCACATAGAAGATTTTCTCCCATGTGCATTAATTTTTTTATTCTAAATAATTTGATTCAGATTCTAAATTTAGAATTTATTAACTATATAGTTTGTTTTTTTCCAAAATATTTGATCAAATACATTATAATCGGTATAAATACAGCTACTAGACTTATTAATAAAGTTGAGTACATCACTGGTTTTCCCAGAATATTATAAGTGCTAGAATTTACAAACATTCCTTCTATACTAATAGCTTCTGCTAAGTTCATTTCCCTAAATACCCTTCCTACTGAATCCATTGGGATGAAATTTCCGAAAAATGCTGGAATATAGTACAATCCTAAACTTAATAATAGAGCTATCATATTATTTTTTACTAATAATGACATTAGCATAGTTACTAAAGAATATAATATTGCGCCTATAAAACTGATTCCTAATCCTGTTATATAAAAATCAATAACTCTCATATCGAAAGGTGTATTTGCATAGTATTTAAATAACTCTAAAGGTGCATCCCACCCTCTAAAATCATATAGTAATACTCCAATCATATGTACAACATTGATTATAATAAATATTGTTGCTGTGAATATTAAACCAGTTATCATCTTAGATAAAACCATTTTATTCTTTCCATATTTGCAACTTAACATTATTTGTGCACTATTGCTTTGATATTCATCACTAAATATGGCTGCTAATCCTACTGCTATTAGCGTTGTTATCAATGTTGCTATTGTTCTAAAATCTGCAGTTTTTAACCAACCATGAGAAAAATAAAATTTTGACTCTTCTACATTTTTTACTTTTTCATATATAAAATTAAGATTCTTATATTCATATGTATCTGTTTTATTTTCATTTTTTAATTTATTCATTTCATCTTTCATTTCATCTACTGTATATAATTTGTTATTTACTGTATATGCAGGATATGGTGGTCTCATTGTATCGTATAGATAATTCATATAAACAATTTCTTTTTCAGTAAGTTTTTCTCCCCTACTTTTCTTTTCTTTTAAATCATTTATGGTATTTTCCGCCTTAATCCCACTTTCTTCTGTAATAGCCTTTCCTTCGTACTCTTTCATAATGCTATATACATCATCTATATGATCTACCCCTTGATATTTAACAGATACACTTTCAGCAACTACATTAAAAATCCCCAATAAAATAGTTAATAGCAAAATTATGTGTACTGACTTTTTAGAAAATATTTTATATAACTCAAACTTTATCAAATCTAACATTTCAAATTCCCCCTATATACTGACGCTTTCATTAAAATAATATAAAAATACATCTTCTAAATTTGGCTCTTCTTCTATGTATTCAAATTTATTTATATTAGGTTTCTTATCTCCAACTACTCTTACGTTAATTCCACTATTATTTCTTATCATACTAGATATTTTAAACTTATTTTCTACCTCATCTAAATCACATTCATTAACACTTAGTGTATATACCTTCCCTCTGACAGTGTCTAAAATCTCCTCTAATGAAGATTTCTCAACTAATTTGCCATCTTTCATAACAAGTACTTCGTTTGCTATAAACTCTATATCGGAAACTATATGTGTTGATAGTATTACTATTTTTCCTTTAGATAATTGTGCTATTAAGTTCTTAAATCTTATCCTTTCATTTGGATCAAGACCTGCTGTAGGCTCATCTAATATAAGTATTTTAGGATCATTTAAAAGAGCTTGTGCAATTCCTAATCTTTGCTTCATACCTCCTGAAAACTTTCCTATTCTTCTTTTTCTATCTTGTTCTAAGTTAACAAATTTTAAAAGTTCATCAATTTTACTTTTTTCAATATTTTTATCTACACCTTTTAATGCTGCTACATAATATAAAAATTTCTCTGCTGTGAAATTTTTATAAAACCCTATATTTTGAGGAACATATCCTATTAGATCTCTATACTCAGCACCTAGCTTGTTTTTACTTTCTCCATTTACTAAAATATCCCCACTACTGGCACTAGAAACGTCTGCAAGTATCCTCATAAGAGTCGTTTTTCCTGAACCATTAGGCCCAAGTAGACCATATATTCCGCTACTCAAAGTTACGCTAAATTTATCAACAGCTATTTTATCTTTAAATTCTTTGCTTATATTTTTTATAATAAGTTCCATAAAATCCCCCTAAAAATCAAATGTTTTAGTATCTATACTATTAATGCTTTTCTTATAAAATAATTTCATTGATGCTAGTGTAAATATTACTGATATACCTAAAATCATAAATGTATTAATATGAGTTATATCTGCTATTGTTTCATACACGCTAATGTTCATTACACCTAAAATCCATATTGATATACATAAAGCAATACTATTTATACCTCTGTAGAATGAAGTAACAATTAAAGATACTGATCCTACTAAGAATATAGGAATTAGCCATATGCTAATCATTTTTAGTAAATTTATTTGTGAGTAAGCATTATTTAAAATAAGACTCATCATGATGCTTATTAATACAGAAACTATATTTATAATTATTAACCTTGAGAATACAATTTCTCTTAAAGAGTATTTGTAACTAAGTTCCAACTCCCACACATTTTCTTCTCTTCCTTTTATTATTTCAAATATTCCAATCAATATTGGTATAGGTGCAATTATACTTGCACTTAAATATATACTTAAATTTAATCTTATTGTAGTTATAGTTCCTAAAAGAATTAGTAATAAGGATGCTATAAAATATACTTTACTGATTAAGCTAAGCTGAAATTTTACTAAACTTATATTTTCTTTTATTCTATCTAAAAGATACTCCTGTACTTTAACATGTTGCACTTCTTCTTTTGGCATGTGCGATTTTAATACATCAATTGTTGAATCTATTTTTTCTTCATCAACCTTACTTACTACATAGCTGTCCAGAAAATCTTCTATATCCGCTAAATCTGCTTCCAATAATTCTTCAAATTGCTCGTCTTCTATATTTTCACATCTTAGGTTGTAAATGTTTAGATTGTTCTTCACACATATCACCTCCAAGTAATTTTTTAAGATTTTTGATTCCATTGTAAAGCCTTGATTTTATTGTGTTTTCATTGTCTCCTGTTATAGTGCTTATCTCTTTTATTTTTAAATCATTATAGTACTTTAATAAAATAGCTTCTCTCTGAAGTTTTGGTAAATTTTCAACAGCTTCTTTTATTTTTATTGCTTCTTCTTTTTTAGAAATTATATCAATCACATTGGATTTATCTTCTATTTGATGATTCTCTATATCACAATTTTCACTTCTTTGTTTATAAGTTTTGCTTTTAAAATAGTCTTTTGTTGTGTTTACTGCTATTTTTAATAACCAGTTTTTAAATTTCCCACTGTCTAAATTATATTTGTCTATATTTTTCATCATTTTTATAAATACTTCTTGGGTTATGTCATAGGATGTATTGTAATCATTTGTGGTTCTGTATATATAGTTATGTACAAGGTCATAATGTCTCTTAACTAGTATTTCCATAGCACTTTCATTGCCTTTTAATATTTCTTTTATTAATTTTTCATCTGTTTGAGCCAAGTCATCATCCTCCTTTCACTTATATAACGAGTTGTATTTATAAAAAGTTTTGTTTTTTCTAAAATATATTTAAATTTCTATTTATTATTTTACTATAACAATATTAGAAAAAACGAAATATTAAACTTATACAAAACAAAAGAGGAGTTAACTATTATAGTCTAAATACTATTTGTACTTATTCTATAATGGTTAACTCCCTATTACTTAATTTTATTTAAAATAGTTTACTCCAGATTCAAATATCTTTTGATCCTTTTCACCTATTATATTTTTCATTACATGTTCACCAATTCTTTAAGAGTAACCCATCTTACTCGATATTCTACCGTCCATACTAGCTATGGCTTCTAGTCTTTAATCTAAGATAATTTCTTTATTTTTAAAAATATAATTAAATCATTCTTATTATGATTACTCACTTTTTCACTTCTATCAATATTTAATCCTGATGTTGTATTACCTTTACCACCTATACTATATGCCGCAATTACAATTGGTTTATTTAATTCTAGTTCTTTATTTTCATTTAAAGTTGTCATAGCAATACCTTCTTTCCTAGCTTTTAATAAATCTAAGCTTTTACTTTCATAGGTATTGTCTTCAATCAGTATATTAATAAAATCCTCTTCTAACGGTTGATCATAATTTATTCCTAATTTTAAATTATTATCTTTATTTTCTACCATAGTTTTTAATAAATCATACTCTTTTACAAGCCTACCATATTCATATTCTTCAGCTTTATATTCTATTTCATATTTTCCTTTGTCTAAATTTTCAACTGAATAATTTATACCCATAGTTAAATTATCATCTTCTAGTTTATTTATGGTTATATTATCTTTACTTTGTGAAATATTACATCCTGTCATCATCATAATTAAGATTATTAGTCCTAAGCAAGTAGATATAAGTTTTTTCATTTTTACAATATCCTCCTATTATTTATATATAAATTTATTAATGCAATACTAAATTCTTAAGTAAAGACTATCAGCACTTCCTTAGCACCGTCAATTGTTTTTATTTGTTTTCTAATATTCTATTAATTACTATATTCTCAAAAACAGGCATAGCAATTTAAGAAAAACAAAAAGCAAATAAAGTTAAACATCTCCCATAGAAAAATGCACATAAAAGGAATCCTTCTATGTGCATTTATTAAATCCTATTTAAAATAGTTTACTCCAGATTCAAATATCTTTTGATCCTTTTCACCTATTATATTTTTCATTACATGTTCACCAATTCTTTCAGAGTGACCCATCTTACCAAACACTCTTCCATCCATACTAGTTATACCTTCTACTGCAAAGTATGAACCATTTGGATTGTATTCTATATGGTAAGTTGCTTCACCGTTTAAGTCAACATATTGAGTTGCTATTTGACCATTTTCAAGTAATTGCTTAAATACTTCTTTATTTGCGACAAACTTACCTTCTCCATGAGATACTGCTACGTTGTGTATATCTCCCACTTCTGTTCCTGCTAGCCAAGGTGATTTATTAGAAGATATTCTAGTTCTTACAACTTTAGCTTGGTGACGACCTATGTTATTGTAAGTTAATGTAGGAGCATCTACTGAAGTTTCTCTTATTTCTCCATAAGGTACAAGTCCTAACTTGATTAATGCTTGGAATCCATTGCATACACCTAACATTAAACCATCTTGTTTAGTTAAGAAATCATTTAAAGCTTCTGCTATTTTAGGATTTCTAAATACAGTTGCTATAAATTTTCCTGAACCATCTGGCTCATCACCAGCACTGAATCCTCCTGGTAACATTATTATTTGAGAAGTTTTTATTTCATTTACTATAGTTTCTATAGACTCTTCTATATCTTTATAAGTTAAGTTTTTGAATACTTTTACACTAGCTTTAGCTCCCGCTCTTTCGAAAGCTCTTGCTGAGTCGTACTCGCAGTTTGTACCAGGGAATGCTGGTATAAATACTTTTGGAGTAGCTATTGAAGAAGCAGATTTTGCTCTTTCACCAGTTGTTACAAAGCTTATAGTTTCTATTTTATCTTTAATTTCTTTAGATTTTGTTGGGAATATTGGTTCTAAAGTACTTTCGAAAGTTTTGTATAATTCATTTAAAGATATTCTTTCATCTTTAACTAATATACTTGGTCCTTCTAAAGTTTTTCCTACTATTCTATAGTTGTATCCATCTAATAAATCTAAATCTTCTTCATTTATTTCTATTAACATGTTTCCATAAGCAGCGTTGAATATAGTGCAAGGACATATATCTTCAGTAACTTTAAATCCTATTCTATTACCAAATGCCATTTTTGCTATAGCTTCCCCTAGTCCACCATAACCTAAAGCATAAGATGCTAAAGCTTTTTTATCTTGAATTAAAGTTCTTACTTTATCTAAGTTCCTTTTTAACTCATCAAAGTCTAATACATCATTTTCTAATTTATTAGTTATAAACTCAACTACTGTTGAATTAGCTTTCTTAAATTCAGGAGATACTACATACTCAGCATCTACTGTATCAACTGCAAATGAAACTAATGTTGGAGGCACATCTATGTCTTTGAAAGTACCAGACATACTGTCTTTTCCTCCTATTGCAGGTATTTCTAATTTATTTTGAACATAGTATGCTCCCAGTAATGCAGCAAATGGTTTACCCCATCTAGTAGCATCTTTTCCTAATTTTTCGAAGTATTCTTGTAAAGTAAGTCTAGTTGTTTTATAATTTCCACCTATGGCAACTAATTTACAAACAGATTCTACTACTGCATATAAAGCACCGTGGAATGGACTCCACTTTCCTATTTTAGGATTATATCCAAACGTCATTATAGTTGAAGTTGTTGTTTCTCCACCTAGTACTGGTATTTTTGCAACCATACCTTGTACTGGAGTTGCTTGATATTTTCCACCAAAAGGCATTAATACAGTGTTTCCACCTATTGTGTTGTCAAACTTTTCAACTAAACCTTTTTGTGAACATATA
>Ga0129308_1001045_pt1 | contig 32818 bp, 34 predicted proteins | sample L827metagenome_FD_94440 | JGI IMG/M metagenome (GOLD analysis project Ga0129308, IMG submission 94440) | Ring-tailed lemur group fecal microbial communities from Wisconsin, USA - L827 metagenome | ecosystem: Host-associated > Mammals > Digestive system > Large intestine > Fecal | place: USA...
CTGGTTCCCCTGCTGGGCCTGCTGTTCTCCTCCCTTCTCCGAAGGATGGTGGTGCTTCCCCTGAAAAAGACCCAGCAAGACTTTGACCGGGTGGCCAAGCTGGACTTCCGGGGGTGCGAGGGAGATATTGAGCGTCAGGACGAGATCGGCGACCTGAACCGAAATATCCGTCAGATGGCGGCGGAACTCCAAAAGCGCTGGGACGACGAGCGGGCGCTGGAGGCGCGGCGGCAGGAGTTCATGGCCGCCGCCTCCCACGAGCTGAAAACGCCCCTGGCTCTTCTGTCTGGGTACACCGAGGCGGTAGCCCAGGACATCGGGGACAAGGACCGCTATCTGTCCGCCATGGAGGGCGAGATCGACCGGATGAACGGCCTGGTCATGGAGCTGCTGGACCAGACCCGATTGGATCGGATGGAGGAACTGGACAAGACCGAGCGAGTGGACCTGACCGCCCTGGCAGCTCGCTTGCTGGACCAGATGGCTCCCCTATTCATCGGTCTGGACCTCCAGGTCCGGCTGGAACCCGGGGTTTTTCTTCCCGGGGACGGCCCTCTGCTGGAGCGGGCGATGGGCAATCTGCTGTCCAACGCCGGCAAATACTGCACCCCCGGCGGACGGGTGGAGGTATCCTTGACGAACTCCATAGGCGGCCCGGAATTTCGAGTGGAAAACGAAGCGCCCCCGATCCCCGAGACGGAGCTGCCCCGACTGTTTGAACCCTTCTACCGGGGCGACAAAGCCCGGGACCGTTCGGGCAGCGGCATGGGGCTGGCTATCGCCCAGAAAATTTTCACCCTTCACCATCTGGCGTGCTGGGCGGAAAACTCCCAGGCCGGAGTGCGGTTCACCGTCTCCCCCACCCCGTAATAAATAAGTAAGGCCCTCGCCTGGTCAGGCGGGGGCCCTTGTAATTTACAGCTTGCTCTTGTCGTTTTCGCGGGTCGTAAAGCGTTCCATGGATCGTACCTCTTGATTGAGCTGTAAATTGGAGTTTGTCAGGCTAAGCCTCCCCCTCTGGGGGAGGTGGCCCCGGAGGGGCCGGAAGGGGCCGACGCAATCGGTAAAGCCCCCTTAGTCAGCTGCGCTGACAGCTCCCCCAGAGGGGGAGCCTTAGACAGACAAACTAAAATTTATCGTTCCACTCCCCCAAAAAATCAAAAAAGGGCCGCGCCGGAGTGGCGCGGCCCTTGCAGGTCAATAAACTCAGGTGGGGTTGACGGTGTAGTTGGGAGCTTCCTTGGTGATATAGATATCATGGGGGTGAGACTCACGCAGGCCGGCGGCGGTGATCTGCATGAACTGAGCCTTCTCGTGGAGCTCCTCGACGGTGTGGCAACCGGTGTAGCCCATACCGGCCTTCAGGCCGCCCATGAGCTGGTAGATGGTCTCGCCGGCCAGTCCCTTGTAAGGCACACGGCCCTCGACGCCTTCGGGAACCAGCTTCTTGTTGTTCTGCTGGAAGTAGCGGTCCTTGGAGCCCTGGTTCATGGCGGCCAGGGAGCCCATGCCGCGGTAGACCTTAAACTGACGGCCCTGGAAGACCTCGGTGTCGCCGGGGGACTCCTCGCAGCCGGCCAGCAGGGAGCCCAGCATGACCACGCTGGCACCAGCAGCCAGAGCCTTGGCGATATCGCCGGAGTACTTCACGCCGCCGTCGGCGATGATGGGCACGTCATACTCAGCGGCCACACAGGCGGCGTCGTAGACGGCAGTGATCTGGGGCACGCCGATACCGGCGACCACGCGGGTGGTGCAGATGGAACCGGGGCCAATACCGATCTTGACACAGTCGGCGCCGGCCTCAATGAGGGCCCGGGTGGCCTCGGCGGTGGCCACATTGCCGGCGATCAGCTGGACGTCGGGGTACAGGGATTTGATGCGCTTGACGCAGTTGATGATGTTCTGAGAGTGGCCATGGGCGGAGTCCAGGGCCAGCACATCGGCGCCGGCCTCCACCAGAGCGGCCACGCGGTCCAGCACGTCGGCGGTGACGCCGATGGCGGCGCCCACCAGCAGACGGCCCTTGTCGTCACGGGCGGAGTTGGGGTACACGGTGGCCTTCTCGATATCCTTGATGGTGATGAGGCCCTTCAGGTGGAAGTCCTTGTCCACGATGGGCAGCTTCTCGATCTTATGCTGGCGGAGGATCTCTCTGGCTTCGGCCAGAGTGGTGCCCTCGGGGGCGGTGACCAGGTTCTCCTTGGTCATCACATTGTCGATGAGCTGGTTCATATCGGTCTCGAACTTCATGTCACGGTTGGTGATGATGCCGATGAGCTTGCCGTTGTCGCAGATGGGCACGCCGGAGATCTTATACTTGGCGCACAGCTCATCAGCCTCGGCCAGGGTGTGGCCGGGGCCCAGCCAGAAGGGGTTGGTGATAACGCCGTTCTCACTGCGCTTGACCATATCCACCTGCTCGGCCTGCTGGCTGATGGACATATTCTTATGGATGATGCCAATACCGCCTTCACGGGCGATGGCGATAGCCATGCGGTACTCGGTAACGGTATCCATGGCGGCGCTGATCAGAGGAATATTCAGATGAACCTTCTTGGTCAGACGGGTGCGCAGATCAATGTCGGCGGGCAGCACATCGCTGGCAGCGGGGATCAGCAGCACGTCATCAAAGGTGAGGCCCTGTTTGACGAACTTCTGGGCGGCGTCCTGATTGACCATATACTACAACTCCTTTTTTTCTTTCCCCCGGCGGGGCCGGGCTGTTTCTGTCGTTGGATATTAGGAACATTTTAACCTTCTGGTTCTGGGTTGTCAAGGAACCACTTTGCCAAAAAACAGGGCCGCTTCAAAGCGGGATTTGCCCCCCTTGTCCAAGCCGCGGACATATGTCTTCCCGTCCTGGGCCCCGGTCTCCATGGTAATCAGCTCTCCAGGACGGCACTCGGCCAGATAGCCGATCTGCATGGCGGACAGGAACTGGTCCTCCTCCAGCTTGTCCAGCTCCACGGCGTCACAGGCGAAGTCGGCATACCGGGTGTTGTTGACATGGCCGTTGATGTCGGTGTCGCTGTACCGCATCCGGCGTTTCTCCACGGGCCGGAGCCCCTCAGGCAGGCGGAGCTTACTCAGGGTGACGGATTTACACAGCTCCCCGCCGTCGGTGTCGGCCAGCTCCCGGATGTGGGACAGGCGCATCATCTTATGGTCCTCCACACTGGCCAGCACCCAGCCGGACACCGACTCGCCCACGGGCGTCCCATCCACCAGAATGTCGTAATCCCGGTACATCATGGCTCCCTTGGCCCCCCGGTGCCAGGTGCGGATGGTGATATCGTCCTCCCAATAGAGGGGACAGTCCAGGCGGAACCAAGATCGGGCCAGCATCCAGATGGCCCCGTACTTCTCCACCAGCACGTCCCGGCCAAAGCCCCCCGCCTCCGCCGCAAAGCCCGCGGCCACCTGGAGGTGGTTGAGCAGGGCGGAGGCCTTGCAGATCCCCCGGCCATCGGCATCCATACCGGTCAGCTGGACCTTGTGTTCATAGTAAAGGCTCATGTATTCTGCTTCCCCCGGATCAGAATGGTATTTTTACAGCAGATGTCGTCGATGTCGTCGGCGGTAGCGGCGGGAATACGCATCTCGGCCCCGCACGCGCCGCAGACCAGGTCGATGGAGCTGTAATTGAGCTGGAAGGCCCACTTCTTACTGCCGCAGGCGCAGGAGATGCCGCCCCGCTGGGCGATGTCCTTGACCTCAGACAGGACCTCATGCATGACGATCTCGTCCAGGAAAGCGCCGTGGTCGGCGGACTCCTCCTCCAGCTTGTCCACCGCCTGCTCCAGACGGGCGGTGGCGGCGTAGACGGGGCCCTCCTCGCCTACGTAGCAGCAGTCCAGGCCCGAAGCGGTACAGGAGAAGGCCAGTGCCTTCTCCCGGACAAAGGCTTGGGAAGAGCAGGACACGATGTGGTCCCGTCCGCAGAACAGGCAGGGCACGGACAGCTCCACCCGGGTGGGCAGAAATTCCACCGTCAGCTCCGACTTGCCGCAGGGGCACTTGATGTGGGCCTTGGAGGCCGCCAGGGAAAACAGGTCCCGCTCCACGATCACCGACTGGCGGCAGTGGGGACAGATATAGGAAAGAAAACGTGTCGCGTCTTGTACCATTACTCGGGTCTCCTTTGCGTTACTTCTTGCGGAAGGGCTTGCCCCCGTTGCCGTTCACGGGACCGTTCCGGTGGAACTGCTGCTTGTTCTGGACGGGCTTTTTCGGGTCCGCGGCGCCGGCGGCAGCCTTGTTCTTCTCGAAGGCCGTGATGATCTTGCCCACCAGCTTGTGGCGGACCACGTCGGCGCCGGTGAGGCGGATAACCTCGATGTCCTCGATGCCCTCCAAAATGTCGGCGCACCGCTCCAGGCCGGAGTCCTCGGGAGAGGGCAGGTCGATCTGGGTCACGTCGCCGGTAAGGACCATCTTGGAGCCCTCGCCCAGGCGGGTGAGGATCATCAGGTGCTGGGACATGGACATGTTCTGGCACTCGTCACACAGCAGGAACATGGACTTCAGGGTCCGGCCCCGCATATAGGCCAGAGGCGCGATCTCGATGATGCGCTTTTCCATATAGCTCTGGACCGTCTCAGGGCCCAGCATCTCATCCAGGGCGTCGTACAGGGGCCGCAGGTAGGGGTCCACCTTGTTCTGCAGATCGCCGGGCAGGAAGCCCAGCTTCTCCCCCGCCTCCACCGCCGGGCGGCACATGACGATCTTGTTGACCTTTTTATCCTTCAAGGCCCGGACGGCCTCGGCCACTGCCAGATAGGTCTTGCCGGTACCGGCGGGGCCGATGGCGATGGTGACGGTGTTGTTCTCAATGGCCTTGATATAGTTCCGCTGGCCCAGGGTGCGGCACTTCACCGGCGCGCCGCCGTAGGTGTAGGCCACCACGTCCTTCATGGCAGACAGGGTGGCCTGCTCCCGGCCCTCCCGGACGGAGTCCAGGGCGCGGGCCACGGCGAACTCGTCGATCTTCTCGCCCAGGCCCCGGAGCTGGCTCAGCATCCCCAGCGTCCGGACCGCCAGGTCGATGTTCTCGTCCTCCGCTCCGTTCACCTCCACGTCGCCGTCTCGGGCGATGAGGTTGACACCTAGTTCCTGCTCCAATACCTTTAAGTTGTTATCCGAAATTCCAAACAGATCCTGCATGGTCAGAATATCCAGTTCAATTTTCTTAGAAGCCAACGGTACGATCCTCACTTCCACGATGCATTTGTATTCACGCCTCGGCACGTTCGCGGCCTCGGGCGCTATGGGTTTAGTATATGCTTTTTCCTATGGATTTTCAATCCTTTTCTTCCGCTTTCAGTAGGTTTCCTCCTCTTCCGGGACCTCTTCCGGGGGCAGTGACGCGGTCCCCGGCACCTCCCGGCCGATCTCCTCCCGGCACTCAGCCACGAGGGTCACTTTCAGCAGACCATCCTCCACCTGGGCGGAGAACTGGGAGGAATCCACCGTCCCCTCCTCCCCCACCAGCTCCTCCAGCTGGCCGGACAGCTGATGCTCCAGCAGAGTCTGGGCTGCCGCCAAGTCCACCTCCACCGTCCGGGTCTGGTACTCCCGATAGCGCTCCCGGGTCAGGGAAAAGGGCAGAACCACCTCCCCGGGCAGGACGGCCCGATGGACGGAAGAAGACTGGTCGTACCGCTCCCAGCCTGGCCGCCCGCCGAAGAGCTTCACCCGCCGGCCCATCAGGTTCAGGGACCAGACGCCCCGCTCCGCCCCGGTGTAGTCTTTCACCCAGGTCTCCGTGGGGATGGCGGCGGTGAGGGTCCGCCAGGTCCGGGCCCACACCCGCCCCCGGGCGTGGGTCTGGTAGTAACGGACGGGCAGGTCGCTGTACTTGGGGGGCTCCATGGAGATCGTCCCTGAAATCAGCACCTCCCCCTCCAGCACCGTGTCCCCTTCCTGGACCGCCGCCTGGCCCTGCTCCGCCTCAATGTGGGTGACGATTCCGTCGGCCTCGGCCACGATGTCAAAATAGCCCTTCTCGTCCACCCGCTCCGGGGCGTTGGTCTCCTCCCGGACAATGACCTCCAGCCGGGTGCCGTGGAGGTTGATGCCCATCCAGGCCAGGTCCTCCAGCTTGAGCACCGCCTCCTGGGCCAGCTGCTGCCGGTCCAGGGATGGTCCGTACACCCCGGGCCGCACCCCCAGCTGGCGCAGCTGGCTCAGGATGACGGCGGTGGGGACCCGCTCGTTTCCTTTCACCTCCACCGTCAGCACAAACCGGGACAGAACAGCCACGGTGCACAGGGACAGGAACAGCCCCACCAGAAAAGCGTACCGTCTCCGGAACCGGAGAAGAAAATCGGGCAGGCCCCGGCTCCCCTCCACCCGCACCTCGCACCCCGCCCGCTCCGCCAGTTTCCGCAGACGGGACAGCATCATGCGCCGGGTGGTCAGACGCAGCGTATGCTGATCCAGCCAGCGAAGGCCCCAGAAGTCTACCCCCTCCTGGGCGCACAGATTCATCAGCCGCTCGGGAAAGGGGCCCGTCACGGTCAGAGTGACCATGCCCCGGAGAAAATTCATCAGCCGCCTCACGCCGCACCTCCTATGTCAGCTGGATCTGGTCGATCTTTCCGGTGATCAGCAGCTCCAGCCCCGTCATGGCCCGCAGTTCCAGATTTTGGCCGGAGATTTTGACGATAAACGCCCCGCCGCTGACGTGGATCTCCTCCGAACCGTAGGCCAGAATGCCCTTGTGGTTCTCCATGCGCAGCTCCCCGTCCCCCACCAGCTCCAGCCGGGGCAGACCGGTCAGCGCGTCCGCCGGCAGATCGAATGCCTCCGCCGTCTTCTCCAGCAGCCCCGGCCGGCGCGTTTTCTTTTCTCCCATGAAAAATCACCTCTCCCCTATCTATATGTAGGGGAGAGGTGAAATTTTCCGTTGTCTTCCGGTTTCAAACGGCATCAGGTATCCAGCACCACATAATACAGGATATCCGCATCCGCGTCATAGACTGCGATGGTAAAATTAAACGAATAACGGTTCAGCACATCGGTATCATCATGGCGGTCCGTTCTGTCCGCCTGACGGTCCAAGAAGCAATAATAGCCATTGCGCACCCCGAGAATACGGGATTTACTGTCGAGCTCCTCGGTCGGGAGTCCGCGTACAAGCCGCGCCAGATTTTCGCTCAGGGGGAGAGCCTTCCAGCCGCCGTTCTCCGCGATTTTACTTTGCACGCGGTCATTCTCAAAGGACAGCGCCACATAAGTCATACCGTCCCCGTGAAAGCCTCCGTGGGACTCGCTCTGCGCGAGCACGGTCCCTGCGCTGACATCAAGCGCAAGCGCCCTTGAAATTTTCTTTTGGATGGAGGGCGGTGTCAGGCAGTTTATGAAAACCGCCAGGAGCACGACCGCGACCGCAGCCCGCCACATCCATTTTTTCTGTTTCATAGCGAGTTCAGTCCTTTCCCGCAGGCGCCTGGTCCGGCAAACACTTAAAATGTCTCCCATCTTCCTTTTCGTCTCATCCGCAGGCGTTTCCTCCAATCCATGAAACCCTAATCCTGCCAGACATAGACGCTTTCTCCGTGGACAAACCAGTTGACGTAGCGGTAGCCGGTCTCCTCGAAGATGCCCGTGTACTCGGCCACCACCTTTTGACCCTCATACTCCGTCACCCGGTCGGTAAAGCTGCCGAACAGCAGAAACCAGTACAAAAACACCACCGCCAGAAACACGGTTCCCAGAGCGCATAGGATCACAGCGGGCCACTTCAACCAGCCGGGGAGCAATTCGCTGTCCGCCATCCAGCGGTCCAGCCAGAAGGCGGCCAGCAGGGCCAGCACCACGGCGGCCACGGTCAGCCCGCTGTCCAGCCACCGCCGCCAGTCCAAGTCAAACTGTGCCAAAATCAGGGCCCCGCCCAGCTTGACTCCCAGAACCAGCGCCAGCAGACCGCCGTACCGAAACGTCCGCCTCCGTGCTCTCCGTTCACTGGTTTTCTCCATTTGAAACCCTCCTCAGCGGTTCTCTCCCAGTGGCACATCCACGGACGAACTCAAAATCTCCCTACCCCGGACCAGGGGACCGTGGTATTCATAGTAGTTATAGACGACATCCAGCCAGCACTCCCTCTCCTCCACCAAAGTTTGCCCTTGGTATTCCACCACCCGCTCCTCGCTGCCGAAGGCAAGGCCCGCGAAGACCAGCCCCACCGTCAACCCGTAGGCGAAGACCATCCAGGCACATATCACCGCCCCGACCTTGACTGCCCATCGGAGGACGGGGGCCAGCTCCGGCATCTTATGGGGCAACAGACAGACCAGGGTGAGAACCACCCCCGCCAGACCGCTGGCCAGGATGACCAGCGACAGGGCCAGGGCCACGCCGTTGCGCCAGGTCAGACCGAAGCGCTCCAGCAGAGAATTTCCGCCTGACAGCAGCACAACAGCGGCCATGAACACGGCAGCAGCCCACCCCAGCCACTTCCGGGCTCTGCCCCGGCAGCTGGTCAGGCAGACCAGAGCCGTCAGGGCCAGCAGCGGCGCGGCTACCAAGCAGGTGAACGCAAATGCGATCTCATATCCCTCCATCTGAGCTCACTCCTCCTCTTTTGACACGAGCACGCGCCCGCCCTCTTCCAGCGTCAGGCGTACGGGCCCCCCGGAGAGGTCTGCCGATCCCCGGCCCAGCTCCCGGCCATTCTCGCCGGCCAGGGTGACGGAGGCCCATTCCGGCTTCTCCTCCAGCTCCACTCCCAGCCGATCGCCCCGCTCCAGCAGAGCATACCCCCGGGCGTCCTCAACCGCCTGGGTCTGGCCCTCCCAGTCTACCGTGATGGAGTAGACCACAGCCCCGCTGTCATTGACCACAACCAGGTCGGCATCTCCATTGTCGAGTGCCGAACAGCCGCTCAACGTCAGCAGCAAAAGCGCCAGCGCCACCGCAATGTGTTTGGTCATGCTTCGTCGTCCTCCGTTTCTTCCATGCCCATCCTTCCATCCAGCCACGCCGTCACGGCGTTGAGCAGCAGGGTGGCTGCCAGCAGGAAACCGGCCACCTTGGCCACAGCGTCGGCGATATCCATCCAGGCCGACACATCTCCGATGGCCGCCAGGTGGCTCTGATACAAAAGCTGAAACCATAGGCTGGTCCCGCAGCAGCCCAGGCTGACCACAAAGGGCCAGCCCGACCGTTTTTCGTTTTTCACCCGCCGGGACAGGTAGTACAGCGGGACGCCCCAGGCGCACAGGCCCAACAGGATGCTCCCCAGATTCAGCATATCACAGCCGCCTCCTTTTTATCTCTATCAAAAGTCCATTTTATAGTAGTACCATCCGGTGTCAAGGCGTTCCACATAACAGCGGTTGTCCCCCTCCGGCTCCTGCCAGATGCGGCCGTTTCCCTGGGGTCTCCAGTGGCCCCAGGGACTCCCCTGGAATCCCACCGGCCGGTCATCCGGCACATAGTTGACCCCCCAGTAGGAGGTGGAGGAACCAAAACCTGCGCCGCCCAACTCAAATTCCACGGTAGGAACGCCGCTGTCGTAGTAGGCGACCTCCCAGCCCTGGGGCGGCTGGATTCCCTTGGCGCTTCCCTGGGCCAGCACCGCCTGTGCTGCCGCCGCCAGAGCCGCCCGATCCTGTTTAAACTGCTCCGTCGTCTGCCGGTAGGGGTCCCGCGCGGCCCCAATGGCCAGCCACACCAGAACCAGCACCGGGATCAGGGCGGCCAGCCGCAGCAGGAATTTATTTCGTTCTTTCACGATGGCTCCTCCTCATCAGGGACGAATTCCAGAATGTCCCCGGGCTGGCAGTCCAGGGCGGCGCAGATGGCCTCCAGGGTGGAGAACCGGATGGCCCGGGCCTTGTTGTTTTTTAGAATGGACAGGTTGGCCATGGTGATGTCCACCTTCTGGGCCAGCTCCCCCAGAGACATCTTCCGCTTGGCCATCATCACGTCCAGATTGACTACAATTTTCATGCGTCCGCCCCCTTAAATGGTCAGGTCCTGGTCCTCCTTCAGCTCCGCCGCCTGGCGGAACAGGGCGGACATGACCAGAAACAGCAGACCGGCCATCACAAAAATCGGAATGAATACGGCGTTATAAGTGAAGATGGGAGCTGGGCTTCGGAAGAACCACAGTTCTCCCGCCAGACGGATCAAGGCCATTCCTGCAACCACCCAGCAGCATTCCGCCGCCCGCTTCATGCTGTGTGCGTTCTTCATCTGAAAGGGATTTCCCTCCAGGATCGTATCCAGAATGGCCCGGCCCTGCCACAGAATGACGGCGGAACAGCAGCCGCACCCCCACAGAAACAGGGTGTAGACGGCAGCCACCGGTTTGAACCACACCAGCGCCAGAGCGCTGAACAGAACCATGAGCTTGCCCACCAGTGCATACAGTGGATTGACGTTTCCAAAATCAGAGCCCGCCTCCCAGATATCCCAGCGCAGCCGGACCAGCTCCTCCCATCCCAGATACATACCGGGCACAAAGAACAGTGCTGCCAGGTTACAAATGAGCGTCACCGTCACCAAGACCTTCAACACCTTCGCAAAGCGCTGGACGGCTGTTTTTTCCATGGAAAATCTCCCCTTTCGTTGGCACCATCCTAGCACGCTCATTTTTGATTGTCAATATATTTTTATCGTTTTTCGATAAATCTTAAAAATTGAAAACCCGGGGCGCTGCCGCGCCCCGGGTTTGGTTTTCTTATGGTTTCTCCCGCTCCAGCGCCCCGCCGTACCGGCGCAGCTCCTTCCGCCGTACCCGCCAGTCAGGCATCAGAGCGTCCATTTTGGCGTAAAACCCCGCCCCGTGGTCGTGATGGAGGAAATGGACCAGCTCGTGGAGGGCCACATAGTCCCGCAAAGACTCGGGACACCGGGCCAGGGCGGTGTTCAGGGTGATGTACCCCTGCCGCCAGTGGCAGTTGCCCCACTGGCTCTTCATGGCCCGGATTTTCAACTCCGGCATGGCCACCCCCAGGGGAGCCACGCTGGGGTAGGCCCGTTCCAGGGCCGCCTTCAGCAGAGCAAAGCACTGGGGCCGGGGGGGCAGAGGCGGCAGATCCGGGACCTGGTCCAGCTGCTTTTCCCGTGCCTTGATGATCCAGGCCCACTTCTCCCGCACCAAGTCGTCGGCCCGGGCGGCGGGGCAGCGGCTGGGGGCGGACAGTAGCACTCTGCCGTCCCGTTCCACCCGCAGGTTCAGGTTCTTCACCGCTTTTTTGCTCAGAACGTAAGAGATGGGCCCTCCGGGGGTATTCACCACGCGCAGCTGTTCCATCTTCTCACCACTTGTTGCTTACCTTTTCGGCAAAGCCCAGGAGGTCCTTGACCCGGACCACCGTACCGTCGTCCAGCACCGCTTTGCCGGTGAATTTACCAAAAACCTGATGCTGGTCCGATTTCAGCATTTTCAGATCGGTGCAGGCCGCCCGGTCCAGGATGGGCACAAAGTCCATCTCAAAGCGGCCGTCATCGCTGGTAAAGGTCCAGGGGGACAGCCAGTCCTCTCGGCCGGGTTTTCCCGGGATATGGAACTTCACGTGGGACAGCTTGTGGGCCCGACCGGCGTAAAAGAGCATGTTCTCGGTGGCGGCGGAGCAATCTCCGAAGCCGTAGCCCAAATTGAAGCCGAATCGGGCTCCATCCACCACGCCGGAGGCGGAGCTCCAGTACCAGGTATTTTTATAGGTCCACACCCCCCGGCCCCAGTCCAGCACTCCGAAGGAGTCGCTGGGCTGAAAGGTGTAGGTTTCCTCTCCCAGGAACACCTCGCCGCTGGCCCGCATACCGTTGATCTTCTGGTTGTAGTAAAAGTGGCCGGGTTTGTCGAAGGGAGTGCAGATGACCATGGAGTCCTCCGGCTGGTCAAAGAGGGTGATGCTGCCCCGGATGGGCTGTCCATCGAGAAAATCGTCCATCTGGAACAGCAGCTGCCGGGCGGGGCCCAGACTCTTGCTGTCGGTGTGGAGGAAGGTCAGGCCGTAACCCTTTCCGGAGACGGCGGTGGTCCCCCGGGCAGAGGAGCTGGGCAGGCCGGTGCGCCCCATGGGCATCACCCGCATAGGGCTCTTGGTGGTCTGCCGCTTACGGGAAAAGTCCAGAAAGGAGATGGAGTCCAGCCCCATATAGCCGTTGTCCGCCACCGTCAGGGCCACGGCGAACCTGTCGCTGGCGATCAGGTAGTAGTCCCACTCCTTGCGCCGCAGGCGGGAAGCCTTGACCGCTTTTTTGTCGTAAATAGGGTATGGTTTCTTGGCCCAGCCCGCCTGGGTCAGGTTCCCCTGGCCGTCCAGCAGAGGAGCGGGGGCCGTGATCTCACGCTGCCACATGGAGGCACCTCCTCAAACGATCTTTGGACTTATTATATCCTCTTTTTTTCTGCCCGGCAATTCTTTTCTGGACAGGCAAATTCATGGCGCGCAGACATATAGTTAGGGGAGGTAAATTTTAGTTTATCTAAGGGATCGCCTGGGGGGGGGACGAGTGGTTGGCCTGAGGATGTTTCGCCTGCGGGCGAGTTCCTTTTGCAGCGATGCAAAAGGAACCAAAAAATCGCCGGGGCATGGCTCAGGGAAAGCACTGCGTGCTTTCATTCGCCATTCCCCGGACCCCTGTTACGAAGGTCGGCGGCCTTGCGCTGGTCGAACCTGGCAAAATCAGCGGCGGCTCACACCGCCTGTTCGCAGACGAAAATTCAGACCGCTTTACGGGGGATACCTTGTATCCCCGCCTCGGTTTGCTGGATTACCGAAACAGATGCATCCCACGGACCTGGCCCACCGGGGCCGCTCGGCGCCAGCTGCATCTCCGGCGATTTGCTCGGAAACGCAGGCGCTCTCAAATCAAATAGGAGTACCGCGTAATTTAATTGAGGAGAGCGGACGAGCGATAAAGTTCAGACACCGTTCATGAGGTTTCCAGCGCCGGCTGTAAGTGCCTGGGGCATTGAGCGCGCCCCCGTAAAATGGGGGGCCGGGGGCATGGCGAAGAAAGCACATAGTGCTTTCACTTGAGCCATTCCCCCGGCGGCGTTTTGGTTCCTTTGCCGCCGCGGGCAAAGGAACTCGCCCCGCAGGGCGAAATCCCTCTGCCACTCGTCCGCCCCTAGGCGATTCCAACGCGAAACCAAAATCTACCTTTCATTCCAATCTCGGAGGTGACGCCCATGGGTCGGCTGCTGGGAAAACAAAAATACCGCGACCTCTTCCTGGGCCTTGGACTGCTGTTTTCCGCCCTGGCGCTGGTGTCCTGGCCCCAGCAGGCCATGGCCGCCATGAAGGACGGGCTGACGCTGTGCGGCAATGTGATCGTCCCCTCCCTGTTTCCCTTTTTCGTCCTGTCCTCCCTGGTTGTGGAGCTGGGCATGAGCCGGTACCTGGGTAAGCTGCTGGAGCCCGTCATGGCCCCTTTGTTCCGGGTCAACGGCTCCTGCGCCGCCGCGCTGGCCCTTGGCTTCGTGGGGGGCTACCCGGTGGGGGCCCGGACAGCCATCTCCCTGTACCAGAGCGGCCAGTGCTCCCGGACCGAGGCAGAGCGGCTGCTGGCCTTCTGCAACAACAGCGGTCCGGCCTTCATCCTGGGTGTGGTGGGGGCCGGAGTTTTCGGAAGCGGGACCGCCGGGCTGTTGCTGTATGCAGCCCATATCGCCGCCTCCCTGCTGGTGGGGGTGATCTTCCGATTCTACAAGCCCAAGGACGGCCCCCAGCCGGGCCATGGCCCCGGGGCTCAATTCCAAACGGCCAGCTTCCCCGCCGCCTTTACCCGGTCGGTGACCGGGGCCCTCCAGTCTACCTTGAATATCTGCGCCTTCATTCTCTTCTTCACCGTGTCCATCCGGATTTTGACCCTGTCCGGCTGCTTAACTGCCCTCTCCACCCTTCTGGCCGGACTGCTGGCTCCCCTGGGTCTGTCCCAGGTGTGGGCGGAGCGGCTGCTTACCGGTCTGCTGGAGGTGTCCTCCGGGGTGTCCTCCCTCACCGAGGGCGCCCTGTCCGGGCGACTGTCCATGGCCGCCTTCATGCTGGGCTGGGCCGGAGTGTCCGTCCACTGCCAGGTCATGGCCTTTCTGGGGGACAGCGGCCTGTCTCTGCGGACCTATCTGACCGGAAAACTGCTCCACGGCGGTCTGTCCGCCGCTCTGGTTTGGATTCTGGTCCGGTTATTCCCCCTGGAATGCCCCGTATCCGCCTATCTGGCGGAGCAGACCGAGGCCATCGCCAGCCTGGATTTCCACCGCGCTCTTACCATCGCCGCCGTGGCCGCCTGGGGGGTATGGCTGGTCTTTCTGGCTCTGGCCGTCTGGGCGGTGAAAAAAAGCAGTAGAAAAAGAGCGGGGGCTGTATTATAATAGAGAAAAACCCCATACAAAGGAGCTGCCCCTATGAACCTGTTCCAGAAAAAGATCGAACCCCGCTGTACCTACTGTGCCCATGGCCGCGCCCTGGGCGAGGAGCAGGTGGTATGCCCCAAGAAGGGTGTCATGGCCGCCGGTTCCCACTGCCGGTCCTTCCGCTACGATCCGCTGAAACGGACCCCGCCCCGCCCCGCCAAGCTGGCCGGCGTAGGGCTGAGCGACGAGGACTTTAAGCTGTAACGACGGATGGGTAAAGGCCCCCTGCCGTGGGAAAGCGCTCCTGCGGCAGGGGGCCTTTTTGGCCTTTCCCTTCCGGGTCCAGCTGCGGCCCCGGCTGTCTCTTTTCGAATAAGCGGCCGTCAGTTTTTATTTTAAGGCGCCCCGTCTCTCTTAAGTCCGCCGTTATCTCGACTTTTTTCTTCTTTCTTCGGCATTTCCCCATTGATTGTTACGGTGAAATGGGTTAAGATAAGAAAAATATTATCTACGGAGGAGATTAGTCCATGCCAAAGATTTCTGATGCCGCGGTCAAGGCGGCCGCCAAGGCCCCCGCCCGCATGTCCAAAAAGGACCCGCTGACCCGGGAGCAGCTCCACGCCATCGACGCCTGGTGGCGGGCGGCTAACTATCTGTCCGCCTGCCAGCTCTACCTGCTGGACAACCCCCTTCTGAAGGAGCCCCTGCGCCCCGAGCACATCAAGCAGAACATCGTGGGCCACTGGGGCACCTGCCCGGGCCAGAACTTCATTTACACCCACCTGAACCGTGCCATCGTCAAGTACGACTTGGACATGATCTACATCTGCGGCCCCGGCCACGGCGGCAACGCCATCGTGGCCCAGGACTACCTGGACGGCTCTTACAGCGAGATCTATCCCAACATCAGCCAGGACGCCGGCGGCATGAAGCGGCTGTTCCGCCAGTTCTCCTTCCCCGGCGGCATCCCCTGCCACACGGCTCCGGAGACCCCCGGTTCCATCAACGAGGGAGGCGAGCTGGGCTACTCCCTGGCCCACGCCTTCGGCGCGGTGATGGACAACCCGGACCTCATCGCCGCCTGCGTGGTGGGCGACGGCGAGGCGGAGACCGGCCCCCTGGCCGCCGCCTGGCACTCCAACAAATTTCTGAACCCCATTACCGACGGCGCGGTGCTGCCCATCCTCCACCTCAACGGCTTCAAGGTGGCCAATCCCACCATTTTCTCCCGTATCTCCCACGAGGAGCTGGAGATGTTCTTCAAGGGCTGCGGCTGGGAGCCCCGGTTCGTGGAGGGCAGCGAGCCCCGGGTCATGCACCAGAAGATGGCCGCCGCCCTGGACTGGGCGGTCCGGGAGATCCAGCGCATCCAGGAGTACGCCCGGATCTCCGGCGATGCCGCCCGCCCCCGCTGGCCCATGATCGTCCTGCGCTCCCCCAAGGGCTGGACCGGCCCCAAGGAGGTGGACGGCAAGCAGGTGGAGGGCAGCTGGCGCTCCCACCAGGCCCCCATCCCCATCCACGACGGCAAGCCCGGCCGCATCCAGGAGCTGGAGCAGTGGCTGCGCAGCTATAAGCCCCAGGAGCTCTTCGATGCAAACGGCGCCCCTGTCCCCGCCCTCCAGGAAATCGCCCCCAAGGGAGAACAGCGCATGGGCGCCAACCCCCACGCCAACGGCGGGCTGCTGCTCCGGGACCTGCGGACCCCCGACTTCCGGGAGTACGCTCAGGCGGTCCCCCAGCCCGGCGCCGTGGAGGCGGAGGACATGACCATCTTGGGCGGCTACCTCCGGGACCTGATGGACCGCAACCTGAAGGGCCGCAACTTCCGGGTCTTCGGCCCCGATGAGACGGCCTCCAACCGCCTGTCCCAGGTCTTCGAGGCCACCGGCCGCCGCTGGTCCGACGCCATCGACGAAAAAGCCGACGAAAACCTGTCCCACGACGGCCGGGTCATGGACGCCGCCCTGTCTGAGCACCTGTGCCAGGGCTGGCTGGAGGGCTACCTTCTCACCGGCCGCCACGGCATTCTGAACAGCTATGAGGCCTTTGTCCGCACTGTGGACTCCATGGTGTCCCAGCACGCCAAATGGCTGAAGGTGTGCCGTCAGCTCCCCTGGCGGCAGTCCATCGCGTCGCTGAACTATGTGCTGGCCTCCAATGTGTGGCAGCAGGACCACAACGGCTTCACCCACCAGGACCCCGGCTTTCTGGACCACGTGGCCAACAAGAAAGCGGACGTAGTGCGGCTGTACCTGCCCCCCGACGCCAACTGCCTGCTCAGCTGCTTCGACCACTGCGTCAAGAGCCGCAACTATATCAACGTGATCGTGGCCTCCAAGCTGCCCCGCCCCCAGTGGCTGTCCATGGACCAGGCCATCAAGCACTGCACCCACGGTATCGGCATCTGGCAGTGGGCCTCCAACGACCAGGGTCACGAGCCCGACGCAGTGCTGGCCTGCTGCGGCGACACCCCCACCCTGGAGACTCTGGCCGCCGTCACCATCCTGCGCCACTACCTGCCTGATCTGCGCATCCGCGTGGTCAACGTGGTGGACCTGATGATGCTCCAGCCCCACACCGAGCACCCCCACGGCCTTACCGACGAGGACTACGATGCCATCTTCACCACCGACGCCCCCATCATCTTCGCCTTCCACGGCTACCCCACCCTGGTCCACGAGCTGACCTACCGCCGTCACAACAAGAAGCTCCACGTCCGGGGCTATAAGGAGGAGGGCACCATCACCACCCCCTTCGATATGCGGGTGCGCAACGATATCGACCGGTTCCATCTGGTGATGGACACGGTGAAGCGCCTGCCCCAGCTGGGCAACAGCGCCTCCTACCTGATCCAGGAGATGAAGGACAAGCTGGTGGAGCACCGGCAGTATATCACCACCTACGGCCAGGACCTGCCGGAGGTCCGGGACTGGAAGTGGAACGACGGCCGCGGAAATTATTAAGCGGTTTCCAATCCGCTTATGCCCACAATTTATCACGACTGAAACAAAAACATCCCCCGCACCCATTTTCATGGGTGCGGGGGATGTTTTACGGTTTATCGCCTGATACCGTAATATGACAGCACTCCTTGACCCGGCAGGCCTGGAAGTATTGGTTTTCCAGGGGGACCCAGACCTGCTTGAACCGCTCCAGACAGCCCGGGCCCCGCTGGGCCAGGCGCTGTTCCCGGACGGGCCATGGCGCCTCCACCCAAATGCGCAGGCCATAGGCCTCCCGCAGGTCGGGGCGCAGGGAGTAGCTCCCCTCCACCACGATCAGTGGACCGGAGGCCACCGTGCATTCCGGTCCGAACCCTCCGTCCCGGCACCGCCAGGGACGGTAGCGGGCCGCCTGATTCCGGCACAGCGGCCCCAGCACTTCTTCAAAAAAGCGCTCGGCATCCACATTGCCGCCGGGCTGGGCCAGCCGCGCCTCGGTTCTCTGGTCCGGACGGAGGAAAAAGTCATCCATATGGAGCAGGGGACAGCCGTAGATCCGGACCAGCGCCTGGCCCAGAGTGGACTTGCCCGAAGCGCATGGCCCGTCAATGGCCACCCGCAGCGGACCGTTTTGCAGAGCGCGATCCACGGCGGCCAGTACCGGGATCAACCCGATATAGTAGTCAGACACGATGCGGTAGGCGGGGGCATAGGCCGTCCGATAGGCTTCGCTGTGGCTCACCATGGGGCAGCCCTGCGCCTGATATTCGGTCCGATATCTCTCTGCCATTTCTCCGGGAAAAGGAAGACTCCGCACCAGCTCCAGGGCCTGTCGGAACCCCTCCCGATCGGGGACCGTCTCCCGGGCTGAGAGAAGGAACAGCCTGCAAACCGTGGCCGGGGACAGTCCTTTTCCTTTACAGGCGTTCAGATGCAGGCGGGACCGCCCGTGGCCCAGCGGCTCCGCCAGAGGGGCGTCCGGATCGCCCTCCACCCGGCTCCATTCTTCTTCCAAACGGGTCAAAGCGGCCCCCTCGTCCACGATCAGGTGACCGCCGCCCAGGTAGCTCTGATAGAGAAACTTTACGGCGTCCCGGACTTCCATGTCCGGGTGGTTGTTGAAATGCTCCTTCAGGAGCTGCGCCAAATATTCCATGGCTCAGGCCGCCTGAGGGGCCAGATGGGACTTTTGCAGGGCCAGCACCAGAGCGGGAATGGCAACCAGCTGGAGAATGATGCCGGGGATCGCATTGGCAAACGCCCCAGCGAGAAAGGCGGCGAAGGTGAAGCCGCTGCCGTTCATCAAAAGGACGGTCATGACCACGCCCCATACGACCCGCCCAACGAGCATAGCGCCGATGAGAGAACCATAGATGCCGCCCAGGTTTTTGGGCAGACGCTTGTAGAGGAAACCGCTGACAAAGCCGTATGCCGCCATCTCAAAGGCCATGGCCACCGCCGCGGGGAACATGGGCGGCTTCGTCAAAATCAGAGAGCGCAGCAGGGGGGCAAAGAATCCGACCGCCGCCCCCCAGGGGCCGCCGCACAGGAAGCCGCACAGCAGCGTGGGCAGGTGCATCGGCAGCAGCATGGAACCGATTTGGGGGATGTTGCCGGTAAAGTAGGGCAGGATATAGGCTAGGGCCAGCATCAGAGCGGCCACCACCATGTTTTTCAGGGACTGATTGGGTTTCGACATAAAACTCTCTCCTTTTCGTTCCGTGCGGACAAAAAAATACCGCGCCGGCGGTTCCGTCCTTCTGGACGAGACGTACCTTCACGGTATTGACTGCAAAATGAACTGTGCGATTGATGGACGCGGGTGCCAGCTTCATGCTGACGATTGAACTAAGTATAGCACAGAATGGGCACAATGGTCAACTTCAAATTCCAGTCAGCCCTGTTCCAGTTCCTTGGCCATCTCCTCCACGGCCTGAGCCACATAGGCGGGCAAAGGCTGGTCCTTGACCCCGGCCACCACCACGCCGCAGCTGTTCATGGGCACCAAAAATTTGCGGGCCCGGCAGCCGCCCACGGCCTCGGCCATGGCTGGGGTTACCTCTCCCAGGATGGCATGGGCCACCACGATGCCCACGGGGCCCAGCACCGCGTCGGCGTCCATAACCCCTCGGATCACCGGGTTCTCCCCTGTGGCCCCGAAGTCGGCCCCCGCCTTCAGCATGGTGGCGGTGGCGATGCTGTTGGTGCCCAGAGCGTAGACCTGGGCCTGGGGCAGACGGGCCTTGACCCCCTCCACCAGCAGTTTTCCAAGGCGGCCCCCCTGGCCGTCCACGATGACGATTTTCATGGCGCACTCCTCCGTCCGCAACGTTTTTTTCATTTTACCATATTTTACTTCTCATGAAAAGGAAAACCCGCCTAATTTGTGGTACGTTTCCGTGCAAATAGGGCCGCGTAATGGTTATGGTTATGGAAATGGTTATGGCTATGGTTATTGTGACGGTAATGGAGCCGCATTCGGGCGGCTGCTGAGCGGGAGAGGAACGATCTTTCCCAACGAAAAACCACCCGCCGGGCCCATGCATAAGATGACCCGGGGGTGGTATTCCATGTCTTGCTTTTTCAACCGCGACAGCCGGGAGCTGCTGGTGCTGGCGGTGGTGCTGGCCTCGGCTCTGGCTCAGGATCAGGGCCAGGACGAGATCGGCCGGATGGCCGCCTTCTTCACTGTGGTGGGGGACACCCTGGCTCTCTTCGCCCTCCAGCCCGGACTGGCTCAGACCTGCTGTGAGCTGGCCTTTCCCGAGTGCGGCCCCTCCGCCCCGCCGGAGGACAAAGCTCAGGAGTCCTGAAGGTATTCCCGGATCTCTTCCAGCCGGTCCACGGCCATCTGGTAGCCCTCGGCCCACAGCAGCCGCAGCTTATCGGTGTCCCGCTCGGTGCGGGAGACGCCCAGGGTGGAGTCCGGCGCAATGACGACCAGCTTTCCCTGTTTTTCCGCTTCGAACAGGGCGGCCCGGTTTTCATTGTACCGCTCCGCCCGGTTCTCCATCGCCCGGACGAAGTTGGGGAAGTCCTTGTAGGTCCGGCGGACCATAGACATGATCCGGTCGGGCCTGCGCACATAGCTCCGCGGTCGGGTCAGCACCACGACGAGCCGGTCACAGCCCTGGTCCAGGGCCCGCCGCCAGGGGATGCCGTCGGCCACGCCGCCGTCCAGATAGGGCTGCCCCTCAATATGGTAGATGGGAAACATCAGGGGCATGGCGCAGCTGGCCTGGAGCACGGTGGACGCCTTGTCCCGGCGGGGGACCTCCAGATAGTCGGCCTCCCCCGTGTTCAGGTTGGTGACCACAGCCTCCACCCGGCCGGGCCAGGCGGCGAAGGCGTCGTAGTCAAAGGGGATCAGCTCGTTGGGGATGGTATCATAGGCAAATTTCAGGCCAAAATAGCTGCGGTTCTTCTTGTCCGCCAGATTGTGCATCCCCATATACCGCCGGTCGTTGGCGTAGGTGGTGACGACCTCCAGGTTACGGCGGGGCTGCCTGGAGAGATAGCTCACCCCATAGGCGATGCCCGCCGACACACCGATCAAGTAATCGGGCATGATATCCCCTTCCAGCAGACCGTCGCATACGCCGCTGGAGAAGATCGCCCGCAGGGCGCCGCCCTCTAGTACCAGTCCTGTTTTCATACATGATACCCCTTTATAGCTCAGGATTTTGAGATATTTATTATACCCCCTTTTTCCGTTTTTTGCAATCCGATTGACAGCGAAGCCTCCCATGTCTATAATATTTTCATAAAACACAACCCGAAAGGACGATAGACATGGCCAAAATCTATTCCAGTGTGGAGTCGCTGATCGGCAGCACCCCCCTGCTTCGTCTGGACCGCTATGGCAAGGCCCATGACTTTACAGCTACGGTATTGGCAAAGCTGGAGTACCTGAATCCCGCCGGCTCCGCCAAGGACCGGGTGGGGTTGTCCCTCATCGACGACGCCGAGGCCCGGGGCCTGCTGAAGCCTGGGGCCACCATCATTGAGCCCACCTCGGGCAACACGGGCATCGGTCTGGCCTGCGTGGCCGCCGCCCGGGGCTACCATCTGATCCTGACCATGCCCGACACCATGAGCGCCGAGCGTCGGGCCATGCTGGCCGCCTACGGGGCCCAGCTGGTCCTCACTCCGGGGGCCCTTGGGATGAAGGGCGCCATCGACAGAGCCGCTGAGCTGGCCGCCTCCATTCCGGGCAGCTTCATTCCGGGCCAGTTCGACAACCCCGCCAACCCCGAGGCCCACTACCGCACCACCGGCCCCGAGATCTGGCGGGACACCGACGGTCAGGTGGACGTCTATGTGGCCTGCGTGGGCACCGGCGGCACCCTGTCCGGCACCGCCCGGTATTTGAAGGAGCAGAACCCCAGCATCCATGTGGTGGCCGTGGAGCCCGATGCCTCCCCCCTGCTGTCCGGCGGTGTATCCGGCCCCCACGGCATCCAGGGCATCGGGGCCAACTTCATCCCCGCCAATCTGGACCCCACCGTCTATGACCAGGTCATCCGGGTCCGGGACGAGGATGCCTTCGCCACGGGCCGGGAGATCGTCCGTACCGAGGGGGTTCTGGTGGGCATCTCCTCCGGCGCGGCCCTGTGGGCGGCGGCCCAGCTGGCCCGGGACCCCCAGTACGCGGGCAAGACCATCGTGGCCCTGCTGCCCGACTCCGGGGACCGCTATCTGTCCTCCCCCATGTTCGCGGAGTGATGCCCATGGAGATTCGTACCGCGTTTTCCTCTGATTTGAACGCCCTGGCAGCCGTAGAGGCCCTGTGCTTCCCCCCGGCGGAGGCCGCCCCGCTTGAAGAATTCCGAGCCCGTCTGGGCTCCTACGCCAGCCATTTCTGGCTGCTCTTTGACGGCGCAAAACTGGTGGGCTTCGTCAACGGCATGGTCACCGACGAGGCCGACCTCCAGGACGAGATGTACCACAACGCCGATCTCCACCAGGAAAACGGCGCCTGGCAGATGATCTTCGGGGTGAACACCATCCCGGAGTACCGCCGCCGGGGCTGCGCCGAGCAGCTCCTCCGCCGGGCCATTGACGACGCACGGACTCAGGGACGGAAGGGCCTTGTCCTGACCTGCAAGGAGGCCCTGGTCCACTACTACGCCAAGCTGGGTTTTGTCAGCCAGGGCGTCTCCCCGTCGGTCCACGGCGGCGCGGTCTGGTACCAGATGCGCCTGACCTTCTGATCCATTTTTTCACATTGCGAGGGCTGTTTTCACACGGCCCTCGCTTTGTTTTCGATTCCGCCGCCGCATAATTTGCCGGAAGCAGTCTCACACTAGGGATACTCTATCAACTAAGGAGGTATCCCATGAAACGTTCCGTTCCCTTCCGCCGGCTGCTGGCCCCCGTGCTGGCTCTGGCGATGGTCTGTACCCTCATCCTGCCCGCCTCCGCATTCTTCTGGAACAAGAAGGACAATGGCCCTTATGTGGCCGACTTCTCCAAAAATGGGCTCATCGGCTCCATCATCGCGTTTGAGTCGGAGGACTTTGTGGTCAAGACCGACAACAAGGCCGTTCTGAACAGCATCACCATCAACTCCCTGCCCGACCCCGGGGCCGGCACTCTGGTCATCGGCGGACAGCCCGTGGAGGTGGGGGCCACCGTGGACAGCACCGCCCTGGCCGGTCTGCGGTTCCAGAGCTCCCAGAATCCCTCGGTGACCACGGCCACCTTCACCTTCACCCCCTCCTTCTCCTCCAGCCAGGATACCAAGCCCACCACGGTTACCATTCACCTGCTGACCGAGGAGAACCGCTCCCCCATTGCCCGGAATATGGACCTGTCCACCTACAAGAACATCGCCATCACCAGCTACTTTGACGCGGTGGACGGCGAGGGGGACCCCCTCACCTTCCAGCTGACCTCCACCCCCGCCCGCGGAGCCGTCACCCTATCCGAGGACGGCACCAGCCAGTTCGTCTACACCCCCTATGAGAACAAGACGGGCAGCGACTCCTTCACCTACGTGGCCACCGACCCCGCCGGCAACACCTCCTCTGAGGGGAAGATCACCGTCCGCATTGAAAAGCCGGACACCAAGGTGACCTACGCCGACCTGGAGGGCCACAGCGCCCATAAGGCCGCCATCCGCCTGGCAGAGGAGGGGGTCTACGTGGGCCAGTATATGGACGGCCACTACTTCTTTGAGCCGGACGAGCCCGTCAGCCGGGCCCAGTTCCTGACCATGGCCATGGCGGTATCCGGCATGGAACCCATGGAGGGAGTCACCCTCACCGGATTCACCGACGACGGGGCCATCCCCACCTGGGCCAAGGGCTCCGTCTCCGCCGCTTTGAAGGCCGGGGCCATCCAGGGCGGCCAGGATGACAGCGGGGCCCCCGTCTTCGGCGCGGACCAGTCCATTACCCGTGCCGAGGCCACCGTTATGCTCAACAACCTGCTGGATGTGACCGACGTGCCCGCCGAGGTGTTCTTTGCCGACGGCGAGACCCACTGGGCCGCCCAGGCTGCCGCCAACCTCACCGCCTCCGGCATTCTCCCCGCCGGGAGCACCAACGCCGCCGCTCTGTCCGATTCCCTTACCCGGGCAGAGGTCGCCGAGATGCTGGATGGGGCGCTGGACGTGCTGGCCGCCCGGAAGGACAGCAGCTGGAAGCCCTGGTAAGCATAAAAAACCGCCGTATCCTTCGGATACGGCGGTTTTTGCTGTAACATTTAGTCCTCGTCTGCGGCGGCGTCATAGATGGGCCGTCCGCCGTTTCCGGCAGCCGGAGCGGCGGTGGCTCCAGCGGCGGCACGGAACCGGATGCGGGACTGCTTGATCTCGTCGTAGGCCTCGGCCACAGCCTCCTCGGTGCGGCGCAGGGCGTCCTCGCAGTACTCGTTGGCGGCCCGCTTCAAATCCCGGCTGCGCTCCTCGGCCTGCTGCATCATCTCGTTGGCCCGCTGCTTGGCCTGGAGGGTGATGGTGTCCTCGGCCAGCATCTGGCGGGCCCGGTCCTCGGCGGCCTTGCGGATGGCGTCAGCCTCCCGCTTGGCAGAGGCCACCAGCTCCGCCCGGTTGGCCATCATCTTTTTGGCCTCGGCCAGCTCCATGGGGAACTGGCTGCGAATATCGTCGATCAGGTCCAGGGCGCGGTCCCGCTCCAGGACGCACTTATCGCTGGACAGAGGGGCGTTCTTCGCCTCGTCAATCATTTCAAAGAGCATATCCAGCAGCTCTTCCACTCCGCTTGCCATAGGTTATCCTTCCTTTCCCTGCATTTCCCCCATGCGCCGGTTCACGTCATCCACGATTTCCCGGGGGACGAAGTCCGCCAGGTTGGCCCCGTACCGGGCCATCTCCTTGACGATGGTGGAGCTGAGGTATGTATATTTCTCGCTGGAGGCCAGGAACATGGTCTCCAAATTGGGGTTCAGCTTGCGGTTGATGACCGCCATCTGGACCTCCTGCTCAAAGTCGGACACCGCACGCAGGCCCTTGACCACCACGTGGGCGCGCCGCCGCCGGGCGTAATCCGCCAGCAGCTCGTTGGAGGAATCCACCTCCACGTTGGGGAAGCGGCCGGTGGTCCGCCGCAGCAGCTCCACCCGCTCCTCCGGGGTAAACATTCCCGTCTTCTTCGAGTTGACCATGACGCACACGATCACCTTGTCAAAGCAGGCGGAGGCCCGCTTGATGATATTCAAATGGCCCAAGGTCACCGGGTCAAAGCTGCCCGGATAAATCGCCGTACTCATCCTCTTGTCTCACTCCCAGCCCGGCGGCAGATGGTCACCTTGATCTTGCCGTACCGGTACTCTCTCCCCTGCTCATAGGGGGGCGCCAGCGCGGGAAGGGTCTTCTCGGCGGCACTTTCGCAGACCATTATACCATGTTCGTTGAGAATGTCAAACTTTGTAATAGCCTCCAGACACTGGTCCAGCAGGCCGCTTTCGTAGGGGGGATCCAGGAAAATCACGTCAAATTTCTCCCGGCAGGAGGCCAGAAAGGACAGGGCGTCCCCCTGGACCACGTGAGAGGACTCGCTGAGTCCGGTGGCGCGCAGGTTGTCCCGGATCAGGGCCACCGCCTCCCGCCGCTGCTCCACAAAGGTGCCGTGGGCCGCTCCCCGGGACAGGGCCTCGATGCCCAGCTGGCCGGTGCCGCCGAACAGGTCCAGCACCTTGCGGCCCTCGATCTCGAACTGGATGATGTTGAACATGGACTCCTTTACCTTGTCGGTGGTGGGGCGGGTGTCCATCCCCTGGAGCTCCTTCAGTCGTCTGCCCCGTGCGGAGCCGGAAATTACACGCATGGTCTTGATTCCTTTCCTTGTGTCGAATTGTGAGTGTCCTTGCGGACGAACATATCCTCAGCCTATCCCTCTTGATGAAAATACTGATACACCGCCTGGGCGGTATTCCTGGGCACGACCTCCTGGAGCTGCTCCAGAGAGGCCCCTTTAATGGCCTTGACGCTTTTGAAGTGCTTCAAAAGCTGGGTTCTCCGCTTCTCCCCCACCCCCGGTATTTTGTCCAGGACCGAGGTTTTTATATGTCCGGCCTGGAGCTGGCGGTGGTACTCGATGGCGAAGCGGTGGGTCTCCTCCTGGATCTGGCCGATGAGCGCGAAAACCGCCGGAATGGCCTGAATGCCGATCTCCCGGCCGTCTGGATGGACCAGAGCACGGGTCCGGTGCCGGTCGTCCTTGACCATGCCGAAGGCAGGGATGTCCAGGTTCAGGGTCTCCAGCACCCGGGCGGCCACCTTCACGTGCTCCCAGCCGCCGTCGATGAGCAGCAGGTCGGGCTTGTCGGAAAACTTCTCGTCCCCGTCCAGGTACCGGCGGAACCGCCGGGTCAGCACCTGCTCCATGGAGGCGTAGTCGTCGGGGCCGGTCATGTCCTTCAATTTAAACCGCCGGTAATCCCGCTTCCGAGGCCTGCCGTCCACGTACACTACCATGGAGGCCACGATGTCGCTGGCCCCCGTGTTGGAGATGTCGTAGGACTCCATCCGGCGGGGCGGTTTCTCCAGCCCCAGCATCTTCCCCAATGCCTCCAGCAGCTTGTTCTGCCGCTCCTCCCGGGTGGTGGCACGCTCCACCTCCTCCCGGGCGTTCTGGTTGGCCAGCTTGATGAGGTCCACCTTGGCCCCCCGCTGGGGCGTGAGGAGCTCCACCCGATAGCCCACCTGCTCGGACAGCATCCGGGTCAGGGGCACCTGGTCGGGCAGCTCGCTTGGCAATAAGATCTGCTTGGGCAGCCGGGTCCGGCCCACATAGTATTCCCGCATCAGGGAGGACAACACGTCCTCGTCCTCCTCCACCGGGGACTCGAAGAGGTCGAAGTCCTTGGCGGCCAGCTCCCCCTCCACATAGTGGAGGACCACGAAGCAGCTCTTGGCCGTCCCCCGGAAAAAGCCGGTAACGTCGGTGTCGGCCAGGGAGCCGGCGATGACCTTTTGGCGTTTGCCCAGCAGCTCGATGGCCCGGAGCCGGTCCCGGAGCTCGGCGGCCCGCTCGAAGCGCAGCTCCTCCGCCGCCTGCTCCATCTCCAGGGTCAGGTCGGCCTGGACCTCCTTGAAGCGGCCCTCCAGCAGGGACACCGCCTGGGCCATGGCCTGGTCGTGCTGCTCCTTCAAGTCCTCGCCCCGGCAGTAGCCGTCGCACTTGCCCATGTGGAAGTTGAGGCAGGGCCGCTCTTTTCCGATGTCCCGGGGGAACTTTTTGCCGCAGGAGGGCAGCCGCAGGGCGGTGCGCAGGGCGTCGATGATGGCCTGGGTGTTGTGGCGGCTGGCGTAGGGGCCGAAGTACCGGGCCCCGTCCTCCGCCGCCTTGCCGGCCAGGGAGAATTTTGGGTATTCCTCGTTGGACAGGCGGATATAGGGGTAGCCCTTATCGTCCTTCAGGAGGATGTTGTACCGGGGCTGGTGCCGCTTGATGAGGGAGCACTCCAGGACCAGGGCCTCGAACTCGCTGTCGGCGATGATGACGTCGAAGTGGTCGATCTGAGACACCATGGCCTTTGTTTTCTCCGTGTGGCTGGCCGAGTCCTGGAAATATTGGCTCACCCGGTTTTTCAGGGCTTTGGCCTTGCCCACGTAGATCACCGTGTTTTTGGCGTCCTGCATGATGTAGACGCCCGGCTTCAGCGGCAGGCTATGAGCCTTTTCTTTTAATTCATCAAAGGTCACAGGAATACCGCCTTTCTCTTCTGCTCAATCAGCTTTTTCGCCTGCCGCGCGAGCGCAAGCGAGCCGCGCCAACTGGCGCGCAAATCCGGAGCGAAGCGCAGGATTTCCGCAGGGCGGGTTTACTCCGCCCGAGGATTTCAATCATTCCGGGTCCCCAAAGCCCATACAGTGGGCTTTGGGCAGGCTATGGGCCTTTTCTTTTCATTCATCAAAGGTCACGGGAATACCGCCCCTCTCCGGAAATGTCAAAAAAGGCGCCGCATTGCGGCGCCTTTTTGATGGTAATCGGCTTACTCAGAGAAATCAGAAGAAATCATCTTGAACAGCGCTTCGACCGCTTCCTTCTCATCGGGACCATCCGCGATCAGCTTGATCGGAGTGCCCTTCACAATGCCCAGGGACAGAACGCCCAGCAGGCTCTTGGCATTGACCTTCCGCTCCTCCTTCTCCACCCAGATGGAGCTCTTGAACTCGTTGGCCTTCTGGATAAAGAAAGTAGCAGGTCTGGCGTGCAGACCGACCTGATTATTCACGACTGCTTCTTGACTATACATATGCTGTACCTCCGCCTCGTCGTATTGTGTCATTAGCATACCAGATTTATCCCATTCTCGTCAATAACATTTTTCACAAATATGTCCGCACTTTTGGACGAAAATTGCGGGCGAAATACTGGATTTTAGTCAAAAACGAAAAATCTCATTATTTTTTGGCCCTTTGAACCAGTTTTTTGTGTTTTTTCACTTGAATGGAAAAATTTTACGTCTTCTTTACCGCCATCCGCTTTTCTTCTTGATCGGACGGATTTTTACTTGATCTCCGCCACGGTAACGCCGTCCTCGCCCTCGCCGTAGCGGCCGGGGCGGAAGGATTTGATATAGCGGCTGCGCTTCAAGTAGGTCCGGACGGCGTTTCGTACCGCGCCGGTACCCTTGCCGTGGATAATGGTGACGGTCTCCAGCTTGCCCATCATGGCGGTGTCCAGGAACCGCTCCAGCACGGCGATGGCCTCGTCGGTCATCATGCCCCTTAGGTCGATCTCGGTGGGGACGGCGGCGGTGCGGATGGTGTGCTGGGCCCGGCTGATGACCCGCTGGGCCTCCTTCTTGGCCTTGGAGGCCCCCTCCACCACCCGGACCTCCTCCTGCTTGGCGGAGATCTTCAAAATACCGGCCTGGAGCTGGAGGGTCCCATCCTTGTTCACGGACAGCACCGTGGCCTGGGTGCCCATGGACACCAGCTCCACCGTGTCCCCCGCAACGGCGGGCCGGGTGGGAGGCGGGAGCTCGGGCTCCTCCGCCTGTCCGCCGATGTTCCGCTCCGCCTCGTTCAGCAGGCGGCGGGACTCGGCCCGGCTGTCGTTGACCTGCTGCCAGTCCAGCTTGTCCTGGCGTTTTTTCATGTCCTTCAGTTCGGCCAGAGCCAGGTCGCTGGCGGCACGGGCGTCCTGGATGATGGACCGGGCCTCGGCCTGGGCCTTCTCCACCACCTTGGCCCGCTCCTCCTCCAGCTTTTTGCGGTACTCTCTTGCCTTGGAGGCGGACATCTCCATCTCCAGCTTGAGGCGCTTGGCCTCGGCCCGCTCCTTCTCCATCTCCTGACGCTGCTGGTCCAGGCGGGTCAGCACGTCCTCAAAGCGGACGTTCTCGGCGTCCAGCCGCTGGGCGGCCTTGTCGATGATATACTCGGGCAGCCCCAGCCGGCGGGAGATCGCGAAGGCGTTGGACTTGCCGGGGATACCCAGCACCAGACGGTAGGTGGGGGCCAGGGTCTCCACATTGAACTCGCAGGAGGCGTTCTCCACCCCAGGAGTGGTCATGGCGTACACCTTCAGCTCGGCGTAGTGGGTGGTGGCGGCCACCTGGGCGCCCATGGCGCAGGCGCTCTCGATGATGGCGGCGGCCAGGGCGGCGCCCTCCACCGGGTCGGTGCCCGCCCCCAGCTCGTCGAAGAGGATGAGGGTGTCGCTGTCCGCCTCGTCCAGGATGCCCACGATGTTGGTCATATGGGAGGAAAAGGTGGACAGGTTCTGGGCGATGGACTGCTCGTCGCCGATGTCGGCCAGCACCCGGCTGAAAACCCGGACGGTGGAGTCGTCCTTGGCCGGGATGTGGAGGCCGCACTGGGCCATGAGGGTGATGAGGCCCAGGGTCTTTAAGGTCACCGTCTTGCCGCCGGTGTTGGGGCCGGTGATGACCAGGGTGTCGAACCGCTCCCCCAGCTCCAGGTCGTTGGCCACGGCCTTCTTTTTGTCCAGCAGAGGGTGCCGCGCCCCCCGCAGGCGTAAATACTTGTCGGACAGTTTCGGCTCAGTACATTCCAGCTTCAGGGACAGCTGGCCCCGGGCGAAGATCTCGTCCAGCCAGATCAGGAGCCGGTAGTCCTCCAGAATGTCCTCCTTGTGGGCGGCACAGTTGGCGGACAGCTCGGCCAGGATGCGCTCGATCTCCTTTTTCTCCTTGGCCAGCAGCTCCCGCAGCTCGTTGTTGGCCTTGACCACCCCCATGGGCTCGATGAAGAAGGTGGAGCCCGAGGAGGACACGTCGTGGACCAGACCGGGAACGTCGTTCTTGTGCTCCGACTTGACGGGGACCACGTAGCGGTCGGACCGGATGGTGATGATGGACTCCTGGAGGTACTTGGACTGGTTGGAGGAGATCAGCTTCTGCAAAATGTCCCGGACCTTGGACTCGGTGGCCCGCATGTGGCGGCGGATGGAGGCCAGCTCGGAGCTGGCGGAGTCCGCGATCTCATCCTCGCCCACGATGGAGCTGGTGATGGTCTCCTCCAAAAACTTGTTGGGGGTCAGGGCGCGGAACAGGTGGGAAATGGGGGTTTTCTCCTCCCCCGCGCCGTAGTCTCCGGCACTGCGGGCCGCCCGGAGGACGCCCGCGATGTCCAGCAGCTCCCGGGTGTTCAGGCTGCCCCCCATGTCCGCCCGCTGGAGGCTGGCCGCCACCGGCTTGACCCCCGAAAAGCCGGGACTGCCCCGGAGGATCAGCAGCTTTACGGCGGCGGAGGTCTCCGCCTGGGCCCGCTGGATATCGTCCAGGTCGGTCATGGGCCGCAGGGCCAGGGCCCGCTCCCTGCCTTCCTCGGTGACGGCGCAGGCGGCCAGCAGCTCCAGCACCCGGGGCAGCTCCAGGGTCTGCATGGATTTTTCAAATAAGTCGCTCATACCTAAAACTCCTGTTTGAGTAGTTTGTTTGATTGGTTCTATTTTCGCACAAATCGGGCCTTTTGACAAGTGGGAGGCCGCATAGCGATGGCCACGGTTCTTCCAGCCTGCCGAAACCGCCTCTTTCAGATTTAACTTGGATTTTAACCAATCGAGGTGGTAACGGCCCGCGTCTCCGGGTACAATAAGGGCAAGTCAGACAGGTGAGCCACCCGGCATCACCGGGGTACACGGCGGCGACCTGAGCAGGGCGCTGACCACCACCCCGTGACGATAAAATCTTCTTTTTCATTCTTCTTCATTCATTCTCTCCATTTTCTCATCCCCGCGCCGACCCACGGGCGGCGACCCCGACAAAAAACCGGGCGTCAGCGAATCGCTGACGCCCGGTTTTTGTCAATTGTCAATGCACGTTCACAGCATGGCCTTGATCCGCTCCACGGCCTCGCGGGTGGCCTCCGCGCCGCCGAAGGCGGTCAGGCGGACGTAGCCCTCGCCGCTGGGGCCGAAGCCCGCGCCGGGGGTGGTGGCCACGTTGGCGCGGTCCAGCACCAGGTCAAAAAACTCCCAGGAGCCCATGCCGTTGGGGGTTTTTAGCCAGATGTAGGGGGCGTTGACGCCGCCGAAGCACTCCAGGCCCGCGGAGGTCAGGCCCTCCCGGATCACCTGAGCGTTCTTCTGGTAGTAGTGGATGGACTCCATGATCTGGGCGCGGCCCTCGGGGGTGTAAATGGCCGCCGCGCCCCGCTGGATAACGTAGGGCACGCCGTTGAACTTGGTGCACTGGCGGCGGTTCCACAGGCTGTTCAGCTTGACGCCGCCCCGCTCCAGCTCCATGGGCACCACGGTGTAAGCGCAGCGGTTGCCGGTGAAGCCGGCGGTCTTGGAGTAGGACCGGAACTCGATGGCGCAGGTCTTGGCCCCTTCGATCTCAAAGATGGTGTGAGGGATGTCGTCCTCAGTGATGAAGGCCTCATAGGCGGAGTCGTACAGAATGACGGAGCCGTTTGCGTTGGCATAGTCCACCCAGACCTTCAGCTGCTCCCGGGTGGCCATGGCGCCGGTGGGGTTGTTGGGGAAGCAGAGGTAGATGATGTCCACCTTCTCCTTGGGGGGCTCGGGGGTAAAGCCGTTGGACTCCACGCAGGGCATGTAGACCAGCTTGTTCCAGCGGCCCAGCTCCTCCTGGAAGTCGCCGGCCCGACCGGCCATGGCGTTGGTGTCCACGTAGACGGGGTAGACGGGGTCGCACACGGCCACCACGTTGTCCACGCCGAAGATGTCGCCGATGTTGCCGCAGTCGCTCTTGGCGCCGTCGGAGACAAAGACCTCCTCGGGCTTCAGCTCCACGCCGCGGGCCTTGTAGTCGTGCTCCACAATGGCCTCCCGCAGGAATGCATAGCCCTGCTCGGGGCCGTAGCCGTGGAAGCCCTCGAAGGTGCCCTGCTCGTCCACGGCCTTGTGCATGGCCTCGATGACGGCGGGGACCAGGGGACGGGTCACGTCGCCGATGGACAGCTTGGTGATCTTGGCCTCGGGATGAGCGGCGGAATAGGCCCCGATGCGGCGGGCCACCTCGGAAAACAGATAGCTGCCAGGCAGCTTCAAATAATTTTCATTGATCTTTACCATGGTAAACAGCTCCTTCGTGCGGTTGGTCTGATAGTTGATATTATCTACGATGCCGGATGCTTTGTCAACGTAAATTTTAGCTTATCCGAGGGACCGCCTGGGGGCGGTTCCAGCGTGAAATGAAAAATTATCCCTCCGTCTCCCCCTCAAACACCGTCCGGGCGGGGCCTGTCATAAAAATATGTCCGCCCCGCTGTTCCAGCTGGAGGCCTCCGCCGGGCAGGCGGGCCTCCGTCCTTTCTCCGCACAGGCCCTTCCTGCGTGCGGCGGCAAAGACGGCGCAGGCCCCGGTGCCGCAGGCCAGGGTGACGCCGCTGCCCCGCTCCCAGACCCGGATGTTCAAGCCGCTCTCCCCCGCCGCCGCGAACTCCACATTGGACCGCTCCCGGAGGCCGGGGTGGCGCTCCAGCAGGGGCCCCAGCCCCTCCAGGTCCACCCGTTCCGGGTCGTCGCAGAAGATGACGGCGTGTGGGTTGCCCACGCTGACCTGGATTGCCTCAAAGGTCTCCCCCGCCGTCTCCAGGGTAATGGCCGGAACGATTCTTGCCTCCCCCATGTCCACCGTCACCTGATCC